>Ga0209638_1000430_pt1 | contig 27439 bp, 25 predicted proteins | sample BarGraNGADG00211_FD_184490 | JGI IMG/M metagenome (GOLD analysis project Ga0209638, IMG submission 184490) | Arctic peat soil microbial communities from Barrow, Alaska - Barrow Graham LP Ref core NGADG0002-211 (SPAdes) (version 2) | ecosystem: Environmental > Terrestrial > Soil > Wetlands > Peat...
CCAAGCAACATCCAGTCGCCATGCTTCTTGAGCATCGCCTGCAGGTCGTCGAGGCAGCGTAGCTGGTAGCGCAGGACCGTCGTGCCCACGGTACAAACAAGTGCGGGCGGATCCGCTGCCTCGTCGCGATACATCTGGTATTCGAACGTGCCGCTCGGCGTCGTCAGCTGCCACGGCTCCTCACGCGTGCCGAGGCCCTGAACTTGTGCCGCTGCCATATCGTCTCCTTGTGCCATCGGGGGCCGGTGGGTGGGCGGCTGGGGCGCTGCTCCGCCTGGCCCGGCCGGATTGCCGTCGCGGCGACCGTACAGCCGGACGTTGTGTGGCGTTTCCGGCGCCGCGCCCCGATCACGTAGCGGGACGACGCGGAACGACAGCATTACTAGATTCTCACCCAACCCGCCGACCCAACGAAGGCCGTCCGCTCGTCTCAGCGCCGGCAGGCACATAGCCGGTGACCGCACATCGTCGTCTATGTAGACTGCGACGGGCATGGCACCAGCCCACCCAGGCCAGTCCACAGAGTGAGGACCGTGATCACCGCCCAGACGCCCGAAGGAGTCGCCTCCGATGCCTGAGCGCCTCACCCCGCTCATGGGTCAGGCGGAGACCAGCGCCCCGCTCGTCCGTCCGCCGCGTGGCCGCCGTCGCCGCACCGCTCTCATCTTGGGCGCGTTCGCTGCTCTGGTCCTGGCCTTCGCGTCTGGCGTGACCCTCCTGGCCGTCCTGCCCGGCGCCTCGCCAGTGCCCTCGAGCGGACCGTCCGACATCGCATACCCCAGCGTCACCACGTCCCCCGGCTCGAGCGCCAGCGCCAGCGCGAGCCTCGCCCCGACGGCCACTTCGGCCGAGGCGCCCGCTCGGACGCCGACGCCAGTTCCCTCTCCCGAGCCCACGGACACGCAGACATTCAAGGCCGTGAGCGCTGGCGAGTACCACGGCTGCGCCATCGGGACCGATGGCACGCTCGCGTGCTGGGGATACAACAACGACGGCGAGGCGACCGCGCCATCGGGCACCTTTACGGCCGTGAGTGCGGGCGACTACCACACGTGCGCCATCAAGACCGACGGCACCCTCGCCTGCTGGGGCCTCAACGAATACGGCCAGGCCACCCCGCGGCCGGGAATCTACAAGGCCGTGAGTGCGGGCGGATATCACACCTGCGCCATCAGAACCGACGACACGCTGGTTTGCTGGGGCGACAGCCAATGGCAAGACACCAGCGCGCCTTCGGGGACGTACAGCGCCGTGAGCGCGGGGGGCGCCCACACCTGCGCCATCAGCAAGACCGACGGCACCCTCGCCTGCTGGGGCTACCAGCACGATGGGGTGTCTAGCCCGCCGTCGGGCACCTTCACGGCCGTAAGTGCCGGCGAAGAGGACACCTGCGCCATCCGATCCAACGGTACCCTCGCATGCTGGGGCCTCAACTGGTACGGCGAGGCGTCACCGCCCTCGGGCACCTTTGTGGCCGTGAGCGCGGGCACAATCCACAGCTGCGCCATAAAGAAGACCGACGGCACGATCGTCTGCTGGGGCAGCAACACCTCCGGCCAGGCGACCCCACCCTCGGGCACCTTTGTCGCAGTGGGCACCGGTGGCTACCACACCTGCGCCATCGAAGCCGCCGGCAAGATCATCTGCTGGGGCAGCAACGACTACGGCGAGGGGACCCCACCGAAATGACCTGTCTCGAATGCTGCGGGCGGAGGAGCCAAGTTGGACTGGCGTAGAGCGCGGCACAACCCTCGGGTCGCAGGCAGGGGCGAGTTCGTGGAGGTGGTGGACGCCGGACTTGCCAACCTCCCCGTCATGCCCTCCGGTATCGCGGCCGGGTCCGCCCCGAACCTCATTTCGCGGGCGCGGACGATCCTGACGACGGCTCTGCCGACGGGGGCCGTGGTCCTGGCCACGGTCACCTTCGGCAGCTACGCCATGGGCTTGCTGAAAGACAGGATGCTCGGCCACATGTTCGGGGCGGGGCCCGAGCTGGACGCCTACATCGCCGCATTCAAGATCCCCGAGTTGGCTCTCGACGTCCTGGTCTTCGGTGGCCTGGTGGCTCCGTTCGTCCCCCTCTTCCTCGGGCTCAAGGGCGAGGCCGAAGCACAGGCTCGGGCCTTCGGTCGAACGGTCCTGACGCTTGCGGTCCTGGTCATGGCGGTGGCCTCGGTAATCCTTTTCGTGCTTGCCCCGCAGACGGTCGCGATCGTCGCGCCTGGCTTCACGCCGGATCAGCGCGATCTCTATGTCGGCCTTTTCCGGGTGATGTGCTTCACCCCGGTCATCTTCGCCGCCTCCACCGTCCTGGGCGAAATCCTGGTCGCGGAACGCAGGTTCCTGCTCTACGGACTGGCGCCGATGATGTACAGCGGCGGGATCGTCGCGGGCGCCTTCCTGCTCGGAGACCCCGACAAGCTAGGCATCTACGGCGCGGCGGTGGGAGCGGTCGCCGGAGCTTTCGCTCATCTCGCGATCCGCGTCGTCGGCATCTACAGGACGAAGTTCCGGCCTCGCCCGAGCCTGGCGCTGCGGACCAAGGGCCTCGGTGAGTTCACCCGGCTGATGCTCCCCAGCATGGCCAGCCAGGTGATCATGCCCCTCACTTTCATCTATTTCACGGCCCTGGCCTCGACCCTGGAGTCGGGCTCGGTGACTTCGGTGGCCTATGCGAGCAGCTTCCAGGCGCTGCCGGTGAGCCTCATCGGGATGAGCTTCGCGATCGCAGCATTCCCGGCCATGTCGGCAGCTGTTGCGGCGGGCGACAGGCGAGGTTTCGGCCGCGTCTTCGGGATCAACTTCGCCACGATCGGACTCCTGTCCACTGCAGCCGCCGTGGGCCTCCTGATCGTGGGCGGGTTCGGCATCCAGATCGTTCTGGGGGGCGGGGCCTTCGACGCCGAGGACGTCTCCCGAACGACTCTGGTGCTGGCCGTCTTCACGGCCTCGATCCCGCTGGAGAGCCTCGTGAACCTGATGGCTCGTGCCCTCTACGCCACGCACAACACGATGCTGCCCACAATTGCCGCCGTCGCGGGCTTCGTCACCACAGTGCTATCCGCCCAGGCGCTCACACCCGCGTTGGGCCTCGCCGCGATCCCAGCCGCCTACTCGATCGGCATGGGGACGAGAGTCGTTCTCCTCACCCTGGCCCTGATCCCGCGCATGGCCCGCATCGGCAGGGACCGCGCTGCGGAGCCGGCGTCGGAACCCATTGCCACTCGGAGAGTGCCGTCCGCCCGACCGGCTCGCCAGTCCGTCAGGTTAGGTCAGGTTGGTCTGGCCGTGGCCCTGGTCTTCCTTGCCGGCGGCACGGTCTATGCCACCGGGCAGGCGTTCAACGGCCTCGGGCCCGGACCCACCATCACCCCCTGGGCGCGCGAGCACGAGCCGGCCGTTCGGGTCACGCCCACGGCATCTCTCACAGCGGCAGCGACGGCAGCCCTGAGCGGATCCATCTCGCCCTCGCTGGGGCTGACGGGCTCGCCCACGCCGTCCCCCGCGTCGAGCAGCTTCACCATGGACCTCTACCAGAAGGGCGATTTCGTCGGCGAGTGGACGGACAACTGGTGCGTGCCCGCGGCGATGCAGACCTCGATGAACATCATGAATCAGGGCGCCGATACAACCGAGGCCACGCAGCGGCGCGTGTTCAATCTCGCGGTCTCGCTCGGAGGAAGTCGGGCCAACTCCGCAGAGCCCGAAGGTTGGGCTTTGGGCCTCACGAAGCTCGGCTACGGCAACTACCAGGTCGGGTCCAAGACCACCATCGCCGACGCGATCCACGTCGTCGTCAAGCAGATCCGGCTCACCAACCGTCCCGCGGGCCTGGTCGTCTGGTACGGCTGGCACTCCTGGGTCGTGTCAGGATTCACGGCCACCGCCGATCCGGCCCTCACCGACGACTACTCCGTGGTTTCGCTGTGGATCGAGGACGTCTGGCATCCGCGCGTCTCGAGCATCTGGGGTAACTCGCGGCCGCCGGACTCGCGCGTGGCGTTCGGCTCCTTGCTCCGCGACTACAAGATGTGGCATCAGGTCGGCAGCGCGTACACGGCCAAGGAAGGCAAGTTCGTCTACGTGATCCCCACGGTCTGACCGCGTCGCCGGGGACCCGCCCCGCTCGATTTCAGTGGTGGAAAGAGCCCGCCAGCCCCTTGTCCACCGGCGCCGCCTGAGCCTCCAGCTCGGGCAGGAGTCGTTGCAGATCGGCCACGAAGAGCTCGAGCAGATCGTGCGAGAAGCCGTTCCGGACGACGATTCGCAACACGGCCAGCTCTTGCATGTCGGCCGGGAACGTATACGCCGGCACCTGCCAGCCTCGCTCGCGCAGCCGGCGCGAGACGTCGAAGACGCTGAAGTTCGTGATCCCTTCGCGCACGCGGAACGCGACGACCGGCAGCTCGCTGCCATCGGTGATCAGCTCGAACGGTCCCATCTCGCGCAGCTTGTCGGCCAGATGGCCGGCCACCTCGCGGCAGACCCCGTGAACGAGCCGGAAGCCCTCCCGACCCAGGCGCAGGAACATGTAGTACTGGGCTACGATCTGGGCGCCCGGCCGCGAGAAGTTGAGAGCGAAGGTCGGCATGTCGCCGCCCAGGTAGTTGACGTGGTAGATGAGTTCCTCGGGCAGGGCCGGCGAGTCACGCCAGACCACCCAGCCGACGCCCGGGAAGACCAGGCCGTACTTGTGGCCCGACGTGTTGATGCTCGCAACGCGCGGGATCCGGAAGTCCCACTGCAACTCGGGGTCCAGGAACGGCGCGATCATGCCTCCCGAGGCGCCGTCGACATGGATGCGGACGTCCAGGCCGGTCTGCTCCTGCAACTTGTCCAGTGCCGCCGCGATCTCGGCCACCGGCTCGTAGCTGCCGTCGAAAGTGGAACCCAGCACCGCCACGACGCCGATGGTGTTCTCGTCGACGAGCTTCGCCGCCTCCTCGCCCGTAAGGTGGAAGCGGCCTTCGGCCATCGGGACCAGGCGCGGTTCGACCTCGAAGTAGTTGGCGAACTTCTCCCAGCAGACCTGGACGTTGATGCCCATGACGATGTTCGGCTTGTCGGTGGGCTTTCCGGCCGCCTGCCGGGCATGCTGCCAGCGGCGCTTCAGCGCCAGGCCGCCGAGCATGCACGCCTCCGACGATCCGACGGTCGAACAACCCGGCGCCTTTGAAGGCACAGGCGCATTCCAGAGGTCGGCCAGCATGGCGACACAGCGGTGCTCGATCTCGGCCGTCTGCGGGTACTCATCCTTGTTGATCATGTTCTTGGGCAGGCATTCGTCCATGAGCCTGCCGACTTCGGGCTCCATCCAGGTGGTCACGAACGTGGCCAGGTTCTGGCGGGCGTTCCCGTCGAGCATCAGTTCGTCGTGGATGATCTGGTAAGCCGCGGCTGAGGACATCTCGCCGTCGGGAAGCCGTTTGGTCGGGATGGGGGCGAGCACCGAGCCCTGGGCAAAGAGCGGATTCACCGACAGGTGCTCGGCGTGGGGCCGGTGGCGGTGGCTCGAACCCAACATGGTGCTGACCTCCTCGTTGCCGGGCGCCGCGATCGCGGATGACAGGCGCCGGATCGCTGGGGCCATCTTATGCGCCACTGCCGGCGGCGAGCGTACCGCGCGCTACCGGCGCCATCTCAGGCTCGGGCCGCCAGGCAAATCGCGGCGGCGGGTCGACCCGACCGAGACGGCCGGCCGCCGTCTCGGCTTGCATCAGCCCCAGGCTAGATCCGACCGAGGATCAACCCCGCGAGGGTCTTTTCGGCTGCCTGCAACTGGGTGTCAGACGCGGACTTTAGGAGCACGGAGACCGAGAACGTGGTTTGTCCCTTGCGGACGTTGAGCACCTGAGAACCGGCGCCGAGGCTCACGTAGTAGGCCGCGTCGCCGATGCCGGAGACCGGCGTTATGGTGATCAGGCCTGGGACGGACTTCTTATTGGGATCGAAGGTGCCCACGCCGATGAGGGAGATCTCGACGCCGTCGACGGAGAGGACGGTGGTGGAGAAGAGGCAGCTATGGGCACCGGGTTCCGGGACGGTTCCCGGATCGACTGCCTTGCCGAGGGCAGCTGCGGCCTCATCGGTGGTGATCAGGGAGCAGGCGTCCAGCGTCTTCGGTGCCCCTCCCGTCGGCGTACCGGTGGCGCCCGACGAATCATGCGTTGGGACCGATGTTCCGTTGGCTTGTGTTCCGCTGCTTTGAGGGGCGCCGCTGGCGGCGGACCCACTGCATGCCGCGACCAAACCCATCACAAGGGCGAGCGCGATCCACGTTCTGCGCACGGTTGACTGCTCCTGAGCCCGGACGATCGCGTCGCGGTTGCCGCGACCTGCGGGGACCGCCCGTGCGGAACGCACGAGGAACAGCCCGGTAACCAGACGACGCCTTCATTCAGTCTCAGTTCCACCATAGGGGTAGGCTCGAGAAACTCCGAGAGGCGGTCGCGACGTTGCGCCGGGTGGGTTATGGAGACTCGGATGGACGGTGGAATGGCGGCCCACCGCCGCCACCGCAAGGGCTAACATGCGGCTCATGCTCGAAACCCGCGCCCCGGGCTCCGATCCGCAAACCCCATCTCGCCCTTCGCTATGGCGCCACGCGGACTACATGAAGCTCTGGACGGCAGCGACCGTGAGCCTCATGGGCAGCCAGGTCAGCCAGATCGCGATCCCTTTCATCGCGGCCGTCGTCCTGAACGCGAGCCCATTGCAGATTGCGTTGCTGCCAGCGATCGAGATGCTGCCGTTCATCCTGTTCACGCTGCCGTCGGGGGCGTGGCTGGACAGAGTGCGGCGCCGGCCGGTCCTGATCGCCGGCGACCTGGGGCGTGGCATTGTCCTGCTGACGATTCCGCTGGCCTATGCGGCGGCGGCCCTCACGATCTGGCAGCTGTACGTCGTGGCGTTCGTGGCCGGCTCGCTCACGGTCCTGTTCGACGTCGCCGACCAGTCCTACCTGCCCGTTCTGCTCGACCGCGAGGACCTCGTCGAAGGCAACGCCAAGCTGCAGATCTCCGGGTCCGCGGCCCAGATCCTGGGGCCCGGTCTCGGCGGCGGGCTCATCGCCCTCGTGGCGGCTCCGTTCGCCGTCCTCGTGGATGCCGTTAGCTTCTTCGTATCGGGAGGCCTCATCTCCCTCGTTCGCAGGCATGAGCGCAAGTCCGAGCGACCCAAGGCCGCCGACGGATCGAACACGAGCCTGCGAACGGAAATCGCCGAGGGGCTGCACTACGTCCTGGGCAATCGCTATCTGAGGAGCATTGCCGGCTCAACCGCCACCTCCAACTTCGGAAGCAGCATCGCGTTCGCCGTCTTCCCGTTCCTTGCCTGGCGTGAGCTCCGGCTGAGTCCCGGGCTGGTGGGAATGGCATTCGGGCTCGGCGCCATCGGAATCCTGCTCGGGGCCCTGGCTGCGGCGCCACTGGCCCGGCGCTTTGGGGTCGGGCCAGCGATCGTGGGTTCGATGCTGGCAGGCGCCCCGGCGACGTTTCTGCTGGTGATACTGCCACCCGCCGGCACGGGGCCCGCGATCGCGGGCATTTCGGGAGCCGCTCTGGTTGCCGGCGCGCTGCTTCTGACCGCTCAGCTATTGAGCGGCTTCACGGCGGTCACTTACAACGTCAACCAGGTTAGCTTCCGCCAGGCAATCACGCCACTCAACATCCAAGGCCGGATGAACGCCACGATGCGCTTCATGGTGTGGGGCACGATGCCGCTGGGTTCGCTCGTGGGGGGCTTGTTGGCGTCCGTCCTACCGATCAGGACGACGATCCTCGTCGGCGCGCTCATCGGAGCGTCGGCCTTCCTGGTGGTCTTCTTCTCGCCGGTTCGGTCGCTGCGCGAGATCCCGACGACCCAATCGGGCGAAAACGCCTAGCCGGAGGGAATGGGTTTGTTCAGCCCACGGGCCGGGATGCTTTCCGCGAGCGCGGCCCAAGACCCGAACCTGCACGTACAGGCATCGGGACCCGCGAGGACGGGCCGAGATCCAGGAGACATACAGATGCGTCCCAGCACACGACTGCTCTCGCTCGCCGCCGCGGCGACAATCCTGCTCATCGCATCGGCCTGCTCGTCGGCCGGGTCATCGCCGGGCCAGAGCGTTCTCGGTGTCCAGACGACCGCGACCACGGGGTCGGCCAATTCGCTCACGCTCGGCATGACGGCAGACTCGAGTCTCGGGTCGTACCTGACCGGCCAGAATGGCCTGACTCTGTACATCTTCACGGCCGACTTGCCGGATGTGAGCTCGTGCACCAACAGCCAGTGCCTGGCGAATTGGTCGCCGTTGACGGTCTCCAGCGGCGAGACCGTCACTCCCCCGACCGGCGCCACGGGGACGTTCGCGACGATCACTCGATCCGATGGCGGCCTGCAGGTGACCTACAACGATCAGCCGCTCTACTACTACATGGGTGACGCGACGGCGGGCGACACAAACGGCCAGGGCGCGAACAACAAGTGGTACGTCGCCCCCCTGAACGGGACGTATTCGCCGGGCGCCAGCTCGAGCTCCGCCGCAAGCGCCACCGCGAGCACGCCCGGCGGCTACTGATCGGTAGGCGCAGCGTCGTTCGCGAGTCGGCTGAGCTGTACGGGCCTTGACTCCGGTTGCGACGCGGAATTCTACGGGAACAGCACCCGCTCGAACGCGTCCGCGATGGCCTTGTAGCCACGCACGTTGGCGTGCATGTCGGGGCCGAGCGGCGGAGGGGTCCCAGCCCAGGTCCAGTCCAGGATCCGCGCCACGTTGAGCGGCACGACCCCGATGCCATCGATCGGCACCAGGGTCTCGAAATCGGTCGTCGAGAAGGCTCCCTCGACATCGGCGGCGACCATTCCGGCGGCCCGGTATATCTCGGCGAGATGGGCGTTGATGGGCACCACGGCGTCGGAGACGGACAGCCGGGCCAGCTCCCGACCCATCGGCCCCTCCAGCCAGCCCGCGAGGAACGGGTCGTAGATCGTCATGCCGACGATCGGGATAGTCGGGCCGGCGGCTTCGCGGAGCTCGCCAAGGATGCCCGGCAGGTTCCGACCTACGACGGCAATCCCCAACGCCACGCCCGCCAGGTCGTGGGTCGGAAGATCGTTGAAGCCGATGTCGATCGTGACGAAGGCGACCGAACCGCGATGTTCGCGCAGGAACGCCACGGCCTCGCGCAGCTGGCTGCCGTGCGGGTATTCGGACAGACTCCCGTCCATCATCGTCGTGGTCGATTCGCCGGGGAAGCCGAGCTTGACGACCTGGAGCCTGGGCAAGCGTCGTCGCACGGACTCGGCCAGCTGGTCCGCGTAGCCCTCGTGGGTTCGAAACTGCCACGCCTCCGCGCCGATCGGCTGGACACCGGTCGATAGCGAGTCGCCCAGGGAGAGGTAGTACGCGGCGGGACCGCGGCCCGCGACTCCCGAACCGACCTCCAACCCCGAGCTTCCCATCTTTGTCCCTCCCATGCCACTAACTCCGCGAGCCTATCAGCCGCGACGCCGAGCGGGTGTCGGCGGGCGGACACCGCCAGGACCGAAGATACTGGCTCAAGCGCGTCACCGAGCGAGTTGAGGAGTTGCGTCGATGGGGGCCAGTCTGGCCGTAGAAACTGCCCCAGTGGCGTTAGACGCTGAGGGGCGCCCGACGCGGCAGATGCCGCTTACCCACTTGATGCGGATCTCGCTCTACTGGCTTGGCATTTCGGCCGTCTGGAGCGGCATCCTCGACATCGTGAATGGCCGCCTCCAGTTCGAGGGGCTGGTACCAAGGGGAAGCGAGGGAATCGGCGACCTTCAGATCGCCCTCGTCGGGACCATCATCGCGATCCTCGTGCAACCCACCATCGGCTCGATCAGCGACTACACCATCACCCGCTGGGGTCGCCGCAAGCCCTACATCTTCATCGGTGCAAGCCTGGACGTGCTGTTCCTGTACGGCATCGCGACTGCCAACGGGATCTTCGCGATCGGCGCCTTCGTTGCCCTGCTGCAGTTCAGCTCCAACTTCGCCCAGGGCCCGTTCCAGGGTTACGTCCCGGACCTGGTCCCGGCCCGACAGGTCGGGGTTGCCTCGGGCCTGTTGGGGCTCTTCTCCGCTCTCGGCAACTTGATCGGCTACGTGGCTGCGGCCCTCGCGGTTTGGGGCAGCGCCACGGACCGGAACGCATTCTTCTACGGCACCATGGCGATCGGCCTGGTCGAGTTCGTAGCCATGCTCGGCGTCGTCGTCCACGTCGACGAGGGCACCCGTGTGAAGTCGCGCAACGGCAGGTCCTGGTTCGCGGTCGTCCTGGAAGCCTGGGGCCTGGACATCCTGTCGGAGCGAAGCTTCTTGTGGCTCGTGGGTTCGCGCTTCTTCATTCTCGCGGGAGCGGCCATCTATCCGATCATGAGCACCTTCTACCTGGCCCAGACCTTCGGGCTCGACGCCACGCAAACCGGGCAGACCAAGCTCATCCTGCTCGGGATCGTCGCGACGTTCCTGACGCTGGCGGTCATGCCGGCCGCCCGGCTATCGGACCGCATTGGGCGCAAGAAGGTGATCTACGCCTCGTGCGTCGCCGGCGCAGTCGGCCTGAGCCTCGGGGCCTTCGCGCCGATACTGCCGGTGGCAATGATCGGCGCAGCGATCTTCGCCGGATCCGCGGGCTCGTTCCTGGCGGTTGACTGGGCCCTGATGAGCGACATCGTCCCCAAGGCATCCACGGGCCGCTACATGGGGATCTCCAACGTAGCAACGGCCTCGGCCGGTACGTTCGCGCTGGCCGTCGCCGGCGCGGTGGTCATGGACACGGTAAACCGCGCGCTCGGCTACGGAACGGGGCCGAGGGCTGCTCTCTTGATGGGCGTGGCGTGCTATGTCGTCGGCGCAGCGATGCTCCGCCCGGTCCAGGAGAGGCGCCGCGAAGCCGTTGAACCCGTGGTTGCGGTCGTCGCGTCCGGCTCTACCGTCGCCTGACCTCGTCGAGGAATTCGAGCGAGCGAGCGTCCCGCTCGAGCGCTACCCGCAAGAAGTCGCGCATCGCCTGCTCTACCTCGTTTTCGACGGCCGCCGGCAACCGCAACCCCGCGAGAACTTCCACGTCCAACCGCTGATAGGCCTTGAGCAGCTTCAGCGCCTCGACCGAGAGACCGGCGCGTTCGGCCGGCGGTCCCGGGCAGCGGAAGCACAGCACGCCGCCGAGCGGCGGGACCCAGCGGAATGCTTCATCGGCCTCGAGCATGCGATCGCACTCGACGCAGCGGTCGACTTCGGGCCGCATGCCCAGCTCGTCGGCGAGGCGCATCTCGTACCAGCGAGCAACGCGGCCAGCGTCCATGCCCGCGTCCAGCAGTTCGTAGGCGTGCTTGAGCAGGACATACAGCCCCTGAGCCTCGTGGCGCTCTTCCATCGAGCGATCGGCCAGTTCGGCCAGGTACCACGCCGTCGCGGCGGACTCCAGCGAGTCGCGCAGCCGCAACCAGGCGTGGGTCACTTGCACCTGGGTAACGACGTCGAAGGTTCGGCCTCGGGCAAGCGCGACCCGCAGTTCCGCCAGAGGCTCGAGGCTCCCGCCAAGCCGGCTCTTCGTCCGCCGGACGCCCTTGGCGATGGCCTTGAACTTGCCGTAGGTCGGCGTGAAGAGCGTCATGATCCGATCCGCTTCGCCGTAATCGAAGCGAGACAGGACGATGGCGTCGGTCACGTAGAGGCGCGGGACGGGCATGCGGTCACGCTACCACGCGCCACGCCGGCTTCGCCGTCGCTTAGCCCGGATCCACCGGCCACGCGCGGCGCTGGCTGCGCCGCCGGTCCCTCGGCGCCCGTGGATCCGGGCTAAGCTGCGCCCATGGACGAGACGCACGCTCCCAAAGTCCGCACCCCGGGACCCCAGACCGATCGAACGACTCTCCACCGGCACCCCGAGCGCGCCATACCCGAGCGCATCGAGGAGTTCCTGCGCGCCGGTCTGATTGCCGACGTGGCCTACGTGGAGAACGGCGAGCCTCGGGTCATCCCGTTCCTGTACCACTACGAGTCAGGCCACTTGTACGTACACGGATCGCCGGGCAGCGGCACGTTGAAGGCGCTCCGCGACGGCCGCCCGGTCGCCGTCTCTGTAGTGCTGCTCGACGAGCTCGTCGCCTCACGGGCAGCGGCCGACCATACCGCCAACTATCGCAGCGTTGTCGTCTACGGCCGAGGCCACCGCGTCTCCGACCTGGGGCGCAAACGGCGCGTCCTCGACGCCATGACGGAGCGCTACTTCCCGGGACGGACGACTCCCCAGGATTACGAACCCGCCACCGACGACGATCTCGTCCGGATGGAGCTTCTCGCCATCGAAGTGGACGAGGCCCAGGCCAAGATGCGCGAAGGCGGCCCGCTGGGTCCGGACGACTAGCCGCGACGTCGCGCCCCAACTCCCCTGCCCAACCGGAATCCGCACCAGTAGGGGTTTCTGAAAGCAGATTGGTATCATCCGCCCGTGCAGCACCCGCCCGTCGCCCTACCAGATCTGATCGCCGATACCGAGAATGAGATCCTGCGCCTCCTTTCGGAGCGCGATGCGCCCGTTGCCGGGCTCTACGACATGGTCCGCTACCACCTGGGGCTCGACGGCAGCGGTTCGTCGGGCAAGCGCCTGCGCCCGCTCCTGGGCCTGCTTGCGTATGCCTCGATCGCGGGCGACTACCGGCCCGCGCTTCCTGGAGCGGCGGCCGTCGAACTGGGCCACAACTTCAGCCTCGTCCACGACGACATCGAAGACGGCGACCGAGAACGCCGCCACAGGGCAACTCTGTGGGCGATCCACGGCGTGCCACAAGCGATCAATGCCGGCGACGCGCTCTTCACGCTGAGCCGCGTCGCGCTCCACAGGCTGACCGACCTCGGCTTCTCCGACGCCAAGGTCCTGCGTCTGATGAGGCTCTACGACATGACGTGTCTGGCGTTGTGCGAGGGCCAGTACCTCGACATCTGGGCCAGCGAACGAGCCGAGCCGATGTCGGTCGAACTCTACTTCGACATGATCGGACGCAAGACGGCAGCGCTCATCGCCGGCTCGGTGGAGGCAGGCGCACTACTGGCCACGGACGATGAGGCCGTCATCTCCCGCTACCGCGAGTTCGGCTGGGCGCTCGGGATCGCCTTCCAGCTCAACGACGACCTGCTCGGGATCTGGGGCGAGTCTCGGCAGACCGGCAAGGAGCCCTCGGACGTCGCGCGGCACAAGATGACCCTGCCTGTGATCTACGCCTTCGAGCACGCCGGTCCCGAGGAGTGCGTGGCGCTCGAACGCATATGGCGCACCGACGATATCCAGGATGGTCAGGTCGCGGACGCGGTTGCGCTGATCGAGCGACTCGGTGGACGCGACTACACCCGTGACCAGGCGCGCCAGTACCGCGACAAGGCTCTCGCCGAGCTCGAAGCCGCCGGCGTCGTCGATGCTGAGGCCCTGGAGTCGCTCCGAGGCATCATCGTCGGCGTGATCAAAGCCTGAGGCTAGTTGGCGGCGCCGACCGGGTTCTCTCCAGCTCGTCGGGGATTTCTACGTCTTATCCGTCAAGTGAGTGCTATGTGGCTCGACGCTTCTCCGCCGGATGTCAGCGGTGAGCCTCCGGGGCCAATCGACGGCCTGGTGGCGGGCGCTGTTAGCCGCCAACGGCTAACACACGCGGGGTTATATACTTGACACAGGGCCGAGATTGCGGTAGTCTTCATGGCATGGACGGCGGATCGGACTTCGGAGCTTTCTCATCAGCCTCGCGAACGTGCTTCTTGGCATGCTCGACGACCCGCGGATGGAAGAGCTTCTTGACCGCTTCCTCGCTCGTCAGCTCGTGCGCCTTCTTGGGCGGTTGGGGTTTCTGAGATGTCACGCAAGCCTACTTTCACGCAGGATATCGACCTGGTTTCTCTGATCGAAGCGTTCAACAGCGAGGCCAAGTGTCGGACGTACCTTGAAGAGTTGCGCTGGCCCGAAGGTGTGCATTGCCCGCGCTGTGGGTCTGACAAGATCAGCCGCATCGTCAAGCGGAACCAATTCGACTGCGACGCCTGCCGCTATCAGTTCAGCGTGACGGCTGGCACGATCTTCAACGACTCGCACCTTCCGCTCTGGAAGTGGTTCCTCGCGGTGTACGTCATGGGCGAGTCCAAGAAGGGGATCAGCGCCAATCAGTTGAAGCGGATGCTCGGCGTATCGTACAAGACGGCTTGGTACCTGTGCCATCGCATCCGGGCCACGATGGTCGATACCGAACCCCTCAGCGGCACGGTCGAAGCTGACGAGACGTGGATGGGCCACGGGCGACGGAACAGCTACCGCTCGCGCGAAGCCAAGACCCCGCTTACGACCGTCCTGGGAGCGGTCGAGCGCGGTGGTCGCGTGCGAGTCACTACGGTCGATCATCGCTACCCGACCAAGGCCGATATCGAGTCGTTCCTTGACTCGGTCACGGCCGAAGATCGGCTGCTCTACAGCGACGCGGCCAAGATGTACGAAGATCTCCCGAACCATGCTTCCGTGGACCACTCGGTCTCCGAGTGGGTCCAGGGCGACATTCACACGAACACCATCGAGTCCGTCTGGAGCCTGTTCAAGCGCTCCCTGATCGGCTCCTATCACAAGGTCAGCGTCAAGCATCTTCCGGCCTACCTTGACGAGATGACGTTCCGGTACAACAACCGGGAGAACGAGTACTTGTTCCGCGACACGCTGTTGAGGCTTATCGGCGCCGAGCCATTGGAGTACGCTGAGCTAGTTAGTTGAGGAGAGAGCGAATGGAGATTTCCGGAGTCGTGGGACCCATTACGTCGCTGGGAATAACCGGACCAATCGGACCGACCGGACCGATTGATCCGCCGGACTTCTTCATTGACGGGGCGCGGATCGTGTTCAGTCAGTCTGGCATCACCCTTATGCTTCTGCGCTCGAAGATAAACATCACCGCTGACGAGCAGGCGAGTACGGCGACCCATGAAGCGGTCGCCCTGCTTCGAATGAGTCCGCAGATGGCCGCTCAATTGTCCAACCTCATCACGTCGGCCCTAGAGACTCTTCAGAAGCAGTTTGAAGAGTCTCAGAAGGTAGCCGAAGCGAAAGCTGCGGAGTAATCGCGTCGGCGTGCCCTTTGACGCGGTGGCTCTTGTCGTGGACTGTCTGAGATGGCGGGGTATACGTTTCATCGCCGATCATCGGCGCGCCCCCAGCGGTGCCAGCCAAGAAGCGGACCGCCTCGGCGGCGTTGAAGAAGTTGTAGTTGATGGTCTGATTACCCTTGGCAAGGTGGACCACTGACGGGGAGTTCGACGCCTCGCTCTTGTGCTTCTCCAACTCCCCCTCGGCCCGTCGCCATAGCCGAATCGGGGATACGAAGAAGAAGTCGAGCAGAAGAGCCACGACAGTCCCACCGATTGCCAAGACCCCAGCATTCGTCCAGTACTGATCGCTGATATGAACCGAATTGCTCGTTAGCCAGCCGGCCCCCAGGCCGACTATTGCCATGAAGATCGTCATGACTCGGCCCGTTCGGTCGATGCACGATCCGAGCAATTCCCAGAATGGCGTCCACATGCGACAAGCCTATCGACTAGCCGACCGTATGCACAACTCTTCAGGTCTTTATTCAGTCGGAATATCCACCAGAGCATCCACGGCGCATATATTTGCCAGAGGCCGAGCAGCCCATAGACTTCCTGAGCCAGCCTGTCACGCTTGCTCATTGTAGCCTTGCCCTGCGTGAAGTATACAACCCCGAACACACGCTGGAACACACGCTCCAGAGTGGCACCGTGGCCCACGCCGGGACGCCGCCAGCGTCGCACCGCTACGTACCACTCACCACGTGGATAAGGCGTGGAAACGACGAGGCCCGATTGGGGCCGGGCCGGCCGGCCGCGCGGCAACTGAGGGAACACTGGCAGCGCCGTGCCCCGAGCCACCCCGACCGGCGGTTCTCAAGCGGCCGTACCCTCGGCGCCGCGGCGAGTGCGCCAGCGGCGCCTGCCCATCCTCAGCGCTCGCCGTCGCCTGAGCCGTGGCCGTCCTGCTCGGGGTCCGAGCGGATGGCGAGCACCTTGCCGACGCGGCGACCGTCCGTCGTTTCGACCGTCAGCGTGAGTCCTCGGGAGTCGATTCGGACCTCGTCGCCGGGCTTGGGGATGCCGCCGACGCGGTGGTAGATGAGACCCCCGACCGTGTCGTACTCGTCGGCATCCTCGAGGTCTCCGAGTTCCAGGTCGAACAGCTTGGCCAGGTCGTCCACCGACGCTCGTCCGTCGACGCGGAACCGATCGCCCGGAAGGGCTTCGGTCATGGGTTCTTCTTCGTCGTACTCGTCCTGGATCTCGCCGACGATTTCCTCCAGCAGGTCCTCGATCGTGACCATCCCGGCCGTGCCGCCGTATTCGTCCAGAACGATCGCGATGTGCACTTTTCGCCGCTGGAGCATGTGAAGCAGGTCGTCGATCGACATCGACTCCGGCACGAAGAGGGGCGGACGCAACATCTTGCGCAGGTCGAGGCTGTGGTTGGCGCCCTTGAGAAGCGGCAACAGGTCCTTGGCGTAGAGGATGCCGATGACCTCGTCGATGGACTTGCGGTAGACGGGGATGCGGCTGTGGCCCGCGGAAACGATCGTGTCGACCGCCTCGTCCAGATTGGCCGTGGCCGGCAGCGCCTGAATGTCGGTCCGCGGAACCATAACCTCGTGGACGCGACGCTGCCCGAGCTCGATGACGGCGCTGATCATCTGCTCCTCCTCGGCCTCGAGGACGCCTTCCTCGCCGCCCCGTTCCACGATCAGCTTCAACTCTTCACTGCCGATCTGGGCCTGGCGGGCCATTTCCGGACTCTGACCGCCGGAGAAAGCGCGAGTCGTCCAGGTGAGCAAGCTAACCAGCGGGCTAAGGATCTTGCCAGCCAACTCGACAGGGCCAGCCAGTGTCAGGGCGACGCGGTCGGTATGAGTGAGAGCGATGTTCTTTGGAACAAGCTCCCCAAAAACGATGGTGAAGAAAGCCAGCAGAACGGTGATGACCAGGACGGCAACCCCGACGGCCGCGTCCTTGAGAACCGGCACCTCCGCCAGCACTGGAGCCAGACGGTCGGCAAGGTTCACGGCCGCGTAGGCAGAGGCCAGGAAGCCGACGAACGTGACACCGATTTGCACGACGGCCAGGAAACGGCTGCGATCCTGAAGCAGTCGCCGCGCCGCCGCAGCACCTCGGTGCCCTTCCTCGATCAGCTGCTCGAGGCGGCTGCGGCGCAGGGTGACGATGGCAATTTCAGCCGCAACGAAGATTGCCTCGACCATGACGAGGACCAGGACGACCAGCAGCTGCAGGATGAGGTCGCTCATTCGGTCTTGTCAGGAGGCGCGCCCGAGTCACGCGGTTTGCGGATCCTGGCAGGGACCCCCACTGCCAGCATTCCCGCCGGCACATCTTTCGTGACGACCGATCCGGCACCAGTGCGCGCGCCGTCACCCAGTTCGACCGGGGCCACGAGCATCGTGTCCGAGCCGAGGAAGACGCCCTTGCCAATCTTTGTCTTGTGCTTGCGGACGCCGTCGTAGTTGCAGGTGATCGTTCCCGCGCCGACGTTCGTCCGCTCCCCAAGCTCGGCGTCGCCGATGTAGCTGAAGTGGTGCTGCTGGACGCCGGCCTCGAGGCGGCTCGCCTTGACCTCGGCGAAGTTGCCCAGCTTCACCTTAGTCCCGATCGAGGATTTGGGGCGAAGGTGCGAGAACGGCCCGATCTGGACCTCGTCCTCCACCTCGGAGCATTCGAGGACGCTGGCCCAGATGAAGCAGTTCCGGCCTACCACCGTGTCGATGATCTGGCTTCCGGCGCCGATCCGGGTGCCCTCGCCGATCCGAGTGGTGCCGCGCAGAATCACGTCCGGCTCGATGACCACGTCCCGCGCGAGCTGGACCGTGTGGTCGATGTAGGTTCGGGTCGGATCGACCATCGTCACGCCGCCGACCATGTGCGCTTCGTTGATGCTCATCCGCATATCCAGCTCCGCTTCGGCCAGCTGGGAGCGGTCGTTGATGCCGGCCAGGGTGCCGTCGTCCTCCACTTCGAGCGAGACCACCGGCCGATGGTCGGCGCGGGCCAGGGCGACGAGTTCCGGGAGGTAGAGCTCGCCGGAGACGGCCGAGGGTTTCACCTCGCCTATGCGAACGCGAAGCCATGCCGCATCGAAGGCATAGATGCCGGCGTTGATCTCGTTGATCTCGAGTTCGTCGGGCGTGGCGTCCCTGTCCTCGACGATGCGCAGGACCTCGCCGCCGTCCTCGCTGCGGACGACCCGGCCCAACCCCTCGGGCTCATAAGTCACGACCGCTATCAAGGCCATGACTGCGCCGCGTTGGCGCCGAGTCTCGATCAACTCGGCCAGCAGCATTGGATCGACGAGAGGCACGTCGCCGGACAGCACGAGGATCTCGGACGCGTCGCTCGGCGCCACGGCGAGAGCGGAGTTGAGGGCGTCGGCGGTGCCGCGGGGCGCAGCCTGCAGCGCGAAATCGGCCTCCTGCCCGAAGACCTCGGTAATCGCCGCCGTTGGGGGCGAGTAGACGACCAACGGCCGCCGCCCGCAAACGGCCGCGGCAGCGTCGAGGACGTAGGCGAGCATCGGCCGGCCGCACAGTTCGTGCAGCACCTTCGGCTTGGTCGACTTCATACGCGTCCCCAGGCCCGCCGCAAGCACGACCGGCAGCACGCCGCCCTGGGTGGATTCGTCGCTCGTCATCGAGGTTCCGGCATCGTGTGAGTGGCCTCTCGGGGGTGTCAATGAAGACTGCTTGGGTGGCGTCAGTTCAAAGGGTGTGGCTGTCAGCTCGAACGGTGGGCGATCGCTTCGATCTCGACCAGTGCCCCGAGGGGCAGGGCCGCCACCTGGACCGTGCTCCTTGCGGGAGCCGGATCGACTATATGGCGAGAATAGACCGCGTTGACCGTCGAGAAGTTGGCCAGGTCGGAGAGGAAGATCGTGGTCTTGACCACGTCGGCCGTGGTCATGCCGGCGGCATTCAGGACCGCCTCCAGATTCAGGAGCGCTCGTTCAGCCTGGTTCTCGATGCCCTCGGCAAGTTGTCCGGTGGCGCGGTCCAATCCAAGCTGACCGGAACAGAACAGGAACCCATCAATCGCGATGGCCTGGCTGTAGGGACCGATCGCGGCCGGCGCCTCCGGCGCCGAAACCTCAAGGCGAGGCATCGAAAGCTATCTCCCGTCTTGCTCGATTGACTGGCCGACCGACTGCCCGAAAGGCTGGGTCGATCCGGCGTCACGTACATTGTGGCTCCCGGCGCCACCCTCGGCATCCACGGTTCTGCTGGTCCCTGTTTTCGGCGGCTTTGCCGCGCCGGTCCCCATGGTCGCGCCAGCCCCTGGAATCGTGGCGTCGGCGACCGGACGCCGCAGGATCGTCGCCACCGCCACGAAGGGTGGGCCGTGGCCGATCGGAGGCAACGTGCCATCGGCGGCGGCTTGTTCGACGACTTGGGCCGCCTTCCGCGCCGCCACCAGCGACGGATAGAGTGCCCAGCACGTGGGGCCCGATCCGGATTGGCCTACCGGACACCCGAGCAGCCTTGCCAGCGTTCGCCGGAACGGCAGAAGAGGGGGAACCACGGCAACAGAAGCGAGCAGCAGGTCGTTGGAACAGGCCAGATCCGCGGCCCTGGCGAGGAGCGCGGCGCTTGGCAGGCCGGCAGTCATGTCGGCCGCCAGTCGCTCGGAGATCTCCTGCGCGGCCTCGGCCACAACCGGTTTCGCGCCTCGGCTGAACGCCTGGAAGACTTCACGCGTCGGGACCGCCACCGCGGGAGTGACCAGCAACACGGCCGGTTGCTTGCCTACCAGATCCGGGAGCGGATCTACGAACTCGCCCCGGCCGGAGATGCGGGCGGTGCCGCCCGCCAGGAAGAACGACACGTCCGAGCCGAGGGCGGCGGCCACGGCCATTGCCCGATCGAAGTCGAGCGTGGCGTCCCAGGCCTCCAGGGCCGCGTCCAGCGCGCAAGCCGCATCGCTGCTGCCACCGCCCAGGCCCGCGGCGACGGGGATCCGCTTCACGAGCTTTGCCGCGAGTGGCGGCGGAAGCGCGGGCGCGCCCGGCCAGGTCGTGGCGACGGCAGCGCGTGCGAGCGCAATCGCCCGCAGCACGAGATTGTCGCCGCCACCCGGTACTTCGAATCCGGAAACGGCGAGGGAGTCGAGCCCACCCGGAGATCGCCCCGAAGACGCCTCGACGGGAGCGACGCTGATCGTGTCCGCGAGGCTCAGCGGAACGATGACCGAGTGCAGAGCGTGATAGCGGTCCGCGCGCTGCCGGATCACGGCGAGGGTCAGGTTGAGCTTTGCCGGCGCCTCGCGGACGATACCGGTCGGTGGGCGCACGGCTCGCCGGCCGGTTCGTCCGTCGCCATGCCCTGCAGCGCGGGCGGGGCTCATGGTTGGCCGGGCGCCCGCACGCCCAGGGCGTCACGCAGGGTGATCCATTCGTCCACGCTCAGGGTCTGGGATCGGCGCTCGCCATCGATCGCGCAAGCCGCCAGCGCCCTATCTATCGCATCCGCGGGCTGCCCCAGCTGGCGGATCAGCACATTGCGGATCATCTTGCGCCGTTCGTGGAAGCCGACCTGAACCAGGCGCCACAGGCCGGCCTCGTCGGCCACCGAAAGCCTCGGGCTTTCGCCCTGAGGATCGAGCGGCTCGATGACCACGACCGCCGATTCGACCGCCGGCGCCGGCTCGAACGCCTCGCGCGGGACGACGAAGGCTATCCGAACGGCTGCATGGAACTGGACGAAGACGGAGAGATAGCTCATCCCGCCCGCAGCGGCGGAGATCCGTTCGGCGACCTCTCGCTGGAGCATCAGAACCAGCCGCTCGGGGCGCGGAGGGGCCCCCAGGAAGCGATGCAGGATGGGGCTCGTGATGTGGTACGGGACGTTGGCGACGACCTCGAACGGCGAGGCGATCAGCCCGGCGATCGACTGGTCGAGGATATCGCCCTGCACGAGCTTGAGCGCACCGGCTGCGATCCCGTCGCCGTGGAAGCGGCCGAGTCGGTCGACCAGCCGCCGGTCCAGCTCCACCGCCGTGACCGCGGCTCCTCCGTCGAGCAGGCCGCCGGTCAGAATCCCCAGCCCGGGCCCGATCTCCAGCACACGCCGGCCGGGCTCGGGCGCCGCAAGGTCGAGAATCGCCTGGAGCACATCCGGGTCGGCCAGGAAGTTCTGCGAGAGGGAGTGGCGGGCTTTGAGCCCCTCGTCGCGGAGGGTGCGGCGGATGGCGAGCGGATCGAGCCGCGGAGCCCGGCGCGAGCCCGATTTGGCGACAGGCGACTCGCTCACCGTCGAGCCAGCGGCATCGACGGCCGAGCGTCCAGATCCAGCCCCGCGCGCGTCCCGGCTTCCCAGCGTCGGGCCGCCGCGGCCCCGATCATCGCCCCATTGTCGGTGCATAACGCCGGCCGCGGAACGACGAGCGGGATCCCGGCATTCTGCGCGGCGGCAGCCAGGCGGTCTCGCAGGACGCGATTCGCGGCCACGCCACCACCGAGGACGATGGAGCGGGCACCGGCCGTGCGGGCGGCCCGGAGCGTCTTCGTGACGAGCACGTCCACGACCGATTCCTGGAACCCGTAGGAGATCTCGGCGACGCGGTCCTGGGGCAGTGGCTCCGTTCCGAGGGTGCCGCCGCTCCCCTCCCCGGTCTCCGCCGCGATGGTGCGCCTGGCCGCGGTCTTCAACCCGCTGAAACTGAAGTCGAAGGAGTCGCCCATCCAGGCCCGCGGGAAGGTCACGTCGCGGCTCGTTGCCCCGGCAGCGGCTTTCATGATCTCCGGCCCGCCCGGGTACGGCAGGCCGAGCAACCGGCCGACCTTGTCGAACGCCTCACCGGCCGCGTCGTCGACCGTCTCGCCCAGAAGTCGGTACTGCAGGTGATCGCGCATCTCGACGAGGAACGTGTGTCCGCCCGAGACGATCAGCGCCACCAGCGGGAATAGAGGTTCCGGGACTTCCCGGGCGTCGTCGTCCAGCCACGCGGCGTAGAGGTGGCCCTCGAGGTGGTTCACCGGAACGAGCGGCTTGCCGTGGACGTATGCGAGCGTCTTGGCGAAGTTGATGCCGACCAGCAGCGACCCGGCGAGGCCCGGCCCTACGGTCACCGCCACGGCTGTAACGTCGTCCCAGCTTGCCCCCGCGGCGGCCCATGCTTCATCGAGGACCGGCACGATCCAGCGTAGGTGGGCCCTCGCCGCGACCTCAGGCACGATCCCACCCGCCGCGGCGTGCATCGCCACCTGGCTCGCCACTACATTCGAATGGATCCGCCGCCCATCCTCTACGAGGGCGATGCTGGTCTCATCGCAACTCGTCTCTACCGCCAGGATCAACGCGCCGCTCACAGCGTTCTCCGCGTGAATCTGCTCGGCCGAAGAATGCGTCCGGACTCCGATTCCGGTTCATTCGCGTTTTCGGCCGACGCCGGCCCGGCCGGAGCCTGCTCCGGTTCACCTTGTCGCCGAGTTACGGGTCCGGGAAGTGGCCGCCCATCCGCCCCGAGTTCGACTTCCGGCCGATTCGCCACAGCCGCCCGAAGCGCCACGAGCCGCTCGTGCATCTCTCGCCCGTCGAGCGACGGCGTGGTCATGATCAGGGCGTCCTCGTTGTCGTCGCTGTAGTAGCGCGTTCGAGTACCGACGACCTTGAAGCCGTATTTCTCGTAGAGCCTGCGCGCGGGCACGTTCGACGGCCGGACTTCGAGCGTGGCCTCGTGAGCGCCGCGGGACCGTGACAGGTCGAGCAGAGCCAGGAGCAACCGCTCCCCCACTCCGTGGCGGCGCCATGTCCGACGAACCGCGAAGGTGGTGATGTGGGCCTCGTCCACGAGGAGCCACATGCCGGCGAAGCCGATGATCTGGTCTCCCCAGCGGGCCACCATGTAGTGGGCCAAGCGGTTCGTCTCCAGCTCTTGCTTGTAGGCATGCGCCGGCCAGGGTGTACTGAAGCTCTCCCGCTCGATCTCGTGGACACCGGGCAGGTCATCGACCTTCATGCGGTCGAGGACGATCGCTACCGGAGGTCGTGCGACCATCGCATCTCCCCCTTCACAGAGGCGATGCCGCGCGGCAGCGTCACGTACTCGGGCACCAGGCGTGCGACGTCGTCGCCACCGGATGCCAGCTTCTCGGCACCCAAACGCACCAGCGCCGCTGCAAGCCCGTCCTGCGCTCTGTCGCCCAGTGCAAGCGCTTCCTCGGCGGCACGGTTCGGCAAGTCCACCGCCACGACCACGGTTCCGGCCGAAAGCTCGGGTTCGTCCCCACCTTTGATCAAGCGGGCAACCCCGGAGGCGACCAGAACCCTATCGGAAGGTCCGGCCGGCAGTAGCAGAACCACCTGCGTCCCCTCCACCGCTCCGTCTGGGCTTGCCGCGGCGAGGAGCGCCTCCGACGTCGGGACGCCGGCGATGGGGATCTCCAATCCTCGCGCGAGTGCCTTCGCCGTCGCGAGACCGACTCGCAGACCCGTGAACGCGCCCGGGCCGGTCCCGACCACGATCCCGGCCAGGTCCGCCAGGACGACGCCGTGAGCGGTAAGCATCCCGTCCAAACGGACGAGCAACTCCTCGCCGTGACGATACCCGGCCGTCCAGCGCCGTTCCGCCGACAGGGTTCCGTCGGCATTGCCGAGCGCCACCAGCGCCCGCGTGCCGGACGTGTCGATCGCGAGAATGGACCGGCCGGCGCTCATGCCTGGGCCCGCGTGCCGACGAGCTCGGCCGGCACGGCCTCGATGTAACGCGAGTAGCCGTCGTCTCCCGCGCGGATGAAGATCCGGCGGGGATCGTCGCCCGTGCCGTCGATGAGGACATCTAGCCGACCGGCCGGCATGGCATCGGCGAGGCGTTCGGCCCATTCGATGAGGGTCACGCCCTCGCCCTGACGCTCGTCGACGAGTCCGCCCGCGAGCGCCTCGGCCGCATCCGCGAGGCGATACAGGTCGATGTGGAAGAGCGGCAGCCGGCCCCGGTATTCGGCCATCAGCACGAAGCTCGGGGAGACGATGGTTTCGGCCACGCCCAAGCCCGCCCCAAAGCCCTTGGCGAACTGGGTCTTGCCGGCTCCGAGATCGCCGACGAGGCTTATCAGGTCGCCGGGGCGCGCCACGACCGCCAGCGCCGCCGCGAGAGCACGCGTCGACGCGGCATCGCGGGTCTCGACGACTCGTTCAAGCGTCCGGCCTTCGATCATGGAGCGAGGGTACCTGAAAGCGTCAGACGAAGCGCTCCAGGTCACTCACGGGAACCACTGTCGGAGCCAGATCGTCGCCCAGCCGAACGAAGGCGGCGTCGAGGTGGATGCCCGTCCGGAACCTGTACATTCCGGCCGGGCTGAGGTAGCGGCCTTCTCGGCCTGCGTGAGCCCCGCTCCGCACCCGCACCCAGTCGGGAGCCACGTCGGGAAGCGGGACGCCCTCTCCCTCGAAGACGAGCATCGGCGGGTCGGTCACGATCGCGACGTCTCGCCCCGCGAGCGCAGCGAGCAGTGCGAGCACCGGCGAAGCCATGGGGCGGCGCTGGTGCCCATCGAAGGCGAGCAGGCCGAATGGTGCAAGCTGGTGGAGACTGGCGCGCTGTCGGGCTTCCGAGGCGGCCATGTCACGCAGCTCGCCCTGTCCGACCGATGCCGCGATAAGCCCGCGGATCGACATCGCCCGGGCGCGACTTATCCCTTGAGCCGAGATGCGGCTGCCGGCCACGACGATCGCCCCGGCGCGCCCGACGTCGAGCGCGCTCGCCCACAGCTCCCCGTCGGTGAGCCGCGGGACGTCGAGGTAGCCGCGAGCCGCCTCGCCGGCTCCGACGGCGGCGGGCAGTGCCGTCCCCGACAGCGTCATCGTTATCTGGATCCCATTGCGAGCCTCGCGGATAGTGCCGGCCGCGGGCGCTTCCACTATCTCGTGCCGCTCCCCGGCTGCCGCCTGCCACTTGCCGCCGACCTCGAAGAGCAGCGTTCCGGAGACCCGTCGAGGTGCCGTTCTGCGCCCCGACGTACGTCCTCGCCGGTCAGCGCCGCCGACCCACCACTTCCCCGGGGTTGGCGGGCGACGTCGCTCGGCCCCCGACTTGGCCTGACCAGACACGCCGGGATCGTCCGCGCCTTCGGTCGAGACTACAGCCTCCGGATTCCCGGCGACCGCCGACGTCTGGTTCGCCTCGACGATTCCGGGAGCTCCGGAACCAAGGTCCAACACCGCTGCCTCCGGTTGGGCAACCGGGCGGAACTGGATGCGACCCACTTCGACGAACGAGGCATCGGGGGTTCGCTCCGCGATGGGCGAGCCCGGTAGCACCTCTTCGCCGGGAGAGACCAGCGCGCGGTCGCCGGGCCCCAACACGAATCGGATGACCGGAGACTGCACCAGAAGTGGCCGGCTCGCGATGCCTGCCAGCGCGCGCTCGAGAGCCTCGGGAGAGAGCCGCTCTGGGCCCGTCATTCCCCCGACTCCGCCCAAACGACCCGCTGCCAGGCCTCCAGCGCCGCCCGACGTGCCTCGCTCCTGTCGGGCATGCGCAGCGGCACGTCCCGCAGGTCGACCAGCAGTCCCGCGAGCCCGCCGTCAACCTCCACGATGAAGTTGCGACCGCGGCCGGTCAGTCGGACGTTGTCGCGGAATTCCAGCACGGCCGTCGCGGTCTGCCCCGGCGCCAGATCGATCGCTTCGAGCGCACCGGGCTGGAGTTCCAGCTCGATCGGCTGGCCTACCGTAGCGCCCCCGGCACCAGCACCCGCCGCAACCCGGTCCTTGACCGTCATCCTTCCTGCGCTCCGACCTTGCCGCAAATCCGCAGGCATGATCACGCTGCCAAGAGGCACGAGCAGATCCTCGGCGAGATCGGCAAGCATGCGGCACCGTTCGGCTTCGTCCTCAATCGTGCCCAGCGGCCCCAGAAGTCGCGCCTGGTCGACGGCGAGCCTGCTCACTCCCGGCCTCCGGACGAGGTCGGTCAGGGCAAGCGCGGCCAACGAAGGCGGCATCGAAGCCCAAGTCCCACCGCCGGCTACGATCAGGTCCGGCATAGGACGAGCCGAGATCTCCGGCGTCGCCACGATCGCCCGTTCGGCGGCGGCCTTTGCCGCGGCGGCGCGAACGAGTGCGCCTTCACCTTCCGCGTCGCCCCAGGGGGAGATCCGCAGGTCGCGCAGTCGGTCGGTGAGACGGTAGCGGTCGAGGGCGACGGCCGACCAGGCCACGACGCCTTCGATCGTGGCGTCGTCAGGGTCCGGCGGCGAGAACGATGCGAAGGCGGGAGCCGCGTGCCAAGACACGATCGTCTTGGACCCGGGCCCGAGCCGCTCGGCCCGGCATCGAAGCCCGCCCTGCAGGCCGACTTCGATGCCCTCGATCGAACTGTCGAGCACCGAGGCCAGCGATGAGATCGACCGGGCGAATCCGAGCCGGCTGTCGTTCGGCACCGCTCGGAGTCCTTCCAGAACCTGCTGGAGTGCGGCTCCGGCAGGTTCCCCTGCCGCGGCATCGGGGGCGATCAGGACGTTGTGCGCTCGGGCGGCGGCGGCCGTAATGCCGGTCGCCGCGGCTACCATCGTGGCGCCAGCTGTCATCGTGCCTGCCGCGGTCGAAGAGGCCTCCGGAAGCGCCGAAGCCGGCGTGATCGGCCCTACGTCGGCCTCGGGGAAGACCGCCTCGTGGACGCTGGCTCCTCCGGCCAGCACGACGGTCAGATCGATCCGGCACCTGTCGACCGCGGCCACGAGAGCGGCTAGCATCGGTAGGTGGCGCTTCTCATCGCCCGCAGGCGAATGGTCGGCGCCCAGCAGTACCGCGGACACGTCCGGTGACAGGGCCAGGCGACTGAGTGTGATCGGGTCGTCCTCATCCGCACTCCCGGAGGCGACGAGCCAGCCTGCCCGAATAGCCGCAGCCTCGAGCTTGATGCGCTGACGTCGAGACCCGGCCAGAACGGCTATCCGGCGTGGGGTAGAGCTGCGTGCCTCGAGCCGCGGGAGTACGGCCACGAGTGCGGCAATATCGGGCAGTGCGTCCGGTTCGGTCGTGGGACTCACCGCGGCCAGCAACTCGGGGTCGGCGGCGTGGACTCTCTCGAGGAGGCCGCGGAGATGCAACTCAAGCGGGGTCGATGCAGGAGCCGCCGCGTGGGCAACCAGCCGCCACCGATTGCCGACGTGTCCGATCAGGGCTGCCGACAGGGTGGCAGAGCCGAAATCGAGGGCGAAGAACGCTCGAGGCTGGCGCGTCACAGGGCTATGCTAACCGGCCCGAAGAGGGCTGTCGCAGCGCGAGCACCGGCCGGCGGGGCAGCGACAACGCAGCGATCCGCGGTCTGAACAGCCAGATCGCCGGCCGACCGCGCAGCGCAAGGCGGAGCCGAGCAGCGGAGCGAGCGCACCTGAAG
>Ga0209638_1000432_pt1 | contig 27407 bp, 24 predicted proteins | sample BarGraNGADG00211_FD_184490 | JGI IMG/M metagenome (GOLD analysis project Ga0209638, IMG submission 184490) | Arctic peat soil microbial communities from Barrow, Alaska - Barrow Graham LP Ref core NGADG0002-211 (SPAdes) (version 2) | ecosystem: Environmental > Terrestrial > Soil > Wetlands > Peat...
CCGCTGTTCCGTCCGACCGGCCCGGGCGAGCGCCCGGAGCTCGGCACGTTCCGACTCGTCGATGACCAACGGAGGAGCTGGATGGTTCGGCATGTCGAGCAGCGTAGCTGCGCCCACCTGTACTGTCCAGCATCTTCCGGGCTAGTGCACTAGCCGCCATGGCTCCGGACGGCCCCGCGACCTGGCGGTACCTGCCCGACGACGGCGAGCGCGATCCCCGGACCAACCTCGCTCGCGAGGAGGCGATCGCGCGCCACGTCGGGGCAGATGCCTCGGCGCCGACACCCGTGCTCCGCCTCTGGCGGGATGCGCCGTGCGCCGTCGTGGGGCGCTTCCAGCTCGCGGCCGCGGAGGTGGACGCGCCGGCAGCGGCCGCGCTCGGGGCCCCGGTCCTGCGGCGGTTCACGGGCGGCGGCACGGTCTGGCACGATCCTGGCAACCTCAACGTTTCGGTCGTGGTCCGGCCGGAGGACGCGTTCCTGGCAGCGGATCCGTCGCTCCGGCGGCTGCCGGGCCTCTACCGTCTCGTCCTGGCGCCGCTGGCAGCCGCTGTCCGGTCGATGGGCGTCGCGGCCGAGCTGACGGAGCGCGATATCGTCGCGCCCGGCGGGAAGCTCTCCGGCGTGGCGGCGTGGCTCGGCGGCCGGGCCCTGCTGGTCCACGCCACGCTTCTCGTCGACGCGGATCTCGATGCGCTGGCCCGCGTCTGCAGTGGGCCGGGCGCGCCGGGCGACCCGCGCTGGGAGCGGACCAAGAGCCACCGCGTGCGCGCAACCTCGCTCGCCCGCGAGCTGGGGGCGGCGCCGGCCGCGGCCGACGTAGAGGCAGCGGTCCTGCGAGCCTTCGGCGTGGATATGGCCGTCCCGAGCGCCCTCCTGCCCGCCGAGCTCGTCGCAACGGAGCGCCTCCTCGCCGACCGATACGCCGTGCCTGCCTGGCACGCGGACGCGGAGGTTCGAACGGGCGGCTGATATCGCGCCGCACGCGTGGAGGGCGCCGCGAATGCGGCAGGCAACGACGTTGCCGGCCCGCCCGGTGTATCCGGATGCCGACGCCGCGCCGGACATCCCCTACCCTTCCGAACGTGGACGAACGAGACGAAGGCCACCGCATCACGCTCGTGATCGACGGCCTGCCGGTCGAGACGCTGGCCGACCTTCCGCCGGCGCCCGGTCGCCTGCTCTTCGTGGGGCTCAACCCGTCGCCGGTCAGCGTGGAGGCCGGTCACTACCATCGCGGCCGCCTCGGGCAGTCGTTCTGGCGCCGGCTGGTCGAGGCGCGGATCCTGCCGGCCGACACGGACCTCGGGCGCGCCGACGACACCCTCGTCGCGCTCGGACATGGGATCACCGACCTCCTGAAGCTCCCGACGCCGCGCGACACGGCCAGCGAGAGCGAGCTCCGGGCAGGGGTCGGCCCGCTCTTCCGGAAGGTCGCGATCTGGCGGCCCGCGGCGGTGATCTTCGTCTACAAGCGCGCGGCGGAGTCGTGCGCCGGCCGCAGCCTCCCCGAGCCGTGGGGCCGGATCGACGGGATGGCGCTCGCGGCGCGACCCTGCTTCCTGATGCCTGGCCCGTATGCCCCGCGCGACGAGGTGGCCGCGGGGCTCAACCTCATCCGCAACCTCGCCGCGGCGATCGAGCCCTGACGGCGCGGAACCTCTCGGCGACGCCGATCGACCTGCAAGTCGCGGCGGAGGCCGCGACGCTTCGGGTGGCTTTCGGCATGTCGGCCGCGGACACGCTGATCGCGGCAACGGGCCTGGCCGCAGGCGTCGGCCATCTCGTCACCAACGATCGAGCCTGGCGCTCGCGCCTGGACCGGTCCGGGATCGCACGGCGGTCCTCGTGCTCGCCGACCTGGTCGAGATCGCCTGACGCCGGATCCGGCCGAGGCGCGTCAGACGATGCCGACCGGCCGCTCGATCGCGCCGTCGGTGCGGAAGCGCCGGTCGACCAGGACCCGGATCACGTAGGTGATCTCCAGGCCGGCCCCGTCGAACGAGGGCGCGGAACCCGGCGGGACCGTCAGCCGCACCTCGGTCGCACCGGCCGCCAGCTTCGCCGGGTCGATCGGGACCGACGCGATGATGCCCTCGGTGCCGTTCGGCGCGTTCGTCCGACGATGGAGCTCGACGCGACCTTTCTGACCGCCCGGGGCCGACGGCCAGCGCACGCTCACGGCCATCTCCGAGCCCGCGGGCGCGGGCAGCGGCGAGGTGACGCTGATCATCGCGTCACCGATCGACACCCCGTCGAGAAGGCTCGGGCCGCCCTGCCTGCCGACGCCCGCGCGCAGGAGGTCCGGGTGCTGGGCGAGCGGCAGGTGGGTCGCGACGAAATGGTCGCGGCCGTGGGGGACGTCCCAGTGGGCCTCGAGCGCCCACGCGACGATCGACTCCCCGAGGTGCGCGGTCGGCGGCCCGAGGGGCGGCGCCGGGACCGCGAACCGGGCCTGCCAGGTCGCGCCCGGCTCCAAGGTCGCGGGGATCGCCGGCTCGGGGAACGCGTCGTCGACGAAGAGCGTGCCGTGCACCTCGACCCAGTGCTCCGAGCTGGCCACGTGCCCGTCGCCGTCGCGATGGTCCTCCGAGCGGGCGACCTCGTCCAGACGCAGACCGACAAGTCGCAGCGTGGCGCCGCGCGCGACCACCTGCTCGATCGCGGAAAGCCGGATGGTGCCGGTGATCCCCTCGCCCACCCGCGGCGGCTGATCGAAGCTGATCTCGCCGGCAAGCGGCCCGTCGCCGGGGCGGACCAGCTCCTCGGCCATGACCGAGTGGAGCGGGTGGCTTCCCTGCGGCCCGGCGAGTCGCGGCCCGTTGATCGCGTCGAACGGCGCCGGCGCGGAGCCGGTCCGCCCCACGAACGAGCCTACATTCAGATTCAGTCCAAGGGGCATCGGGGGCAACTCCCAGTGTGACGAAGACGAGGCAGCGGGAGCGACGGCGTTGGCTCCCATCCTGCCAGATGCCAAGCCTGCCCTCAGAACCGGCGCTCATGCGGTCCCAGCCTGACATCAAATGCCGGGACCGACCTAGTACCACCGTCCGATGTCATCTGATCAACGTCCACGAAAGGATCACGTTGGCTCTGATCGCCGGCCACGCGCGGACAGCGATCGGAGCCTCGGCGGGTCCAGCAACCCGGGATGCTTCGATGACATGTTCACCGGCCAGTCACCCACACCCCATGGCTCGTGCGCCAGGGCACCAGGATCACAAACAGTGCCGGCCCGGCGACTTGACCGAAAGCGCCGCCCAACGGCGGGTCTCCGACCGCGAGTGTTCATCATCAGAGAGAGGTCGTTCAGCGTGACGCGCATCCGGACCATCGTGACCGCAGTCCTGGTCAGCACGTTCATTGCCGCGTGCGGCAGCACGACCGTCACGCCCTCACCGAGCGCCTCACCGAGCGCCTCACCGAGCGCCTCACCGAGCGCGCCGGGGGTGCCCATCGTCAGCCTCCCGCCACTGCCCACGGGCTGGTCTCGGCACGAGGTCCCTGCTGCGTTCACGATCGGCGTGCCTGATACCTGGCTGGTGCTGACTTCGGCCGAACGCGACGACACGGCCGCCGCGACGGCGGTGAAGGCGAAGTACCAGGCCTACAGCTCGGCCATCGACTCGGCGCTCAGCCAGATGCGCGACCAGGGCCTGTCCGTCTTCGCGGTCGACGTCAGCGGCGACACCAGCGTGTTCGCCACGAACATGAACATTCTCAAGGTCCGTGGACCGCTTGATCAGACCTTCGCTGCGGCTGCCGCAGTCAAGGTCCAGACTCAATTCAAGATCGAGACGCCGCTCAAGGTCGAGGCAACGACAACGCCGCTCGGGGCCTATCGCTACCAGTTCGCCGAGAACATGAGCGCCACCTCGATGGCCGGGATCCAGTATCTCTTCCCGTCCGGGTCAGACGTGTACGTGATGACGTTCCTCACGACCGTCGGACAAGCGGCCGAGTATGGTCCGACGGTCGTCTCGATGGCCGACACCTTCGCTGTCGCGGCGCCGGGCACAGCTCCGGTCGTGACCCCGACGCCTGTCGCCTCCAGCGCACCGCTCCCGGCTGGATTCGTCCGGTACGACCTGGGCAATGGGCTCTCGATCGGCGTGCCCGGGACCTGGATGACGATGACTGCCGCTGAGCGCGACGACCCCGCCGCTGAGGCCGTGTTCCGCGCCAAGTACCCTGATCAGAAGCTTTGGATCGACTCACTGCTGCCCGTGCTGAAGGGCACAGGAGACCTGATTCTCTCGCTCGACGTGAAGGGTCCCGGCCCAGCGAACTTCCCGGCCGAGCTCACGGTCAGCAAGATCGCCGGACCGCTCACCGCCGACATTGCCAAAGCCTCGGCCGTGGCCGTCCAGAAGAACGCCAAGGTCGCCACGCCCTTCGAGGTCCTGCCGGTCGCCAGCCCCGCCGGCGCCTACCGTTATCAATGGGTTGCAGACCAAGCTGGGGTCTCGGTCGCGAGCGCCCAGTACCTCGTTCCGGTCGGGTCCGATGTCTATGTCCTGAGTCTGTCGGTGAACCTGCCGCTGGCTGCGTCGTACAGCCCGATCCTGACCTCGATCGTCGAGAGTCTGTCGATCGCCTCGGCCTCGGTGACGTCCGCGCCACCGGCGGCTTCGCTCGAGCCGGCGAGGTTCGATCCATCGACCGGCAGATCCCGCACCGATGCCGCCGTCGCGGTGCTGAAGGCCGCCCTCGCGAGAGCTAACTTCTGACCTCGATCCCGTCGACTGGCTGCCAACGACGGCGACCGGCGCGACCGGCGCGACCGGCGCGACCGGCGCGACCGGCGCGGGGACAGTGTTCCCGCGATCACGATCCACTGTGGCGGGTGGCCCTCCCCCCGAATGCCCGCCTCCGAGCCTCCGCGGAGGTGATCAGGCGAGGCGGGCCGCCGGAGCCACCGGCGAGCGCAGGTGGTCGAGGAAGATCGCGCCCCAGAGCATCGACTCTTCGCCGAGCATCAGGCCGCCCCGGCCACGCCAGCAGCCGCCATCGGCGCCGAGCACCTCCCAGTAGGTCCCGTCGCGCTCGATCCATGTGGCGTAGCGAGTCGTCTCGACCGCCGCCCGTTCCGGGTCGACCGTGCGCAGAAGGGCGAGGTAGATCGCCCCGATGCTCGTCCAGACCGAGGATCCCTGGTAGTCGGGCAGGAAGTGGCGGACGAGCCAGACCTCGGAGGTCGGCGTCGGCCGGGTGGTGTAGCGGAGCGGGTGGGGGTCGCAGAAGCCCTCGCGGGACAGGGTCGCGAGGGCGATGGCAAGCATGACCGGGCAGTCGACCGAGCCGGTCCAGAACGGCCAGACGTTGGCCTCGCCGGTCGTCTCGTCCGAGCCGAGGGCGTCGCGGAAGCAGCCCCGCGCCGGCATCCAGAAGTGCTCGCGCAGCAGCCGCCCGAAGTCTCCGTCAGGAAAGTGGCGGGCGAGCGGGTCGTGGAGCCCCCACTCGGGCTTGGTCGCGAGGGTGCGGGACAGCAGCGCGACCATGCTGTTGCCATATGCGTTGCTGCGGTTCGTCACCGTGTCGCGGTGTGCGGAGAAGGTCCGGTCGGACCGCTGGAGGCCCGTTGCCGGGTCGACCACGAGCGCCGCGAAGCGCTCGACCTCGACCCCCAGCCAGGCCCGGTGCCGCGCCACGAGGGCGTCGCCATCGGCCCCGACGGCGCGCAGGGCGGCGAGGAAGAAGGGCAGCGAGTCGACCCCGTAGGCGTAGACGTCGGCAGGGTATCCGCCCGGGTGGAAGGTCGTCGTGATGTGGCTGCCGTGGCGCTCCCAGCCTGCCAGCGCGCGGGCGAGCGATGCGACGAGGCGCCGGCGGTGACGGCCGCCGAGCCGCTCGAGGGCGACGGAGGAGAAGCACATGTCGCGAACCCAGAAGGTGTGGAACCAGCCCGGCGAGGCCGTGAACGAGCGCCCGTTCCAGGTCCGGTCGATCCCGGCCTCGATGATGGCCGCGGCGTGGCCGGCGAGGCGAGTGTGGCCATTGCGGGCGCGATCGACCCGGGCGAGGAAGGCTCGCCCGCAGTCAGCGACGTTGGCGGGGTGGAGCCAGAGTCCGAGCGACATCGTCGACCTTCCGGATGGGACCCGAGACGGGCCGGATCCGCCATCGTCGATCTGCGCGCGGACGGTCGAGCCGGTTCCACCTGATCCGGATCGCCAACGTAGTCCGAACAGCCGTCCGCGTCATGACGACACGTCATGGGTCGCGGTTAGCCGGTGCTTGGTTCAGTCCGCGAGCTCGAAAGGCGTCGCCGCCGTCTTTACAGGTGACTTGTGGGTCACCTATCCTTACCCCCGATGGACGACCTCGTCTTCGTCTCGCTCGCGGATCCGACCCGCCGGCACCTCCTCGACCTCCTCTTCGAGCGTGACGGCCGAATGCTCGGGGAGCTGGTCGCGGGGGTGCCCGGAATGACCCGGTTCGGCGTGATGAAGCACCTGCGCGTCCTGGAGGCGGCGGATCTCGTGACGACGCGCCGCGTCGGCCGCGAGAAGCACCACTACCTGAACCCGGTCCCGATCCGGCAGCTCCACGACCGCTGGCTCGACAAGTACCGGGCGCGGGCGGCCGACTCCCTGATCGACCTGCAACGCGCGCTGGAGAACCTGGAGGAAACCTCGATGCCCTCGATCGCCGCACCTGCCTTTGTCTCGTCGATCTACATCCGCGCCACCCCGGAGGCGATCTGGCGCGCGTTGACGGAGACCGATTTCACGGTCCGCTACTACTACGGCAACGCCATCGAGTCCGACTGGCGGCCGGGCTCCGCCTACCGAATGACGCTCGACGGCGACCTCCAGATCGAGGGCAAGATCGTCGAGATCGACCCGCCGCGCCGCCTTGTCCAGTCCTGGCACGGCGTCTGGGACGAAGGCATGGCCGCCGACGCGCCGTCCCGAGTCACGTGGGAGATCGAGGAGACCGAACCCGGCATCTGCCGGGTCACGCTGCTGCACGACGGCGTGGTCGCCGGTTCCGCGACGCTCGAGCAGGTCTCGGGCGGGTGGCTCTACATCCTGTCGGGGATGAAGACGCTCCTGGAGACGGGCAAGGGGCTGGACGAGGCGTAGGACCCGCGAGCCCGGGGTCAGCCGGACGGACCGATTTGGCGGCGCACCCACGCTGCGATGCGGTCGATCGATCCCCCGCTGACCCCGGAGACTGCCCGAATCCGGGTGACCAGCGTCTGTGGCTCGACGAGGCCCTCACGGATCAGCGCGGCCGCGAACGCGAGATCCTTCTCGCGCCCCGCGACGAGCTTGGAGACGACACAGTCGTGCGGGTCGAGGCACCGCGCTCGCGCTGGCGCTGCACCGGGCGTGGCGAGTTCGACGGTGCGGTCCTCCCAGCCGACCGGGAGGACCGCCGTGGAGACGCTGACACCCTGGGCGTAGTAGCCGAATGTCTCGTGAAATCGCGACAGCTCGCCGATCGCGCCGTCTACGCGATCGGCCTTCGAACCGTCCGGATCATCGAAGAAGGCGAGGTCGGCTTCGATCGATGTCGTCGCCTCGACCGGTAGACGATCGTCCGCGAAGGCCCCGAGGATCGATTGGCTCCCAATCACGAGGAGATTCGGGTCGTCGACGATCGTGGCGGCGGCGCGGAGCACGTGTTCGAGCTGGGCTCGGTTCACAGGAGCGTGGGTCCGCCTTTCCCGGGTGGCACGCCCGCGTATCGCCGAAAGGCCCGGAGTATCGCCAGCCGCTCTGCCTGCGAAAGCACGCCCGCGAAGGGCGAGTTCTGGCGCAACTCGACAGCGTGGTCGGATTCGGCGACGAGGGCGCGCATGACGGCTTCCGGGCCTTCCTCCACCAGGATCCTCCAGCGCGCCAGCCATTGGGCGCTCATCCCCGCGGGATGGACTCGTTCCAGGCGAACCAGGTTTCGCCTCGCTCGTCCAAGAACACCTTCCGGATCGCGGGCGAGCACTCCGGCGACTGCCCGGTGGAGCCACAGCGAGCGCAATTCCTCCGGCCGAGAAGCCCGCTCGGTCTCTTCATGCCGAGCGTCTCGAAAGGCGAGCCGCTCGACGTCGGCCCGTCGCACTCGTCTGTGCGTTCCGACCGTCAGGCTTGCTAGATTTCCGCGCTCGCACAAGTCCACGACGTGCTGGCGAGAGCAACCCAGCAGCAACGAAGCCTGGCCGGTCGTGAGGAGATCGTGGCCGCTTCCCATGCGACCCAGCCTAGCATTATCCACCAGAAACGCAATGCTGCTATTGCGGTGCCGCATGACCGATCCACGGGTAGCGCCACCATCTCCGGTCGTGCGCGCCGCGTCGTCACGACGACGTGCCCCCACCGGAACAGCGACAATCCTGGCAATGAACTCCATTCCCGGACCGGAAGACGGCACGCCGGCGACAACCATTCCCGTCGATGCAGCCATCACGTCGGCGACCGTTCCTGGCATTTCTTCCGTTCCGACCACCGAACATCCCGCATCGCCCGAGCGCGCGACCCCGGTCGGCAGCAATCGGCGCCACCTGGCGATCGTGCTCGGCGTGGCCCTCGGAGCGTTGGCCGTGGACGTGATCGCGGCCTGGCTGTCGGGGAGCCTCGCGCTCATCGCGGACGCGGCCCACCGCGTGACCGACGTCATCGGGATCTCGATCGCGTTCGGCGCCGCGACCATCGCAGCCCGGCCCGCGACGCACGACCGGTCGTTCGGCTATGCGCGGGCCGAGGTCATCGCCGCGTGCGTTAATGCGGGACTGCTCGTCGCGCTGGGCCTGTTCATCGGCTACGAGGCGGTCCTTCGGATCGCGACTCCCGAGACGCCCGAGCCCGGCCCGATGCTCGTCGCGGCCGTGATCGGGCTCGTGGGCTCCGGGACCGCGGCCCTGATCATGCGTTCGGAGCATTCGGGCTTCGCCGCGCGGGGCGCCTTCCTCGACGTGCTGGGCGATGCGATCGGCTCGATCGCGGCGATCGTGGCGGCGGTCATCGTGATCGCCACGGGCTGGAAGTACGCCGACCCGCTCGCCTCCCTGGCCATCGTCTTCCTCGTCGTCCCTCGCGCGCTCCTGCTCCTGCGCGACGCGATGTACGTCCTCATGGAGTCCACCCCGCGCGGGCTCTCGCTGCCCGCCGTCCGGGAGCGAATCCTGCGGGTCCCGGGCGTCATCGGAGTCCACGATCTCCACGCCTGGCAGATCACGGCCGGCCTCCCGATGATCACCGCTCACGTGATCGCGGCCGACGTCGCCGACCACCACCGGATCCTCCACGAGGTGGACACGTGCCTCGGGGAGGAGTTCAACCTCGAGCACAGCACGATCCAGGTGGAGTACGAGTCGCGGCCCCTGGAGTCGCACGCGCACGCGTGAGGTTGGGCCGATCCGGCCCCTTGCGTCGACCGCTCCTTACCGAACCCGGCGGTATGTGCTCTCGTTCCGACGCGCGACGCGAAGGACGACAACGGTCCGGGCTCGGTCGTCGATCGCGTACAGGATCCGCAGATCGCCGATCCGGAGGCGCCAGAACGGGCTGCCGCTGAGGTCGACCGAGCCTGCGGGCCGTGGATCGCGCGCAAGAGCGAGGATCGGGCCCCGTGCGCGGGCCGTCGCATCGGGCGGCAGCTTCTTGAGCTGGCGCACAGCTGCCGGCGCCAGGTCGACCCGCCAGGATGAATCGCTCACCCTTCGCTGGACGACCCATAAGCCGCACGGGTCTCGGCGGCGTGGGCGCGGAAGAACTCGTCGGCCGCGATACCACCGTCGCGCTGGTACTCGACGAGCGCCTCGACCGCTGCTGCGGCGTCCTCGGCATCCTCGAGTCGCTCGAGCCACGTGGCGAGCGCCTCATCGACGATCTCCCGCACGCTCCGGTCCGCTCGCGCGGCCTCCACCTTCACCGCGCGATAGAGCTCAGGGTCGAGGTCGATGGTCACCTTCATGCCGCAAGGTTACCAGCATGCTGGGTCGCTGGCTGATCCTCTTGGTCACGAAGCGAGGAAGACCTCACGCGCGTGGTAGGCGATCTGCGCAGGGTCCGGCCGGAGTGTCATCGCGGCCGGCAGAGTCACGCGCATCCCGTCTTCGAGCGGGAGTCGGAATCGTCCGTCAGGCGATTCGATCATGCAGCGCTCGAGGCGCGGAGAGACTCGGGTCACCAGCCCGTGGGACGAATACGCCAGCGCGAACAGGCCCTCGTCGAACAGGCGGTGCAAGGTCGGGGTCAGTGCAAGGCCATTCGTAACGTGATCTGGGCCTTGGCGGGCGACTGGTCGAATGTGGGCGGCGTCGAGGATCCTTCGAGCCTGGTATGTCGCGACTGTCCCGATTTCGAATCCGCTGATTGCACAGTGATTCTGATACGCGGCAAGAACATCACGGCGGAACTGGGCGTCGCGCTCGAGGACTTCGACGATCCTTCGCGCCCGCTCAGCAGCGAGGACGGGCGGCGATTCGTGCTCGACGCGCTCGGGGTAGTCGATTTCTCTGTCGGCAGTCTCGAGAGCACCGATCTCTTGACCGGCGGCGCCGAAGATCCGGGTCACGTCGCCCGTCGCGATGGGCCGGACTGCCCGACCGAAAGTCGCGACATTGCGCGATCGCCCGCGTGGCTTCAACCTCAACCAACCCTCGAGAGGCTCGCCGTTCATCTCTCGAAGGGCATCGTGTGGGAACCAGTTGACGCCACCGTCGTACACGACGATGAAAAGGTCCTCGCCGTTCTTCGTCTGGCGCCCGGTCGGACTCGGTCGCTGTGTCACCCACGCCCACCCGACATAGGCCATGCGCCCTGAGTTGTCGTCGCCGCGAGGCTCGTAGATAACCGCGAGAATCGGCGACTCGAATGACGCGGCCTCGAAGAACCTGAGGTACCGGCGGGGGAACTCGTAGCTTCCGAGGGTGTCGGCGTAGACGCTCGTGACGTGGGATTCGAGAACGATGGCCTGAAGATCGGCCAATGACTTCACGACCCCAGGGTAGGTCGTGACACGCTAGCTGTCACGACCTACCCGCAGAGTTCGGGCCATGGACGCCCCCGCCAACATCGTCACCCTCCACGCACCCGCCGGTCGCGTGCCCGTCCCGGGCTCCGCGGCCACCAGCCTGCCGCCGGTCCCTCCGCCGGCGAATTTGCCCGCTGCCGCCACGCGCATCTCGGTCGAACGCGACCGCATGGTCGTCGACCGCCTGGTGCTCGTCGACGCGAGCCTTGCGGCCTTCGTCGCCGAGCGTCCCGCCGAGGAGCGAGCCGGCCTCGTCGAGCGTGCGCTCAAGATCGGCCTGACCGCGCTCATGGACGCCGGCGTGACCGTCAACGTCGACGCCGTCCGCGCCGAGTTCGCGACGCTCCTTCGCCAGACGGAGGACGCCAACGCGAAGGCGGCCGCCGCCCTGGACCAGCTCCTCCGCCAGAACTTCGCCGACGGCGACGGGCGGCTCCCGCGCACCCTGGAGGCGTTCCTGGGCGACCGCGGCAAGCTCCGGTCGCTCACCGACGAGCTTTTCGACGAGACGAAGCGCGACAGCGCCATCGGCCGCATCAAGACGCTTCTCGGCGCCTACCTGGAGGGTGACGGGAGCAAGCTGGCCACCCTCCTGGACCCGACGCGCCTGGGCTCCCCGCTCTTCCAGTTCCGGGGCGAGATGACCGAGGGATTCAACAAGCTCAACGAGCGCATCGCCGCCCTCGAGGCCGCCTCGACCGCCCGGGCCCAGGAGCGCGCGAAGGGAACCGCGAAGGGCGGCGACTTCGAGGACCTGCTCGAGAGCCTCCTGGCCGACACGGCGCGGGGCGCCGGCGACCTGCTCGACCGGACCTCCGCCGAGGAGGGCGCGGTCATCAAGTCGAAGAAGGGCGACTTCGTGCTGACGGTCAACCCCGCCCTGACCGGCGGAGCGGACCTGCGCATCGTCGTCGAGGCGAAGGACCGGGCGATGTCCGGCCGCGCGATGCGCGATGAGATCCGCGAGGCGAAGGTCAACCGCGACGCGGCCATCGGTCTGGTCGTCTTCACCCCGGCCCACGCGCCCACGGGGATCGCCCCGTTCGACTATCGGGCGGGGGACGTCTACGCGGTCGTCGACCCCGAATGCCCCGACGCGGCGGTCCTGGAAGCCGCCGTCCGGTTCGCCCGGCTCCTCGCCATCGCCTCGCTTCGCGAGCGCGAGATCGAGGTCGACGCGGAGGCGATCGGCGCGGCGCTGACCGGCATCCGCGAGCAGCTGGAGCAGCTGCGCACGCTCAAGTCGACGCTGACATCCGTCGTCAACTCCACGAAGGACGTCCAGACGGGGCTCGATCGGATGCGGGACGCCATCCTGGCGCGCGTCGTCGAGGCGGAGGCAGAGCTCCGAGCCGCCGGATAGCGACGTGCTCGTGCCCGGCTTCGGGGGCGAACCCAGCTCGACGCGACCGCCCAGTCCCGGACGGCGAGCCACACCATATCCCGGAGCGGGCGGCGCATCGGCGGGGGCCGGCGTCGTCCGCTTCGTGGAGTTCGTCGCCGAGGCGGGACCTCGGGTCGGTGCCCTGACCGCCCGACCGCCCGACCGCCCGACCGCCCGACCGCCCGACCGCCCGACCGCCCGACCGCCCGACCGCCACGAATATCGGGCCAGCCGATCGCCTGAACCCAGCCCACCGTGGAGATGCGGCCAAGCCGGGGTTTGGGTGCATTTGCGAGCGCGAGCAAGCCGATCCTGATCGGGCAGGGCGATATTTGGCGCAGGGCATGTGTCGCCCCTGGTCATCGGCACAGGCTTGCGGGTTGAGCGCGCGCCAGGTACGAGCCAGATACGTGACAAATACGTCGCGGGTGAGCGTCATCTGGTGCCATCGGGTTTATGGCGTCGGTTCCACGCAGCAGGTTCGGGGCGACGATCCGGACCGGCCGGATCGCGCGAGGATGGACGCAGCGACAGCTGGCCGATCGCGCCGGCGTGCCGCAATCCGTCGTCAGCGCGGTGGAGACGGGCGGGGGCGGCGAGCTCGCCACGCTGGAGCGCGTGTGCGTGGCTCTCGGCGGCGAGCTTCGGCTGGAGGCGCATCTGCCCTATGCGGGCGACGGTTCACGCCAGCTTGATCTCGGCCACGCGCGGTGCGTCGGCACGGCGAGACGGCTGCTCGAGGCTTCCGGGTACGACTGCGCCACCGAGCAAGAGGTGATGGACGGGCAGTGGCGCGGTCGCATCGACCTGCTCAGCTTCGACACAACGATGCGGCGTCTGGTTGTCGTCGAGGTGAAGACCGAGTTGTTGGACGCCGGGGGACTCGAACGCCAAGTCGACCGGTATGCACGCCTCTGCCTTGACGTCGCCCGACGGCGCGGCTGGCGAGTGGCGGAGGTGTCGGTCGCGGTCCTCGTGCTCGCGACGGCACAAGCCGATGCGTTTCTGCTCGCCAATCGGGAGGTCATGGCCGGCGCGTTCCCGGTTCGCGGCCGCGCTGCCATCGATTGCCTTCTCGAGCGAAAGCCCCTACGCGGCCGCATCCTGCTGATGCTCGATCCGTGCCGAAGGGGCCGCCGCGCAGTCGGTCGATCCCGTGCCGACGGTCGACGAACGCCAGCGCCGTATCGCGACTACCGGGCGTTCGTCGCGGCGATCGGCGGAAGGGGCAACTCCCCGCGAGGGTCCGCGGCAAGAACTGTGCCGCGCTCAACCCGAGCTTGAGCGCGGCATCTCGGGCCGAGCGGGGCAGGATCGTATCCGGGGAGGGGCGCATGGCTCACGGCTGCGATCGACGATCGGCCCAGCCGATCAGATTCGGGGTCCGCGAGCGTGGATACGCACCCAAAGTCGAGTTTGGCTGCACTTCCGAGCGCGGACAGGGCGATTCTCATCGGCTGGGCCGATATTGGGGGGCGGCACTCGCGGGCGGGCACTCGCGGGCGGCGGCACTCGCGGGCGGCGGCACTCGCGGGCGGCACCCACCCGGGTCGGCGGCACTCACTCGGGCGAGCCGCCGGCCACCGGCCCCGACCCCCCCCGCCCCCGCCGCTCTGTTCGCCACATCCGGCCCGGGACCTTCATGGGCGAACCGGCCCCCAGAACCGGGACGTGCGGCCCCGGGCGTGGCGGCCCCCGTTTCCTATGCTCGTCGTGGTGGACCAGAGCGTCCGCTCTATCTCGTGAACAGAGCGGCCGGCACGTCGCCGGCCGCATTTCGCCTGCTGCCCGATCGGAGGGGGCCCATGCCCATCCAGTATCACAAACCGCCCGCCCCGAGCGATGACAAGCGCTGGAAGATCGTCGAGACGCGGATGCGCCGCCTGGGCGATCGCCCACCGGCCCTGATCGAGGCGCTCCACGCTGCCCAGGAGGCGTTCGGCTACCTGGACACCGATGCGCTCAACTACGTGGGCGACACGCTCGGGGTCCCCCACTCCCGCGTCTACGGCGTCGCGACCTTCTACTCGTTCTTCACGCTCAAGCCACAGGGCGAGCACACCTGCGTCGTGTGCACCGGGACCGCCTGCTATATCAACGGCGCCAAGGACATCCTGGCCGGGATCGACCGCGCCCTGCACGTGAAGCCGAAGGAGACCACGCCCGACGGCAAGGTCTCCGTGCTGACGGCGCGCTGTCTCGGCGCATGCAGCCTCGCGCCCGCCGTGATCATCGACGGCGACGTCAAGGGCAAGGTCAACGTGGGCGACCTGGTTGCCCAACTGGAGGCAATGTGAGCGAGATGCCAGCCGCGGCGCGGCCCATCCGCCGCCGCGTGATCACGGAAGAGCTCCACGAGGGCCCTGCGCGCGCGTCCGCATACGTATGCGAGGCGGCCAGCTGCATGTCAGCCCAGGCCCATGACATCACCCTGCGCCTCGGCGAGAAGACCGCAGAGGCAGACCTGACGGACGTCACCATCAAGCGCGTGGGCTGCCTTGGCCTGTGCGCCGCCGGCCCACTCGTCGAGATCGCGGAGACCGGCCAGCTCTTCTCGCACGTGACGCCGGACGACGTCAGCGGGATCGTCACGGCGCTCCAGAACGTCTCGCCGGAGAACACCCGCGCCCCGCAGGGACCCTTCTTCGAGAAGCAGCTCCGGGTCGCGACGGAGAACATGGGCCGGGTCGACCCCGAGAACCTCGACGACTACCTGGAGCGCGGGGGCTACGAGGCGCTCAAGCGCGTGCTCTCCGAGATGACCTCCTCGGAGGTTCGCGAGGAGATCACCCGCAGCGGCCTGCGCGGCCGCGGCGGCGCCGGCTTCCCCACCGGCCTCAAGTGGACGACGGTCGCCAAGGCGCAGGGCGCCCAGAAGTACGTCATCTGCAACGCGGACGAGGGCGACCCCGGCGCGTTCATGGACCGGAGCGTCCTCGAGAGCGACCCGTTCCGCATCCTGGAAGGGATGGCAATCGCGGCGTTCGCGGTCCACGCGACTGAGGGCTACGTCTACTGCCGCGCCGAGTACCCGCTGGCCGTGGCTCGCCTCCGGACGGCCATCCGCCTGGCGCAGCGCGCCGGGTATCTCGGCGCCGGGATCGCCGACACCTCCTTCAACTTCGACGTGCAGATCCGGCTGGGCGCCGGGGCCTTCGTGTGCGGCGAGGAAACCGCGCTGATCGCGTCGGTCGAGGGCCGGCGCGGCACGCCCCGACCCCGGCCGCCCTACCCAGCGGTCCAGGGCCTCTGGGACTGCCCAACCCTCATCAACAACGTCGAGACGTTCGCCAGCGTGCCGACGATCCTGCGCAAGGGCCCCGACTGGTATGCGGGGATCGGCGTCGGCAAGAGCAAGGGGACCAAGGTCTTCGCCCTCGCCGGTCGCGTCGTCAACACCGGCCTCGTCGAGGTCCCGATGGGGATGACGCTGCGCGAGATCGTGTTCGACATCGGCGGCGGGATCATCGACGGCCGGCCGTTCAAGGCCGTCCAGACGGGCGGACCGTCCGGCGGATGCATCCCCGCCGAGCACCTCGACATGCCGGTCAGCTACGAGTCGCTCATCGAGCTCGGCTCGTTCATGGGGTCCGGCGGCATGATCGTGATGGACGACACGTCCTGCATGGTCGACGTCGCCAAGTACTTCCAGGACTTCTGCCGCGACGAGTCGTGCGGCAAGTGCGTTCCCTGCCGCGTCGGGACCACGCAGCTCTGGATGCTCCTCGACCAGATCACCCGCGGCGAGGCGACCATGGACGATCTCGCCCAGCTGGAGCGCCTGGCCGGGATCATCCAGAAGATGTCGCTCTGCGGCCTTGGCCAGGGAGCACCCAACCCGATCTTCAGCACCTTGCGCTACTTCCGGGACGAGTACCTGGCCCACATCGTGGACCGGGTCTGTCCCGCCGGCGTCTGCACGATCGAGCCGGCAGAGGTGATGGCATGACCACCGTCTTCACGTTCCGGATCGACGGCAAGGATGTCGCCGGCTCCGAAGGGCAGTCCGTGATGGAGGTTGCCGAGGAGAACGGCATCGACATCCCGGGCCTCTGCCACCTCGAGGGGATCCACGATCGCGGCGCGTGCCGCCTGTGCATGGTCGAGATCGCGGGCTCTCCGAAGCTCGCCGCGGCCTGCATGACGAAGATCTCCGAGGGCATGGACGTCACCGCGCACTCCGAGCGGCTGCTCGAGTACCGCCGCACGGTGACCGAGATGATGTTCATGGAGCGCAACCACGTCTGCGCGGTCTGCGTCGCGAACAATCACTGCGAGCTGCAGGACACCGCGGACGAGCTCGGCGTGACCCACTTCGACCTGCCGCGGATCAGCCCGAAGGTCGACATCGACGCCAGCCACCGGCTGTTCGCGATCGACCACAACCGGTGCATCCTGTGCCTTCGCTGCGTCCGTGTCTGCGACGAGATCGAGGGCGCTCACACCTGGGATGTCATGCACCGCGGCCTGGAGACCCGGGTCCAGACGGACATGGGGATCCCGTGGGGCGAATCGCCCACCTGCACGAGCTGCGGGAAGTGCGTCCAGGTCTGCCCGACCGGTGCGCTCTTCGAGAAGGGCCGCGCCGTCGCGCGCGGCAGCAAGACCCGCCGGCCCTTCCTGCCGTGGATGAAGGTCGTCGCCGAGGAGCGTGGGCTGTGACCAAGCCGCGGATCGCCACCGTCTGGCTCGACGGCTGCTCGGGCTGCCACATGTCCCTCATCGACCTCGACGAGCGCCTCCTCGACATCTTCGAGCGGGCCGACCTCGTCTACAGCCCGCTGGTGGACTTCAAGGACTACCCGGAGAACGTGGACGTCTGCCTCGTGGAGGGCGCCGTGTCCAGCGAGGACGACCTCCACAAGATCAAGATGGTCCGGGAGCGCACGAAAACCCTCATCTCCTTCGGCGACTGTGCCGTGACCTCCAACGTCCCGGGCATGCGCAACCCGATCGGCGTGAAGCCCCTGCTGGACCGCGCCTACCTGGAGAACGTGACGCTGAACCCGCAGCTGCCGTCGGAGATCGTGCCGCGGCTCCTGCCCACCGCGACGCCGGTCCACCGGGTCGTCAAGGTGGACGTCTTCCTGCCGGGCTGCCCTCCGTCTGCCGACCTGATCTACACCATGCTCGATGACCTGCTGTCCGGCCGCGTCCCCGACGTCGCCGGCGCGCGGTTCGGGCGCTGACGGGGGACCCCATGAGCCGAACCATCACGATCGATCCCGTCACCAGGATCGAGGGTCATTCCAAGATCACCATCCAGCTCGACGACCGCGGCGAGGTCGTCGACGCCCAGTTCCACGTCACCCAGTTCCGCGGGTTCGAGCGGATCACCCAGGGACGACCGGTCCACGAGATGCCGGCCCTCATGGCCCGCATCTGCGGGATCTGCCCGGTCAGCCACATGATCGCGTCCTCGAAGGCCGTCGACGACATCCTCGCCGTCGAGCCCCCGCCGACCGGCGCCGACCTTCGGCGGATCATCAACCTGGGCCAGATCGTCCAGTCGAACGCGCTGTCCTTCTTCCACCTGTCGTCGCCGGACCTCCTGTTCGGCTTCGACGCGGACCCGGCCGTTCGCAACATCCTGGGCGTGGCCAGGCAGAACCCCCAGCTCGCCAAGGACGGCATCGCGCTCCGCAAGTGGGGCCAGCAGATCATCGAGTGGCTGGGCGGCAAGCGGATCCATCCGGAGGGGATCGTCCCGGGCGGCGTCGCGTCGCCGCTCACGGCCGAGGTCCGCGACCGGATCCTCGCCGGCGTCCCGGAGGCGATCGCGGCCGTCGAGCGCGCCATCGCCTGGTACAAGTCGGACATGCTCCGTTGGGAGGACGAGGCCGCCACGTTCGGCAACTTCCGCTCCGCGTTCATGGGTCTCGTGGACCGGCACGGCAACGTGGACCACTACGGCGGCTGGCTGCGGGTGATCGACGCGGACGGCAAGTTCCTCGCCGACCGGGTCGACCCGAAGCTCTTCAATGACTACATCGGGGAGGCCGTCGAGCCCTGGTCGTTCCTCAAGTCGACCTACTGGAAGGCGATGGGGTACCCGGACGGCATCTACCGGGTCGGGCCGCTCGCCCGTCTCAACGTCGCCGACCGGATGGGAACCCCGCGCGCCGACGAGGAGCTCGAGAAGTTCCGCTGGCGTGTCGGCCGGGTGGCCGGCTCGTCGTTCCACTACCACTACGCGCGCCTGATCGACACGCTCCACGGGATCGAGAAGATCGAGGAGCTCCTGCGGGGCCCCGACATCCTCTCGAAGCACGTGCGGTCCGTCGCCGGCATCAACCGCAACGAGGGCATCGGCGTCTCCGAGGCGCCCCGCGGCACGTTGATGCACCACTACAAGGTGGACGACGACGGCATCGTCCAGTGGGTGAACCTGATCATCGCCACCGGCCACAACAACATGGCCATGAATCGGAGCGTCCTGCAGGTGGCCCGGCGCCACGTCAAGGGCGACACGATCACCGAGCCGATGCTCAACAGGGTCGAGGCGGTCATCCGCTGCTACGACCCGTGCCTGAGCTGCTCCACGCACGCGCTCGGCCAGATGGCGCTGCAGATCCAGCTCCTCGCGCCCGACGGAAAGGTCCTGGACGAGCTGACGCGTTGAACCTCGGCGCGCCCCGCCCCGACGCCCCTGGCGAACCCGCCGGGGGCGTCCTCGTCATCGGGTACGGCAACACGCTTCGCTCCGACGACGGGGTGGGCTGGCATGCCGCGATCCTGCTCGCATCGGACCCGCGGCTGGCATCGAACCCGCGGGTCGGATCGGGCTCGCGGGTCGCGGACGTCGAGGTCCGTGCCGCGCACCAGCTGACGCCCGAGCTCGCCTTCGACATGAGCCGCGTGTCGCTCGTCATCCTGATCGACGCGAGCGTGGACGATCCGCCCGGCGCGATCTCCGTTCGGTCGATGACCGCCGGGGACGGCGGCGCCGGCGACGTCACGGGCGCCAGCCCGGGTGCCAGCTCTCATCACGTCGGTCCCGGCGAGCTGCTGGCCGTGGCCCGCGAGCTCTATGGCGCCGCTCCGAACCTCGTCGCGGTACGCGTCGGCGTGGCGAGCATGGAGGTCGGCGAGTCGCTCTCGCCGGAGGTTGCGGCCGCGCTGCCCGCCATCGCGGATGCGGTCGTCGACATCGTGGCGGCGCATCGACGGTCGAGGGCCGCGGCTGACCCGGAGTGAGACGCCGGCGAGCCCGGCGGCGAGCCGCACGGCCGGCCCGGGCGGACCAGCCGCACGGCCGGCCCCCTGCGCGGACGAGCCGCACGGTTGTCTCCCGCCCGATCCGAGGTCCTCGAACCGGGGACGCGCACCCGGGTCCTTGCGCGGCCGGCGTATCCTTCCCATCCCGGCCGTCGGGAATGCACGCCACGAGATCGGCGCGCACGGAGCGGCCGCCGACGAGGCACGTGACAGGACCATGGCGCGCTCGATGTGGCGGGGGGCCATCCAGTTCGGCCTGGTGACCATCCCGGTTCGGCTCTACCTCGCGACCGACTCGAAGGGGATCGCGTTCAACATGCTCCACGAGAGCTGTCTGAACCGGATCCAGATGAAGACCTACTGCCCGTTCCACGACGACGTGATCTCGCGTGCTGACACGGTCAAGGGCTACGAGTACGCGAAGGACCAGTACGTGGTGATCACGGACGAGGATCTCGCGAGCGTCCCCCTCAAGACCGTCCGTTCGATCGAGATCGAGAAGTTCGTCCCGGCGCGGCCGGGCGAGGACGACCCGGTCCGCTTCGTCAAGCAGGCCTACTACGTGGAGCCCGAGCCGATCGGCAAGAAGGCCTATGCCCTCCTGCGCGAGGTGCTCGCCGAGCAGGGGCTCGCGGCGATCTGCAAGGTCGTGATCAAGGATCGCGAGGTTCTCGCGGCGCTCAACCCGCACGCCGCCGCGATGGTCCTCGAGACCCTCCACTGGCCGGACGAGATCCGGGCGACCGACGAGCTGGACCTTCCGGCCGACGACGTGGAGATCAAGCCCGCCGAGCGGGTCATGGCGGCCCAGCTCATCGCGGCGATGACCGGCGAGTTCGACCCGACGGAGTACCGCGACGAGTACCGCTCGGCCCTGGAGGCGGTGATCGAGGCCAAGGTCGAAGGCCGCGCGATCGCGGAGCCGGACGAGGCGCCGACCGGCGGCCAGCTCGTGGACCTCATGGCCGCGCTCGAGGCGAGCGTCAATGCGGCCCGCACGGCCCGCGCCAACCGGGACGTGGAGGCGGCCGCGGAGGAGGCCATCGCCGGACGCACCGCGTCTGCCAACCGGCGCCCCAGGAAGGTCGCGCCCGTGGCCGAGGACGCGGAGCCGATCGAGGTTCCGGCGCGGAAGCTGGCCCGCCGCAAGTCGGCCTGACGAGGCCGCTCGCTGTCACCCGGCCCGTGCGCCACAGCCGGCGCGCGTGCGCGCGGCCGGACCCGGGCGAGCCGTTCCGCGAGCCGTCGCGGTGGCGGGCGTTCGCATGGCGGACCACAATCCGCGCATGACGCGCCCGCCGATCGGCGACATGCTCCCGCTGGAGTTCGCACCCACGGCATCGCGCCTGCCGGAGCGGATCGTGGCGATGCGCCCGACCGAGGGCGGCGGCCCGTTCGACGACCCGGCCTACTTCTTCGAGCCGTGGTGGCCCGGCATCCGGGCGTTCGTCCTCGTCGAGGACGGCGCCGTCCGCCTGCGCGCCGAGGCCCTGGGCGACCCGACCGCGGCGTTTCCCGAGCTCGCGGGCGTGGCCGAGCTCGTTCGTCGGGACGGCGTGGTCCTCGACACGACGCTCATGGTCCTCGATGCACGTGGCCGCCCCAGCCGGACGCTCCTGGAGCGGCGCCTGCGCGGTGAGACCGTGCGCCTCGGAGGCAGCGCCAGGGTCCGCGGTGGCGTACGGGGCCCTGGCGATGAGACCGCGAGCGGCGGCGAGAGGGCGAGCGGCGGCGGCGGCGCACCGGGTCGCAGGCTCGGAAGCCGCGGGTCCGCGGCGATCGTCGCCTCCGACCTCCTCTACCTCGAGGGCGAGTCGCTCGCGGCCCGGCCGTTCGGCGAGCGACGGGGTGAGCTCGCGGCCCTGCTCCGGCCGTCGAGCTGGTGCCTCGCGGGTCGCGGGTTCGTCGGCGACGGCACGACGGTCGCGACCGCCCTCGGCGCGCTCGGGTTCCGGGCGCTCTCCGCGCGCCGGCTCGACGCGCGGCTGCGGCCGGGGAACGCCCGCGACGCCTGGTATCGCGTCCCGGTCGTGGCCGCACCGCGCGAGCTGCCGCCGTTCCTCGCCGTCCTCCGCCGCCTGCCGCTCTGACCGGCGCGGGCCCGAGCGCGACGTGTCCCTCGACCGCTACCGGCAGAAGCGCAACTTCGCGCGGACGCCCGAGCCCGCGCCTGCGGGCGGCGCTGCCGGCGGCGCGCCTGGCAGCGGCGCTCCCGACGCGCTGTCGCCGGCGTTGGACCCGGCGACGGCTCCGGGGCCGGCGGTCGGCACGCACGCGGCACCGCGTCCTTCCGCGCCCGGCGGGTGCGGCCGGTTCGTCGTTCATCGCCATCGCGCGAGCCGGCTCCATTACGACCTGCGCCTGGAGGTCGACGGCGTCCTGGCGTCCTGGGCGCTCCCGAAGGGGCCGACGCGCGACCCCGACGAGAAGCGCTTCGCGGCCCGGACCGAGGACCACCCGATCGAGTACCTCGACTTCGAGGGCGTGATCCCAGCGGGCGAGTACGGGGCCGGCGACTCGATCTGCTGGGACTGGGGCACGTTCGAGCCGGAGCTGACCTGGGACCCCGGCGACGCGCTCCGTGCCGGCGAGCTCAAGTTCCGCCTCCAGGGCGAGAAGCTGGCCGGTCGCTTCACGCTCGTGCGAACCGCCGGCCCCGCCGACTCGTGGCTGCTCATCGCGAAAGCCGGACCGGAGGCGATTCCGGGCTGGGACCCGGAAGCGCACCCTGCGTCGGTCCGCACGGGCCGGACGAACGAGGAGGTGAAGAGTGGCCTGGCGCCGCGCGTCGATCGCCCAGCTCCGGAGCCGCTCCCGTCGCTGGACCTGGCGGGCGCACGGGTCGCCGCCCAGCCCGCCTTCGTGGAGCCGATGCTCGCGACGCCCGGCACCGCCCCGTTCGACGACGCCGACTGGCTCTTCGAGCCGAAATGGGACGGCTACCGGATCCAGGCGATCGTGTCCGGCGGGAGCGTGGCGCTCCGGACCCGGAACCGCAACGACGCGGGCCGCCTCTTCCCGGAGCTGCTCGCGAAGCCGTCCTGGCTCGCCGCGCGGGAGGCGATCGTGGACGGCGAGGTCGTCGTGTTCGACTCCGAGGGCCGCCCCGACTTCGGCCTGCTGCAGGCACGTCTCGGGGGTGGCTTCAGCGCGTCGGACCTCCCGGCCAGCGGTCACGCGCGCGAAGCGGGCCGGGCCGCGCCCCTCGTCTTCATGGCCTTCGACCTCCTTTGGTGCGCGGGCCGGTCGTACCTCGACGTCGCCCTCGAGGATCGCAAGGCCGTCTTGCGGCTCGTCCTCCGGGACCACCCGCGCGTGCGCTTCGGTGGTCACGTGGAGCGCGACGGCGTCGCGTTCTTCGCGGCGGCGGCGGCGCAGGGCCTCGAGGGCGCGATGGCGAAGCATCGACGGAGCCGCTACGAGGCCGGACACCGGTCGGCGGCATGGCTCAAGCTCAAGGTTCGGCCCACCCAGGAGCTCGTCGTCGCGGGCTACGTGCCCGGCCAGGGCAGCCACCGGGACCTCGGGGCGCTCGTCGTCGGCGTCATGGACGCGGGCCGCCTCCGATACGCGGGACGCGTCGGGAGCGGCCTCGACACGTCGACACGGGCCCGCCTTCGCGCCGCGATCGATGCCCGCGCCCGTTCGACCGCGCCGTTCGACGTCGCGCCCGACGAGCTGGCGCGAACGCCGGGCGTCGCCTGGGCCGAGCCCGAGCTGGTGATCCGCGCCGAGATCGGCGGCTGGTCCCGCGACGGGATCGTGCGCCAGGCGTCGTTCGCTCAGGAGGCCCCGGAGGTCGACCCGGCCTCGGTCGAGCGCCAGACGGCCGTCGGGCCGGAGGCCGCCGCCCGGGCGCTCGCCAGGGCGGGACTGACGCGTCGTCGACCACTGAGCGTGGATGCGTCGCCCGCAAGAGGCGTGACCGGGGCAGTCGCGTCGGCCCCGGCAGCTGCGCCGGTCACGTCGGCGGCATTCGTGCCGGCGACCGCCGCGGAGCTCGCCGCCCTCGAGGCCATGCCCGGTCGCGGAGGCCGATGGGCCATCGGCGGGCGCGAGATCGCGCTCACGAACCTCGACAAGATCCTGGCGCCGGGCGCGTGGGTCCCGCCCCGCACGGCCGACCCCCCGGGCACGGCCGAAGCGCCCGACGCGGCGGTCACGGCCGACGCGCCGGTCACGAAGCGCGACCTGGTCCGGTACCTCGCGCAGATCGCGCCGGTGCTCCTGCCGCACCTTGTCGGTCGAGCGCTCAATCTCGCCCGCTACCCGGACGGGATCGGCGGCACGTTCTTCTGGCAGAAGGACGTCGCCCGCGGAACGCCGGAGTGGATCCAGCGTTGGCGCGAGCCGGACCCGCCCGACCGGCGCCCCCACGCCTATGTCATCGCGGACGGGCTCGCCACGCTGGCCTGGCTCGGCAACCAGGCCGCGATCGAGATCCATCCATGGACGTCGCTGATCGACGCACCCGGCGAGCCGCGCTGGGCGCTCGTCGACATCGACCCCGGCGAGCGGACGACGTGGGACGAGACGCTCGCGCTCGCGCGGCTCTTCCGTGCCGCCTTCGACCACCTGGGCGTGATCGGCGTGCCGAAGGTCACCGGGAAGCGCGGCGTGCAGGTCTTCGTCCCGATCCGGGCCGGGTACACGTTCGGCGAGACGCGCGCCTGGGTGGAGCAGGTCTCCCGGGCGGTGGGCGCCGCCGTGCCGGACCTCGTGAGCTGGGAGTGGTCGAAGGACCAGCGCGGCGGGCGGGCCCGCCTCGACTACACGCAGAACTGGCGAAACCGCACGCTCGTGGCGCCGTACTCGCCGCGGCCCGCGCCCGGCCTGCCGGTGTCGGCGCCGATCACCTGGGACGAGATGGACGACCCCGCCCTCCGGCCCGACCGCTGGACGATCAGGACGATCCTGCCCCGCGTCGCGGAGGTCGGCGACCTCTTCGCGGCAGCGCACGGCCCGGGCCAGGAGCTGCCCAGGCTCTGAGGAGTGGAGCCCGCAGCGGGGTTCCCGCCCGGCCGGAATATCGGCTCAGCCGATCGAATTCGGGAGCAGCGAGCGTGGAAGTGTGGCCAAACCCGGGTTTGGCTGCGACTGCGAGCGTGGACCAGGCGATCCTGATCGGTTGGCCCGATATCCCAGGCGGGGCCGGCACTCCAGGGTGCGGCAATCACTCCAGGGCACGATCGACCCCCGAACCCACCGGGTCCGGTTGCCGGCCGGTGGCGGTCAGGACGCGGACCGGTGTCGTTTCCGAGAGCGGCGCCGTGCCGCCGCCGGGACACGTGGCCCACGACCCCGTGCCCACCGGCCCTGCCACCGGCCTTCGCGCGCCGTGAGACTGGCGCCATGCAGGATCAGGCTTCGCTCGTTGCTGTCCTCAACTCCACGTGGTTTGCCTCGGGCTTTGCGCCGGGGATCCAGACGCGCCTCGCCGCGCTCGGTCGCACCTTCACGGCTGAGCCCGGCCAGGAGCTGTTCCGGGAAGGAGATGAGTCCCAGGTTCTGGGCATCGTGATCAAGGGCCGCGTCGCCCTCCGCACGCACGTGCCGGAGCGCGGCGATTTCACGATCCTGACGGTCGAGCCGGGGGACGTCTACCTCTGGTCCGCCCTGGTGCCGCCCTACCGAGCCACGTCCACCGCGGTCGCCATCGAGCAGCTCGAGGCGATCACGTTCGAAGGGGCCACCCTGCGAGCAGCCCTCCGGGAGGACGCGGAGCTCGCCCAGGCCCTCTACCCGCGGCTGCTGGTGGCCGTCGCGCGACGCCTCAACGCGACCCGCGTCCAGCTCCTGGACCTCTTCGCCGCCGAGCAGGTCCGGACATGGTGATGCCGGTCCCGCGCTCGCCCCGGGCCGGCCGCGCCGCCATCGAGGGCCCGGGCTTCCTTGCCCTCGCGGATCTCCAGGTCCTTTTCGATCTCCTCCGCGAGGACGGTCGACGCCTCATCGGCCCCACCGTGGCCGACGGCTCCATCATCTACGACGACATCTCCTCCGTGGACCAGCTGCCGCGCGGCATGGGCGACGAGCAGTCGCCCGGCCGCTACCGGCTGCGCCGGCGCGGGGACGAGCGCCTGTTCGGATACGTGGTGGGACCCACGGCGTGGAAGAAGTGGACGTTCCCGTCGGTGATCCCGCTGACCCGCTCCACCCACGACGGCCACAAGGTCACGTTCGAGCCGGAGCAGGCAATCGCCCCGAAGCTCGCGTTCCTCGGGGCACGCGCCTGCGAGCTCGCGGCCCTCGCGGTCCAGGATCGAGTCCTGATTGGCACCGAGTTCATCGACCCGGACTACATGGTCCGGCGGGCCAACGTCTTCGTCGTGGCCGTCCAGTGCACCACGTCCGCGTCGACCTGCTTCTGCACGTCGATGGGGACCGGACCCGAGGTCACGGAGGGCTTCGATCTCTCGCTGACCGAGCTCGACGGCGGCTTCCTCGTCGACGCGGGCACACCGGCCGGCCGCGCCGTCCTGGAGCGCCTCCCGCTTCGCGCGGCGACGGCGGCGGAGCAGTACGGGGTGGCCGCCACGGTTGCCGCGGTTCGCGCCCGGATCGGCGATCCGGTCCCGACGAACGGCATCCACGACCGCCTCCTCGCCCAGCTCGATCACCCCCGCTGGGCGCAGGTCGCCGAGCGCTGCATCACGTGCGGGAACTGCACGCTGGCCTGCCCGACCTGCTTCTGCACCACGCTGACGCAGACGACGGACATGACCGGCGACACCGCGGTCGCCAGCCGGAGCTGGGACAGCTGCTTCAGCCCGGGCTTCGCGAAGGTTGCCGGTGGCAGCTTCCGGGCGCGGCCGCGGGACCGCTACCGGCAGTGGCTCACCCACAAGTTCGCGACGTGGTGGGACCAGTTCGGCACGTCCGGCTGTGTCGGCTGCGGTCGCTGCATCACCTGGTGCCCGGTCGGGATCGACGTCCGCGACGAGCTCAACGCGATCGCGCCGCCCGTCCCGCTCTCGCCGGAGTCGCGCCTCGTGGAGCCGGTTGCCGCAACCCCGAACGATTTCGTGACGGCCCGCGTGATCAACACGAAGGCCGAGACCGCCGATACGACGACGCTCACGCTCACCGGCGGCGACCCGGCGTTCAGCCACGGCAGCACCGGGCAGTTCGCCATGGTCGGCCTGCCGGGCTTCCCGCCGCTCCCGATCTCGATCAGCCGCTTCCTCCCCGATGGGATCGAGCTGACCATCCGGGGCGCCGGTCCCGCCACCAAGGCGATGTGCGCCCTCCAGGTGGGCGACCAGGTGGGCCTGCGTGGCCCGCTGGGCAACAACTGGCCGCTCGACCGCGCGGTCGGGCGCGACCTCGTCATCGTCACCGGCGGCATCGGCCTCGCGCCGCTGCGGCCCGTCCTCCACGCGATCGTCGCGGACCGTCGCCGGTTCGGGGACGTGAAGCTCTTCTACGGCGCACGGACGCCGGCCGACCTGCTCTATCGCGACGAGCTCGAGCAGTGGAGCAAGCGCGACGGCATCGACGTGAGCCTGACCGTGGACCGCGCCGGGCCGGACTGGTCGGGCCGGGTGGGCATCGTGACCCACCTGTTCGACCAGGCAGCCTGGGATGGCTCCAACATGATCGCGTTCGTCTGCGGTCCGGAACGGATGATGCAGGCGACGTCCACGACGCTCGCCGGACGCGGCGTATCCGCGTCGCGCATCCACGTGACGCTGGAGCGGCACATGGAGTGCGGGATCGGCCTGTGTGGCCACTGCCAGATGGGCAAGTACTTCGTCTGCCGTGACGGCCCGGTCTTCTCGATCGCGCAGCTCGGTGACACCTTCGGCCGGGAGGGCATCTGATGG
>Ga0209638_1000433_pt1 | contig 27363 bp, 22 predicted proteins | sample BarGraNGADG00211_FD_184490 | JGI IMG/M metagenome (GOLD analysis project Ga0209638, IMG submission 184490) | Arctic peat soil microbial communities from Barrow, Alaska - Barrow Graham LP Ref core NGADG0002-211 (SPAdes) (version 2) | ecosystem: Environmental > Terrestrial > Soil > Wetlands > Peat...
CCGACCCGTCTGTCTCGACTCCCGACTCGTCTGTCCCGACTCCCGACTCGCCTGTCCCGACTCCCGACTCGCCTGTCCTGGCTCCCGACTCGTCTGTCCCGACTCCCGGCCCGTCTGTCCTAACTCCCGATTTCTGATCTACAATCCCCTTCGTCCCCTTCACCTGGCCTTCTCTGTCCATCCGTCTGCTTCTAACCATGAAAACACGACTTGCGTTGATCCTCAGCCTGCTCGTCGTCGGCACCGGCCTCGCCGCCGCACAGACCACCCCGGAGTGGCTGCGGTACCCGGCCATCTCGCCCGACGGCAAGACCATCGTCTTTACCTACAAGGGCGATCTCTACCGCGTCCCGGCGGCCGGCGGCACGGCGATGCCGCTGACGCTCCACGAGGCCCACGACTTCATGCCCGTCTGGAGCCACGACGGGAAGCAGATCGCGTTTGCCAGCGACCGTTTCGGTAACTTCGACGTGTTCCTCATGGCCGCCGACGGCGGCGAGGCGCGGCGGCTGACGTTCCACTCGGCCGCCGAGTACCCGTATGCCTTCTCGAGCGACGACACGTCGATCCTGTTCGGCGCCGCGCGCATGGACACCGCCGCCAACCGTCTCTACCCCACCGGGTCGCAGCCCGAACTCTACCGGGTCCCGGTGACGGGCGGGCGCGCGGAGCAGGTGTTGACGACGCCAGCCGAGGACGTGAAAGTGAGCCGCAACGGCCAATTCCTCCTCTACCAGGACAAGAAGGGGGGCGAGAACCCGTGGCGGAAGCACCACACGTCGGCCATCACGCGCGACATCTGGATTTACGACTCGAAGGCGGGCACGCACAAGAAGATCACGACGTTCGCCGGCGAGGACCGCAACCCGGTGTTCACCGACAATGACCAGGCGTTCTACTACCTGAGCGAAGAGAGCGGCACGTTCAACGTCCAGAAGATGGGGCTGCAGGGCGGCAAGCCACAGGTCGTCACGTCGTTCAAGAAGCTGCCGGTTCGCTTCCTCAGCGCGTCGGACACCGGGACGCTGTGCTTCGGCTACGACGGCCAGATCTACACGATGAAACCGTCCGGCCAGCCGCAGAAGGTGGCTGTCGCGATGGCGGTGGACGCGAAGAGCAACAACGAGCGGGTGATGCCGGTGTCCAGCGGGGCGCGGGAGCTGTCCGTGTCGCCGACCGGCAAGGAAGTGGCCTTCATCTTCCGCGGCGAGGTGTTCGTCACCAGCGTCGAAGGCAGCACCACGAAGCGGATCACCAACACGCCGGAACAGGAACGCGGCGTCAGCTTCTCGCCCGACGGCAAGTCGCTCGTCTACACGTCGGAACGGAACGGCCGCCTGGGAATCTACGAGACGCGGAAGACGCGTGACGAGGAGCCGCACTTCTACGCCTCGACGGTGCTGAAGGAGACGCCGCTCATCGCCAACACGCACCAGAACGCGCAGGCGGTGTACTCACCCGACGGGAAGGAACTGGCGTATGTCGAGGACCGTTCCTCGCTGAAGATCTACACGCTCGAGACGAAGCTGAGCCGGGTGTTGCTCACCGCCAAGGAACTCGACGAGGGCGAGCAGTACTTCCAGTGGAGCCCCGACAGCAAGTGGATCCTGTTCGACTACTCCGTGCCCGGCATCGCGCCGGGCGAGGTGGGGCTGATTCGGGCGGACGGCAAGGGCACCGCCATCAACCTGACGCAGAGCGGCTTCAACGACAGCCGCGCGCGCTGGATCATGGCCGGCAAGGCGATGCTCTGGATCAGCAACCGCGACGGCCTCAGGGCTGTGGCGCAGGGCGGCGGCGCGCAGTCGGATGTCTACGCGATGTTCTTCACGCCGGACGCGTGGGACCGCTACCGGCTGACCAAGGACGAGTTCGCGCTGGTCAAGGAAGCCGAAGAGAAGAAGGACAAGGACAAGGCGAAGGACGCCGCCAAGGAGACGAAGGTCGAGGAGGTGACGATCGACCTCGACGGCATCGAGATTCGCAAGGCCCGCCTGACGATCCACTCGTCGTCGCTCGGGGATGCGCTGGTCAGCAGGGACGGCGAGACGCTGTACTACCTGGCGCGCTTCGAGAAGGGGATGAACCTCTGGTCCACGAACCTGCGGACCAAGGAAACCAAGATGCTGGTGACGCTGAATACCAACGGCGGCAACCTGGCGTGGGACAAGGAGCAGAAGACGCTGTTCCTGCTCGCCGACGGCGGCATCTCGAAAATCGATCCCTCGAGCGCGAAGCGCGACACGGTGAGCATCAGCGGCGAGATGGTGCTGAACGTGGCCGCCGAGCGCCGGCAGTCGTTCGAGCACGTGTGGAAGACGGTGAAAGACTCGTTCTACACCGCCGGCTACCACGGCGCGGACTGGGACGGCCTCAAGCCGGTGTACGAGAAGTACGTCCCGCACATCGGGAACAACTACGAGTTCGCGGAGATGCTCAGCGAACTGCTCGGCGAGCTGAACATCAGCCACAGCGGTGCGAGCTATAGCGCGCAGGGCAGCAACCAGGACGAGACCGCGGCGCTCGGCCTGTTCGCCGACCAGGCGTACAAGGGCGTCGGCATCAAGGTCGAGGAAGTCATCAAGGACGGCCCGCTCGACAAGCCCGGGAACAAGGTCAAGCCCGGGATGATCATCGAGGCGATTGACGGCGAGACGGTGGCGGCCGACAAGGATCCCGCCCGCTACCTGAACCGGAAGGCGGGCAAGAAGACGCTGCTTCTTGTCGTCGACGGCGACAAGAAGTTCGACGTCGTCGTCAAGCCGATCACGGCCGGCGAGGAGAACCGGCTGCTCTACACGCGGTGGGTCCGCCGGAACCAGGAAGAAGTGGATCGCCTGAGCAGCGGGCAACTGGGCTACATCCACGTCCCAGGGATGAACGACGGCGCGTACCGGACGGCCTACGAAGAGGTGATGGGCAAGTACGCCATGAGGAAGGGCGTGGTGATCGACACGCGCTTCAACGGCGGCGGCGACCTAGTGGCCGACCTAGCGATGTTCCTGAGCGGGAAGAAGTTCTTCGAGTACACCAGCGACCGGCGCGCGAACGGGTACGAGCCGAACTTCCGCTGGACGAAGCCCAGCATCTCGCTGGCCAACGAGGCGAACTACAGCGACGGCCACTGCTACGCCTACATGGTCAAGGCGTTGAACCTCGGGAAGCTGGTCGGGATGCCGACGCCGGGCACGTGCACGTTTGCCGGGTGGGAGACCCTGCAGGATGGCGTCCGCTGGGGCGTGCCGCACGTGGGCGTCAAGGACAGCACCACCGGCAAGTACCTCGAGAACCTGCAGACGGAACCCGACATCAAGGTGATGAACGAGTACGACGTGGCGATCAAGGGGAAGGACCAGCAGCTCGAGGCGGCGGTTGCGGCGCTGATGAAGGAGATCAAGTAACGGGCAGGTGTTTGCTGTCAGCTGTCAGCTGGCGGCTGTTCACAGGTCCAGCCCGGAGACCACGCAGCGATTGCGACCGGTCTTGTCCAGCATCTCGAACTTGAGGATGCGCCCGCCAATCGCCACCTTGCTGCCCCGCACGAGCATCAGGCGCTCCACCCAATCGCCGTCCACGAACGTCCCGTTCGTCGAGCCGAGGTCCACCACCTCAAAGCGCTCCTCGCCCGGCGTCATCCGGCGGATGATCGCGTCGCGCCGCGACACGCGCGACTCGGGAATCACGATGTCGCGCTCGGCCGGCCGGCTCTCGATGCTTGGGAGCTGGATGGTCAGATCTTCCACGGCGTGGCTCGGACGCGGGATCCTGTCCCGGACGAAACCTCCCTATTCAGGTATCGGCACGAAAAGGCCACAACGTGAATCTCGATGTGACGTCCCGCCAGCGAGGCCGCCAGTCGCAAGCCACAGGTCGCAAGCCGGACGAGGAAAGCCCCCTACCGCCGCCGGCCGTGGGCGATGGAGAGGATCACGCGAAGCAGGAAGGGCCGATTGACGACGTGGCCGAGGAGGGGGACGGCGAGGCGGGGGCGGGAGAACATCCACCTTGCGGCGGTGCCGAGCCACAGCCTTGGGTGATATCGGTCCCGCCAGAGGCGGTTGTAACGCGAGACGAACGCGTCGGAGGGCGCGCCCGGGCCGCCGCCCGCGAGCGCCGCCGAGAGCGCGGGGCCGGTGCCAAGCGCGCGGCTGATTCCCTCTCCCATGTAGGGGTCACCCACCGCCGCCGCGTCACCCGCTAGCAGCGGGCCCGATCCTTCCCACATCGCGCGCGAGAACGGCAGCGGGCCGACACCGCGGAACGCGTCCACCCTGGTCGCGCTTCGCATGAGATGGGCCAGCCCCTTCTGCTCCCTGAGCGCGGAGGCCAGCACCTCTTCCCAGCGGATGGGACCCGAGAGGCCGAATCGTGCGAGGCCGCAGACGTTTGTCACGCCGTCGCCGAAGGTGAGCAACCCCACGTACCCGTCGCGGCAGAAGTGCAGCGAGAGCGCGCCCGGCGGCTGACCGACGCCGACATACGACACGTTCCACCCGAACCAGCCCGCCCGCGACCTGAGCACGTGCCGGCCGGACAACGACGAAAACCGCCCGTCGGCAACCACGAGCCACGGCGCCGACAGGGTGCGACGCGTGACGCCAGACACCAGCTCAACCGACCAGTCGTTCCCGCTACGCGCGGCGTCTCTGACACGCGCGCCCCAGCGAACGGTTCCGCCCGCCGCCGCCACCGCGTCCGCCATCACGCGCTCGAGCGTCGGCCGGGGGACAGCCAGCCCCGCCCGGTTGCCGCGCACGAGAGGGACGACCGCGTCCCCGCCGTTGGGCCACGTGACGCGCGCCTCGGTGACCGGCACCGCTCCGACATCAGAGAGGCGGTCCATCAGGCCCAGCGCCTCGAGATGCGACGCCCCCTCGGAATTGATGAACGCGCCGCAGACGCGAGGCCGGGGCGACGGGTGCTGCTCGAGAACAGTGACGCCTGCACCCGCCTGGCGCAGCGCGAGCGCGGCGCTCAGGCCGGCAGGGCCGGCCCCCACGATCAGCACGTCATGCACGGCGTGGCTTCTCCCCGGCGAGGCTGAGACGGAACGGGCGCTCCTGGCGCGCCTGGAGGTACGACAGCCCGAGGCCCGCGGCCAGCCGCGCCAACTCGTGGACGGTGAACGCGCGTCGAACCGAGAGCGGTCCGTCATGCCGGACCACCGCGTTGCCGGCCACGGCGGAAAGGAAGCCGACGGCGGCGAGCGCGACGGGCGCACGCCGCAAGTCGCCGACGATCACGCCGCGCGCGGAGAGGCGATCGATCGCCAGGAGCGCGTCACCGACGCGCGAAGGCGGCACGTGGTGAAGGAAGAGCGATGCGGTCACGTAGTCGAACCGGCGGCCCGACGCCGCGACCGCATCGAGATCGTCCTGCTCGATCGTGATCTCCGACACGTCACGAACACGTTCGCGCGCCACGGCGGCGATATCGGGCGCGATGTCGATGCCCGTCACCCGCATCTCCACGCCGGCCGAACGCGCCCACGACACGAGCGCGCGGGGAATGTCCGCCGCCCCCGTCCCGACATCCAGCACGGTGATCGCCCGATCGCCCGGCCAGTTCGCGCGCCATCGCCGCAGGTACCGCAAGACGATGGCGGTGCCCCCGAACCGACGGTTCGTCAACTCGAGGAACCGCAGCGTTTCTTCCACGACGGGCGCGGACAACGGCACGGTATCCATCAACTCCTCGGCCGACGACCGCTGTTCCAGTCCAAGGGCGCGCGCGAGCACCTCGCCCAGCATCCGGGCTAGTACTCCACGAGCGCGGCGTGGGCCGCGAAGCCGGCGCCGAACGCGCTGATCACGCCCAGGTCGCCGTGTCGAGGCGGCCGACGCTTCTGCTCCTCGTCGAGGACGAACAGCACCGTCGGCGACGAGAGATTCCCCACGTCGTGCAGGACGGCTCGCGCGGCGTCGAGCGAGGTGGCAGGCAACTCCAGCGCGCGCTCCACCGCGTCCAGAATCAGCCGGCCGCCGGCGTGCATCACCCAGTGGGCCACGTCCCCGGGCGCCAGGCCGTACTCGCCAAGCAACTCGAAAACCAGGCGCCGGCTCGCCACACCGGTGCGCACCGGCACGTCGCGGCTCAGGACGTTGCGCAGGTGCCCGCCCTCGGTCCGGAAGCGCAGCGACTCGCGCCACTCGGGCAACGTCAGCGACCTGAAGCCGAGAAACCTCGGGCAGGGTGACGACTCCCGCGCAGGCTCGACGTGATCGGCGCGGCGCAGGATCGCCGCCGCAGATCCGTCCCCGAAGATGGCGTTGGAGACGACAAGGTCGGGCGCGTCGCCGAGGAGGATCGCGGCGCTACAGATCTCGGTGCTCACGACGGCAGCCGTGCCGCCGGGATGCGCGGCGAGGAAATGACACGCCTGCTCGAGCGCGGGCAGCGCGGCGCCGCACCCCATGCCGACCAGATCGACCCGGCGCACATCGGGGCGGAGCCCCGCGCGCTCCGTCACGTAGGAGCTCAGGCCCGGGCACAGGTAGCCGGTGCAGGTGGTCACCGCCAGGAAATCCACCGCGCTCGCGTGGAGGCCGGCATGGACAAGCGCCCGATCGAGCGAAGCGCTGGACAGCTCGGCCGCCCACCGCTCGAACCGCGCAAGGATCACGTCGTGATCGGTTTCCAGGATCTCGGACAGGTCGTCGAGCGCAAAGTGGCGCGTGGCGATGCCCCCGTCCCCAAGGATGCGCCGGTACAACTCCCGCGTGACCGGCGTCATGGGCACATGGTCGAGACCCCAGGCCAGCGCCTCGGACTGGGAAATGCGGCGTGGGGGAAGCGCGCTGCCGATCGCGACGAGCGACACCGGCGGGATGGACGGCTGAACGGCCTGGGGTCGAGCCATTGTTCGTAACTACTCAAGTAGCCAGAAGGCAGAAGTCAGCAGTCAGGAGTCAGCATGAGGACACCCGCGACACCACTTGCGGACGCGTCTTGTCTGCCCTATCTGGCGGGCGGACCGATCACCGGCGTCAGCTTGCCCCAGCCCTGCTCTTTCGCTGTCTTCATGTCGTTGACGAGTTGGTCGGGCAGCTTCTCGTTCAGCTTCGGCCGCGTGGCGGAGTTCCCCAGGACCCAGCTGATCCCGTACACCGTCTTCGACACCGCTTCCATCTTGTCGTAGTCGAGTTTCTCCGGGCTGTCGGTCACACGGTGATAGTCGGTGTGAAGCCCATCGCAGAAGAACGCGATTGGGATCCCCATCTTCACGAAGTTGTAGTGATCGCTCCGGTAGAAGATCCTCTGGCCCGCCGTGCCCGGCCCGAGGTTGTCGTGCGTCGCGTCCGGCGCCACCGTGTCGTAGAAGTCGCCGATCTTCAGCTTCAGGTAGCTGTTGTTCACCGTCTGCACGATCTTCCCCAGCTCGTCGCTCGCGACGCGAGGCCCGACGACGAAGACCTCGTTGACGTCGGCGAGCTTGTAGGATTGCGGATCGACGTAGCCGGGCGTCTTGCTGCGGCCCACCATGTCCATGTTCAGGTTGGCCACGACTTTTGTGATGTCGACCGGCGGGAACTGGTTGAAGTACCGCGAACCCCAGAGCCCCTTCTCTTCGCCGGCCACCCACAGGAAGATCATGGTCCGCTTCGGGCGGATTCCCTTCGCGGCGCCGGCGGCGTACGCCCGGGCGATGCTCATCAGCGCGGCGCATCCCGACGCGTCGTCGTCGGCGCCGTTGTTGACGGTGTCTCCGTTTGCGTCGGGCGTGGCCAGGCCGATGTGGTCAAGGTGAGCACTCATGACCACGTATTCGTTCTTCAGGACCGGGTCGCGTCCCTCGAGCATCGCGATCACGTTCTTGGTCTGGTTCTTGTCGCTCGTGACGGCGATCTTCAGCGACAGCTTCTTCTCGGCGCTCAGCTCGAACGAGTCGAGCTTGCTGTTTGCCGCCGCGCCGTTGAAGACCTGGACACCGGTCAGCTTCTCACCCTGGAAGAGCGCGTTGATCATGTCGATGCCAGCCGAGATCGTTGGCACCGCGGGCGGCCTGTTGGCCTGGAACTTGACCACCTGATAGGACGGGCCGTTGAGCGATGCGCGAGGAGCCGTGGACGATGTCATCGCCGACAACTGCTGGAAGGTCGGGATCATGATGATGGCGACGGCGCCGTTCTTTGCCGCGTAGCCCTGGGGCGTCGTGAAATCGGTATTCTCCACGCCGAGCGGATTGCTCGCCGCGCCCCCGCGTCCGCCGCCGCCCGCGCCCCGCGCCCCGGCCGCGGCTGCCGCGGCGGCCAATTCGGTCGGCTGGCCCGCGACCACCATCACCTTCCCGCGGACGTCGGTCCCCTGGTAGGGATTGGTGTTCGTCTTGTTGATGACGTAGCCGTTGCCGACGAAGACGAGCGGGACCGACGCGAGATCAGTGGCGACTGCGCCGCCGCCCCCTCGCCCGCCGAAGCCGCCGGCGCCCACCGTCCAGTCCTTCCCGTATTCGAAACTGCGGGGCGCGGCGAGCGGCGCAGTCGTCGCGCCAGCAGCACGTCCGGCCGTCGGCGCGGCTGGCGCGGCGGCGCCACCACGGCCCCCTCGCTGGCCAAAGGCCGGGAGCGTCAGCGAGAGCTTCATGTTCGGGCCGTCAATCTGGTTGCTCACCAGTTCGAACGGCATCAGGTACGGCTGCAGCGGCCCGTCGGTGCCGGTTGCGCTGCCGCCGGGCTTGAGGCCCCATTCTTTCAGATAGCTGGCAATGTAGAGTGCGGCCGTGTCGTAGCCGCGCGAGGGAATATTGCGGCCCTCGAGCTGGTCCGAGGCGAGGAAATATTCGTAGTTCTTCAGCTCGTCCTGGGTGATCGCATCAGCATTGCCGTAGGCCGCCCCTGACGCCTTGATGTAGGGCGACTTGGCCTGTTGCGCGGCCACCGCCGTCCACATCGTCAGGGACAGCAATCCGATCAGGAGTGAAGTGGATCCGGTGATTCGACGCATGAAGACCTCGGTTGTGTGAGTGTCGAGATTGCGCTGGGTGGAACGGGTGAGGATACCACGTCTCACCGCTCGATCCATTCCGCAAGGACGCGCCATTCTTCGGTCGACGACGCGCCGGCCGGCCATGCGGGCCGCTCGCCGGCAAACAGGCGACGCCCCCAGTCGGCCACGCGCGGATCGGATTGCTGCCCGGCCCACTCGGCCAGCGTCCGCTCGCCGCTGGCCTGGCCGCCGGTGGCCTTCGCCGCGAGCGCGGCGAGCAGGCGGCCGAGACCCGGCTTCGCCCGGCCCGACGTCGCGAGACGTTCGAGCAACGCGCGCGCGTCCGCGGATCGTCCCTGCTTCTCGAGACACTGCGCGGCCAGCCAGTCTTCGAGACGCTCATCGACGTCCTCGGGGTACGGCTTGCCTGCGCCGAGGTGTTCGGGCCAGTCGCGCGCGGCCGTGACGCGGCGGAGGGCCGCATCGGAATGGCCCGCCATCATCTCCGCCGCCGCCACCATCAGTTCGGCTTCGCGATAGAGCGCCCTCGCCTCGGTCGAGCCCTCGTAGGGCAGGACGTTCAGGCGCCCCAGCGCGCTGCTCGCGTCGGCGAAGCGCCGATTGAGCAGCAGCGACTTCGCGTGCAGCATCCCGAGCATGTAGTTGGCCGGCACCACCTTGAAGTAGCGGTCCGCCGTGTCGAGCGCCTGGCCGAACGCCTTGTCCTCGAGGTACCGCTCGACGAGCAGCTTGCCGAAGCGCCACTCCCGGGGATCGAGTTCGGCGGCGTGCCGCAGGTCGGCGAGCGACGCGTCGCGGGAGACAGGTTCGAACGCCTTCGCGCGCGCGGCGTAGAACGGGGCGAAGTCCGGCGCGGTGCCGCACGACGCGAGGAGGTCGCGCGCCCTCGCCGTGTCGTTGCGGCTCCAGAGAATCAACGCGAGGTAGTACTTGGGGCGCCAGTTGCTCGAGCGGCGCATCGCCCAGTCGAAGACAACGGCACTCTCGGACCGGAACGGGAACACCAGGCGCGGCGAGGCGGCGTCGGCCTTACGCAGCGTTTCGGCGGACGCGGGGTCGCGAAGCGCGTCCTGGACGAACGCCAGCCAGTACAGGACCTCGTCGTTCGGCGGCGCCAACTCCAGAACCTGCCGCGCCTCCTGCAGTCGTCCGAGGTCGTGATACCAGGCTGCCAGCTCCAGGAACGTCTCGTGCGGCATCTCGTTCCTGATTCCGTTCACGAACTCCTGCCGGCTCTTCTCGTCCTTCAGGATCAGGTACCGCTCGAAGCGCGAAAAGTGGCTGAGCGGATCCGAGCTGGCAGCGAACTGCGTCACCGAGGGATTCCGGTCGCCCCGGAGGCGGGTGATCACGGAGAGGAGTTGGAACGCCTCCAGGTTGTCGCTCTTCAGCTGGCGGCTGCGGTCTGCGTAGTCGGACGCCTTCCCGAGGTCGCCTCGCCTCACGTAGATTCGCGCCAGCTCGATCGACGCCGCCGCACGGAACGCCGGCGACGAGGCCGCCACCTCGAACCCGTCCATCGCGTCCACCGTCCGGCCAAGACGGATGGAGGCCAGGCCGTAGTAATAATTCGAGGCCGGATCGTAGGTGTCGATGCTCAGCCCACGGCGCGCGAGATCCCACGCGCCCTGGTAGTCCATCGCCCGGTAGCGCTCCATCGCGAGGTCGGACAGCGCGGGCAGGTAGTTCGGGTCCTTGCGGAGGCACGCCTCGAGCGCGGCCTGGGCCTGGACGTACTCTCGCTGCCGCATCCACTCCTTCCCTTTCAGGTGCAGTCCCTGGACCGATTCCCAGTCGAAGTCCTTCGGCGACTCGAGCGGCCGCGACAGCTCGTCGTCCGCCACTGGCCGGTAGTCGAGCCAGTCGCCGATCCGCACGCGCAGGCGATCCGCCGGCACGCGCACGTCGATCGACTGCACCCACGTCTCCATCGGCTCGAGCGACAGGCGCGTGGTAAACACGACGCGGTCGCCGTCGAAGACCTCCAACGTGTCGTTGACCTGTTGCAGCGGCGAAAAGCGGATCTCCAGCGTGTTGCTGGTCGCCGGCGGGGCGCCCTTGCTGCCGGCGGGACGCGGGGTCCCGGGCAGAATCACGTTGAGCGCGCCGCGCTCGTTGGCTTTCACGAAACCGCGGGTGCCCTTCACCGGGAACCAGTACTCGGTCCACGTATCGGTGGAATACGGCTCGAACCCGCGGTGCTTGAACGGCGTGACGGTGCTCTGCTCGGCCGCCTGGTTGAACAGCCGTCCCGACTGCACCTCGACGTACTGGCCGTCGGTGTCGGTGAGCAGCTTCTCCCAGATCATCCCCTGGCGCGACAGTCCCCAGATCCACGCCTTCTTCCCCAGCTTGTCGTCGCGCGTCGAGTAGCGCCCCATCCCGAACTCGTCGTCGTACCAGTAGGCGCCGAAGAAGTCCGAGTAGCGGCCGAACACGTGGTACGACTTGTAGGGCCCGAAGTCGTTCTGCTCGTAGAAGGCGATGTTCTTGCCGTTGGCCGGGTTGATTGGCCACGGCGCCACTTCCCCGCCGTGCCCGAGGTAGTGCGTCCCCGGGTAGATCAGCTCGAGGTTGCCAGCCGCCTTGATGCCGGTGTTCATCCAGGTGTAATACGGCTGCTCGAGTGGCGTCGCGTTGTGCCAGAACGACCGCGTGGTGAAGTACGCCTTGTCGGGTGGAAGCGTGACCTCCAGGCGCCAGGGCGTGCGGGTCAGCAGGTCGAGCACGCCGATGACGACCGTCGCGCTGCCGTCCGACCCGGTGCGCGCGAGGTAGTCCACGGGCGTGGCGCAGTTCGGCGTGTGGCCGATGATGCCGTAGTTCGGCTCGATCCCGCCACTCGTCCACGGCCCGCGCATCGCGATGTCGCGAAACTTCACGACCTGGTTGTTGTAGATGAACGAGCGGCCGGTGGACTTCTCCACCGCCGACCAAATCTTCCCGCCGATCTCGGGCAGGATGGTCACCCTGAGGTAGTCGTTCTCCAGTTCGACCACCGTCCACTCCCGATCGACCGGTTGATCGGTGTATCCCTCGAACCTGAAGTAGGGATAGATCCGGCCCACCACCGGGACTGGGTTGGGATCGGAATACGGGTAGGTGCGGAAGACCTTCCTGTACTCACGCACCGTGGCACGCCGCTGCTGGGCCGCCGCGGACATCGCGAATGCCACCAGCAGGCACACCGCCAGGCACAGCCGCCGTCTCCATGTCGCCATACTGTGGGCATTCTACTCTCAGCGGCCGCCTCGCCCCTTGACACCCGGCGCCTGAGGGTGAAACATCGCGCGGACAGACATGCCTATACGCTTCCGACTTGCCCTTGTTCCGGCCCTCACACCCGCTGTGGCCCTCGTGGCCGGCTTGCCGTTCGTGAACCGGCTCGAGCCGATCGTCTTCGGCCTGCCGTTCCTGCTCGCCTGGATCCTCGGCTGGGTGCTCGTGACCCCGGCGTTCCTGGGGCTGGCGTATCTCCTCGATCGCTCAACCTCGGCGGCGGAAGACGGAGACGGGCGGTGACCACTCCTCTCCTCGTCATCCTGGCCTTCATCCTCGTCTCGACGGTGGTCGGCGTCATCGGCCGTGGGCGTGGCGCGATGAACCTCGAGCGGTGGAGCGTCGGCGGTCGCCAATTTGGCGTGATCCTCGTCTGGCTCCTGATGGCCGGCGAGATCTACACGACGTTCACGTTCCTGGGCGCCAGCGGATGGGCCTACTCGCGCGGCGCGCCGTCGTTCTACATCCTGGCTTACGGCACGATCGGCTACATCATCTCGTTCTTCCTGCTGCCTCCGCTGTGGCGGATGGCCAAGAGTCTTGGCCTGCACACGCAGCCCGACTTCTTCCTCGCGCGCTACAACAGCCCGGCGCTGGCCGGCCTCGTCGCGCTGATCGGCGTCGTGTCGATCGTCCCCTACCTGCAGTTGCAGCTGGCCGGCCTCGGGCTGATCGTCCACACCGCGAGCGGTGGGGCTATCGCGTCCGAGGTGGCGATCATTGTGGCGTTCGCGCTCACGTGCGTGTTCGTCTACACGAGCGGCCTGCAGGGGATCGCCTGGGTGGCGATCATCAAGGACATCACGATGGTCGTCGTGGTGGTGATCATCGGGATCGGCCTGCCGTCGATGTACTTCGGCAGCGTCGGCCAGATGCTGTCCGAGCTGGTCCGCCGGCACCCGAGCCATCTCACCTTCCCCGGCGGCACCACGACGATGGGCGTGGGCTGGGTGATCAGCACGATCCTGCTGACCGGGGTCGGGTTCTACTGCTGGCCGCACATGTTCGCGTCGGCCTTCTCGGCGAAGGACGAGCGCACCATCAAGCGCAACGCGGTCATCATGCCGCTCTACCAGCTGCCGATCCTGCTGGTGTTCTTCGTCGGCTTCACCGCCCTGCTGGTGATGCCAGGCCTGAAGAACCCCGACACGGCGCTGCTGGCCCTCGTCATGCGGAGCTACCCGGCATGGTTTGCCGGCCTTGTCGGGGGCGCTGGCGCGGTGACGGCGATGGTGCCGGCGTCGATGCTCCTGCTGGTGGCGTCCACGCTGACGGCCAAGAACATCTACCGGCCCTTGAGGGGCGGCGCCGTCAGCGAAGAACAGTTGATGCGCGCTTCGCGCGGGTTCATGCTGCTCATCGCCGTAGTGGCGCTGATCCTGGCGCTCTGGTCGCCGAACGAGCTGGTCAAGCTGCTGATCTTCGGGTACGACGGCATCGCGCAGTTCTTCCCCGGCATCGTGCTCGGCGTCTTCGTCCGCCGGATCACGGCCCGTCCGGTGATCTTCGGCCTGGTGGCCGGGGAAGCCGTCGTGGTGTCCCTGATCTGGAGCGGGCACGACCCGTTCCTGGGTATGAACGCCGGTTTTGTCGGCCTGCTGGTCAACGCCCTCGTCACGCTCCTGTCTGCCACCTGGGGGCAGGTCTTGAATCATCGCAAAATTCACGATCCAAGACCTGACCCCATTACATAATTGAAATTCGGAGGGGAACATGGGGAACCTGGCGGGTGACATCGAGTTGATGGCTGGCGCGCTGGTTGAGTGGCGCCGCGACTTCCACCGGCACCCGGAACTGGGGTTCGAGGAGCGCCGCACGTCGAGCGTCGTCAGGGCGTTCCTGGAGGCGTCGGGTGTCGAGGTCCGGCAGTGTGGTCGCACCGGTCTCCGCGGGGTGCTGCGCGGCGGGCGCCCGGGCCGCACCGTCGCCCTTCGTGCCGACATGGATGCGCTGCCCGTCGCGGAGATCGCCGACCACGACTACCAGTCGGAAAACATCGGCGTGATGCACGCCTGCGGCCACGACGGCCACATGGCGATCCTGATGGGCGCGGTGAAGGCGCTCGTTGCCCGACGCGACACGCTGCCGGGCACGGTGGTGTTCCTGTTCCAGCCCTCCGAAGAGAACCCGCCCGGCGGCGCTCCGATCATGATCGAGGAGGGGGCGCTCGACGGCGTGAACAGCATTTTTGGCCTCCACCTGTGGCAACCGCTCCCGACGGGGATCGTCGGCGTGCGCGCGGGCGCGATGATGGCGCAGGCGGACGAGTTCGAGGTGGTCATCCAGGGAATGGGGGGGCACGCGTCGCAGCCGAACGTCACGGTGGATCCCGTCGTGGTCGCGTCGCACGTGGTCGTCGCCGCCCAGACCATCGTCAGCCGCTTTGCGGATCCGCTCCAGCCGGTGGTCGTCTCGTTCACGACGATTCACGGCGGCCGGATTCACAACATCATCCCCGACTCGGTGACGATGACCGGGACCGTGCGGACACTCGACCTGCCCACGCAACGCCAGGTGAAACAGCGGCTGCGTGAGGTGTGCGAATCCACCTGCGCCCTTTTCGGCGCGACCGCCCAGTTTGCCTACAACGATGGATACCCACCGGTACTCAACGACCCGGCGTCGGCCGACCTGGTCGCCCGCGTCGCGTCGCGGGAATTCGGGGCCGAGCGCGTGAAGAAGATTGCACCGGTGATGGGCGGCGAGGACTTCGCCTACTACCTGCAGCACGTGCCGGGCGCGTTCGCGATGCTGGGCATGGGAGATGGACGGCCGTACCCGCATCACAATGCGCGCTTCGACATCGACGAGAAGGTGCTGCCGCTCGGCGTGCGGCTGATGACGAGCGTCGCGCTGGAAATGCTGGGACGGTAGACAGTTGTCAGTAGCCAGTTGTCAGTCGCCAGTCAATCACGCGTGACACACCGACCACTGACCACTGGCCACTGGAAACTGACAACGACTGCCTACGAGTGGTTTCAGAACCCAATCTGTATGCTAACGCTTTGCGGCCCCGGCCACCAGGCGACGGATCGCGTCGTGGTCGGCGGGCTTCGTCAGGTGGGCATCGAAGCCGTGCTGGCGCGAACGCTGCCGGTCCTCCTCCTGGCCCCATCCCGTGACCGCGATGAGGTACATGGCGCGGGTTCGCGGGTCTTCGCGCACCCGGCGGGCCAGTTCGTGGCCGCTCATGGTCGGCAGGCCGATGTCGAAGAGACCGATGTCGGGGCGGAATTCGGCGGCGACGGCCAGGGCGGTGAATCCATCGTAGGCCACGCGGACCTCGTGCCCGTGCAACTCGAGCAGGGTTCGCATCATGTCGGCAGCGTCGGCGCTGTCGTCAACCACCAGGATTCGCCGGCTCGGCGACTGATCGGGTTCGGCTCCCGCAGCGGCGGACGCCTCGGGCGCCCGGGCCCTGGGCAGTCGAACGACAAACTCGCATCCGCGCCCCGGGCCGTCGCTGTGAACCTCGACGCTGCCACCGTGCAGTTCGACCGTGCCGCGAACCAGCGCCAGGCCGATCCCCAATCCGCCCTGCCCCGCGTCGCTCGCCTGGATGAACATGTCGAACACGCGACCCTGGTCCTCGGGCCTGATGCCAATCCCGTTGTCGGTCACCGAGATGGCGACCTCGCTGTCTGAGGCCTCTGCCTTCACCGTCACCTTTCCGCACGGCGGCGTGAACTTCGCGGCGTTGTTCAATAAGTTGGTGAGCACCTGGACCAGGCGGTCGGGATCGCCATCCAACCAGACGTCTTCGGCGGCAGGCAGGACCACCAGTTCGTGGCCGCCACGCTCGATGTTCGGCGCCGCCGCCTCCATCGCCTGCTGCATCACGTTGGTCAGCAGAAGCACCTGCTTGCGCAACTGGAGCTTGTTGCTCCCGATGCGGGTCACGTCGAGCAGGTCGTCCACCAGTCGCACGAGGTGGCGCAGTTGCCGGTCGATCACCGCCCGCGCCCGCACCGTCGTCTCGGCATCCGGCTCGTGGGCGAGCAGGTCGAACGCATAGCGGATAGGCGCGAGCGGATTCCGCAGCTCGTGGGACAAGGTGGCCAGGAACTCGCTCTTCCTCCGGTCGGCCTCCAGCAGCGTCAACTCGGCGCGCTTGCGCTCGGTCGTCTCGACCTGGGAGAAGACCAGACCTTCGACGCGCCCTTCCCGGTCGTTCACGGGCCGCAGCGTCCAGTCCCAGTAGGTGGTCCCCCGCTCGGGCTGATCGGGAAACACAAACGGCTTATCGTGGAACTCGACGGGGATCCCGGTATCCCGTACGCGCGTGAAGATCGCCTGATTCTCCTCGTGCGGGTACACGGCGAAGTGGTTCTTGCCAACCATCGCCTCTGGCGTGTAGCCGCAGCTGGCGGCGTAGGCCTCGTTCACCCGGACGAAGTTGAAGTCGCGATCCAGGTAGATCAGGTGGCTGTTCCTCGCACCGTTGACGACGGCCTGGAACACCGACTTCTCCCGCTCCAGGGACGCCCTGGCCTCGTCTCGGATCCGCGTCTCGGCGTCCCGCTGCGCCTCTTGCCCCCGCTGTGCCGCCACGCGCGTTTCGAACTCCGCCGCCCGCACCCTGGTCCGGCGATGCCACTCGGAGACGATCGCCGCCGACAGGCCGACGACGACGAAAAGCCCCAGGCCCGCGAGTTCGGACGGATCGGCGATCGCAAAGCTCCGGCCCGGTGGCAGCATCCAGTAGGCTGCCAACGCCGCGGCCAGCAGCGTGGCGGTCATCCCTGCCCCGAAGCCGAAGAACAGGGCCGCGAGCATGACCGCAGGGTAGAAGGTCAGATAGGGCGGAATCCCGGGCCCCAGGGCATCGACGATCGCCTGGCGCAGCAGGAACGCGACGATGACGACCAACAAGGCCGCACCGTAACGAACCCAAGCCCGTCCGAGAGAATGGCCGAGAGTGCCGGGCATGCTGCCACTCCACTCTGCCTGTCGTCCATGGTGGGAAAAGGAAAGTGCCTTCCGAGAGTCTACAAGCCGGAGCGATTCGACGCAATCGGCGGGAGTCGCGACGAGGCGCGAAAAGGTGATCAATAATTCGGGTGGAGCCAAGGCCGCATGGAGGAGGAATCCCGCATGAAGAGGGTCTGGATGGTCGTGTTCACAATCGCCGTGGTCATCGCACCACTGACGGCGCAGGACAACTGGCGCCCATTGTTCAACGGCAAGACGCTGGACGGGTGGTACGCCTGCAAAGGCACCGCGCCGTTCACCGTGGAAGACGGCGCCATCGTCGGGCGCACGGTGATCACCTCACCGAACAGCTTCCTGTGCACGAAGGAGACGTTCGGCGACTTCATCCTCGAGTACGAGGTGAAGGTCGAGTCGGACATGAACAGCGGCGTCCAGGTCCGCAGCATCCCGAACACGGTGACCGCGCGCGAGGCCCGCGACGGCTGGAAGCTCCTGTGGGACGGCAAGACGACGGCCGGCTGGAGGGGCGCGAAGCTGGACCGATTCCCGGCGAGCGGGTGGGAGATCCGCGACGGCCTCCTCACGGTGCTCGACGGCGAGGGGCGCGAGTCTGCAGCGGGCGGCGACATCGTCAGCGCGAGCCAGTACGCCAACTTCGAACTGATCGTCGAGTTCAACATCTCGAAGGGCGCCAACAGCGGCGTCAAGTACTTCGTGGACACCGAGCTCAATAAGGGCGAAGGCTCCGCGATTGGCTGCGAGTTCCAGATCCTGGACGATGAGGTGCACCCGGACGCGAAGGCGGGCATGAACGGCAACCGGAAGCTGGCCGGGCTCTACGACCTGATCCCGCCCAGGAACGTCCGGTTCAATGGCGTCGGCGAGTGGAACCGCGCACGCATCGTCGTGAAAGGACCGCACGTCGAACACTGGCTGAACGGGTTCAAGACCGTGGAGTACGAGCGCGGCACGCAGATGTGGCGGGCGCTCGTGGACCACAGCAAGTACACGGCCTGGCCATCGTTCGGCGAGGCGCCGAAGGGGCACATTCTCCTGCAGGACCACGGCAACCGCGTGTCGTTCCGCTCCATCAAGATCAAGGAGATCCAATGACGAACTCCTCTCGTCGTCGTTTCATCAAGACGTCCGTGGCCGGTTCGGCCGGCCTCCTCGTACCGACGTTCCTCCCGCGGACGTATCTGTTCGGCGAGCAGACGCCGCCGAGCCGCCGGATCGCCGTCGCGCAGATCGGATGCGGGCGCATGGGCAGCGATGACATGCGCGCCACGATGAAGCACGACCTCTGCCGGATGGTGGCGGTCTGCGACCTCGACTCGAAGCGGCTGGAAGCGGCGCGCAGCGAGGTCGAGCGGTTCTACAAGGGCAAGGGCGAGAGCCGGGTGGACGTGAAGGCGTATCGCGACTACAAAGAGGTGCTGGCGCGGTCGGATATCGACGCGGTGATCGTGTCGGTGCCGGACCACTGGCACGCTCTGGTCGCGGTCGAGGCGGCCATCGCGGGCAAGGACCTCTACGTCCAGAAGCCGGTGACCTATGGCATCGCCGAGGCGATCGCGTTGCGGACGGCTGTGGGCGCCAAGAGCCGGATCCTGCAGACCGGCAGCCAGCAACGATCCTCAAAGCCGTGGAACACCTTCCGCGTGGCCAGCGAGGCGGTGCGCAATGGGCGGATCGGCCAGGTGAAAACGGTGCGGATCGGGATCGGACAGGACCAGCCGAAGAAGAAGGCCCCGGCTCCCGAGCCGGTCCCGGCGAATCTCGACTTCGAGCGATGGCTGGGACCCGCGCCGCAGCAGCCGTACATGGAGGCCCGTGTCCATCCGCAGGAGGGCTATGGCCGCCCGGGCTGGATCACGACCGAGGATTTCGGCCTCGGGATGATCACCAACTGGGGCGCGCACCACGTGGACATCGCCCACTGGGGCATTGGGATGGAGTTGAGCGGCCCGACGACGATCGAGTCGCGCGCGACGTTCATGACCGACGACGTCTGGACGGTCCACTACACGTACCACGTCGAGATGATGTATCCGAACGGCGTGCTGGTCGTGATGGACGACACCTTCCCGAACGGCATCCGGTTCGAGGGCACCGAGGGCTGGGTGTTCTGCGCGCGGGGCGCGGAGCAAGTGACGGCCAGTGACCCGAAGGCCGCGAACCAGGCAGACGCGAGCAAGGCGCTCAACGCGAGCAGCGCGCGCATCCTGACCGCCCAGCTCGGGGCGACCGACAAGCGGTGGCCGGCCAGCAGCGACCACTACCTGAACTGGCTGGCGTCGATTGTGTCCAGGCACGATCCGATCGCGCCGATCGATCAGTCGGCGCGAAGCCTGGAGGCGTGCGCGGCGGCGTGGATCGGGATGAAGCTGGGGCGGAAGCTGACCTGGGACCCGGTGAAGGAACAGTTCGTGGACGACGCGGAGGCCAACGCGTTGTGCGCGCGCAAACCCCGGTCGGCCGATTTCGACATCGCGCGGGTGATGAAGAAAGCGGGGCTGTAGCGCGGTCGGCTCGAAGCAGCGTCACGCGTGATCGTGTCCGTGCTCTCTATGTTCTTTGTGGTTGTGTTCTTTGTGGTTGTAAGATCCGCTTTCCGTGTGCGCCGTCTCACACCAGATTCGAGGGGCCCTGATGCGATTGTCGAACATGATCTTTGCCGTCGATCTCCATGCGTGCGGTGAACCGGGGCGCGTGATTGTCGGCGGCGTGCGGGATGTACCGGGCCGGACGATGTTCGAGAAGATGAAGTATCTCGAACAGCACCAGGACGACCTGCGCAAGCGGATGCTGCGCGAGCCGCGCGGCTACCCGGCCGCCAACTGCAATCTCATCCTCCCGCCAACCCGCCCCGAGGCCGACGCGGGGTTCGTCATCATGGAGCAGGTCGAGTACCCGCCGATGTCGGGCACCAACACGATCTGCGTAACGACCGCGCTCCTCGAGACCGGCATGGTCCCCATGCGCGAGCCGGTCACAGACCTGGTGCTGGAGGCGCCGGCCGGCCTCGTCGGCGTGCGGGCCGAGTGTTCGAACGGCAAGGTCACGAAGGTGACGTTTCAGAACGTGCCGGCCTTTGCTGTGCACCTGGACAAGACGATCGAAGTGCCGCACCTCGGCGCCGTCACCGTTGATGTCGCGTGGGGCGGGATGTTCTACGTCATGGCCGACGCCGCGCCGTTCGGCCTACGGCTCACGCCGGATGAGGGGCGCGACATCGTGCGCATCGGCGAGATGATCAAGGCCGCCACCGCGGAGCAGTTGCCCGTCGTGCACCCGCAAAATCCGGAGATCGTCGGCGTCACGATCGCCCAACTGTCCGGGCCGCCCAGCGCCGAGGGCGCCCACCTGAAGAACGCGGTGATTGTCTCCACCGGAAAGCTCGACTGGGAACGCCCGGCGACGTGGACCGGCGCGATCGACCGGTCACCGTGCGGCACCGGGACGTGCGCGAAGATGGCGGTACTCCACGCCAAGGGCGCCCTGCCGCTCCAGCGGGACTTTCACCACGAGGGGATCCTGGGCACGATTTTCACCGGCCGACTCGTGGAAGAGACCACCGTCGGCCCCTACAAAGCCGTGGTGCCGACGCTCAGCGGGCGGGCGTGGATCACCGGCTTCGCGCAGTACGTCGTGGACGCCGAGGACCCGTTCCCCGAGGGGTTCACGGTTGGCGACATCTGGGCGGGCGGCACCACCTAGACGGGCTTGCGCCTGGCGACCTGCGGCCTTGCTGGCGCGACACACCCGCACGTCGATCTCTCGTTGCATCCCCAGGAGCCAGTGTGAATGCGACGGTCACGTGGCGAAGCTGCGCCGTGCCGGCCGCAAGCCGCCGGCCGGCGCGCTACTTCTTCGGGTACCCGACCGACTGCGCGAGCACGATGACTTGCGTCTCGCGCAGCTTCAGCGCCTTGCCAAGCGCACCCTTGTCCACCGACGCGCGCGCCACCGTCGCGAGGCCTTCCGACGCGCAGTAGAGGTAGGCGTTGGCCGAGATGAACCCGGCATCAGCGCCGACGTTCATGGCCTGCTGCGGGTCCGAGGCCGGACGGCCGGCCTTCGTCATGTCGGCCACGTAGACGAGGTTGAGCGCGGCCGTGGCCGGGAAAGGCTGCGTGCCCGTGACGGCGCGCAGGTCGCCGGACGCGACGGGGTTGAGGGCGTGCGCCTTTGCGTCGTAGATGTAGGCGCCTTCCGGCATCACCACATAGACGTCGATCTCCTGCTTGTTGCTCGCTGACGGCGCGGTGCGGTGACCATCAGGCCGGTTGATGCCCCAGGCGGCCCAGAGCAGGTTGGACAGCACCTGCGGCGGCAGCTTCTCGCTGCCGTACTCGCGGGCCGACTGCCGCGCCTTCAGCACCTGCATCAGCGGCTTCCCGCCGTCGGTCTGCGGTGCCGGCAACTTGATCGGTGACAGGTTCTGCGCGGCCACGGCCGTGCACGCGATGGCGATGAGGGTGACCAGTGCAAGCAAGCTTCGTTGAATCATGGCGGGTATCTCCAGGGGCAGCCCAGCAAAGCTCCGCGTCGAACCGCCGAGATCGGACAGACGGCCGTCGCGGATCTTCGCTGTAGGGCCGATGACGGCTGATTATACTACTGCAGAGTCTGTCTTGTGAGACGACGTGCCGATTCGGCGCGGTCCCAGGAGTGGACAATCTCCGGCCCCGGCCGGCCAGGCGCGATAGCCGGGAGCGCCCACCCGGCTACTGGTCCGCGCGTCCCTGGAGCAGCGGCTCCACGGGCAGCGTCTGCGCGCCGTTCTCGGTGCACACCGCATAGGTGGCCGCGTACATACCGACGCCAGCGTGCTCACCCTTCGCGTTGAGTATGTAGAAGTTGATCGAGAAGTTCGGCAGGCCGTGGTCGTTCAGCAGGCGCTTCTCGATCGTGTTCGACTGGATCCGCTTCAACGCGTCGAGGCCCGCGTCCTTCGGGTGCATCCCGCGGCGCATGTTCTCGACGATGAGGTACGAGCACAGGTTGTAGAGGTTCGCCTCGCCGCGCCCCGTCGAGCCAGCCGCGCCCACCTCGTTGTCCAGATAGAGCCCCGCGCCGAGGATCGGCGAGTCGCCCGTCCGCCCCGGGATCTTCCACGCCAGGCCGCTCGTCGTCGTGACGCCGCAGATCTCCCCCCTGGGGCTGAGCCCGTCGCAGTTGATCGTCCCGTAGTAGTGCGCCGGGTCGAAACCGAACTCCCGCATCACGGCCAGGCTGATCTTCTTGACCTCGAGGGCGCGGTCCGCCGGCGTGAGGTAGTGCAACGGATCCGTGCGGCGCTTCCACTCGAGCCACGCCTTGCGCGAGGTGTCGGTGTTGAGGTCGGGAACGACCTCGAAGCCCAGGTTGCGGGCAAACTCCTGGGCGCCCTGCCCGACGATCAGGTGGTGGTCGGTGAGGTCGGCGACGGCCTTCCCGACGAGCGACGGCGTCTTGACGCCTTCGATCTCGGCCACGCCGCCGGCGCGCTTCTTTGGTCCGTGCATGCAGCACGAGTCGAGTTGCACGACGCCATCGGCGTTCGGCAGGCCGCCGAAGCCCACACTGGTGTCGAGCGGGTCGAGTTCGACGATGTTAACGCCAGCGATGACGGCGTCGAGAACGTCGGCACCCGACGTGATCATCGCAAACGCCTTCTCGACGGCCGTCTGGGTGCCGCCGTTCTTGAAACGGTTGCCGTTGGCCGACGCCACGACGAGCGGCTTCACACTCTTCGGCGTCATCACGGTCGGCGCCTGCCCGAACACGCTCTTCGGGGCCGCCGCCGCCACGGCCACCGCGGCCCCAGTCTGCACGAACTGCCGACGGTTGATCCTGCTCATGACACACTCCCGGAAGGCGGCCGGCGGCAGCCCGATCCAGGCCCCCACCCGACGCGACAGCGGCTGAGTATACCATCGCGCGGGCATTGACGGACCGTCCCGACGCGCAGTCCCAACGCGCAGATAGGATGCCAGGGGATCGGGTTCATGTGCCCGCAGGGCTACTTCCACCAGCGCGTGTCGGCCGAGGGGTGGCAGCAGGAGGAGTACGAGCGGCTGACCGGTGCACGTTCACGGTGACCTTCGACGACAACGTCTCCGCAGCGCCACTTACTTCTTCACGACCGGCACGGTGACGTGCGACGGGTGGGCTGCCGACCGATAGATGCGTTGCGTGGCCGTGCGGTAGTCCGACTCGCGGGCCTTGAAGATGTTCGGCACGAACGTCTGCGGGTTCCGGTCGATCAGCGGGAACCAGCTGCTCTGCACCTGGACCATGATGCGGTGCCCCTTGCGGAAGCAGTAGTTCTGCGTGTGGAGGCTGAACCGCACCGGCGTCACCTGGCCGGCGACGAGCGGCGCCGGCTGATCGAACCCCTTCAGGTACCGGGCGCGGAACACCTCGTTGGACACCATCAACTGCCAGCCCGCGAGCTTCCAGTTCGACGGCAGATCTTCCGGGTAGACGTCGATCAGCTTCACGATCCAGTCGCTGTCGGTGCCGGTGGTCGAGGCGAACAGGTTCGCCACGATCTCGCCGGCCACGGCCACGTCCGCGTCCAGCGGATCCGTCTCCCAGCTCAGCACGTCGTCGCGATCGGTCACGAAGCGCTGGTCCTCGAGCAGCCACGTACTCCACCCGGAGCCGCCCGGGAAATACGTCGCCTGGATGGGCCGGTGGCGGTATGGGACCGGGTGGGCCGGATCCGAGACGTAGCTGTCGAACCCGTCGGCATCGGCCGCGGTCGCGTCGGGCGAGTCGAACGACAGCCGGCCGCCCGCGTGGAAGTAGAGGTAGCGATCCGTGGTGTCCTGCTTCGGCGGCCAGGCGTTCCACTTGCGCCACTGGTTGGTGCCGGCCTCGAACGTCAGCGCCTCGGGCTGCGAGAGCTGGCCCTTGTCCTTCAGCCAGTAGGCGAACCACGGCGCCTGCACCTGCTCGCGGAAGTACGTCGAGGTCGCGCTGCCGAAGTCGATCGCGCCGAGCGTCTGGCCCTGCGCCCCGTTCCACCCGCCGTGGTTCCACGGCCCGACGACGACGTAGCTGAGGTGCTTCGCGGCGTCGAACTTCTCGAGCGCGTCGTAGATGCGCATCGGCCCGTAGAAGTCCTCCTGGTCCCACCAGCCGGCGACGGTCAGGGTCGGGACTTTGACGTCGCGGATAGACGGCACAAGCGTCTGGCGTTTCCAGAACGCGTCGTAGTCCGGGTGCGCCACGTAGTCGTTCCACGTCGGGATCTTGCCCCCGAGGTACTTCGCGTTGACGTTGGAGAGCGGCCCGAGCGCCAGGTACCACTGGTAGGTGTCGTAGCGGTCGAAGGCGAAGTTCGTGCTCTCCTTCGTCGTCTCCATCATCGCGGCGTACTCGAAGCCGTAGCTCAGGCGAAACGCGCCGTTGTGGTGGAAGTCGTCGCCGAGCCACATGTCGGCGGGCGAGGCCTGCGGCGAGACGGCCTTCAGCGCCGGGTGCGGCTCGAGCGTCGCCATGGCGGTGGTCCACCCATCGTACGACACGCCCAGCATCCCCACCCGCCCGTTGTTCGGCTGGATGTTCTTCAGCAGCCACTCGATCGTGTCGTAGGTATCCGTGCCCTCGTCGATCGCCTTCGCGTCACCCGGGGCCCGCGCGGGCCGCTGCATGACGAAGGTGCCTTCCGACTTGAACCGGCCGCGGATGTCCTGGAACACGAAGATGTACCCCTCGGCGGCCAATTCCTTCAGCGGCCTCGCAAAGCCGTTGCCCGCATCGTTGACACCGTATGGCGTGCGCAGGAAGATGAACGGCAGCGGCTCGCGCGTGCCTTTCGGGACGAAGATCTTCGTGTGCAGCTTGACGCCGTCACGGGCCGCGACCATCACGTCGCGCACGTCGAAGCGCGCCGCCGCCTGCGCCGCGGCGTCCTGGCGGGCAGCCGGATGGCTGACGGCGAGGACGGCGAGGGTGACGAGCGTGGCCAGTCGCACGAGCAGCAGCGCGGGGCGTTTCATCGTGACCTCCGGGGCCAGGCAGGCGGCAGGTTCGTGAGTGTTCAATCGTCACGCGGAATCACCCGCACCCGGCAAGGTCGGCGCTTCGCGCCACAGCTGGCGGGCTCGGCTGGCCCGGCGTGAGCCGCAGGGCGAGTCGTGACGATCCGCGGATCGCTGGCGACACGCCTCTTGGCGGTTTGAGGCGGAGCCACGCTACTGGAACGCGAGGCGGATGGCCACGGCTGTCATATCGTCGGCCCGACCGTGCTGGCCGGCGGCCTCCAGGATGGCGGGGGGCACGTCGGAGAGGTGCCCGAGGGCGGCCTTGCGCGCGGCACGATCGAGGCGTGCCGGCCCGAGCGGCGTCCACGCGCCATCCGTCACGATCAGGAGCATGTCGTGGGAAGCCATGTGGTGCCGCACCGACGAAGGCTGGACGTCGCCGCTTCCCAGGCGGGCCTTCGACAGCGGCTCGGCGAGAAGCCGGCAGCCGCCGTCTTCGGGCAGCAGGTAGATGCGCGAGTCACCGACCACCACGCCACGCGCCTCGCTGCCGACCATGCTGATCGCCGCAAGGGTGCTTTCCGAGCCGCCAAGCAGCGCCGAGTCGGCCAGGCGGACCCAGTGCGGCCACAGGTCGGCGGCCAGCATCTGCCCAAGCGTGGTCTCGGCCAGCCAGAGTTCGAAGAGGCCGGTGACGCGCCTGGCGACCAACTGCGCGTTTCCGGCGCCATCGCACACGACCGCCGTGACCACCGGGGCCCGGACGATGGCGAAGGCGTCCTGGTTCTCGGTGTGCTGCCTGCTATCCTCGGGCAACGTGGCGCCGTAACACTCCACATGCATCGCTATCGTGATCTGTATCGGCCGATCCTGCCGACGCGTTCAGGCCACGGTCGCGATGGCGTCGGTGGGGCCGGCTGCCGTGCGACCTGTCGGGCGTGAAGGGGTGAGGCGGGGTGGCCGGGAGGAACTGGCTCGACGCCTTCGAGCGGTTCTACCTGGCGTTTTCCATAGCCCCGTGGACGCGCAGGGCAGCCCGGGCAACCCAGAAGGCGCGGAAGATGTACCTCCTCGACTCCGCGATCATCGACGAGCCGGCGTCCCGGTTCGAGAACATGGTGGCCGTCGAGGCCAAGCGTGGGAGCGGCGGCCTCGTCAAGATGACGTATGCCGCCGCCACGCCTGCCGACGGGGGCAGCACGTTGGCCGTGGTGCGCGCGTTGGTGTCCGTCACGCCGCTCAGCTCCGCCGCGATCCGCCGCCGGCACCCGACGTCCGGCCGCTCGGACCCGAGGGGCTGTCCGAAGACGAGGAGGACGGCCCGCTGCCGCGCGTGCTCTCCGCGCTGCTCGGACTCGAGCCGGGGCTCGACGGGCTGCTGGACGCGCTCGAGCCGGTGCCGCTGGCCGGCGCCGGGGTGGCGCCCGTCACTGTGCCCGTCGCATCGCGGACGTACTTCTGCGCCTCTTCGGCGCCGCGCGACACCGCTTCACGCGCCTTGCCGTACATGTCCTTGCCGCGCTCGGCCCATTCGCCGGCGGCTTCCTTGCCCTTCTCGGCCCACTGACCCGCGTTCTCCGTGACCTTGCGATAGCCTTCCTGCGCCTGGTTTGCGAGCGCGCCCGCCTGTTCGGAGAGCTGCTTGCGCAGCTCGGAGCCGGCCCTCTGGGCGAACAGCATGCCGAGGCCCACACCCAGCACGGTGCCGGCCAACAGCCCCATCACGAAACTGCCACCGCCGCCGCCTTCGTTGTTGCCGAAACGATCGTCTATGTCTGCCATGTCGCCTCCTCCAGGTTTACGTTTTGTGCGCCTGATGCCGCGGGTGCAGCATCCATTCGATTGCGACGCGCAGGCCGTGGACGAACCCGACCACCGCGGTGGTCTTGGCCCGCACGTTCGAGCGCATGCGATCGGCCGTGTCGTCGATCCGATCCATCGTGGTGCGGATCGCGTGGTCGACGCGCTCGGTCTCTTCCTTCACTTTCGCCGTCACCGTCTTCACGTCGTCGAGGATCGCGTTGACACGCGCCATCGCCGGCGCCACCTGACGCGTCTCGATCCCGTCCACGAGCACCATGACTTTGCGGTACGCCATGAAGCCGGCGACTCCCATGCCGATGATCACGAGCGCTTCGAGCACGCTGACCGCCGCCATGATCCCGAGGAGCACATTGGTCGTGCCTAATTCGCCTGACATATATGTGACCTCAGAATGGGGACGACT
>Ga0209638_1000434_pt1 | contig 27311 bp, 24 predicted proteins | sample BarGraNGADG00211_FD_184490 | JGI IMG/M metagenome (GOLD analysis project Ga0209638, IMG submission 184490) | Arctic peat soil microbial communities from Barrow, Alaska - Barrow Graham LP Ref core NGADG0002-211 (SPAdes) (version 2) | ecosystem: Environmental > Terrestrial > Soil > Wetlands > Peat...
GGGGAGCCGGTCTCGCTGAGCGACGCCCTTGCGTGGCGCTCGAGCGCCCGTCGCGCGCTGGCCGCCGGCGTGGTGATCGGTGCCCTGACGCTGGTGCTCGGCTTCAACGTCGTCGTCGGGCTGGGCTCGCTCGACCCGATCGGCTGGGCGTTCGCCACCGCCGCCTTCTGGGGCCTGCTCGTCGTGTGGCTGGTCGGCCTTGCCCTGTGGCCGTTGCTGTTCGACCCTCTCCGGCTCGGCCAACCGCTGGCGAGCATGGTTCGCCTCGCGGTTGTCGTCGTCCTCGTCCACCTCGGCCGATATCTCGCGCTCATGCTCGTTCTCGCCGTCGTGTTCATCGTCAGCGCCATCCTGGCGGCGGCGCTGCTGACCATCTCGGTCGCCTTCGTCGCGCTCGTCATGGCCGATTACGCGCTACATGTCGCGGACCGTATCGAAGGCAGGGCCACGATCGTCGTAAGGGGTTAGGAGTTTTCGCCAGATGAGCGAGACGGCTCAAATGACGATGCGACCTATACTCGTCAATCCATTCGACCTTGGCGCTTTGGGGATAAACGTTGATCTGCCCTAATTGCGGGCGGCGCAACCCAGCAGGCGCCACCTTCTGCAGCCGATGCAAACAACGGCTTCCGCTCGCCACCCGCTACAGCGGCCAGGGCTACAAGCGAGCCGTGATTGCCGAACCAAGTGGTGGTGGCAGCGGAGGTGTGCTCGTCCTGGGCGTAGCTCTGCTGGCCGCGTTCATCTTCATCGGCGGCGGTGCCGCCATCTACCTGTCGACGCCGCCGCAGCCGCAGCAGTCGTTCGGGCTGATTGGCGACGGCAGCACGCCCGGGTCCTCGCTGCCCGCCTTCACACAGGAATCGCCGTCAGCGCAGGCGACCGCGGCACCGACACCGACACCCTTCTTCTTCTCGTTCGCGCCGGACTCGTTCACGCCACTCCCGACCGATCTCTTTACGCCGAGCCCGTCGCTCGACGTCACGCCGACACCAACGCTCCCGCCTGGGCAGACGCCAACTCCGACTCCCCGCCCAACAAAACCCCCGACACCGACGCCGACGGTTCCGCCCGCGGGACCGCACGCTGGTTTCTCATTCACCGTGACCAACAACGTGGTCCAGTTCACGAACAAGAGCTCAGGAACAGGTCTGAAGTACCTCTGGGACTTCGGCGACAGCAGCGGAAACAGCAAGTCCAACCCGACGCACAAGTACCTGAGCGCGCAGAAGTACACAGTCACCCTCACGGTGACCGACGCGAACGGTGTGACGGACACGGCGACAAAGACCGTGACCATCACCACGATCCCAACCCCACCGCCGACAGCACCGCCGCCGACGCCGACGCCGACACCGACAGCACCGCCGACGCCGGCTCCTACTCCTTGTCCAACGGGTCCCTGCTGACGGCTCGACCTAAGGCAAGCGTGCGCGGAGGGCACCCGAGCGAGGGGGTCGGAAACCTATACTCGCCTCGTTGACGGCAATGCACGGGGAATGGGCTAAGTGATCTGCCCCAATTGCGGCGCCAGCAACTCGACCCGCGCGACCTTCTGCCGACGCTGTCACCAGCGCTTGCCGGTCGCCGGGCTAGCGGCAGGCGTCACCTATCCACGGCGCCGTAACGTCGCGGGCGGCGGCGGTCGGCTGCCGATCATCGCCGCGCTCTTCCTTGCCCTCGCCGGGCTCGTCGTCGGGGCGCTGCTGGTCGGGCTCGCCGGACGGCCGGGACCAACGCTCGTCGCGGGCGCAAGCGGCACGCCCGTTTCATCGCTGCCGATCTTCACGCAGGAGACGCCGACACCCGGTCCCGCGACGCCCACACCGCCACAGTCCTTCCCTTCGCTTCCGACCCCCCCGCCCAGCGTGCTGCCGACCGACACGCCGCTGTTCACTCCGCCACCCAGCGAGACGCCCACACCGACGCCGACAGCCACCCCAACCAAGAAGCCAACGCCGCCGCCCACCCCGACTCCGACGCCGACTCCCGTCGCCCTCACCTGTGCCCACGCGACCGGCACGCCCACCAACAATCTGACCGTTGGCTACGGCAACAAACCGTCGCGGGTCAGTAAGGGCTGGTGTCTGGACTACGTGGTTTTCCACGTCGTGACAACGGTTCCGCCCGGATCCACATATGGCAACTCACGGCTGCTGCTGAACGGCAAAACCATCGCGTCGTTCACATGTGCGCAATCCGGCACGCCATGCCAGAACGACGTCCAGGTTCAACTCAATCAGAAGCTAGCCAAGGTCGGCGCGAGCGTTTCGTATGACTCCACCTGCGTAGGCGACACGGCCGACCCGGCAGGGACGTGCGCCAATCCCGGCTATAACGCCACGGCGACCTTCCACTACGAGCCTGCGACGCCCTGACCCCTTGGTGCCCGCGATACAGTCACGGGCATGAGGAGCTTGATTACGAACGGCACCGTCGTGAATGCCGACGGCTCGACGCAGGCTGACGTCCTGGTTGATGGCGAGCAGATCGTGGCTGTCGGGCGCGGGCTCGCCGGCTCAGATCTCGCGGCCGGCGCCGCGCGCACGATCGACGCGTCGGGCAAGTATGTGATCCCGGGCGCGATCGACGTCCACACGCACATGGAGCTGCCCTTCGGTGGCACGTTCGCCAAGGACACGTTCGAGACCGGCAGCCGAGCCGCTGCGTTCGGTGGGACGACGACGATCCTCGATTTCGCCGTTCAGTCGAAGGGCAGGTCGCTACGCGAGGGGCTCGACACGTGGATGGCCAAGGCGGAAGGCAACACGTGCGTCGACTACGGCTTCCACATGATCGTGTCGGACGTCACGCCCGGTTCCCTGGCCGAGATGGACGAGCTGGTCGGTGAAGGGATCACCGACTTCAAGCTCTTCACCGCCTACCCGGGCGTCTTCCTGAGCGACGACGGGGCCATCTTCCGGGCGATGCAGCAGACCGAGCACAACGGCGGGCTGATCATGATGCACGCCGAGAACGGCCCCGTGATCGACGTCGTCGCGGGTGAGCTGGTCGACGAGGGCAAGACGGATCCGTACTGGCACGGCGTCGCGCGCTACCCGATCTTCGAAGGCGAGGCGACCAACCGCGTGATCCGGCTCGCCGAAGCGGCACACGTGCCGGTCTACATCGTCCATCTCTCCGCGCGCGACGCCCTGGAGGCCGTGCAGTCGGCCCGCGATCGGGGCACGGCCGCGTTTGCCGAGACGTGCCCGCAGTACCTGTTCCTGTCGCTCGATGACATGGGCAACGGCTTCGAGGGAGCGAAGTTCGTGTGCTCGCCGCCGCTGCGGCCGAAGGATCACTGGCAGCCGCTGTGGCAGGGACTATTGAAGGACGACCTTCAGGTGGTCTCGACCGATCACTGCCCGTTCGACTTCCACGGCCAGAAAGACCTCGGTGTGGGCGACTTCCGCAAGGTGCCCAACGGGCTGCCCGGCGTCGAGGATCGAGTCGACCTGATGCACGACGGTGGCGTCGTGTCCGGCCAGATGACGCCCGAGCGTTGGGTGGAGGTGATCTCGGCCGCCCCCGCGCGGATGTTCGGCCTTGCCGGCGTCAAGGGTGTGGTCGCGCCGGGCGCCGATGCCGACCTGGTTGTCTACGATCCTGCACGCCGGCACACGATCTCCGCGTCGACGCACCACATGGACGTCGACTACTCGTGCTATGAAGGAAGGTCGGTGGTCGGAGGGTCGGATCTCGTGATGTCGCGCGGCCGCGTCATCGTCGATAACGGCCAGTGGCAGGGGGAGAAGGGTTGGGGCAGGTTCCTGCGCCGCAAGCCGGCGCGCGAATACCTCGTCTGATGATGGTTAGAGTGCTCTGTTGGAGGTACGTCTGATGGCAACTTGGCAATACGCGTGGATGACGGACCAGCCGTACACCACGATCGGCTTCAGCCACCCGCAGCCGGGGCTGGCGCAGGAGATGGCGGGCGTGCTGGGCACGGGCGTGTTCATGCCGCAGTCGACCGAGTGGTCGATCTCGCTCGACCGGTCGCGCGTCAACCTGGGCTACGTGTCCGGGCTGCTCGGCGACCGAGGCTGGGAGATGTTTGCGGTCGAGACGCGGCTCCAGCCCAACGCGATGACACCGGCACAGGTCCAGACGAACTGGTATTTCAAGCGCCAGGGCGCGGATCGGCCGCACGGGGCGACAGTGGCGGCTGAATCGGCCGCGGCCGCGTCAATGGGCCAGGGTGCGCCAGCGATGGGCATGGCTCCGGCAATGCCGGCAGCTCCGACAATGACTGCGGCTCCGACGTGGCCCGCGGCTCCGACAATGCCGGCGGCTCCGACAATGCCGGCGGCTCCGGCGTGGCCCAACACTGCGGCGCCCGCGGCACCTGCGGCACCCGCGGCACCCGCTGGTCCGGACCAGGCGCCGATGTCCGGCAGCGTCACTCCCCCGCCAGGTCCCGGTCAGGGCTAGTCGGGGCCAACAACCAGTTCCGTCGTCAGGCCACCGCCCGGCCTCGCGCCGGGCACCATTCATACAGCCGAGTCGCGCCCACGTTGCACCAAACGAGGCCCGGCTCGGCGGGCGGCGGCATGCCGTGCGTCAGCGCTGAAACCCACGCCTTCGACGAGCCCGCCGGCTTCGGGCGGATGACTAGCGCACGAGGAGGCCCGATTTACGCGTGGAGGTGCTGCGGGGTCCGCGGGCCGCGCGGGGGCTGCTGATTACTGCGTCAGGGTCGCGCTGTAGTACTTCTCAAGGATCTGCTGCGCCGACCAACCGCCGTCGGCGCACTTGCGTGCCGATCGGACGTAGAGGTGATAGCCCGCATCGGACCCACAGGCCACATCTGAGCCGCGTCGGTAGCCCGTCATCGGGAAGCTCTTTCCGCGCCACACGACCCATGACCAGGTCGAGTTGACGGCTGTCTTTACCGCGCGGGGCAGGCCGGAGATCGATTTCGTGGCGTAGAGCTGATCGGCAGTGGTGTCCTTCACGTCGTAGCAGGCGCCGTTGTGGGTGCCGCCCCGATAGTGGAGCACGTAGTACCACGCGTACTGCTTGACAGCGACTGCGCCGGCCTTGCGCAGCGCGCCCTCCTTGACGTTCCACTCACGTGACACGACGCGCATCACGTAGTCCTTGAAAGCGACCGTCTCGACACGGCCTTCGTGGACCCTATAGACCTGGATGGTCTTGGGCGGTTCGGTCGTCGACGACCATTGGGTGCACTGCTTCGGCGCGGCCGATGCTTCGACCGGCGTGACAGGCATCACGAACGGAAACGCGATCAAGCTGGCAAAGATGGCCAACGCCGCTGGGGCGACGCGGCCTACCAGCATCGCTGGGGCGATGCTCACGGCGACTCCTCCTTGTCGTGGCGCATTGTAACCGCCGTCTACAAGACGCCACTGCACGACACAAATACGACATATCGCGCGGGCCGGACCGAACCCGCTCCTACACTCAGGCGCGATGGGTCTTTTGCGCCGCCTGTTCGACTTCTACCGCGTCCAGGCCGAGCTGGTCTGGAACTGGCGACACGGGCGCCGGCACCTCGTCTGGCGCGCGATCGTCTCGTTTTTCGTGGGCGCCTTCGCGCTCGGGGTGACCGCCTGGCTGCTGCCGGGCGTACGCGTGGACAACTTCTACACGCTGACCGTCGTCGTGATCGCGATCGGTGCGCTGAGCGCCCTGGTCCGGCCGCTGCTGTTGCGGATCGTGGCGCCCATCTCGCTCGTGGCCCTGCTCATCGCCGCGCCCGCGTTCCAGATCGCTGTCTTCCTCGCCCTCGCGCTGGTCGTGCCCGGCTACCACCTCTCCGAGCCGTACTACGCCGTCTTTGCCGCGGTCGTCTTCGCGACCATCAACTCCATCCTGTCGTGGCTGCTGTCGCTCGACAGCGACGACTCGTACTACTCGGTGCTCGTCCGGCGCCTGCTCCGCCGTCGGTCAGACGCGATACCGAGCTCAAAGCCCGGCTTCGTGATCATCCAGATCGACGGCCTGTCACACCAGGTGCTGATGCAGCAGATGCAAGCCGGACGCGTGCCGATCATGTCGCGCTGGGTCAACCACGGCCTGATGCGCCTGGGCTCGTGGACCACTCTCCTGCCCTCGCAGACGAGCGCCAGCCAGGCCGGCATCCTCTTCGGCAGCAACGACAACATCCCCGCCTTTCGCTGGTACGACAAGACGAACAGGCAGATGTTCGTCTCCAACCGCGCCGCTGACGCCGAGCGGCTCGAGCGGCGCCTGGTCGAAGCCAACCACGAGGGCCTACTCAGCAAGGACGGGGCGAGCATCGGCAACCTTCTTTCCGGCGGTGCGGAGCGGTCGTACCTGACCTTGAGCACGATGTCCGACCCGAGCAAGGGCCTCGGCCACAGTCGCAGCTACCTGGCCTTCTTCCTCAGCCCTTACGGCTTCAGCCACGCTCTCGTGCTCGGCGTCGCCGAGGCGGCCAAGGAGATCTTTCAAGCGTACCGCGCGCGAGTAGCCGGCATCGAGCCACGTCTCACGCGCGGCTTTCCGTACCCATTCCTGCGCGCCGTGACCAACGTCGTGCTCCGGCCACTGTGCACGAGTCTCGTGATCGAGGAGATGCTGCGCGGCACGTCCGTGATCTACGTCACGTACACCGACTACGACGAGATCGCCCACCACAGCGGACCCCAGCGCCCAGAGAGCCTCGACGCCCTGGACGGGATCGACCGCGCGCTGGGCAGCCTCGCGCGCGCCGCCGAGGATGCGCCACGGCCGTACCACTTCGTGATCCTGTCCGACCACGGCCAGACGCTGGGCGCAACGTTTCTCCAGCGCTATGGCAAGACCCTCGAAGAGCTGATCAGGCAGCTGATGGGTGGCGCGGCCTCCGTCGAAGCCGCCATCGGGGATCTCGAGCAGTGGCGCGTGCTGAACTCGTTCCTGTCTGAGCTGAGCCGCGCGCGAGGCACGAGCACGGTCACGCGCACCGCGCTGCGGCAGCGGGAGCGGCGCCGCCAGCGACGCCTGACACGCGCGGCCGCCCAGGTCCAGCAGGCCCGCCAGGAGGAAGCGCCAGACCGGCCCGACATCATCGTCTGTGCGTCGGGCAACCTGTCGGTCGTCTACTTCCCGGACATCGACGGCCGTGCCGATCTCGAGACGCTCAACGCGCGCTTCCCTGAGATGGTCGAGGCGCTCGCCAGCCACCCCGGAATCGGGCTCGTGCTGGTCAGGTCGGCGGAACATGGAGCGCTGGTCATCGGTCAGTCGGGCGTCCGTCACCTGGCAGATGGAAAAGTAGAGGGCGACGACCCGCTGCTCGGCTTTGGCGCGGAGGCGGCACCGGCGCTCAAGCGGCTCGACGCGATGGACAACTGCGGCGATCTGGCGCTGATCAGCATGTTCGACCCGGACACGGTCCAGGTCGCGGCGTTCGAGGAGCTCATCGGATCGCACGGCGGGCTGGGCGGTCCGCAGACCGATGCGCTGATGCTCTATCCGTCCGACTGGGAGCTGGACGCCGAGCTCGTCGGCGCGGAAGCCGTCTACACCCAGCTGCGCGCGTGGATGCGCCACGCGATACCGGAGAACGCGATGATCGATCCCGACGAGCTGGCCGCGGTGGCCGCCTGATGAAGGCCGACATCACGTTCCTGGGCCATTCGACGGTGCTGGTCGAGATGGGCGGCGCGCGCATTCTGACCGACCCGGTGTTGATGGACCGCATCGCCATCCTGCGCCGCACGGCGGATCCGTTGCCGCTCGACCTCTTCGCCGACATCGATCTGGTGGTCATCAGCCATCTGCACCTCGACCACCTCGACCTCCCATCGCTGCGCTCCATGGGCACCGATATAGCGCTCCTCGTTCCGCGCGGCGCGGGCTCATTCATGCGCCGCATGGGCTTCACGAATGTCGACGAGCTCGCGGCCGGCGGCGCGTTTACGGTGGCCGGGGTTTCCGTGACCGCAACCTTGGCCGAGCATTCCGGCTTCCGGCCGCCATTCGGGCCGACCGCAGATGCGCTGGGCTACGTCCTGGAGCACGACGGGGAGAGCATCTACTTCGCGGGCGACACGGACATCTTTGCCCAGATGGCTGAGCTCGCCGGCGTGGACATTGCTTTGTTGCCGGTCTGGGGCTGGGGGCCGCGGCTGGGGCCGGGGCACATGGACCCATGGCGCGCGGCCGACGCGCTGCGCGTCATCCGGCCGCGCGCCGCAGTGCCGATCCATTGGGGCACGCTATGGCCGATGGGTATGGCCCGGATCATGCCTCAGCGGCTCGCGAAGCCGCCGCTCGAGTTCGCCGCCGCGGCCGCCGAACGCGCGCCGGACGTCCGCATCCTGCTCACGCCCCCCGGCACGACCGTGCCCATCCCCCGCTAGCGCCCCGGCCCGCCGCCCACAGGCTGCGGCGCCCTTGATGCGGGCAGAGGTTCGCAACTGGTCGCATTCCAGGGCAAACCTGCGGCCGATCGCCTGCCTCCGCAGACTTTGCTCGGACAATTGCCGTGGCGCGATGCGCCACCCGCATCGCCCGAAGCCCCGCCGTCACGCCGTTACGCGGGCCGGCGCGGAACGAGCACGGTCCAGTCCTGGGTCAGGACCTGCTCGCCGTCGCGCATCGTGACCACGCGCAGGACCAGGTAGCCGCGATGAGGCTGGGAGCTCGACGGCCGTGTTTCCAGCACCTCTGCCCGGGCACGCAACCGGTCGCCCGCGCGGACAGGCTTCAGATACCTCAGGTTCTGGATTCCCACGCCCACGACGGGCGCGCCATCGAAGATGTTCGAACGCACCATCAGCCGCATCGTGACCGAGAGGCTGTGCCAGCCGCTGGCGATGATCCCGCCGAATAGGCTCTCGCGGGCGAGCTCCGGATCGAGGTGGATGGGCTGCGGGTCGAACTCGGACGCGAAGGCCGCGATGCGCTCGGGCGTCATATCGTATTCCTCGGTCGAATCGATGACCTCACCGGGCGCGAAGTCGTCCAGGAATCTGCCGCTCACACGCGGACCCTAGCGCCGGGATTACACCTTTCCAACCTTCCTGTGAGACCAAGGTCCGTAGCCGATCGCGACCCCGGTACGTATCGAGCCAGGGCCACACGGACGAAGGTCGCGACGATAGGGAAATCCCCAGCAGGAGGTATCGATGATTCATGTCGCTCGCGCCGTAGCGACGGCCGGTTCCCAGCGACTGCGCGTTGGCCTGGCCGCCCTCGTGACGGGCTTGGCCGTGTCCATGGTCCTGGCTCTTCCAGCGGCCGCCGCCGACGGCAGCTACTCGACGCACAAGCTCGTCGCCGACCGTGCGGGGCATGCTGCCGCGAGAGACTCCAGCCTTGTGAACGGCTGGGGCATCGCCGCCGGCCCGTCCACGCCGTGGTGGGTGGCGGACAACGGAACCGACAGGTCGACTCTTTACGACGGCTCAGGAAGCGCCATCCCCCTTGTGGTCACCGTTGGCGGCGGACCGACCGGGACGATTTACAACGGGACCTCCGACTTCGTCGTCAGCCATAACGCCGACTCGGGTCCCGCGCTCTTCCTGTTCGCCAGCGAGGACGGCAGGATCCGCGGCTGGAACCCGAGTGTCCCATCCAGCTCCCCGCCGTCGACGAAGGCCTTCGTCGTGGTCAACCGATCAGGCACGGGTGCGATCTACAAGGGCCTCGCGATGGCGTCGATGGGTGGCCAGAACTTCCTGTACGCCACCGACTTCCATAACGGCCGTGTCGACGTGTTCAACGGCTCATTCGTTCGGCAGCACTGGGCAGGCGCCTTCAGCGACCCGAGCATTCCGGCCGGCTTCGCGCCGTTTGGCATCCAGGCCGCCAACGGCATGATCTTCGTGACGTTCGCGAAGCAGGACTCCGCCGCGCACGATGAGGTTGACGGGCAGCACCTGGGCTACGTCGATGCCTTTGCCACCGACGGCACCTGGATCGCCCGCGTGGCGACGCAGGGAGCACTGAATGCGCCGTGGGGCATGGCCTGGGCGCCCGACAACTTCGGCCATTTCAGTGGCGATCTGCTTGTCGGCAACTTCGGCAACGGCCACATCAACGCTTACCGCCTGACCTCCGGCGGGTGGATGTTCGACGGCGCGCTCCGCAACGCTCACGGCCGCGCGATCAGCATCGACGGCCTGTGGGGTATCGGGTTCGGCAACGGCGGCGCCGCCGGGCCGACGAACAACCTCTACTTCGCAGCCGGTCCGGGCGCCGAGAGCCACGGCCTTTTCGGATCAGTGACCGCCAACTAGGCTCAACTTGTTGAGACACGCGCTTTGGGCAGCGCGGGTAGCCAGGGCGCCGGCCGCTTTGCGGCCGGCGCCCTTCTTTGTGCCTGGCACGGTCGAACTCAGGCACAACGGCGCCGCTATTCCATCCGATCGGCAATGTGTCGTGGCAGTCGTCGACACGAGGATTGAACGCTCGGACGCGCCACATCGTCTGGATGGTTGTGAGGGAGCAAAGGTGGCAATAGCCGACGCGGAGCGCGAGGCTGAGCCGAACATGACGACCACGGTCTCGCGCGAGGCGGCCTTCGCACGGCTCGCCGACGCTCACCTGTCGCGCGCGTATCGGCTCGCCACAGTTCTTCTCGGAAACGAATCCGAAGCGCAGGACGCGGTCCAGGATGCGGCGGTCGCCGCGTGGCGCTCGTTTCGCAGCCTGCGCGATGTGGATCGCTTCGACGCGTGGTTTGATCGGATCCTCGTTAACGGCTGTCGTGATCGGCTGCGGAAGCGCGGGCGGGTGCGCTTGATCCAGATCGAATCGGCGCCGGAGACTGTGGCGCCCGATGGATCGGCGGGCATCGCCGAACACCAGGCGCTGATCACGGCTCTGAGTGGGCTGCCGGCTGAACAGCGCGTCGTGATCGTCGTGCGCTTTTTCGGCGACCTGTCAGTCGAAGAGATCGGGCAGAGGACCGGAGAACGGCGCGGCACGGTCAAGTCGCGGCTGCACTACGGACTGATTGCGCTGCGAGCTGCGTACGACGCCGCCGGCAGGGGCGGCGAGGAGGCGTGAGATGACGGACGACGCATTCGGCACGCTGGACCAACGCTTCGAGGAGGAGTTGCGAGCCGTCCTGCGCGCTCAGGTCCCAACGGATGTGCCGCAGTCGCTCAGGTCTTTCGTGGCGGCGGTCCCGCGACGCGAAGGGTCGCTTCGCGTCGCACATCCATTCTTGACACGGTTCGCCGCGCTGGCGACCGCGGCCGTCGTCCTGGTAGCGGCCGTGGCGGGCGGCCTCTTCCTGCTGTCGACGAAGGCGCCGACGACTCCGATCGGCAGTCCCAGTCCGCGTGCGACTCAATCACCCAGCGCGGCGCGATCGCCCACGGCGGCGCCGTCGCCCACCCCGGCGCCGTCGCCCAGCCCTTGGGTCGCACCAGCGACGCTCCGATTTGTGGTTAATTCGGGCGCCCAGGATCCGACGTCCCAACAGCTTCAGGCCACGGTTGACGCGCTGACCGAGCGCATGTCCGCGTGGACCTCATCGCCCAGCCAGGATTTGGCGGTCACGACGGACGGAGTGCGATCCGTGACGGTCAGACTGGGCCTGACGTGGGAGGGGTGGCAGGACCTTCCGAATATCAGCTCAGCGCTCGCCGCTGTCGGCGACGTCGAGTTCACGCCGATCGATGCCGCCACAGTTGACCCGGCCGCGACCATCGACCCATCCCTCCCGGCATTGTTCTCTGGTACCGCGGTCGAGTGGCCGGCGTATCTGAATGTCGACGAGCTTGGCCAGGTCTCGCTCCGAATTCAGGTCGACTCGACGGCAGATCAGGCGCTTTCGGCCTGGTCTGCGGCGCATGTTGGCTCGACCCTTGCCGTCACGGTAGATGGCAACCTTCTAGCGGCACCGGTGGTTGGGGGACCAATAACCAACGGCAGTCTGCTCATATCCATGCCGACCTTGTCCGGAAACCAAACGAGCACGGCGCGGTTCCTCGAGGCGATGCTTCAGTCGAAGCCGTTGCCCTTCAGCCTCACGCCGTCGAGCGCCTTGCCGACGCCGCCGGCGGGTTTATTCCAGCCCGGGTACTTCCAGTTTCGAGTGGAGTCGGGCGATCACGTTCTGACCGCAGACGAAAACAAATCGATCGCTGACTTGGTTACTCGCCGCGTGGAAGCGGCAGGTGAAACGGTCGGGTCAAGCGACGTGGTCTTCACTGATCCCGATCGCGGCCTCCTCTCGGTAACGCTGAGACGCATAAACCAGGACTATTCGTGGGTCACGACAACGATCGCCGCAACGGGCGAAGTCGATTTCGTTCCGCTCATCACCGGCGCACAGTTGCCGCAGCCCGGCCAGACGATCGACCCGGCCCTACCGCGCATGTTTTCGAACCATGATGGTTCACCGAGCTATGGCACAGGTACGACCTGGGGAAATAACGACGGCGGGCCGATCATCACGGTCGGGGCCGATCTCAATGCGGCCGCGACCGCGACCTTTGACGTGTGGGCGCGGGCGAACCTCGACGGCACGATCGCGGTCGTGGTCGACGGCACGATCGCGGCAGAAGCATTAGTCCGCGACCAACATGTCGAAGGCCAGATCACGTTCACCTTCTTCTCTGACAGCGAGGCCGCTCAACGCCTCGCCGGCTTCCTCGCGACCGGCCCGCTGCCTTATCCGCTGACGCTGCTCACGCAGCCAGAGAGTTCGCCCGCGAACTAGCGCGTGCGCGGGAAGCCGAGATCGACCTTTGACGTGCCCGGGTCCGGCCAGCGCGCGGTCACGACCTTGGACCGCGTGTAGAACTGGACGCCCTCCGGACCGTACATGTTGAGATCGCCGAAGAGCGAGTCCTTCCAGCCGCCGAAGCTGTAGTAGGCGACGGGCACGGGAACGGGCACGTTGATGCCGACCATGCCCGCCTGCACTTCGAACTGGAACTGCCGCGCGGCGCCGCCGTCGCGCGTGAAGATGGCCGTGCCGTTGCCGTACGGGTTGTCGTTCACGAGGCGCACGGCATCCTCGTAGGTCGCGACGCGCATGACCTCGAGCACGGGGCCGAAGATCTCGTTGCGGTACGACTCGTGATCAGGCTCGACGTTGTCAATCAGCGACACGCCCAGGTAGAAGCCGTCGCGCGAGTAGACGTCAGCCTGTCGGCCGTCCTCGACGACCGTGGCTCCGGCCGCGCTCGCCTTGTCGAGGTATGACGCGACCTTGTCGCGGTGCTCGCGTGTGACGAGCGGCCCCATCTCGGCAGCCGGCTCGGAGCCTGCACCCACGCGGATCTTGGGCAGGCGCTCCTTGATCGCGGCCACCAGCGGGTCGCCGACCTCGCCGACGGCGACGACGACCGACACGGCCATACACCTCTCGCCGGACGAGCCGTAGGCGGCCGAGACGGCAGCGTCCGCGGCCATGTCGATGTCCGCGTCGGGCAGCACGATCATGTGGTTCTTGGCACCGCCCAGTGCCTGGACGCGCTTGCCGTTGCGCGTGCCCGTCTCGTAGATGTACTTGGCGATCGGTGTCGAGCCGACGAACGAGACCGCCTTGATGGTCGGGTGCTCGAGGATCCGATCGACCGCCACCTTGTCGCCGTGGACGACGCTGAACACGCCGTCCGGGACGCCCGCCTCGGCGAGCAGCTCGGCGATGTAGATCGACGCCGACGGATCCTTCTCCGAGGGCTTCAGGATGAAGCAGTTGCCGCACGCGATGGCATTGCCGAACATCCACATCGGCACCATCGCCGGGAAGTTGAAGGGCGTGATGCCGGCGACGACGCCGAGTGGCTGGCGGATCTGGTAGACGTCGATGCCGCCACTGACCTGCTCGCTGTAGCCGCCCTTGAGCAGGTGCGGGATGCCTGTCGCGAACTCCAGGTTTTCGAGGCCGCGCGCGACTTCGCCCAATGCGTCAGAGGGGACCTTGCCGTGCTCTGAGGTGAGCAGCGCCGCGATCTCCTTGCGGTGCTGGTCGACCAGGTTGCGGACGCGAAACATGATCTCGGTCCGCTTCGAGAGCGAGGTCGCGCGCCATGCCGGGAAGGCGGCGGCCGCCGCGGCCACGGCCGCATCGACCTCATCGGCGGAGGCAAAGTCGACCCACTTCTGCTGGCGACCGGTGGCCGGGTCGTAGACCGGGCCGCGGCGGCCGGATCTGCCCTCGACGAGCCGCCCGCCGATCCAATGCGACACGCGGCCTATCTCGCCTTGGGTCGCGCCCATGTCAATCGGTCGTTCGGCAAGCTCGGTCATGGGGCGTGGGTCCTCCCGTGGTCTGCGCAGCGCAGCAACGATACCCGCTACGGGTAGGTCAGACCGAATCCAAGCGGGTAGAGAGTCGTTGCAGGTGAGTTGGGATCGGGGATGCCGACGGGCAGCTGTCCGGTCGGGGCGAAGTCGCCGAAGATCACCCCTGTCGCAGCCAGCAGCGAGGCGGTGGACGAGGAATAGACGCACAGGTTCACCGCGGCTCGGTAGTACGCCTCGTCGTACGGCCGGTCGATCGAGACGGTCACCAGCCGTTTACCGGTCGCCGCCAGCGCGGCGACCAGCTTCTGCTGGCCCGTGTCCGTGTCCGCGTCGAGGGTCAGGACGATGACTGTGCCAAATCCCGCGGCGTAGGCGGCCGCGCCAGAGATGAGCGAGGCACGTGGCGCGATGCCTGCGGTGTACGTGTTAGCAACGAGACCGCGCGCACGGATCGCCGCTTCAACGGTCGCTGTCGACGCGGAAGTGGGACCGACGACGAGGTACGGCCCGTCTGGCGCCGCGTCCCGCAATGGCAGCACGTTGCCGTCGTTCGCGATCAGGGTCACGGCCGAGTGGGCGTCGTTCGTCTCGACAGCCTTGTGCGCCTTGGCGCTCAGCACGGACGTGGCCGCCGACACGGACACTGGCGGCGCCGTGAACAGGCCCAGGCGCTGCTTGAGCTGGAGGATGCGCTTGACCGACTGGTTCAGCCGGGCATTCGAGATCGTGCCGTTAGCCACGGCCGCCTGGATGGCCGCGAACGCGACGGGCAGCGACTGGGGCATGAGCAGGATGTCGTCGCCGGCCGTGACGGCCTTGACCGCGATGCCGGCATCGCCATATCCGTCGCGCAGCGCGCCCATCGTCAAGGCGTCGGTAATGACCACGCCCTTGAAGCCCAGCTGTCCGCGCAGGTACGTGCCGATGATCGGTGCCGAAAGGCTCGCCGGCGTGCCCGAGGCATCGAGCGCCGGGAACGCGAGGTGGCCGACCATGACCACGTCGACGTCGCCGTTGATCGCCGCCGCAAAGGGCGGCTCGTCGATCGATGCCCACTGCGCCGACGTGTGGTTGATCGTCGGCAGTGCCGTGTGGCTGTCGATATTCGTGTCGCCATGACCCGGGAAGTGCTTGACCGTCGCGGCGACGCCGGCGTCGGTCTGGAAGCCGGCGACCATGGCCGACGCCATGCTCGCGACGAGCGTCGCGTCGGAGCCGAAAGAACGCACGCCGATGACCGGGTTGGCCGGGTTGATGTTGACGTCTCCGTCGGGGGCAAGGACCTGGTTGAGGCCCTCGGCGCGCAGCTCGGCGCCGATCGCCGCGGCCGTCGAGCGTGCCAGGCTCGTCTGCCGCGTCGCGCCGAGAGCCATGTTGCCCGGGAACTGCGTCGCCGGCGACGGCAGGCGAACGATCGCGCCGCCCTCCTGGTCGGTGCTGATCAGGAGCGGGATGGCGTCGGGCTGGGCTGCGGCGAGGGCCTGGATCGAGTTCGAGAGGGTCGCCACCTGGCGCGGTGAGACCATGTTGCCGGCCAGATCGAAGTAGATGACGCCGCCCAGGTGATAGGTCGCGATGGCCGCAGCGACGTTGGCCACGCCCAGCGATGCCTCGTTGGCCTGGACTTGGGTCGGGTCCGTTTCGTTCGCCTGGTCGCCTTGGAACGAGACCATGAACAGCTGGCCGATCTTCTCGTCGGTCGTCATCTCGCTGATCAGCGTGTCGATCGTGCCCGCTGTCGGCGGCGGCGTGGCCGTCGCGATCGGACCGGACGGAGCGGAGGGCGGCGCAGACGCACCCACGCTGGGTGAAGGGCGCCCAGACGGAGCGGTCGGTTGAACCGTCGTCGTCGGCCCTCCGCAGGCAAGCGTCGTCAGCAGGCACAGCGCCGTGCCCAGCACGCTCAGCGTGCGTCGGCGCGAGCGCAACCAGAGCAGCGCCGCGCCGGCAGCGAGCAGCAGCAGCGCCAGGAGCTGCTCCATGTTCAAGGGTCCCACTACCGACTCATCGCGCCACGTGAAGCCGACGATAACCCGGCCGGCCAGAAACCACGCGACGGCACCCGCGAAGAGCGCGCCCGCAGGCGCCGATCGGACCGCCCACGCAACCCACGGATGCACGCCCGATCCGACGCGCCGCGGACCGGCGAGATTGAGGATGACCGGGATGCCGACGAGCAGCCAGATGCCTTCATACACCTGTGACGGATGCGCGGACAGCGAAGGGGCGAAGGTGACCCACGGACCGTTGCCACTGAAGGCCACTGCCCACGGACCGTCGAACGGCGCCCCTTGGCCACTGCCGCCCAGCAGTTGCGCGAGCTTGCCCACGCCCAGCGCGACCAGCAGCGGGACAGCGCCAAGATCAGCCCAGCGCGCGATCGGGCCGTTCAGCAGGCGCACGACGTAGATCGCGTTGAGCGTACCGCCGACGACGGCGCCGAGCAGTGACAGCGAGCCGACGCGCGGATCGACGATCGAGATCGGATTGGCCGCGTACGCGCCAATGAAGTCGAGGACGTGCACGAGCCGGCCGCCGACGACCGCGCCGGGCACGATGCCGACGAGGATCAGGACCAGGTCCGCGAGGCGCAGCTGGCGCTCGTTCGCCGCGGTCGTGCGCGGGATGAACAGCGCCGCGACGGCCAGGGCGAGCAGCAGTCCGAGCGTGACTCCGATCGTCTGCCAGCGCACAGATAGAGGGCCGAGGCTGAGCAACGGATCGAAGCTGAGCGTGATGAACGCCAGCGGCCAGTTCATTGTTTGCCAGTTTGGGCGTCAGCGATGGTTCGCGTTCCGCCTCGGGAGCATCGTCAGTGACCGTATCGGCGGCCGTGCCGGCATGCGCAGGAAGCCGGCCACAGCCGCGATTGCCGCGATGAGGCCGCCTGCGCCAAGGGCCAGCGGTGCGCCACCGATGCTCGCGAGGCCGCCCGCGAAAAGCCCGCCGATCGGGGTCGTGCCCGAGAACAGCGTCGTGTAGACGCTCATCACCCGGCCACGCAGCATGTCGGGCACGGTCAGCTGGATGATCGTGTTGCACGTCGCTGCCATTGAGATCGTGCCGTAGCCGGCAATGAAGAGCAGGACCAGGTCGATCGGCAGCGACAGCGAGAACGACACGGCCATGAGTGCGACGCCGACGATCGCTGAGCCGGCGATGAGGCGGCGGATCGTCGGCCGGCCGCCGAAGGCGATGACCAGCGCGCCCGTCAGCGAGCCCGCGCCGGCAGCGGCGAGCAGGAAGCCGAACGTGTCGGCATTGCCGTGCAACGTGTCGCGCGCGAGGATCGGGATGAGCACGTTGAAGTTCATGGCGAACGTGGACACGACCGTCAGGATCGAGATGGCCAGGAAGATCGTCTCCTCGCGCCGGACGTAGCGCAGGCCCTCGGCCAGGCTGTCGATCACGGCCCGGGCCGTGCGCGCGACGACGGCGTGGGCAACCTTGTGGAGCTCATCGGGGCGCATCATGAGTATCGCGATCACGACCGCGATATAGCTGATCGCATTGACGAAGAAGAGCGGCGCGATGCCGATCGCCGCGATCCCGAGACCGCCGATCGCCGGGCCGACGATGCGCGATGCGTTGAACACGGCGCTGTTGAGCGCTACCGCGTTGGCCACGTCCTCGCGGCCAACCATCTCGACCACGAACGACTGGCGGATGGGCATGTCGAACGCGTTGACGATGCCGAGCAGCAGGGCCAGCACGTAGACGTGCCAGACCTGGACCTGGTTGGTCGCCACGAGGATGGCCAGCACGAGTGCCAGCACTCCGGCCGCGGACTGCGTCGCGATCAGCGCAACGCGCTTCGAGATCGCGTCGGCGACGATGCCGCCGAACAGTCCGAAGAACAGCACCGGCGTGAACTGCGCCGCGGAGACGATGCCCAGGGCAAGCGGATCGTTGGTCAACTGGAGCACGAGCCACGACTGGCCGATGCTCTGCATCCACGTGCCGATGAGCGAGATGAGCATGCCGAACCAGAAGAGCCGGAAGTTCCGATGTTGGAACGAGCTCAACCCGCGCGGCAGGCGTGATCGCCGCTGCAGGCTCGCCGGCTCGCTATCGATCGGGGGTAATTCCGGGTCGACGGTCACTCGGTCATTCCGCGCGCCACGTGCTCGATCAGGTCGATCGTGCGTTCGACTCCCAGGCGCCCGGTATCTATCGCCAGGTCATAGTTGCGCGCATCAAGCCAATCGGCGCCGAACAGGCGCTTGAGGTAGTCGCCGCGCGCCGCGTCCACGGACTTGCACGCGTCGCGCAGCGAGCGCTCCTCCGGCCGCGCGTCGGGAGGGATCTGCTCGACGCGTGACATCAGGTAGCGCACCCGCGCGTCGAGCGACGCGTGCAGCTGCACGTGGAGAGTGCCCGGCCGGCGGCCCAGAACGAACGCTCCGCCACGACCGACGATGACAGCATTGCCGCGCTCGGCGGCTTCCTCGATCACGCTCCGGGTGATGGCCAGGAGCCGCTCCTGCATTGACGCCGAGGGGACCTCGTCGACGTAGTCGCCCGACACGATCTGCGGCTCAGGCGAGCTCGACGCGAGCGCCGCCGTGATGCGCTGCCAGAAGCTGGGCAGGCGCTCGTCGTATAGCTCGAGCTCGTCCTCAGGCACGCCCGAGCGGAGCGCGACCTGGGCCACGATGGCACGGTCCAGGAGCTCGGCGCCGAACAGCTCGGCGAGCTTCTCGCCGACCGGCAGGCCGGCGGCGCCGAACTGGCGCGAGATCGTGATAACCGGCATTAGCCCGGTTGCGCGTTCATCCGCGACATCGCGTCGACCAGTTCGCGCACGGAGGCCGCCGACTTGTCGAAGGCAGCCCGCTCCTGGTCGGTGAGCTCGATCTCCACGACCTGGGTGATGCCGGCACGGCCGAGCTTGACCGGCACGCCGACGAACAGGCCATCGATCCCATATTCGCCGTCGAGGTAGGCGGCGCAGGGCAGGATCTCGTTGCGATCGTTGAGGATCGAGTCGACCATCTGGGCGACGGCCGCTGCCGGAGCGTAATACGCGCTGCCCGACTTCAAGAGGGCGACGATCTCCGCGCCGCCCTTGCGGGTCCTATCGACCAGCGCCTCGATTCGTACTGAATCCATCAGCTCCGTGATCGGCACGCCGCCGGCGGTGCTGTAGCGCGGCAGCGGCACCATCGTGTCGCCGTGGCCGCCGAGCACGAACGCGTGCGTGCTGCTGACACTGACTTTCAGCTCCTGGGCGATGAACGTCCGGAAGCGGGCACTGTCCAGGACGCCGGCCATGCCGATGACGCGCTGGGGCGTGAATGCGCTCGCCTCGAGCGCGACGTGGCACATCGCGTCGAGCGGGTTGGTGACGATGATCAGGATCGCGTCCGGCGAGTGCTCCGCCGCGTGCTGGACGACGCTGCGCACGATGCCTGCGTTCTTGGCCAGCAGGTCGTCGCGGCTCATGCCCGGCTGGCGGGCGAGGCCGGACGTGACAACGATGATGTCCGAGCCGGCAGTGTCGGCATAGTCGTTCGTGCCGGTGATCGTCATGTCGTGGCCCACGACCGGCGCCGCCTCGGCCAGGTCGAGCGCCTTGCCCTGGGGCAGCCCCTCGACGATGTCGATCAGCACCACGTCGGCGAGATTGCCCTCGGCGACGCGCTGGGCGACGGACGCGCCGACGTTGCCGGCGCCAATCACGGTGACCTGGGGACGTGCCATTTGTCGGCCTACTCCTGCTCGATGGTGGGTGGCTCTGAGCCTTGTCCCGATTGTATCGACGAGTGCCGCGCGTCCGAATCACTCGGATCGGATGACGACCCCTCATCCGGCGCAAACCGACGGTAGCCCCGTTGCCGCAGTTGGCGGCTTATGAAAGGAGTCCAATCAAATGGACAAGATCCTGGTCACCGTGTTCGCCGACGAAGGTGCCGCGTTCGACGGCCTGGACGCCCTGCGCGACCTGCACTTCAAGGGCGACATCACCCTCCACTCGTCGACCATCATCGCCAAGAGGGCCGGGGCGATAGCGCAGGCTGTCGCGCTGATGCGAGCCGAGCCGACGTAGCTCGTCGCGTCAGGAGACGCCGTGCTCCAACGCCGGGTCGTAGAGGCTCAACTCCTCATCGGTCGGCGGCTGGAAGATGCCTCGATACCACTCCATGTGACTCTCGGTGATGGCGATGCCGCCGGTAGCGTGACGGGCCACGACCCGCCTGACCAACTCCTCGTACGGCGCATCCAGGAAACGGAGTTCGACCGCTGCGCCGAGCGTTCTCGCGACCTCGCGCTTCTCGTCGCGTTCCGAGCGCGCCCAGAAACCCCATTCGAGGACAACCGAGGTTCCGAGTACGAGGAGCCGCTGCGTAAGTTCCCAGAATCGCGCTTCGAGCCTGACTTGGAAGGCCTCGTCGAACGGATCAACGCCCAACGCCAACTCCCACTCATCAGGGTTGAGCCGCACGGCGCCATAGGCGTCCGCAAGCTCGCGCGCGAGCGTCGTCTTGCCCGACGCAGGGAGGCCGCACAGCAACACAAGCCTCGTTTGTTTCTTCGGTCCTTCTGTCATCGGGAGCCCCCTCAACGTCTGCCCGGGTCGTCGCACGGACTCTCGGCATTGCGGCGCACCCGGTCAAGATGCCGACCGCGTGGCGACGCCTCCCGTGAGCGCCTGGATCACCGCCAACCAGACCGAGACCCATGCCAGCCGGTCCTGGAGCCCCTCGGCCTCCGCCCACGATCGCAGCAGGACGGTCTTGCCGCTGCCCGGCGGAGCGACGACGAGGATGACCGATCCGGGCGCAGCCGAGGACAGGCGCTCGAACAACGCCATTCGCGCGACGAGTGACGGTCTGCGTGGCGACTGCTCCGCGCCACCTCTCCTCGGAGAACCTGAGGCAACGCCTTCCAAGCCAGCTGGTCACTCGGTCTGGTGGCGCCATGGTCGCACCCGGGGAAGCCGCTGGTGCGTCCTTAGGCCCGCCGGTCAGGGACATTTGGCACCTCCGCCCGCCTTGACCGCCGGAGGTATTATCAGACCGACGGTCGGTTTGTTTTGCGCCGGAGCCGATAAAAGCACCAGGAGGACGAGCACGGCACCACGAGCAGTCAACGCAACGCGTCACGCCGCGCGGCGTGACGAATTCATCGACGCCGGCCAGCGGCTGATCCAGACGCGCGGCTACGAGCAGTTCAGCATCGAGGATCTGCTCGCGGATACCGGCGCGTCCAAAGGCGCCTTCTACCACTACTTCGGCTCGAAGCAGGCGCTGCTCGAGGCGATCGTCGACCGGCTGGTCACCAACGCGCTGGTGCGCGTCGAGTCGGTCGTGGACGACACGAGCCTGTCCGCGATCGACAAGTTCCGCGGCTACTTCCACATGATCGCGGAGTTCAAGGCGGAGCAGCGCGAGTTCCTGCTCCAGCTGATGCGGGTGTGGTTCTCGGACGACAACGCCATCGTGCGCGAGAAGCTGCGCCACGAGCAGATCCACCGCGTCACGCCGCACATCGCAGCGATCATCCGCCAGGGCGTGCGCGAAGGAACGTTTGCGCTCGCGGATCCCGAACAGATGGCGCGTGTGGTCCTGGCGCTGATCCTCGACACGGGCGACGAGGCCGGCGAGCTGTTTGTCGGCCGGCAGGCCGGAACGATCGACTTCCAAACCGTTCAGCGCCGTTTCGACACGTACCAGACCGCCCTCGAGCGCCTGCTCGGCGTTGCGCCGGGCGAGCTCGAGCTCATCGACGCAGGAATGCTGCAGCTGTGGTTCGGCGACGAGCCGGACATCTCGAACATCCCACGGAAGGAGAACTGATGGCCACCCCTGTAATTCAGACCGAGAAGCTGACCAAGTACTACGGCAAGAGCCGCGGCATCATCGATGTCGACCTGGAGATCAACCAGGGCGAGATCTTCGGCTTTCTCGGTCCCAACGGCGCCGGCAAGACGACGACGATCCGCGTCCTCCTCGACCTGATCAGGCCGACGAGCGGCAGCGCCCGCGTGTTCGGCATGGTCGCGAGCGATCAGCCGGTCGCGATCCACAAGCGCATCGGCTACGTGCCGGGCGAGTTCGCGCTGTACGACCGACTGAGCGGCGGCCAGACGCTCGAGTACTTCGCCAACCTGCGCGGCGGCGTCGACATCGCCTACCAGAAGTCGCTCATCGACCGCTTCGAGCTCGATCCGACCAAGCGCTTCCGCGAGTACAGCAAGGGCAACAAGCAGAAGGTCGGCGTGATCATCGCCCTCCAGCACAAGCCCGAGCTGCTGATCCTCGACGAGCCGACCGCCGGGCTCGACCCGCTCGTGCAGCAAACCTTCTTCACGGTGCTGCGCGAAGCGGTCGGCGACGGTGCGACGGTGTTCCTGTCGAGCCACATCCTGTCCGAGGTCGAGAAGAGTGGCGATCGGGTCGCGATCATTCGCGATGGCCGCATCGTCAAGCTCGACACGGTCGACGGTCTCCGTGACCTCGCTCACCACCAGGTCGAGCTGCGCTTCGCCGACACGGTCCCGGTCGATGCCTTCGAGCAGATCGCAGGCGTCAGCGATCTCGTTGCCGATGACCACACGCTGCGCATGCGCGTCGCCGGCGCGATCACGCCGGTCGTCCAGGCCGCGGCCAAATACGAGCTGCTCGACTTCGTGTCGCGCGAACCGAGCCTCGAAGAGACGTTCCTGGCCCAGTACGGCCGCGACACGGCCGAGGTGAAGTAGCCATGGCTGTTAACGCTGGAGCGCCGCAGCAGGTGGCCACGGCGGTATTCCCGCCAATCCCACTCCGACGCCGGCTGTACGGCTTCGGCAGCATCTTCGGTAAGACGATCCGCGACTCGCGCCTCGCCTTCATCGTCGCCGCCGGCCTGCTCGGCGGCATGGCGCTCGTCATGGGCGCCGCCATTTCGACCATCTTCCCGACCCAGCAATCGCGCATCGAGGTGGACGCGCTGTTCGGCAGCATCCCGCCGTCGCTCACGCGTCTGTTCACGAACATCGACCTGCTCGGCTCGAAGGTCGGCACGCTGGGCGGCTACGTGACCTTCAAGTACGGCGCGATCTTCGCCCTCGGCACGGCCGTCTGGTCGATCCTGGCCCTGTCGGGCACGCTCGCCGGCGAGGCGCGCAAGGGCAGCCTTGACTTCGTCGCATCCGCGCCGTTCGGCAAGCGCCGCATCAGCCTCGAGAAGGTCGCCGCGCACCTGACCCTGCTCTGGCTGGCGATGCTCGTCCTCGCCCTGGCGACGACCGTGAGTTCGAACGTGTTCGGCGATGCTTCTCTCGGCGACTCGATCTCGCTCGTGTCGTCGATCGGCTTCGTGCTCTGGATCGGCGCGCTGGCCATGTTCTTCGGCGGCCTCGCGTTCATGCTCTCGCCGTTGCTCGGCCGCGCCGGCGCCGCCGGCGTGGCCGGCGTCGTGATGGCCGCGACGTGGATCATCAACGGCCTCAACGTCGCGCCACTGTTCGTGCTCAGCCCGTTCGCGTGGACGTTCAACCACATCCCGCTGGTCGGCCTGTATGACTGGCTGCCGGTAGTGCTGGTCGGGGTTGTCGGCGCCGTGTTCATGGCCGTCGGCGTCGAGCTATTCCAACGACGCGATCTCGGCGTCACCGTCGGGCTGTCGATGCCCGGTCTGCCAGCCTCCGTCCTGGGCGTGCGCGGGCCGACAGCGCGCGCTTTCGGCGAGCAGCTGCCGCGCGCCCTGTCGTGGGGCATCGGCCTCGGCCTGATCGGCATCCTGTACGCGTCATTCGCTGGCGTGCTGGCCGACCAGGTCGCCGGGGTTTCGGGCATCGCCAACACGTTCGCCGCGATCTTCACGGGCGTGGACTTCAACACGGTCGGTGGCTGGCTGCAGCTCTACGGCGAGTTGCTGTTCATCGCCGCCGGCTTCGCGGGGGCCACGCTGGTCTCGAAATGGGCCTCCGACGAGAACGACGGCCGTCTGGAGGAGATCCTGTCGGTGCCCATGACCCGCGCACGGTGGGTGATCACCGGTGGCGTGGCCGCGCTCATCGGCGTGGTCCTGACGACCATCCTGTTCGCAGCCGGCATCGCGATCGGTGCGGCGACAGGCGGGATCAGCGCCGGTGACGCGATCCTGGGCTGCGCGGCGCTTGGTCTGTTCGCGGCGGCGGTCGTGGGCATCGGCTTCGCCGTCGGCGGGGTGTGGCGGACGTCGGTCGCGGCGGAGGTCGCGGCCATCTTCGTCGTCGTCACGTACCTGCTCCAGCTCCTTGCCCCGGCCCTCAAGCTGCCCGACTGGGTGCAGAACCTCGCGCTCACCGCACACTTCGGACAGCCGATGGTGGGCAACTGGGACATCGCCGGCGTGATTGCCGCGATTGTCATAGCGGTCGGCGGGATCCTGATCGGCGCCTGGGGTGTCCAGCGTCGCGACGTCAGCAAGTAGGCCTCGGCCGCAATCCTCCTGACTGGCCAAGGGCGGTTCACTCGCTGTGCGAGTGAACCGCCCGCCGAGGCCGCGCGACGTCCGTGTTCCGGCCAACGGTGGCGATCTGGACGATCGATTTCGCGACGTGACGGGCGGATGACTGCCGAATTCGCGCTTGCGCGTGCGCGAATCGAGAGGGCCAGCTGGCCGACGAGCCGGGTGAGCTCCGTCCGCCGGACGAATGACCCGCAAAGCGAGTAACCGTCGCACTGCGACGCGCGCGACGCCCGCCGTGACGCGCGCGACGCCCGCCGTGACGCGCGCGACGCCCGCCGTGACGCCTGTGAGGGCAGCTCGGGCTATGCTCGTGCCGCCGTGCCCGACCTGCCGTCCGGAACCGTCACCTTCGTCTTCAGCGACCTCGAGGGCAGCACGCGCCTGCTCAAAGAGCTGGGCGACGAGGGCTACGTGAGCATGCTCGGCACGCACCGGGCACTCGTCCGCGAGGTCTTCGCAGCCCACGCCGGCAGCGAGATCGACACGCAGGGCGATGCGTTCTTCTACTCGTTCAGCAGGGCGCGCGCCGCCGTGGCCGCGGCCGTTGAGCTTCAGCGCCGGCACGAGCAACAGGAGTGGCCGTCAGGCGCGCGCGTCCGCGTCCGGCTTGGCTTGCACACCGGTGAGCCGGTCGTCGGCGAGGAGGGCTACACCGGTCTCGATGTCGTCCGCGCTGCGCGCATCGCCGCTGACGGCCGTGGCGGGCAGATCCTGCTCTCGGAAGCGACCAGGGCGATCGTCGGCGACGACCTGCCCCAGGGAGTGGACGTGCGCGAGCTGGGCTCACGGACGCTGAAGGACATCGACAAGCCAGAGCCGCTGTACGAGCTGGTCTACGGCGCCCAGGAGCCGGGGCCAGCCCAATCTGATTCGCCAACCGTGCTGATGCCGTCCGATCTCACGGACATCAACGGCTGGCTGCAGATTGCTTCGCAGGCTGCGCGCGAAGGCGACAGCTTCGACCCGGGGCCAATGATCGAGCAGCGCGTCCTGCGCTCGCTCGGGGAGAAGATGGGCGGCCTGAACCTGGGCGCGCTTGGAGCGCCCCGGCGCGACAGGTCGGCCAAACGCGAAAAGGCGCGCGAAGGCAAGGCGCCGGCGGAGCGCGCCGGCCAAAGCTCCGTTGCCGAGCAGCTCGAGCGGCTGAAGAAGCTGCGCGAGGCCAGCGCTCTATCCGACGAGCAGTACCAGCGTGCGGTCGATCGGACTTTGGCCGAAGCCTGAACGGCGGCCCGCTATGCTCAGCGACCGATGACCGACCAACCTGCTCCCGACCGCTCGCTCGCCGGCGACGAGCCACACGGCACCGATCACGCCGATCCGACCTGGCGACCGGCAACGCTCGCCGTCCACGCTGGGATGGCGCCCGACGAGCTGACCGGCGCCGTCTCGCCACCGATCTACCAGACGGCCACGTTCGCCCAGGAGGCAGTCGGACGGCCGCGCGGCGGGTGGGAGTACGCGCGCACCGGCAATCCGACGCGCAGCCGGCTCGAGACGGCAATCGCCGCGCTCGAAGGTGCGTCGTTTGGGCTTGCCTTTGCCTCCGGCTCCGCCACGACCCAGGCGATCGCCGCCCTGGCACTGCCCGGTGAGAACATCGTGTGCGTCAACGACGTGTACGGCGGCACTTTCCGCTACTTCGAGCGCGTGCTCGCTGACATGGGCGTCAAGACGACTTACGCGGCACTCGCCGGCAACGAGGCGGCAGCGCTTGACGAAGCGCTCGACGCGAGCACGCGCATCGTCTGGCTCGAGACACCCACCAATCCGCACCTGCGCGTCATCGATATCGCGGCGGTCGCGGCCCGACTCGCGCAGCACACCGGAGCGCGCGGCGAGCGGCCCATCCTGGTCGTCGACAACACGTTCGCGTCGCCACTCGGCCAGCAACCGCTCAAGCTCGGCGCCGACATCGTCTACCACTCGGCGACCAAGTACCTCGCCGGCCACTCGGACACTGTCAGCGGCGTGCTGGCCACCTCGCGCGCCGATCTCCATGACCGGCTCAAGTTCCTGCAGAACGCGATCGGCGCCGTGCCCGGGCCGTTCGACTGCTTCCTCGTCCTGCGCGGCATCCGCACGCTCGCGCTGCGCATGGATCAGCACGCGCGCAACGGCCTGGCCGTCGCAGAGGCGCTCGCGGCGCGCGACGACGTCGACATCGTCAACTATCCAGGTCTGCGCGGCGGCACGCATGCTCATCCCCAGGCCGAGCTCGTCGCACGGCAGATGAAGCTGGTCTCCGGGATGGTCTCGTTCGTACCCGCAGCGCGTGCCGGCCGCTCGGCCGAGGAGCGCGCGCGGCGCTTCTCGGAATGCACCCACCTATTCGCCCTCGCCGAGTCGCTCGGCGGTGTCGAGTCGCTGGTCGAGATTCCGGCGGTGATGACGCACGGCTCAGTGGCCAACTCGCCGCTCGAGGTGTCGAGGGCGCTGGTCAGGCTTTCGGTGGGCATCGAGGACGCAGCAGACCTCGTCGCCGACGTGACGCACGCGCTCGACCAGGCCTGACATCGATCGCCGCGCGGCGGCGATCGGCACCTACGCAGAGCGAATTTGCACGCCGTTAACGCGCCCGTATTGCGGCCGGTAAGGGCAAGGACTAGCCTCAGTCCGAGCCGTCCGACACCCAGCCGGTCGGCCACGGAGGTGGCGTCCATGGGCCGTCGTGGATGCCAAGT
>Ga0209638_1000435_pt1 | contig 27310 bp, 28 predicted proteins | sample BarGraNGADG00211_FD_184490 | JGI IMG/M metagenome (GOLD analysis project Ga0209638, IMG submission 184490) | Arctic peat soil microbial communities from Barrow, Alaska - Barrow Graham LP Ref core NGADG0002-211 (SPAdes) (version 2) | ecosystem: Environmental > Terrestrial > Soil > Wetlands > Peat...
TATTCTGCGGTGAAACTCCGTCTGGTGGTCATAGTGAACCTCGTTTCTGAACATGATTCTACCCCTAAGGGTCGTGTCCAGTTTTATGGGTCCACTACAACCTGTCCCTGGACAAACCACGAGAAAAAGGTGTATTCCCGGTTAATTTGGATAATTTCTTGCGAAGTTAGTTTGGACAAATAAGCCTCCAAGAGTAGTTCAATCTACACTGCTATCTAAATTTTTTATGTTGTTGCCATCGGTATTCCTGATATATAAACCTTTGGCTTTCTTCACATGTTGGGGTTACCTTCCCCAGGTATCTGCAATAATAGTTAACCCTCAACGTCATAACGCGGACGGCTCTATTTTGAAGCAAGGTGCAAAATTCCCAATTTTGCTTCCAATTGAATCTTCACCATTGGTTGTCGCCTAAATCGCTTGATTATCTTCCGATTTTGAGTTAAGGGGAACATGCCACTGGTAAACATCTTTCAGCACGATAGGTACAATGGAAGTCGTTGTTCTACGCACGCCCGGCATTTTCCTAATTACCTCGGTAACAAACCGGTAAATTTCTGCGGTATCTTTCGCCACAAGTTGTATCGACACGTCCATCTCGCCAATGGAACAGGCAACATAAGAAACACAATCGTAGGCCATGGCTGTATAGGTTACTGCCATGATGGCATCTGACTCAACTTTCAACAATACGTCTGCACGTATTGTCAGTCCAAATGCTTGTGGGTTGACAATTGGACGAATTTGAATCACTTCATCCTTGACCATACGGTCTATCCGGTATCGCACAACTCGCTCAGATATTCCCCCACCAATGCGACGCGCAATTTCCGCCGCAGCCATACGGCCATCTTCCATCAGGAGTTCGACTATTTGTAGATTTGGTCGTTTTCGGACATTGTTTTTAATTTTTATGTTATTTTCCGACTTACAAGATTACTTTACAAGTTTGATTATTCAATTTCAAGTGTCTTTTGTCACTTCCGTATTTTATTGTATACAAGCTTGAAAATAGTATATTCAAACATTCGTTTCCTATTTGAATGACAATCAATTTCAAAACAATATATGTTTTCAAACATATGGGATCTAAATAAACAATCTCCATTGAAGGAGAGTGTATAATTCAAGCATGAATAACCGTGGCCCCCTCGTCATAGGAATCGCAGGCGGATCCGGATCGGGGAAAACGACCGTCGCCCAAACCATTCTTCAGCGAGTCGGTCCTGAAAGAATATCATTCCTCCAACATGACGCCTATTACAAACCATTAAGTGGCTTACCTCCGGCACAACGAGTCGATGTTAATTTCGATCATCCCAACTCCTTGGAAACTGAATTACTTACCAAGCACATACTCCAATTAAAAGAGGGCCACCCTGTTGAAGTTCCTATTTACGACTTTTCAACTCATACTCGAACGGATCGGACTTACACTGTTCAGCCACGCCGAGTAATTTTGTTGGAGGGTATATTAATTTTCACCGAGGCCGGCTTAAGAGACTTGTTTGATATAAAGTTATTTGTAGACACTGACTCTGATCTTCGCTTTATCCGGCGATTGGAACGCGATATATCAGAACGCGGACGAACCCTTGATATGGTCGTTAAACAATATCTTTCCACCGTACGCCCCATGCATTTGGAATTTGTAGAACCCTCAAAACGCTATGCTGACGTAATCATCCCCGAAGGTGGATTCAACACCGCTGCGCTTGATATGGTCGTTGCGCGAATCGAAACGATGCTTTCATAAAAATACTATTATTCTGTGTAATTTCTAAATTTGGAATGTATAATCACAATATAAATTAAAAGGATAAAAAATGAAACAGTGGAATAAACCCCCAGAATTTGTATTAGATCTGAAGAAGAAGTACTCTGCAAAATTAAGCACAGATAAAGGTGATATTGTGCTTGATCTTTTCGCCGACAGAGTGCCCACTACAGTCAACAATTTTGTTTTCCTGGCTGGCGAAGGGTTTTATGACGACACGATTTTTCATAGGGTAATCCCAGGGTTTATGGCGCAAGGCGGGGATCCAACAGGGACCGGAAGGGGTGGACCTGGCTACCGTTTCCCAGATGAATTCAATCCAAGTTTAAAGCATGATAAACCTGGAGTGCTTTCGATGGCAAATGCTGGTCCGGGAACTAATGGTTCGCAATTCTTCATAACCTATGCGCCTACTCCGCACCTGAATAACAAGCATAGCGTTTTCGGCCAGGTTATATCGGGAATGGATGTTCTTACTGCAATTCCGGAACGCGATCCAATGCAGATTAATTCCCCGGCAGTCAAGTTGAAGAAAATTACCATCCAAATCGTATGAACCCGAAGTCTCGGGTTACCATTTTGCGCATCCTGGTTTTGGTAGGCGTGATTGCTATCATCGCAGGGTTATTTGTTTTCAGGAATCAAGTAAAAAAACTTCAAGATTACGGGTATATTGGGATTTTTTTGCTTTCGATCGCTGCTAATGCTACTATCATTATTCCCATTCCTGGGGTGGCATTTACAGCGGCGATGGGAGCAATTTTCAACCCCATTGGTGTGGCAATAGCTGCCGGTTTGGGCGCAGCACTTGGAGAACTCACCGGTTATTTGGCTGGCTTCAGCGGGCAGGGGGTTGCTGAACGTTCAAAGTTATATTCTCGCCTGACTAGCTGGATGAAAGCTCACCAGAACCTAGCTTACGGTGTGATTTTTTTGTTGGCCTTCATCCCAAACCCTGTCTTCGATATGGCCGGCATGTCTTCCGGTGCATTAAAACTACCCATTTGGAAATTCTTGCTCGCATGTGCTGCAGGTAAGATTTTAAAAATGTTGCTGTTCGCGTATGCTGGTTACTATTCTGTTTCCTGGTTATCAGGTTTCGTTGGCAAGTAGGAGGAAATTCGAAATTAAAAAGAGACCCGGCCGATAATGAAACCAGTTCTCTTTTTTATAATTAATATGCTTGATTATTTTACCGAAATATTAATGCTTTCGATCGCATCACCCGAAAATGAAGGATTTTGTCTTGGATCACGAGGGGTAATGCTGTTGACAATATCCATTCCGCTAGTAACTTGTCCAAAAATTGTGTAATCATTTTCGGAGCCGCTGTAAGGACCAAACGTTATAAAAAACTGGCTTCCATTTGTATTCGGACCGGCATTTGCCATCGCAACTACACCTGCTTTGTCGAATTTCATGTCATTCAACTCATTGACAAATTGATAACCAGGACCTCCTCCGCCTGTACCGGTCGGATCGCCACCCTGAGCCATGAAACCCCCTATTACACGATGAAATGTTAATCCATTAAAGAACCCCTGGTTTGCTAAAAAGACAAAGCTATTCACCGTAATTGGAGCCTTATCCGGGAAAAGTTGAATAACAAACTCCCCACCCTTTGTCATTCGCACAGTAGCGAAATATTGTTTTGAAACATCGATTAATATCGGTGGAGCAGAAGAGTATTGCTTGGTTCCAACCAGGTGCGGGGTAGGTCCTCCAGTGACCAGGGTTTGAGTCCCTACAGGTTTGGATGGCTTTGAAAACCATAACACCCAGGTTGCGGCGACTAGGACAACGACAATAACACTAATCAATAAAATCCTGTTATAAAGTCTCCTTCGTGCGCGCGCGTTGCGGCGTTCGCTCCGTTTGGATGAATGGTCTTTTGACATGTTATTGCTTTCCTTTTACGAACCGGTTTTTCAGAATAGACTTAGCTTTTTCTATGGATGAGTGAGGTTTAATATGCTCATCAGTTTTAGGAGAAGCTGATTCGGATTTTGAATAGCGCGACCGGGCGGGCTTTTTTAAAGCTGCCACTTCTTGTGGGGTAAGATAACGCCACTCCTTGGGTTTTAGATTTCCTAAGTGCAGTTCCCCAATCCGAACACGTACGATACGCACAACCGGGAGTCCAGTCACCTTACCCATTTCACGGATCTGGCGTTTGTATCCTTCCCGGAGGGTAACATTCAGCCAGGCACCTTTCCCATATCTATTTATTACAAATACATCAGCCGGGGAAGTTTTAAAACCATCTTCCAGCACGACTCCACGCCGCCATTTGGCGAGTTGATCGCCATCTGGATGAGTAGCAACTAAAACGCGATATTCTTTTTCGTGCTCGTAACGGGGGTGAGTCAATTTATTTGCTAGGTCGCCATCGTTGGTCATCAGGATTAACCCTTCAGAATCGAAATCCAGGCGACCAACCGGGTAGAGCGTACCTTCAACAGGCACTAGGTCGCGTACTGCCCTTCGCAGGTCCGGATCAGTGACTGTAGAAATCACTCCTCTTGGTTTATATAGTGCTACATAAACCAATTCCTCGGCTTTTTTAACCGGCCTTCCGTCAACTGATATCTGGTCTATCGCTGGGTCAGCTTTGTCCCCCAATCCAGCCACCTTGCCATAAACGCGCACCCGTCCGGCAGAAATTAGGTCTTCGCAACTGCGTCGTGACCCGTATCCGGCGCGAGCAAGAATTTTTTGCAAGCGGTCTTTCATCATCAACCTTTCAAGGTCTCATTATGATTTTCGTTATTCTCTATGATTGGTAAATTCAAGGGAGGCAAATCCAATAAAGAGTTAATACCAAAGTTCTGCAGAAAATCCGGGGTAGTACCATAAAGAATTGGCCGTCCCGGTCCCTCCGTTCGACCAACTTCCTGAACCAACCCCTTTCCCAGGAGGGATTTCATCACACCGTCACTACTTACCCCCCGAACTGATTCTATCTGCGGACGTGTAACAGGTTGTTGGTAAGCCACTATCGCCAGGGTTTCGAGCGCGGCGCGGCTTAAATGGCTTGTTGCTTCAAGCCCAAGGAATCTTTCTACCCATTCAGCCATTTGCGGTGCCGTTGTTAATTGAACCCTTCCACCGTGGCGTTGCAGACGTAATCCCCGTGTCTGCAATTCTCCATCAAGTTGAGTTAAGCCTTGTTCAACTTCAGATATGGATAATTCCAGAACCGCAGAAAGTTGGGAAGGTGCCACTGGTTCCGCCGAGACAAATAATAACGCCTCAAGTGCAGCCGGGACGTCCAAAGGAACCGGTTTTTCAGATTCGCTCATGCTATAATTACTCTCATCAGTTTTATAAGATGTACGATTTTCCCGAAGATCTGGACTTTTATTTAAGATGTATGCATTCCTTTTACATAAAAATCCATATGAGGCTTTATGCGTTTTCGTCGATTATTTTTTCTCGCCGGTTTCTTTACACTAATCCTGGCTGAAATGGCCTGTACAATAAATATCGGTGGTTCTGTTTACCCATCTCAATCAATTCCGGTCTCGACTGAGGCGATTGGTGATCTTCAGTCTGCCTTGGAGACTGCAATCGCAAATGGAGCAATCTCAGGTCAAGTCACATTGAACATCACTGAGTCTCAATTATCTTCATACCTTTCTTACAAACTTCAATTTCAAGCGCAGCCCGTTTTTACAAATCCACAGGTTTACCTGCAAGATGGTGAGCTTCAAATTATCGGAACCGCAACCCGGGGATATTTCCAAACCACTGTGAAAATAGTATTCCGCGCTGGAGTGGATGAACAGGGTCAGTTAAAGATCGAATTAATTTCTGCAGATTTTGGACCGTTACCAGTACCAAATGGGCTGTTGGAATTAGCCACCACCACCATCCAGGACGCCTATACAGGTGCCATCGGGCCGCTTGCCACCGGATTTCGCCTTCTAAATGTAACCATCGCAGAAGGTTCGATGACAATTGTGGGTCAAACCAGGTAGCGATTGGATTATACCAGTAACCTCAGATGCTTAAAAAACTCGCCATTTCTTTGATAATCTTCTTCTTTTTATCTTCCTGCACACCCCAGGTACAACTAGAGGGTATCGATATAAGCGTAAGTGCCGATGGTACCAGCCGAAATCTCACTCTTCCACCCGGCAGTACAGTACAACAAGCACTTGTTTCGACCGGGATTACCCTATCCCAGACGGACCGGGTTGCTCCGCCTGCTTATACCATCGTTACAAACGGGATGACGGTTGTTGTAACGCGTGTTCGCGAGGAATTCGAAACACAGCAAGTCATCATCCCATACGAGCGGCAGGAACTCAGGAACGAATCTTTACCTATTGGCGAGACTCGCCTTGTGCAAGCGGGGCAGAATGGAATGAAAGAAATTACCATCCGGCATGTCTTCGAGGACGGAACCGAGGTGAGTAATTCTGTCGTTTCGGAAAACACTTTGAAAGCCCCAATTCCAGAAATTGTTATGATTGGCGTCCAATCTCCATTCGCACCAATTGAAATTCCCGGAAAACTGGCTTACCTGACTGGGGGAAATGCCTGGATTATGGATGGCTCAACCTTTAACCGCCACCCGCTGGTGACTACCGGCGACCTGGATGGCTATATCTTCTCGTTATCTCCAGATGGGAAATTATTAATGTTCTCCCGGAAATCTGCTCTTCCAATCGACCAGGAAATCAACACACTGTGGGTTATAAATACTACTGCTCAGAATCCTGCCCCCATCAGCCTGGGGATAGCTAATGTTATCCATTTTGCTGCTTGGCAGCCCGGGACAAATTATTCAATAGCTTATTCCACAGTGGAGCCCCGCTCCACTGCACCAGGTTGGCAAGCCAATAATGATTTACATTTCCTTACATTAATAAATGGAGTGCCTCGCAAGACTACCGATGTTCTCGAAACCAATTCTGGTGGGATTTACGGTTGGTGGGGGATGACATTTGCCTGGTCACCGGATGGGCATTCCCTTGCTTATTCCCGTCCTGACAGCGTCGGGCTGGTAGATATTGGTAGCGGAAAATTAACCCCATTAGTAGATATTACTCCACTGAATACCCACGGAGATTGGGCGTGGATTCCCGGGTTTGCATGGGGATCAGATAACCAGTCCATTTACCTTGTCACCCACGCTGCTCCCAACGGATTGGTAAGCCCTGAAGAATCGCCCAATTTTGACATGGTTGCAGCATCCCTATCTGGTTCCTTACCCTCTATCCTCATTCAGCAAACCGGAATGTTTGCATATCCTGCGAGTTCGTCACTTCTGGAAGGCGCAAATGGGTCAACCTATACCATAGCTTTTTGGCAAGCCATCTTTCCGACACAATCAAAAACCAGCCGCTATCAATTGAAGGTCATGAATAGTGATGGAACGAACCTCCGTGTGTTATTTCCGGCAGAAGGGCAAACGGGGCTGGAACCAAGGATTCCTCCCGTTTGGGCTCCGCGTGCCATTGGAGGAGGCGTCGATTTCATCGGCGTTCTTTATGAGGGCAATCTCTGGATCGTAGATGCGGTTTCTGGTCTATCCCAGCAGGTGACCGGGGATGGATCGACCAGCCAGCTGGATTGGAAATAACCTGTGTTTTAATGGGAACTTTGTAAATGAGGTTAATTCAGGAGTAATTAATGAGAATTCTCATCACCGGAGCCGCTGGCTTTCTCGGATCTCATCTTTGTGACCGAATGCTTTCCGAAGGTCATAAAGTAGTTGGGCTGGATAATTTTGTTACCGGAAGTAGGGATAACCTGGTTCACCTGGTAAGGAATAAAGACTTTACATTTAAAAGGCATGATGTTTCTGAACCCATCACCGTTCCCGGAAAATTGGATGCGATTCTTCATTTTGCTTCTCCTGCCAGCCCCAATCCGGCCTCTCCTTTCGGCTACCCCAATCTGCCTGTTGAAACTTTGAAAGCTGGCTCTTTGGGTACATTCCACACACTCGACCTCGCCCTTATTCATCATGCCAGGTTTGTTTTTGCCTCCACCTCCGAAATATATGGCGACCCGCTCGAACATCCGCAAATGGAATCGTATTGGGGTCATGTGAATCCTGTCGGACCGCGATCGATGTACGACGAGGCTAAACGTTTTTCAGAGGCTCTGATAATGGCTTATTATCGATCAAAAGGTGCCGATACACGCATAGTTAGGATATTCAACACATATGGACCTAGAATGCGTCTTGACGATGGACGCGTCGTCCCAAGTTTCATCCAGCAAGCGTTGAACAAGGAACCACTAACGATCTTTGGTGACGGGATGCAAACTCGTTCATTTTGTTACGTGGACGATCTTGTGGATGGTATTTATCGCCTGTTGCTTTCAAATGAACACCTTCCGGTGAATATTGGAAATCCGGTTGAAACTACCATTCTGAATTTCGCAGCAACGATCAATCGTCTCGCAGGGAATCCTGCTGGAGTTGTTTATTCCCCAGAAGATCGGATGGATAGCGATCCTCAGCGGCGCCGTCCCGATATAAACCGCGCCAAGGCTATACTTGGTTGGAATCCTAAAGTGGATATTGAAGTAGGGTTATCCCGAACTATCGAATATTTCAAAGAGAAACTGGGGATTAAATGAGTTTTGTTTCCAGTTCAAAAGAGCGGACTCGGTTCATCCGGTTTATATCCGTTGGTGCCATCGGCGCGGTCGTAGATTTCGGGATCATGAACCTGTTTTCTAAACTTTTCAATATGCCGCTTATCCTGGCTGGCACAATTTCCTTTATTTGTGCCATTATCAGTAATTTCATACTTAATCGGTTCTGGACATACCCCGATTCGCGCTCCCGCTCGATCACGAGGCAATTGATCATGTTTTTTATTGTGAATGTAGCTGGGCTTGCCATTCGCCTTCCAATTCTTCATTTTCTTGAACCGCCAATGTTGAAGCTTTCTGATCAATTGGTTCTTTTTATTCCTGTAACATCCGAGTTCTTGGGGAAAAATCTAACCCTGGCTGTTGCAGTAAGCGTTGTAATGCTTTGGAACTTTTTCATCAACCGATATTGGACTTATAATGATATTGACAAGGTGGTCACATGAATTCACAACCCCAGCGATCCATTATCCCGATTTATACTTCGCGTGGCGATGCGGAAGCGTTCCTTGTTTACCCCCATCTATTTAACCGACTGGGTGAATGGATTGGATGGGTCACGGCAGACCGTCAGGTTTATTCGGTGCTCGGATTTTATGTGGGTGATTTAACGGCCGAGCCACGTATAATTCGAAAGCGTATTACCGCCACCCTCAAACCTCGCAGAACTCCTCCAGCACCTCCACAGAGGCTGGCGGTTTCTGCTACGATACCCTTGGCTCCTTTGATGGGCGACCTTCGTTTCGGAGTACTTGATGTACTCCTTGATGAACCTGAACGCCTGCATACTTTGGATGCTGGAGAAATGCGGCAGGACCTGGATTAGGAAATTATGGATCAAATCCACAACCCAAAACCGATGAGCGCCTCGCGCATTCAGTTGGCACAAATCATGATGCCGGAACACGCTAACACACAAGGAAATGTCCACGGTGGTTGGATCATGAAACTGGTTGACGAGGCTGGGGCGTTGGCAGCCACCCGTCACTCTGCCCACCGGACGGTAACTGTGGCGATCGACCAGATGATTTTTCGTCACCCTATTCATATTGGTGACCTGGTGCTTTTTAACGCTGAAGTAACCTTTGCCGGGCGGACATCCATGGAAGTTGAAGTGAAAGTTCATGCCGAAAACCCAATTTCAGGAGAGCAAATATTTACAAACGCTGCCTACCTGGTTTACGTTGCGATAGATGATAACGGTAAGCCTACGCAAGTCCCTCCATTGATGGCTGAATCCCCTGTAGAACAAGCCCGGATGAACGCAGCGGTGGTAAGGCAGCAAAGACGGCTTGAACAAACCACTGATCCTAAATAGATTCAGTCGAAATTGCGTACTTTATCCTTATTTTATGTTACGAAAAGAAATATCGGAATTGCTTTATGGCTACTGTAGATAGTACTCCTGAAGAGACTGAACCGAAAGAACGCATTGCCCACCCATTTCGCACTTTGCAGGAATTGGTGAATTTTGTTTCCGGGAAGAGTCTCCCTTCTGCAGAACCCGAAGAGGGGGCGCGATCCGAGGCACTTCCTTTTCCTTTTCTGGCAATAATCGGACAGCAGGAAATGAAGCTGGCCCTTTTGCTCGGACTGATAAACCCGTCTATTGGCGGGATCCTGCTTGTTGGTCCACGAGGGACTGCCAAGACCACAGCAGTTCGGTCCCTTCTCGACCTCCTCCCTCAAGTTGAAAGAAGCCTTTGTTTTTATGGCTGTTTACCTGAAGATATAGAAATCGGAGGCATCGACGCAGTTTGCCCTGACTGCGCTAAAAAATATGCAGAGGGCAAACCGCTTTCTGTCCAGGATCGCGTCCACCTAATAGAACTTCCGCTCAACTCCCAATTGGATGATGTCGTAGGTGGAATTGATGAACGGCTTGTTGCGACTCACGAACGTCAGCGCGTAAGACGTGGAATCCTGGCTCAGGCTGACCGCAACCTGCTTTATATTGACGAAATCAATTTGCTAGCAGATAACATCGTAGATTCAATCCTGGACGCGGGTGCACAAGGGTCTTATACAGTCAGGCGAGGACCGATTTCAGCCACCTATCATGCCCGTTTCGTGCTGGTGGGTTCAATGAACCCTGAAGAAGGTCGTCTACGTCCGCAAATTTTGGATCGGTTCGGCCTGCGAGTCATCGTGCGCGGACTGGTTAATCTTTCAGAAAGGCTCGAAGCATATCGGCGTGTCCAGGTTTATTTGTCAAATCCGCGTGGAATGGCTAATACCTATTCTGAAGAAACTCTTGCCGCTGCAGAAGAAATCCAATCTGCCCGGGTTCAATTACCTAAAGTTATTTTGCCCGATAAAATCGCCAAACCGGCAATAAAGCTGATTCATAAATTAGGCATCGACAGTTTACGCGCTGAGATCGCTTGGTTCGAGGCCGCGCGTGCTTATACTGCGGCTGATGGTCGATTGAAAGTGACCTCTGAGGATTTGCGCGCAGTAGCTCCAATGACCTTGCGACTGAGACGCTCCGCATTTATGGCTGAATATTTTAACAATCAGGAGGGGGAAGAGTTGGAGTTGAACACATTGTTGGGCGGAATTGAAAATAAATAACCATATACCATCATTTTTTCTGGTATAATCTCGTCCGCTTGACTGGTCCCACCTGCGGCCTTCCCTGCCGGTGCGGAGACCTGCTCAAAATCAATTGAAAGGAATAGCATACGTCATGCCACTTAATAAAGAAGTTAAGACCAAGGTTATTACCGATTACCATCGTCATGACACTGATACTGGGTCACCGGAAGTCCAGGTGGCCATCCTTACGACCCGTATTCTTCAACTGACTGGGCACCTGCGTACCCACAAGCACGATGAAGCCAGCCGGCGAGGATTACTCCAAATGGTCGGTCAGCGGCGAAGATTGCTGGCTTACCTGCGGAGGAATGATTATCAGCGGTATCTGGCGCTAACCGAGCAGTTGAAACTTCGCCGCAAATAGAAATGGTTCGTCCGAGTAGATGGGCCTCTGCCCATCTACTCTTTTATACCCTCCCGCCCCCTCACATGAGAGGTAGGTATGGAAAGAGGGTCATTGGCCTGCCCGTCAGGAATTGAAATATGCTGGTAACATCGCGTTCTCTACAAGGAACGTTGCCGACATCTTTCAGTCCCTGACCAGGCGGGAAAAGGAGCTCTTGTATGAAACCCGAAGTAAAGCGCTACACCACAACCGTGGGCAGCCGGACAATTTCAATTGAAACCGGTCGACTGGCTGCTCAAGCAGGTGGGGCCGTAACCGTCCACCTGAATGATTCCATCATCTTTGCTGCTGCCACCATGGGAGGCATCCGAGCCGGGATTGATTTTTTCCCTCTTAGCGTCGAATACGAAGAACGTATGTACGCAGGCGGCAAAATCCCAGGCTCGTTCTTCCGCCGTGAGGGTCGCCCCACCACTGATGCAATATTGACAGCCCGCCTAACCGATCGACCATTGCGGCCATTGTTCCCAGAAGGAATGCGCAACGAAGTCCAGATCATTATGTATTCCCTTTCTGCAGATGCCGACAACCCACTGGATGTTCTCGCCATCAATGCCGCCTCAGCTGCGGTTATGATTTCTGACATTCCCTGGGGCGGTCCTGTGGCTGCTGTCCGGGTGGGGCGTGTTAATGGTGAATTTATTATCAACCCGACCTTCGCAGAAATGGACAATTCAGATCTCGATCTGCGGCTTGCCGGAACACGGGATGCCATCCTGATGGTGGAAGCCGGTTCCGACGAAGTCCCTGAAGATGCTATGGTCGCAGCTCTGGAATTCGGCCATAAATCCATGCAACCGTTAATTGATATGCAGCTCCAGATGCAGCGAGAAATTGGAAAACCCAAGCGTGAAGTATCAATGGCGAAGCCTGACAAAACTCTTCAAGAGAAGGTTTTCACCCGTGTAAACGCTTCAATGACCGCATTGCTCGATAAGCCCTTGATGAAATCTGAATTTTATGCCGGGATGGACGAGCTTCTACAGAACCTGGTCACGGAGCTTGTCCCTTCAGAAGACAAAAAGGTAAAAGTTGCCGACGAAACAGACGTTGAAACACTGCCCGAATTTGTTTTCCCTGAGACTCCAAGCCTGGAGGCAATAAAAGATGCCTTTGCAGAGGCTGAGAAGAAGATCGTCCGTTCGCGCATCCTGGAACAAGGGAAACGTCCCGACGGTCGGACACCCACTGAGATTCGCCCAATCTGGTGCGAGGTAGGATTTAGTCCCAGGGCGCATGGTTCCGGTTTATTCACCCGGGGAGAAACCCAGGTGCTGACTCTCGCTACCCTTGGTACGTTATCCGAATCACAAAACCTGGATACTCTTACCCCGGTTGATACCAAGCGGTACATGCATCATTACAACTTTCCACCATTCTCAACCGGGGAAACAAAAATGCTCCGAGGTCAATCCCGACGCGAGATTGGGCACGGCGCCCTGGCGGAACGTGCCCTTTTGCCAGTCATCCCAGCCGAGGAATCATTCCCCTATGCACTCAGGTTGGTATCCGAAGTGCTTGCATCCAATGGTTCGTCGTCCATGGCCTCTGTCTGCGGTTCGACCCTTGCACTTATGGATACTGGGGTCCCAATAAAAGCCCCGGTGGCAGGGGTTGCCATGGGATTAGTAATGGAAGGTAATAAATATGTCATCCTTACCGATATCCAGGGAACCGAAGATCACCTGGGCGATATGGACTTCAAGGTCGCTGGTACTGCCGAGGGCATTACTGCGCTCCAAATGGATATTAAAATTTCTGGCTTGAGCACAGAGATCATGAAACAAGCCCTTGAACAAGCTCGCCAGGCACGCTTATTCATACTAGGAAAAATCCTGGAAGTCATTCCGGCTCCCCGTAGTGAATTAAAACCGCATGCTCCGCGAATCACCACCGTCAAGATTCCATCGGACAAGATAGGTGCCATTATCGGCCCCGGAGGAAAGAACATCCGCGCATTGCAGGACGAAACTGGAACTAAGATCGATATTCAAGAGGATGGTACGATATATATTGCTTCAACCAATAGCGAAGGCGCAGAAATTGCCCGCCAGCGGATTGAGGCAATCACCGAGACGCCACAATTGGGCCGAATCTATACCGGCAAAGTTGTGCGGATCGCTGATTTCGGCGCTTTCGTGGAGATCCTGCCTGGCACAGATGGGATGGTTCACATCTCGCAACTGGATAGCGAGCGTGTAGAGAAGGTTGAAGATGTCGTTAAAATGGGTGATGAAATCACGGTCATGGTGACCGGCATAGACCCAATGGGTAAAATCCGCTTGTCCCGCCAAGCCGTCCTGGAGGGATGGACAATTGAGGAAGCGCAGGAACGGGATTCTCGAAAAAGCAGTGGAGGAAGACCGGGAGGAGCCCGACCAAGTGGAGAGCGTCGACCAGGTGGGCGCCCCGATGACAGACGCGGTCCCCGGCGATAAACCCCTAAGGGGCGACACAAGAGTGTCGCCCCTCCCCTTTTTCTGATGATTAATCGACTTCGCGATACGATCGCTGAATACCCAACCCAATTCTGGTTGATGGGCGTCGGGTTATTCATTAGTTCGGCTGGATCCTCCATGATCTGGCCGTTCCTTATGATTTATGTCAGCGAAAAGCTCCTCCTTTCCCTCAGCACAGTTTCTACCTTGATTACGATTAACGCAGTCATGGGTCTTTTCTCTTCCTTTGCAGCTGGAGCAGTGTCTGATAAGGTGGGTCGAAAATTGGTGATGATTGTCAGCCTTGCCGTAAATGGACTCGGTTACCTGTTTATGAGCCAGGCACATACCTACCTGGGATTTGCTGTCTTAATGGTTTTTATGGGCGCTTCGAATCCTTTATATCAAGTGGGTTCCGATGCCATGCTCGCAGATATGATCGTGCCTGAAAAACGGACAAACGCCTACGCCATCATTCGAATGATCAATAACGCGGGGATCGCTATTGGTCCAGCGGTGGGCGGTTTTGTAGCCTCCAGGTCATATTCTTATGCTTTTCTGGGGGCTGCGATTGGTATGATTACTTACAGTTTATTACTAATTTTTCGTGCACGGGAAACCCTTAACAAAGCATATTTGTCTAATAAGGTCCAACCTGAAACTTTAGGAGGCTATGGCCGTGTATTTCGAGATCGACCATATGTTGTGTTTGCCCTACTGGTTGGCTTAGGCCTGGTAGCACCTTCGATGCTCTGGACGTTATTATCTGTTTACACCAAACAAAATTTCGGACTCCCAGAAAACCTTTATGGATGGTTGCCGACTACAAATGCGTTGATGTGCGTATTCGTTCAATTTCCTGTGACCCGGATTTCCCGTCGATTCCGACCGCTGTCAGTAATTGGAGTAGGGATGCTAATTTATGCAGTAGGTGTGGGCAGTGCAGCTTTAATGCACAGCTTTTGGGGGTTCTGGGGTAGCATGGTCTTGATGACCTTCGGAGAGCTTACCCTCATTCCTACAGTCAGCAAATTTATTGCTGACCTGGCACCTGCTGATATGCGCGGTCGCTACATGAGTTTTTATTGGTTTGCCTGGGGCATCGCACGAGGCGCAGGACCTTTGATCGGCGGGTTTCTAAATGATAATATCAACCCACGTTCCATATGGATCGGAGGACTGATTATCGGGTTGATTAGTGCAATCGGTCTATTCATATATTCGACGAGCAGTATGGATTTTGAACCCGCCTAAATTATTTTATAATGCCCCCTTTCCAGAAATATTACCGATTAATCCTGTCTTCAAGGCGAATCTTTACATCCGGCCATTCCCTATCCAAAATACTGAAATAAACCGAATCCCTGATTATTCCGTTGGGCAGGATCATATGGCTGCGAAGCACGCCTTCGCGAACTGCACCCAGTTTCTCTAGTGCATGGATTGAACGTTCATTGCGCATATCAGCCTTAAACTGGACGCGGATGCAGTCCAATTCCTCAAATGCGTATTCTAATAGCAAGAATTTGCATTCAGGATTTACAACCTTACCTTGATATTCCGGAGCATACCAGGTCCCACCAACTTCCAAAGACCGATGACGAGGCTGCATATCAAGGAAGCGTGTCGCACCTATTATGTTACCGGATTTATTTTGGATAACCGTGAAAGGAAGATCCGTCCCGGCGGCCTGCTGGAGCAAGAGATCTTTCACCCATTTCCCCATACTTTCCAGATTTGATAGATTGCCATAAACCATATACTTCCAGATGGAATCATCCCTTCCAGCATCAGCAAGTCCGGTAATATGGGCGGTAGTCAAAGGTTCCAACCGGACAACTTTGCCGGCGAGGGTGATTGGGGAGTTCCATATTTTTTCAAAGGTCATAATTTTACCCTGGTTGGGAGGAATGGCATTACAGGTCCAGGTATTCCCATCAATTCGCTAAGCGCCGCCCGCATGGCAACCCTGTCATCCCAGGGGTATTCTATGGTCCCAAAGCACATCGATTGCTCGTGACCTTTTCCACATACCATGACAATATCGCCGGGAGCTGCCAACTTAACCCCAAACTGGATGGCACTACCCCGGTCAGGGATGCGCCAAAAAGATTTTTTCTCCTCCCCACCCATGGCGTTGGCACCCACCGCCATCTCTTTGAGGATCTCATCCAGTGACTCGGTGCGCGGGTCTTCAGCAGTCAGGATGCTGACATCTGCAAGTTCCGCCGCAACTTCTGCCATCATGCGTCGTTTTTCCCGATCACGTAATCCCGCAGATCCAAATATGACGATCACACGTTTTTCAGTCATCATTCTGACGGTTTCAATGGCTACCCGCATAGCATTGGGTGTATGTGCAAAATCCACAATTGCAGAAAATTGCTGACCCAAGTCAATCCTTTCCATCCGCCCAGGGACACCGGGCATGACGCTTATGCCACGGGCGGCAGTCTCAGGGGATATCCCCAGACCGTGCGCAACCGCCAGAGCAGCAAGACAATTCGAGAGGTTGAACATCCCCACCAAAGGACTAGCTACGTTTACCTGAAAATCTTCAAACCGTGATTTGATAGTGCCGCGACCGATTGCAATAAACCTAATTCCCTGGGGGGAGTATTCAACAGATTCTGCGCGGATATTTGCATCAAGATCCAAGCCGTAAGAAACCATAGGCTCGGAGGAGATGCCGGAAAGGTAATCGAAGGATGAATCATCACGGTTCAGGATCGTCAAGCGTGGATTCCCATGGGATTTGGGCAGCGTCTTATCCAAAGATAAAAAAAGACGTGCTTTCGCGGCCCGATAGTTTTCAAAAGAACCATGCTGATCGAGATGTTCGTGGGTGATATTGGTGACGACCCCGATATCAAACTCACAAGCATCCACCCGGTATTGTGCCCAACCATGGGAGGTGGTCTCGATAACAACATGAGTGAGCTCCGCAGTCAACATTTGTGCAAGGTATTTTTGCACATCGGGCGCATCTGGCGTGGTGACATGGAAACCAGTGTCAAGAATTTCGTCCCCGATGATGGCGTTAACAGTAGAAATCAGCCCGGTTTTGAACCCCGCAGCCAACAAGATCTGATATATCAGGTTGCAGGTTGTAGTCTTCCCATCTGTGCCAGTGACGCCAATTACGGTGAGTTTTCGGCCCGGGTTGCCGTAAAAAGCAGCTGCCAACCATGGAAGACCCTGGCGAGAATTTTCAATTTGAACATAAGGAACAGATAGATTGCCAAAGTGTTGATCCCCGACAACCGCACTGGCGCCGCGTTGAATGGCGTCATTGATGAACTCATGTCCGTCGGCTGAGCCACCCTTCATGGCGACAAAGAGATTCCCGGGCTGGACCTGACGGTTATCTAGCGCAATACCATTAATCCGGGTATCGCCGGGTTTTCCCGAAAGAACCTTAATTGGAAATTCCTTAAATATTTTGGAAAGAGTAGTCGAATGGGCGGTTTCAGCGGTCATTATTTTATATTTATTCTCATGTATTAATATTGAAGACGTTGGTTCACAAATTTGGAATATATTATTTAAAGAAAAAGAGGGTTCTGACGACTATTTTACGCCAAAACCCTCCGCAGATCCCATATGATTCTATTTTAAGGACTTGCGCAGTCCTTCCAATTGACCTGATACGGACCCATCAAGGACCTTGTCTCCCACCCGAACCACCAAACCACCGAGGATTTGAGGGTCAACATGGAATTCGACATTCGTTTTTGCCCCCATTTTACCTAGTACATTCGTCTTGACTGCGTCTTGTTCTTCCTTGCTCAACGGTAAAGCGGAAGTAACCTCAGCCAAATCCCCCGATACTTCCGCACCCTCCAAGATGACCAGCTTTCCGGACTTTACACCCGAGAAAAACTCATCCAACAGGGCGTGTTGCCGCTTGGCATCCATCGTCTCCCCGATTAGTCGCTGGGCTGCAGCAATTGAAAGAGCAGCCACCTGTCCACGCAGGTCAGCTAAAATCCTATTTCGCTCCTGTTCGACTTCCACCATCACCGCTTCGCGTTCCTTTGCGATCTCTTTTTCTGCGCTGGCTTTCACATCTTCCATGGCAGAATCGGCCCGTTCGGTGGCTTCATTAACTATTCGGGCAGCTTTGGTTTGTGCTTCCGTGATAATATGGGCAGCATCCTGTTCAGAGTTCGCCCTTGCTTCGGCTGCAATGCGGGCGTCTTCTAGCCCTTGTTCAAGCTTGGCGCGACGTTTATCCAACATTCCCAGGAGCGGTTTCACAATCCATGCCCGGACGACGACAAAAATTATGAAAAAACACACGATCTGTACTATCAAATAACCCAGGTTTAAACCCAATTGTGCCAAGGGAGGCCTCCTTCTAAAACCAACTTGTCAAAAGTGTTGAATTAACCAACAACAAAGAGGATGAGCAATGCGACGACCAGGCAATAAATTGCCACAGCTTCCGCAAACGCGATGCCGAGGATCATATTGGTCTGGATGGTGCTTGTGGCATCCGGGTTACGTCCCATCGCCTGCACGGCACCGCTGGTCACGATCCCGATACCCGCACCGGCGCCAATGGCACCGATCATAGCCAATCCTGCACCGATCAACTTTGCTGCAATGATAATATCACCAGTCATTAGAGTAGCCTCCGAAAAAGGATTCGGGCGGAAATTCCGCCGCTAAGATTTGGATACGCGGGCGATTTCTTGCCCGATTTTAAGAATGTGCTTCTTCGTGCTCAGCATGACCCTGAGTCGCTTGCGCCATAAAGGTCATCGTGAGCAAGCCGAACACGACCGCCTGGATTGCACCCACCAGGAACTCAAGCAAGTAAAATATCGAAGGGAAGATTGCGAGTCTTCCCAGAAGCGCTCCCATGACAAATAATAAAACAGATCCAGCGAAAATATTGCCGAAAAGACGGAAGGCAAACGACAACACTTTCGAGAATTCGGAGACCAGTTCCAGGAGACCTACGCCCCAATCAATAACGCCAAATATTGGTTTTTTAAAGAACGTTTTCACATTCCAGAATTTGCTGAAGTACCTGATCCCTTGGGCACGGATACCCACCACCTGTACTGCAATCACGGCAATGATCGCCAGAGCGACCGTGAAATTCAAATCCGTTGATACTACCCGAACAAAAGGTACAAGAGTAAATCCCCCATCGGCAACGGGTGGGTTCGCAATGGTTTGAATACCGGCAACTGTCTGAACAGAATACCCGGAGGTTTCTGCTTTCTCGATCACGCCGATACTATCGACGCCAGGGATCAATTCCATCCAATTAGCTAACAGGACCAGAAGGGTAATCGTGGCAAACCAGGGGAAGATGGTCTTCGCCCATTTTCCTGCGGTTCCCTCGGTCATGTTGTATAGGTACTCAAGCAAGGCTTCGACTGCGCCCGGGATACCTTTCAAGACCAGGCTTCCTTTTTTTACAGCCTGGTTGAAGAAAAATGCCAGAAGAATGACGAGGACATCCACGATCAAAAGTGCAAGCAGTGTATTTGTGAAATAAAATTCGCCAATGAAAGGCAAAGTGAAAAGCGGATGATTTATCCAGTGCTCAGCGGGTAATTGGATAAAAGGCCGCACCGGAGCAAAATATTGGGTTCCGATGAATCCCAAGATAATCAGACCAAGAATAATCCAACGGTTTATTCCCCAGCGCCACCATTTTTTCTTCGGTGCGGTCCCTTTAACTGTTATCTCCACGATGTGATTCCTCCTCGGTGATTTCTTTTTTTTCACCCGGTTGAATCCGGGCAGTTGCGGATCTTACAACGCGTACTGTCAGGAACAGTGTCACCGGAATGCTTATAAGAATGAAGCTGATTGTTAACCAGGGTCTAATGTTAAGAATTTTATCCAGCCACAATCCAGCTAATAATGCTGCAAAGATAATGACCAGGGTCAGACCGGCAACCCAAACCACTGTCATTGTTACCGCGGTCTTAAACTCATCTTGATCTTTACCCTTGGGGTGGTTCATGGCGGCGGAATTATATCACGAGCTTTTTCATAACGTCTAGAACATATTCAGCGCGGCATGATTTGCAAGGCCAAACCAAGGCCCAAAAAGAGTGCCAACCAGTAAAACGCCAAAAACCAAGACCACCAGTGCAATGGTCACCGAGCGGGATATTGGGATCGGATGTTTGTCCTCGTCGTGGTCAGCGAGCCGGTACAGGTAAATATATTTCAAAATGATCAAATAGTAGTAGAGCCCGACAATTGAGTTTAATACTCCCACCACCGCAAGCCAGATCCACCCACTTTGAATGGCTGCTGCAAATACGAAAAACTTACCCACAAATCCGCCAAAGGGCGGCATTCCCGCCAGGGAAAGGAAAGCCACCAGCGCAGCAAGTGATAGGGTGGCATTTCGCCGACCCAGCCCATTATAGGCGGATATATCATTTGAGCCGGTCACCTGCCCGACAATTCCCACAATCCCAAAGGCCAGCAGATTGGTAAGAATGTACGCAATCAAATAAAAGACTACGCTGGCAATCCCCAGCTGCGAGAAAGCCACTACTCCGATCATGGCATAGCCTGCGTGGGCAATCGAAGAATATGCCAGGAGGCGTTTTACGTTTTTTTGCGCCAGGGCAATCAGGTTGCCAACCGTCATTGTCAAGGCGGCCAGGACTGCCAGGATCAAGCTCCAATTTGGCGCAATAACCGGGAAGGCAGCGGTGATCAAGCGGATAATGACGGCGAAACCGGCTGCCTTGGATGCAGTTGAAAGAAACCCAGCAACGGGAGTGGGGGCACCTTCATAAACGTCAGGTGCCCAAAAATGGAATGGAAAAAGTGAAACCTTGAATGCAAGCCCTGCAAGCACCAGAAAGGTGATCCCAATTGCCAGCAGGTCAAATTTTTGGAAATGAGTTGCGAGGGTATAAATGCTAGTGGTTCGGGCAAAACCATAAATCAGGCTGAAACCATACAATAGGACTGCAGAAGTCAAGGCTCCAAAAAGCATGTACTTGAAACCGGATTCAGTGGATTTATCGTCAGCGATCAAGAAACCAGCCAGGATGTAAAGCGGAATGGAGGTGGTTTCAATAGCCAGGTACAACATTACAAGGTCTGCAGAAGAGGCCATCAAGCACATACCGAGGGCAGCCGCCAGAAGAAGAAGATAGGACTCGGCGCGCTGGTTCAGCCGATCTTCGTCCATGAAGAAGAGGGCGGTTATCCCTGCAGCAAGAACAAATAACATTTTGAATATGAAACCCAACCAGTCAAAACGCAACATCCCGCCAAAAACGAGAATGGGGTCTGAAGGGCGTCCGAATATCAGGCTAAGCACGAGAGTAAACAACAACCCGATGGCCGTAAACATCCCCAGGAATGTTCGCCGGTTGGCCCCCTGTTTCTGGAATGGGTCAAGAACCAGTACCAGTACTGCCATAGCCAGGAGCATTATTTCAGGGAAAATGGGAAGAATGTCTGCCATTTAGGCACCTCCCAGCAATGTAAGCACGTGTTGCACACCGGACTGAACCCATGGAACGATCAGACCAGGAAACATACCAATGCCTACCATGAGCGCCATCAGGAGCACAAGGGCGATTTTATCCAATGAATTGATTGGAGAAATGTGTCCTTCGAACTCCGCAGGCATCTTGCCAAAGAAGACACGCCGAACGACCAGCAATACATATGACGCGGTGACGATAATTGAGATTGCGGCAATAAGAGCCACCACCCATTGGGTCTTCCAAATGCCCATGAAGATCGGAAACTCAGCTATAAATCCTGAAAAACCGGGCATTCCCATCGAGACAAGGCTGCCGATGATGACACCAATCCCGACCAACGGCAGGGGCTTGATCATACCGCCCAGCTTGGGAATTTCGCGGGTATGCGCCCGATCGTAGACCATTCCAACGGCAGCAAAAAAGAGAGCCGTCATCACACCATGGGAAAACATTTGCACTCCCGCCCCCATAAGACCTTCTGGTTTCAAAGTGGCAAACCCCATCATTACCAGTCCCATATGCGAGACAGATGAGAAGCCGATAACATATTTAAAATCAGTTTGCACGCTGGCAATGAAGGCTCCGTAAACTATGTTGACCAACGCCAACCCCATGATTAATGGAGCCCAATATTTGGCACCTTCAGGCAAAAGCATGATACCCACCCGCAATGCTGCAAATGCCCCCAATTTCATTAATACACCGGCATGGAACATGGACACGGCTGTTGGGGCGGCTACATGACCGTCTGGTGACCAGTTATGGAAGGGGAAGATACCGCCCAAAATAGCAAACCCAAGGAAGACAGGAAGGAACCAGGCAATCTGGAATGAAGGGGTGAACTTTACCGTCTCCAGGACAAGCATATCAAAAGTTTGTCCGCCACTCGTCCAAAACATCACCAGGGCGCCCACCAGGGATATCACTGAACCGATAAACAGGTACAGGGTAAGCTTCATTGCTGCATATTCACGTGTTTTGACCCAGCCCCAGATGACAATGAGCAGGAACATTGGAAAAACGGCGATCTCATAAAAGAAAAACAACATGAATAAATCCAGGGAGGCAAAAACCCCAAATACTCCGCTTGCCAGTATAAACAGGAAAGCAAAGAATTCGCGCGGGCGGTCGTCGATCCCCCACGAGATCATTACACCAGTTACCATGACGATACCGGTCAATAAGACCAGCGGTGCGCTCAACCCGTCTACGCCAAAGTGCAGACTAATCCCCAACATGGGCATCCAACTGTATTTTTCAACAAACTGGTACCCTGCAACAGCTTTATCGTACCCAAAATACACCCAAACGGATAATGCCAGGGCCAGAAGACCCGCAGTCAGCGCCGTGATGCGGATGCCCTTTTTCTGCTCGGGTTTAAATGTAAACAAAACGAGCGCAGCAACCATCGGGATGAAGACAATCACACTCAGGAACGGAAATTGCATGATACCCTCTTAGTGGAATAATAATAGCATGGCTTTATTGATAACATCCAAAATCCAGGCTGGAAAGATCCCGATGACCAACATGAGGATCATCATTGGAGCCATTACTAAAACTTCCCGCAGATTGATCTCCAACAATTTATGTTCGCCTTGAGCCCAGTGCTCATTCACAGGCCCGTGAAGGACGGATTTGATCCCTTTCAATATGTATGCGCCAGTGAAGAGCAACCCGATCATAGCCACAGCGGTATAGAGTGTGAGGACTGGCCAGGATCCTCTTACAACCAGGAATTCGGAGACAAAACCATTCAACCCAGGCAGACCCAGCGAGGCCATGCTGGTAAAAATCAAAATTCCACCGTAGATTGGTACCAAGGGAAACAAACCCCCGAAATCTTCCAGGTTGCGGGTGTGGGTACGTTCGTAGAGCACGCCCACAAGGAAAAACATGCCAGCGGCAGAGAGGCCATGGTTAAACATCTGCAATACGGCTCCGTTAAGGGCAATTGTTGCATTAAGAGTCCCGGCCGCCTTGGCAGCGGCAGCGATGCCAAGTACAACGAAGCCCATGTGATTTACCGACGAATAAGCCACCAGTCGCTTGAAGTCTTTTTGTCCGTAAGCGGCGAAGGCACCGAACACAATCGCCATAACAGCCAGGAATGCCAACCACCCCGCATATTTGGCTGATTCCAAGGGATATAAGGGCAAGACCAACCGAAGGAAGCCGTATGCGCCAAGTTTCAAGAGCACACCAGCAAGAAGCATCGAGCCGGCAGTAGGAGCTTCGGTATGAGCATCGGGAAGCCACGTATGGAAAGGCCAAACAGGAACTTTGATGGCGAAGGCGATAACAAACGCCCAGAAGGCAATTATCTTCACAGTAGAAACTGTGATGCCTAAATTAAAAAAGTGCAACATGACGGCATTTGGGTCCAAAGACGCCCAATTGGAGTACAGTGTTTGCAGATCGAATGTATTGAAAAGCACCCCAAGCAACTGGATCGCCAGGAGGAGCCCCAAAGAACCCGCCATGGTGTAAATAATGAATTTTAATGAAGCATAATTTCTAGACTGGACCTTTACCCCCTTCCAGATTTCCCTTTCACCTTTTTCAGAACCCCACTGGTTTATCAGGAAATACATCGGTACAAGGCCGACTTCCCAGAAGACAAAAAAGATCAACAGATCGAGTGACATAAAGACGCCCAGCATGCCAGTTTCCAGGAATAGAAAAAGCATGAAGTATGCCTTGATCCGGTCACTGATGTTGAAAGAGGCCAGCAGAGCAAGCGGGGTCAGCAGCGTGGTTAAAAGGACCATGGTAAGGGAAAGCCCGTCCACGCCAATATGGAATGTGGAATGGAGGGCTGCATACCAAATATATTGTTCCTGGAACTGGAAGCCGGGTTGACTTGATTTAAACTGGGTCCACAAGAATATCGTCAAAACAAAAGGTACCAGGCTGGCACCAAAAGCCGTCCAGCGAATGGCTTTTAATTTATCAGACGGGAGGAATAACACAACAATTCCTGCCAGAAGGGGGAGGAACAGGATAAGAAACAATATATGATTACTAATCAATTCCATCATTTACTCCAACAACCCGGTGTAACAAGTCCCGCAAGTACTTTCTTAAATAATAAGGGTGCCGGTAAATTACACCAACAGGAAATAAAACAACAAAGCAAAAATGACCAATACGGTTATCGAGGCCACCATGTAATATTGGATACGTCCAGCCTGGATCTTCCTCAACCCTGTTCCAGAGGCTTTGACTACGCTGCCGGTGCCATCCCCAATAAATTCATTTATAACGGGCTTGTCGAAATAGGTGCGGAATGCATGACCCAGGAACAGTGAGAAACGCGCTACACCATGCAGGACCCCATCGATCACAATCTGGTCCATATAAAGGGAAGTAAATTTTTCTGCAACCCAGGTGGCCGGCTTGATAAACAAAAAATTGTAAATTTCATCAAAATACCATTTATTTTTCAAGGCCGGAATTTGCAGGAAATCCTGCTCCGGGGATTTGACATTGCGATATACCAGCCACCCACAGAAAAGCCCGCCAAGAGCAACGGTTAATGAAGTAGCCAGCGGGACCCAACTAAATCCAACTTCTTTTGGCAGTTCGGCCAACGTCCCGCCGACGAAGGCATGGAACCAGTTCGGGATGAGACCGCCCAGCCCAGGAAACTGCTCGGGGATGCCCACCCACCCGAAGCCAACCGCAAAGACTGCCAGAACGATCAGAGGGATGGTCATTGTCCACGTGGTTTCACTGGCGTGCCCGGCAGCTTTGGTGCGAGGCTCGCCCAGGAAAGTGAGGGTGATCTGGCGCATAGTGTAGAAAGCGGTCATGAATGCAGCGACCGCCAGGACTATAAAAACCAGAATATGGCCATTGCCAAAGGCTTCGGCGAAGATTTCATCCTTTGACCAAAAGCCTGCAGTAAGCACGGGAAATCCCGAAAGAGCAAGACCGCCAATCAGGAAGGTCCAGAAAGTTATCGGCATTTTCTTGCGCAACCCGCCCATGTTGAACATATTCTGTGGGTCAGTGTGTTCACCGGTATGCAAAACGCCATGTTCTACACCATGAATGACAGAACCAGACCCCAGGAAAAGAAGAGCTTTGAAGAAGGCGTGGGTTACAAGATGGAATGCAGCAGCTACGTATGCCCCAATTCCCAAAGCTGCCACCATAAACCCAAGCTGCGAGATGGTAGAGTAAGCCAGGACCCGCTTGATATCGTTTTGCGCCAGGGCGATCGAGGCAGCAAAGAGAGCGGTGAATGCGCCGATAAAAGCGATCACGCTCATGGTGGTGTTTAGCGGTAATCCTTCGGTCCAGCCTGCGGAGATGAGCGGGAACATGCGGATGATCATGTAGACGCCCGCCGACACCATGGTGGCGGCATGGATCATGGCGCTAACCGGAGTAGGTCCTTCCATCGCGTCGGGAAGCCAAACATGCAGGGGCCACTGTGCGGATTTACCTACCGTCCCGATGAAAAGAAGCAGCCCGATAATCCCGGCCGCGGAAAGCCCAAAAAAAGCCGGAGTAGATGCCAGCGCGGTCAACATGGCCGGTTTGAAGATTTCACTGAAAGAAAGTGAGCCTGTAAATGAATATACGAAGGCTATGCCTAATAGCATGAACACGTCGCCAATGCGGGTGGTCATGAAGGCTTTCACGGCGGCGTTGCGGGCGGAAGGTTTTCCGAACCAGAACCCGATCAGAAGGTAAGAGCACAAGCCCATAATCTCCCAGCCGAAGAAGAGGGTCAGGAGGTTATCGGAAACAACCAGGGTGTACATCCCGAAGGCGAACAAGCTGATAAATGCGAAAAAGCGCGAATACATTGGCTCGATGGATGGAACCGAATGGGTATGACCGTGTTCGGTAACTGTCGCACCATCAGGCGGCAGACCTGCCACGTCGTGATCACCTTTGGGCTGTCCAAAATTGTGGTAACCGATGCTGTAAATAAAAATTGCAAGGACGGTCCAGGCAACAAAAAAGATAACCACAGCCGAGAGCGGGTCGACCTGGACACCGACCTTAAGCCAGGTGGAGCCGGTTGGAAGCCAATTTATCGACGACCCGAATATGTTCGATCCAAATTCTTTTACCCCCAGAGCACGAATAAAAATAAACATGCTCCCCAACCAGGATAGCCCCGCAGCACCAACGGCAATGCCATGGCTTAATGCTTTGCGTTTATTCGTAAAAAGAATGATTGCAAAGAATGATAGAAGTGGCGGAAGGGGCAACAGCCAGATGATGTACTTTTCCATTATGTCTCCTACCACTTCATCAGGTCAATTTCATCGGCAATCACCGTCTTCCGCCGGCGATAGACCGAGATAATCAATGCCAGGCCGACTGCCACTTCTGCAGCAGCAACGGCGAATACAATGACAGCAAAAACCTGTCCGGCCATATTTGCAGGGTCCAGGTAACGCCAAAAGGCCACCAGGTTGATATTCACGGCATTCAGCATCAATTCAACGCCGAGCAGGATGGCAATGGCATTCTTTCGGGACAACACCCCGAACAAGCCGATGGAGAACAAGGCGGCTGCCAGGATCAAGTACCAGGATAATGGGACATTCATTCCAGCCTCCTATTCCTTGTTCCCTGTCGCAATGTAGACAGCACCGACCAAGGCTGCCAATAAAAGAACAGAGGCCACTTCGAACGGCAGTACAAAAGCGTCAGGGGAGACCAATGCAGTCCCAAGGCTGCGGAGTGCATCCAGTCCGGCGGGCAGCGCGGCTGCAGGTTGACCAAAAGCCGGCTGGCCAATAATCAGAAATACCAGCCCAACCAGGATTAGGAGCCCAAGCAAGGCGGGAAGCCACCAATTCGAGCGGGTCTGAGCACCCTTATCAAGCATTTCCCGGCGGGTGAGCATAACCGCAAATATGAACAATATGGCAATGGCACCGATGTAGACTACAACTTGGACGACCGCCAGGAAACTGGCTTGCAGGATAGCGTACAGGATGGCAACGCCAAAGAGAGT
>Ga0209638_1000436_pt1 | contig 27299 bp, 30 predicted proteins | sample BarGraNGADG00211_FD_184490 | JGI IMG/M metagenome (GOLD analysis project Ga0209638, IMG submission 184490) | Arctic peat soil microbial communities from Barrow, Alaska - Barrow Graham LP Ref core NGADG0002-211 (SPAdes) (version 2) | ecosystem: Environmental > Terrestrial > Soil > Wetlands > Peat...
GCATGGCTGCTGCTGCCCGCATCGCCGCCGAGGAGCTCCCGCGGGAGTCCGTCAGGCTCGCCGCGATGCGCGACCGGCTCATCGCCGCCGTGCTCTCGACGATCCCGGACTCGCACCTCAACGGGCATCCGACCGAGCGCCTGCCCAACAACGCCCACTTCCGCTTCGAGGGCATCGAGGGCGAGTCGCTCCTGCTGTCGATGAAGGACAAGGGGATCGCCGTCTCCACCGGCTCGGCGTGCTCGTCGAAGACCCTCGAGCCGTCCCACACGCTCATCTCCTGCGGCCTGCTGCACCAAGAGGCCCACGGGTCGCTCGAGTTCACCTTCGGACGTTTCAGCGAAGACGCCGACGTCGACCGCGTGATGGAAGTCCTGCCCGAGATCGTCGCGAGACTGCGGCGCATGTCGCCGCTCTACGAGGAGCGCTAGGAGAGTCCCATGAAGTCCACGCAGTACTCCGAGAAGACGCTCGATCACTTCCGCAATCCCCGCAACGTCGGCACGCTCGAGGGCGACGACGTGGCCGTCGGCCGTGTCGGCAACCCCGTGTGCGGTGACATCATGGAGATGTACATCCGCGTGCGTGACGACCGCATCGAGGACATCGCGTTCCAGACGTTCGGATGCGGCTCGGCCGTGGCCACGTCGAGCATGACGACCGAGCTGGTCAAGGGGATGACCCTCGACGAGGCCCTTGCGGTCACTCGGCGGGACGTCGCCGACGCCCTCGACGGGCTTCCTCCGATCAAGATGCACTGCTCGAACCTGGCGGCCGACGCGTTGCACGACGCGATCAAGAACTACCGCGCGGGCAAGAAGCTCGAGCCGATGTCGGCCGAGGAGATCGCCGGAGCCGGCACGGGGTGCGGGGTGTCCGTGGCCACGGTCGTCGAAGGCATCGCGGACTACGCGGGCCGGGGCGTGTACGCGGCGGTCCCTGACGTGACGCAACTCGCGGACAAGCGCGTGCTCCTCGTCGACAAGGGCGTCGCGTCGGCGCGGCTCGCGCTCGCGCTGACCGAGGTGACTCCCCGCGTCATCTTCCTCACCGAGCTCGATGCGCTGGGCCTACCCGACGAGCTCGCCACCCAGGTGAAGCGGTCCGACGTGAAGGTGCTCTTCCAGTCCCGCCTGGCCGCGGTCCGCGGAGAGGGCGAGGTCGAGAAGGTCCTGATCCACGATCTCGACGAGGACAACGACTACGAGCTCTTCGTCGACGCGGTGGTCGTGCTGGAGCCGTAGGGGAGCGCGCCGGACGCGACATCCGAGGGCCCGTCTCGCGATGAGACGGGCCCTCGTGGTTCATCGATGCGACCGCGAACGGTCTACCGTATCGGCTCCAGCTTGGCCGAGAAGTGCCGCAGGAACGCGGCCTGCTCGACGATGCGGTACGCGGGCAGGCTCTCGCGCTGCTCGAACGCCTTCACGACGACCTCGATGACGTAGTCCATGTGGCTCTGGGTGTAGACGCGGCGCGGGATCGCGAGCCGCACGAGTTCGCGGGGACCGGCGGTCTCCTGTCCGGTCTCCGGGTCGTGATGGCCGAACATCAGCGTGCCGATCTCGCAGGCGCGCACGCCTCCCAGCAGATAGAGCGCGATGGCGACCGCGACGCCGGGGAGCTGCGTGGGCTCCAGGTGCGGCGCGAAGCGCGCGGCGTCGAGGTAGATCGCGTGGCCCCCGGTCGGCCATAGCAGCGGCACGCCGGCGTCGCGCAGATGCTGCCCGACGTAACGGGTGGAGGTGATGCGGTAGTGCAGGTAGTCCTCGTCGACGCCCTCCTGGATCCCGATGGCGATCGCCTCGAGGTCGCGCCCCGACAGCCCGCCGTACGTGGGGAAGCCCTCCGTGAGGATGAGCAGGTTCTTCTCCTCCTGGGCGAGATCGGGATCGCGGGTGGCCAGGAACCCTCCCATGTTCACGATGGCGTCCTTCTTGGCGCTCATCGTGCAGCCCTGCGTCAGGTCGCACATCTCCCGCACGATCGTGCGCACGGACGTCTCGGCGTACCCGGGCTCGCGCTGCTTGATGAAGTACGCGTTCTCGGCGATGCGGCACGCGTCGAGGTAGAGGGGGGTGTCGAACTCGCGGCAGACGGCAGCCACCTCGCGCACGTTGGCCATGCTGACCGGCTGTCCGCCCCCGGAGTTGTTGGTGACCGTGAGCATCACGAGCGGGATGCGCTCGGCGCCGTACTCGGCGAAAACGGCGCGAAGGCTCGCGACGTCCATGTCGCCCTTGAAGGGGAAGCCCGAGTCCATGTCGGCGAGCTCGGCCGAGGGCAGGTCGAGCGCGATCGCGCCTCGGAACTCGACGTTCGCCCGCGTGGTGTCGAAGTGGCTGTTGTTGGGGACGACGTCGCCCTCGCTGCACATGACCGAGAACAGGATCCGCTCGGCGGCGCGGCCTTGGTGCGTCGGGATGATGTACTCGAAGCCCGTGATGTCCTGGACGGAGTCGCGGAAGTGGAAGTAGGAGGGGCTGCCGGCGTAGGATTCGTCGCCGCGCATCACGCCGCCCCACTGGTTGGCGCTCATGGCGCCGGTCCCGCTGTCCGTGAGAAGGTCGATGATCACGTCGTCGGAGTGCAGCGCGAAGATGTTGTACCCCGCTGCCCGGATCATCTCCTCTCGCTGCTCAGGCGTGGTCATCTTGATCTGTTCGACCACTTTGATGCGAAACGGTTCGATGATCGTCTTGAACATGGCGCCTCCCGGTGCCACTTGGCGTCGACCCGATCTGAAGAGTCGACGCGAGCCGCCCTCAGCATAGTCCACGCGTGGTCCGCCGAGGGCGTCGCCGCTGCTACACCGTGACGTTCCCGATCAGCCACTCCAGATACCGGGACTTCATCTGGCGGCTCGCCATGGCCTGCTTGATCGGCGGCAACTTCAAGATCACGCCGAGCACGGTGGCCATCGCGCGATGGTTCCACAGCACGCGGTTGTCGAAGATCAGGTCCTGGAGGTCGCCGCGCTCGATCGCCATGACGATCGTGCGGTGCGCCGAGTTCAGCGGCGTCAGGACCCGCTGCGGGCGCGAGGCCAGGCCGAGGCTCTTGCTCGGGCAGGTCCGCACGCACACCGCGCAGCCGAGGCACAGGTCCTCGTCGACCTTGGCCCGCCTCGCCTTCGGGTTGTGCGCGTCGTTGGCCGACACGAGCGTCATCGCCTCCACAGGGCAGATGTTGGCGCACTTCCCGCAGCCGTTGCACGTCGTCTCGTCGACGACCGGCAGGAAGTTGGTGGTGTGGACCGGGTTCAGCATCCCGAACTTGCGCGCGGCGATCATCGCCTCGCAGCAGCATCCGCAGCAGTTGCAGATGAAGTTCACGCCCTCGCGCACGTTCTCGCCGAACTGCACCAGGTTGTGCTCGTAGGCCTGCTGGAGCAGGTCGAGCCCCTCGCTCACGTCGACCAGGCGCGCGTAGCCGTTGCGGGTGAGCGACTCGGCGCAGCCGTTGAAGGTCATGCAGATCTCCATCGGCGCGTCGCAGTTGCGGCCCATGTGCATCATCTTGTGGCGGCAGTAGCACACGCCGATGCCGCGGTGCGTGGCGGTCTTGATGACCTCGCTCGCGCGCTCGTAGTCGAGCACGTGCAGCGCGTTCTCGCTCGACAGGACGGGCTCGTGGACGAAGGTGCGCCCGAGCTGCGTCTCGCCCGTGGCGAACAGCGCCTTGATGAAGTCCTCCTCGACGTTCAGGTACTGGTAGAAGAGCTCGCCGAGCACCTTCTGGTCGACGTCGCCGCGCAGACGCATCATCGAGAACTCGAAGAACCCTGCCATCGGCGGCGGCAGGATGTAGGTGGTCTCGCCTTCGTGTTCGGTGTCGAGGAGGATGGCGCGGCTCGCGAGTTCGTCGAGCACCTTGCGGGTCTCGGTGAGGTCCATCTTCAGGATCCGCGCGGCCTTGGGGGCCGTGAAAGGCCTGATCGGCAGCAGCGCGACGATGGCCGCCTCGCGTTCGCTGAACAGCATCGACAGGATCTTGTAGAGCGTCTCCGAGGGTGGCGCGCCTTGAGGGAACCGGTTCAGACGGTCGACCAGCTCGGTGTAACCCGACTTCAGCGTGATGTGCGACATGTCCACCTCTCCGCGTTCACGAGGCACGGTGCCCGTGCTGCCCGATCGCCGATGAGCGCCTCAGGAGCGCCACCTGTCCAAGATACCGTCGCCGGCGACACATCGGAAGAAGCCGGACCCCGGACGGGAGCCGGACGCCGAGTCCTGCCCCGGCGTCAACGCCGCCCCGGCGGGCCGGCGTTCCCTATCGCGCATCCGACGCCGCCGCCCCGGTGGCGCGCCCGCTTGATCCAAGTCAAAGCGTCATCTCGCCGGTGAGCGCATCATCTCGCCTCACCAGGCGGCGACACGGCGCGACGCCTTCGAGACGAGCAGAGGAAACGGCGATGCAGGGAACATCGAGTGTCACCGTTCGGGCGATCGCGTTCCTCGACGCATTCTGCAAGGAGCACGGCCTGCCGAGCACGCTGAGCGTCGACGTGCCGATCGACGGCATCACGGCGCTCGATCTGGCCGAGTCGATAGGGCTGCCTCTCTCGCTCGTCGAGGGAGTCTTCCACAACTACTCGGCCTCGGGACTCGGAGCGCTGGTCATGCCTGGTGACAGAGTGGCCTTCGTCCCGCCCGGGACTCCGGCATCACATCCCGCCTTCTTCGGGTCCTTCGTCACGCGACCCTAGCTCCGCGGCCACTCGCCCAGATACTGTCAGCGACCGAAAGGGACATACTCGGGGTTCGCCCACAACATGCGAAGGAGCGAAACCATGCCGAAGTACGTCATCGAACGGGATATCCCGGGAGCCGGCCAGTTGACCGATGAGGACTTGAGGAGCATCTCGCAGACGTCCTGCGGGGTCCTGAGTGAGATGGGCCCGGATATCCAGTGGGTGCAGAGCTACGTCACCGGTGACAAGATCTATTGCGTCTACATCGCGCCGACCGAGGAGCTCGTTCGGGAGCATGCGACCAGGGGCGCGTTCCCTGCCGACCGCATCTCCGAAGTGACCTCGATGATCGACCCCACCACCGCCGAGGGATAGCGTCCCGGCGATCGCAGGGCAACACCTCATGGAGGCCTCGGCGAACGCGCCGGGGCCTCGTGCCATGCACCCCCCTCCGACCTGCAGCGGCCCTTCACAAGAAGCGCACATCTGAAGGGTCTCTCTGGCACAGGCATTGCGTATTACGGAGTGTCCGAAGACATCCCGTCGACGACAGAAGGAGTGGGCCACGATGATGTTCCTCTGGCTGCCGCTTGTGTTCCTGATCCCGTTCGCCTTCGTGCGGATGGTCCGCCCCGAATCCGAGGTCGCGCGCTGCGGCTCGGCGGATCCATACCGGCAGTCGACCTCGGCCCCCGCGGATGCGGACCCGATGGACATCGCGCGGTTGCGACTGGCCCGGGGTGAGATCTCCCCGACCGAGTACGAGCAGATACGGCGCCTCATCGGCTAGAGGGCGCTGCGCGCCGGCATCGAACATGACCGACCGCGATCGGAACGTCCCGATCGCTTACCCGAAGGAGTTGAGCGCACGATGATGTATCGAGGATTCGGCTATGGATATGGTGGGGGCGGGCTCGGGATGCTCTTGTTCGGCGTCCTGGTCTTCATCGCGGTCGTGCTTCTGGTCGTGTGGGCTGTTCGCACGGCGTCCGGCCACCACACCGCGGGCGGAACGGTCCCGCCCTCGCAGGCGACCGGCCACGACGAAGCGGTCGCCATCGCGAAGCGGCGTCTCGCGAGCGGGGAGATCACCGCGGAGCAGTACGGCGAGATCATCCGAACGCTCGGCGCCTAGCGGCGCGAGCTCCTCGACGGACGGTCGCCCTGTCCGGGCGGCCGTCCCGCACGTCCCGTGTCTTCTTCCGGCACACGCCGGGAGGGGTACAGTCCGGCAGAGAGCGTGCCGCGGACGATCACCTGAGGAGTCACCCGATGAAGAGGGACGCGAACCTGAGTCGCGTGGACCGCGTCGCGCGCATCGTGCTCGGCATCGCGCTGCTCGGGGTCGGTGTGTTCCTGGTGCATGGAGTGCCCGGTATCGTGGTCGACCTGATCGGCGCGCTCTTGGTGTTCAGCGGCGCTGTGGGGTTCTGTCACGTCTACAAGGTCTGCGGCATCTGCACCGCGAAGAAGGCGTGACGGCCTGCCCGGTCCGCCGACGCTTGAACGAAAATACCCAAGGGGGTATAGTTTCGTTCACTCCACGTGCAGCCCGCTGCACACTCTCTCGATCGAGGACCCGATGAACAAGAAGCTCATCCTATGGTTCGCGGCGGCTGCGGTCGCGGTCGTCGTCGTGGCCGCGCTCGCCGTGTCGGGGCAGTCGCAGACCGTACGCAAGGACATCGCCGGCGCCGAGCTGCTGCAACTGCACGGTTCCGGGGCATCCATCGTCGACGTGCGAACGCCGCCCGAGTTCGAGGCCGGTCACATAGCGTCGGCGATCAACGTCCCAGTCGATCAACTGCAGATGGTCGCGCCGGCGTGGGACAAGAACCAGCCCATCGTCGTGTATTGCGCAACCGGTGCACGCTCGGCCGAGGCCGCGACCTACCTCGCGGGCGCCGGCTTCAAGAAGGTCTACGACCTGACAGGCGGGCTCGCGACATGGACCGGCGAGCTCGTCAGCGGCCAGGCCATGGCCGCCGCGCCCTCGGGCGCGGGAGCGGTCAAGACCGCCGGCAAGCCGGTCTTCATCGAGTTCGCGACCAGCACTTGACCCACGTGCATCCAGCTGAAGCCCCTGGTCGAGGGGCTCAAGAGCGCGTACGCGGGCAAGGTGGACGTCCGGGTCTACGTGGACAGCGGTGACCCGGTCGGTGACGGCCTCGCGCGGCAGTTCAACGTCCAGTACGTGCCGGAGTTCATGTTCGTGAACGCCGACGGGAGCGTGTCCGGTGAGCCGATCGTCGGCGGCACCGACGAGGCGACGCTGAAGGCGCGGCTGGACGCCCTGAAGTAGCGACCGGTCCCGTCACGGGGTGGCGCTTGTGTTCACCGCCGCCAGCTCCCGCCACGCCGCGACGCTCGTGCCCTTCCATCCGTACAGGCTCGCGCCGATGCAGCCCATCTCGCGAGCCGCCCGCACGAACTGCTCGACCTGGGCGGGCGAGGACTTGTTGGAGATGCCGCCGATCATGTGGACGGGCGCCGTCGCGCACCCGGGCTGGGCCCGCAGCACCCGCATGTTCGAGGTCGTCGAGGTGTGGGGCGCTGCCGCGCTGTGGCTGCTGAAGCTGTAGTAGTGCATCGGCAGGAACACGTCGTACGTCGCAGCCAGCATCGCGTACGGGAAGTCGCTCCAGAATCCCTTCTTCGTGCTGATGCCCACCGGCGACGGGATGATCGCGCCGAGCGCGTAGTCCGGCCCGACGCGAGCGCGGACCTGCTGCGACAGCGTGGTCAAGCCTTGGTTGCGCAGGCTGACCGGCTTCACCACGGTCGACTCGATGTCGAGGGCGAACGAGTCGAAGGTCTGCCCGTCGGCGGTCTTGAAGTCGATCGCCTGCATGACGCGCTCGAAGTCGACGGAGCCCGCTCGAAGGTTCGACAGGTACCACGCCACCACGTAGATGTGGCGAGCATGGGCCTCGGCGATGAAGGTGGCCAGCTCGGCCGGGTGCACGAGCCCGGAGGCTGAAGCGGCGTTCGCCGTCTCGATGAAGAGTGTGCGCACGCCGTGGCCGGCCATGTCGCTCACGGCGGCGGCCGGATCCGCCCACGCGCGGGTGTCGAAGAGGTCGACCTAGGTCGCCAGCCCCCGGTAGGGGTCCAGGCGCGAGGCGGACGTTGAGTTCAGGCCCGAGGCTGGCGGGCGGCCGGACGGCCGCGCGAGGAGGAGCCATGCGCCGGCCACGAGCAGCACCGCAACGAGGGCGAGCGCGGCCAGGGTCACGTTCCTGCGACCGAATCGGTCGAGCAATGAGTGCATCGGGCCTCCGGACGCGTCGGGCAGGGCCGCTTCCTCTCAAAGACGAGCATACCCGCGGCGCTCCGGAACGCGCGCCGCACCGCCGATGAGCGCACGATCTACGGCGTTTCCCGACGGGCCTTTCGAAGGAGGATGGGGCCCGCAGCTCGCCGGCCCCGGGACTCGAAGTCCGCCTGAGCGGGAATAGCTTTCGGGAAGGGTTCTGCTCCGTGCGAGAGGTCGGCCCCACGTGGAACCGGGTATCGAGTCTGTTCGCGGAGCCGACGACGGACTCCCCAGGGTCAGCATCCTCCTGACCGGCGCCGGGGGAGGGCACATCGCTTCGGCCCAGGGCTTGGAGGAGGCCTTCGAGGGACGCGCGCGTGTGACGCTGGTGAACGTGCTCGACGAGCACGCCCCATTCCCGTTCGACCGCCTCTCCGCATCGTACGCGCCCCTGGTCGCGGTCGCTCCGGACCTCTACCGCTTCGCGTACGACATCGTCCAGACGCCGGTCGGCCTCAAGATGCTCGAGAACGGAGCATACGCGCTGCTGTGGAAGGAGATGGCGGAAGCCATCATCGAGACGCGACCTGACCTGGTGATCAGCGTCCACGGGCTGTTGAACGAGGTGCCGCTGCGGGCCATCCGGCAGGCGGGGTGCGCCGCGCCGTTCGTGTCGGTGGTCGTCGACGGCGGACTACCGCCGGTGTCGTGGTTCACGAAGCGCGCCGCTCTCTGCTGCGTTCCGGACGAGGCCATCCGCCACATGGCGATCGACGCGGGGATGTCGCCGGCGCGGGTGGTGGTGACGGGACTCCCGATCCGGCGAGCGTTCGTGGAAGTCCGCGAACTCGACGAGACCGAGGCGCGACAGGCGCTGGGTCTCGACCCCGATCTTCCGCTCGTCCTCATCATGGGCGGCGGGGCGGGCATGGGCCGCGTGGGGGCGATGACCTCGGCGGTCGCCGCGCGGCTGGAGGCGGGCGGCGTGCGCGCGCAGATCGCCGTGATCGCCGGGAGCAACGAACGTCTTCGACGACGTCTCACCAAGACCGATTGGCCCGTCCCGGTGACCGTCCTCGGCTTCACACGCGACGTCGCCCTGTGGATGGCCGCGGCGGACGTCCTGCTCACCAAGGCCGGGTCCGGGGCGATCGCCGAGGCCGCATGCGTCGGGGTCACCACCCTTCTGACCGGTTTCGTGCCGGGGCAGGAGGAGGGGAACGTCGCGTGGGCTCGTGAGAGCGGCGCGGCGGTCTTCGAGCCGCGCCCGAAGCGCGCGGCCGCGCTCGTCGAGCGCTGGCTCGGGCCCGATCGCAGCGAGCTGCTGGAGCTGGCTGCGCGGATGCGCGCCGTGGGGCGCCCCGAGGCTTCGCGTTCGATCGCCGACGCGGCGCTGGGCCTGCTCTCCCGCTAGGGCCCCCCGGAGCGCCCGCGGACCTCGGACCCTACGCCACCACGCTGCGGACCGCCCTCGTGGCCCACGCGACGACGAGGACCGTCAGGGGCACCATGAACAGGAAGGCGTAGCCGACCTTGGCATCCCAGATCGTGCCCGCACACAGCACGCGCGCGGCCTCGACGGAGTAGTAGACCGGGTTGAAGTGGGCGAGCACCTGGAGCCACGTCGGCGCCAGCTCCATCGGCAGCAGAACGCCTGACAGCAGCAGGATCGGCAGGTTGACGCCCTGGACGATCGGCGAGAGCCGGTCCTCCTCCTTCAAGATCAATCCGAGCGCGTAGCCGAACGACGCGGTCGTGATGATCAGCATGCTGATGATCACGAGCAGGACCAGCCAACCGACCGGGTCGGGGCGGAAGCCGAAGGGGACGGAGACGAGGGTGAACAGCGTCACGATGACGAGCACGTTGGTCGTGTCGCGCAGCACCGGGCCGGCGAGGATCGCGAAACGGCTGGTCGGCGTGGCGCGGAAGCGCTCGATGACCCCGTTGCGGATCTCGTCGATGATGCCGTACCCGACGAACAGGCCGTTGAAGAACGCGACGATGACGAGCAAGCCCGGCACGAAGAGGTCCAAGACGCTCCGCGTGCCGCCCGTGCCGACGAGCTTGTTCAGAAGCGGCGAGAACAGGATCAGGTACAGCACGGGCGTCAGCATGCTCATCACGATGTAGATGGGGTTCCTGAGCGTCTCCATCAGCTTGCGCCTGTAGAGGAGCCCGATGTCGCGAAGCAGCTTCATCCCTGTTCCCCTCCGGCCGACTCGGTGTCGCGCAGCGTCCGCCCGGTCTGCTTCAGGAAGACGTCGTCCAGGGTCGGTGCCGCGAGCGTGATGGTTGCGACCTCGATGCTCTCCTGGTCGAAGAGGCGCAGGATCTCGGGCATGACCTTCGAGCCCTCTTCCACGACGATGCGCAGGTGGCAATCATCGACGGTGAAGTCGCGGACGTAGGGCTTCTGCGCGAGCAGGGCGGCTATCGCCGCGTTCTTTCGGTCGTCCATCAACCCGACGGAGATCGTGTCGCCGGCCACCAGCTTCTTGAGCGCCGTCGGCGTGCCCTCGGCCACGATCTTCCCGTGATCCATGATCGCGAGGCGGTCCGACAGGGCGTCCGCTTCCTCGAGGTAGTGGGTCGTGAGGAAGACCGTGACGCCCATGTCCCGGAGCTTGCCGATCTGGACCCAGAGGTTCGCACGGTTCTGCGGATCCAGCCCGGTGGTCGGTTCGTCGAGGAAGAGCACCTTCGGCCGGTGCATGATGCCGAGCGCCACATCGAGCCGCCGAAGCTGTCCGCCCGAGTAGGTGTGAGCGATCCGATCGGCGAACTCGGTCAGGTCCAGGGCTGCGATGAGCTCGGCGGCGCGCTCCTTGGCCTGCTGCAGCGTCATGTCGTAGAGACGTCCCTGCAGGATGAGGTTCTCGCGGCCGGTGGCCGGGCGGTCGGCGCCGCCGGCCTGCCCGACATACCCGATGTTGCGGCGGACGTCACCGGGCTCCCTGAGGACGTCGAAGCCCGCTATCGTGGCCGCCCCCGAGTCGGCTTTGACGAGCGTTGTGAGGATCCTCAGCGTCGTAGTCTTGCCGGCGCCGTTCGGGCCCAGGAAGCCGAAGATCTCGCCCGGGAACACCTCGAGGTTCACCCCGTCGACCGCTTTGACCGGGCCGTTCCTGCTCGGGAAGTACTTCTTCAGGTCTTCGGTGACGACGACCGCATCGGGCATGTACCTTCCTCATCCATCCACGGGGGCACGCTCACGACTCTGCCGCGCAGACGGATTATGTACCCGAAGACCCGGCGGCGGTCGGGTAGCATGGCATCATTGTCGACTGCCGAGCCCTGTCACCGTGAGCCGGAGGTCCGATGGAAGCGCCCTCGTACAAGGTGTACGGCTATCGATGGGCCGTGCTCGCCGTCTTCATGCTGGCCGTCGCCTTCAACCAACTCCTGTGGATCAGCTTCGCCCCCATCACAAGCGCCGCGGCCGCCTACTACCATGTGTCTGACCTTGCCATCGGGATGCTCTCGCTGAGCTTCATGGCCACCTATCTTGTCGTGTCCGTCCCCGCCTCCTGGGTGATCGACACGTTCGGCTTCCGCGTCGCGGTCGGGATCGGCGCCGGGCTCACCGGCGTGTTCGGGCTGATGCGCGGCCTGGCCGCCTCCAACTACACGCTCGTGCTTGTCGCGCAGATCGGCATCGCGATCGGGCAGCCCTTCATCCTCAACGCCGTGACCAAGGTGTCGGCGCGCTGGTTCCCGCTCAAGGAGCGTGCAACGGCTGCGGGTATGGGCTCGCTGGCGGTGTACGTGGGCATTCTGGCCGGCCTTGCGCTGACGCCGTGGCTGGTCCTGCACGGCGGGATCGCGAGCGCGCTGCTCGTGTACGGTGTCGGCTCGTTCATCGCAGGCGCAGCGTTCCTGACGGTGGCGCGCGAGTATCCTCCGTCGCCGATCGGGCCGCCGGAAGACGAAGAGCGCGCGCTCATGTTCGACGGCTTGAAGCAGGCGTTGCGCAAGAGGGAGTTCGTCTTGCTGATGGCGATCTTCTTCATCGGGCTCGGCGTCTTCAACGCGGTGACCACGTGGATCGAGGAGATCCTGCGCCCCCGCGGGTTCTCGTCCGTCATCGCGGGCAACGCCGGCGGCCTGATGATCCTCGGGGGAGTCATCGGCGCGGTGATCCTGCCGATCCTGTCCGACCGCTACCGCCGCAGGGTGCCCTTCATCATCGTCGCGATCGCAGGAGCCACCGTCGGCCTCATCGGTGTCACATTTGCGACCAGCACCGGCTTGCTCATGCTGTCGGCGGCGGTGCTCGGCTTCTTCCTGCTGAGTTCAGGGCCGATCGGCTTCCAGTACGGCGCCGAGATCGCCCGCCCTACGCCCGAGGGAACGTCCAACGGCATGCTCCTGCTCATGGGGCAGGTCTCGGGCATCGGGTTCATCCTCGCCATGGACACGTTCAAGACGGCCGCGACCGGCTCGATGACCCCGTCGCTCATCGTCCTCATCGTCCTCATGCTCGTGGGGCTGGTGCTCGCGACGCGGCTCCGCGAGTCGGGCCTGCTCAAGCCGTAGCAACACTGTCCCTTGCCAGAGCTGCCGCGCACGGACGGACCCGACGACAGGTCTTCGTGTGTGAGCCGCACCGATGGGCTGCGCGCCGGCCCTTGCGCCGATCTCGAGCTGCAGCGCCTACCGGGCCGCCGTCCCGCGCCGCTGCATCCGCGTCACCGATTCGATGGTGACCGCGGCGATCAGTACGGCGCCGGTGACGATGAACTTCACGGACGACGCATAGGCCAGCAGGTCCATGCCGTTGGCGATCGACCCGATGACCACCGCGCCGAGGATCGCGGACCACACGGTGCCACGACCACCGAAGAGGCTCGTGCCCGCGATGACCGGCCCGGCGATGGCCATGAGAAGCAGGTCGCTGCCGCCCGACGACTGGTTCACGGCGGTCAGGCGCGATGCGGCGAGGACGCCACCGGCGGCCGCCAAGGTCGAGCCGAGCACGAAGACCAGCATGCGAACGTGTTCGATCTTGATGCCCGCGCGTCGGGCCGCCTCGGCGTTGCCGCCGACTGCGAACATATGGCGGCCGAAGCGGGTCCGCTCGGTGACGTAGGCGAACGCGAGCGCCAGCGCGCAGACGATGACGACCACCAGCGGCAGTCCGCGGTCCTGGTTCACGACGGCGACCGCTGCCGCGAACGCAGCGGCGATCACGCCGACACCGACCAACAGAGACCAGAGCGGCCCCACGCTCAGGCCGGCGCGAGCCCGACGCGCGCGCGCCATGAGAGCGAACGCGAGTGTGACGACGACGGCGAGCCCCGCAACGGCCCAACCGACCAGCGGCGGGAAGAACGTACTCGTCAGACGGGTCACGAAGTTGTCGGCGAGGTTGATCGTGCCGGTCTCACCGAGCACGTAGAGCTGCAGTCCGACCAGGGTCAGTGATCCGGCCAGGGTGACGACGAAGGACGGGATCCGGAACCGTGTGACCATGAACCCGTTGAACAGCCCGATGAACGCGCCGAATCCGAGCGCTGCAAGGGCGGCGACCTCGGACGGCAGGTGGTTGTTCACGATGAGCACGGCCATGACCGACGCGCAGAAGCCGCTCACCGCTCCGACCGACAGGTCGATCTCTCCCAGCAGCAGGATGAGCACGATGCCGATGGAGATGGTCGCCACGGCGGACTGCTGCAGCATCAGGTTGGTCAGGTTGCCGGGGCTTAGGAAGCGGTCGTTCTGGAACTGGAAGAACGTCCAGATCGCCGCGACCATCAGGAGCACGAGGAGCGGGCCTGCTTCACCTTGGGCAAGCTTCCTGCCCAGCTCGCGGATCATCGGGCCCGCGCCGTGCGCCGTCGGCGTCACTCGGTCGTCGCTCATGCGCTCTCCTCGCGGATCTCTGCTCCAAGGCCGAACTCGGCGCCGGTGATGGCCGACACGACGTCCTCGCGGCTGACGCCGCGGACGTCGAAGGTGGCCGACCGGCGGCCCAGACGCAGGACGACGATCCGGTCCGCGACAGCGAACACGTTCTCGAGGTTGTGGCTGATGACCACGACACCGAGCCCACGCTTGCGCAGCTCGTGGATGAGGCTGAGGACCTGCTCGGTCTGAGAGACGCCGAGTGCCGCCGTGGGCTCGTCGAGCAGCACCACGGAAGGCTCGCCGAGCAGCGACCGTGCGATCGCCACGGCCTGCCGCTGGCCGCCGGAGAGCGACCCGACGGGCTCGCGCACGTCCTTGACGGTGGTGACGGCGAGGGACTCGAGCAGCTTCAGCGCGCTCTGCTCCATCGCCGTCTCGTCAAGGAAGTACGCGGCCCGGGCAGCGCCCTTCGAGAACAGCTCACGGCCGAGGTAGAGGTTCGCCACGACGTCGAGGTTGTCGCACAGCGCGAGGTCCTGGTAGACCGTGGCGATTCCGAGCGCCGTCGCGTCCTGGGGGCTGGTGATCCTCACCAGCTCGCCGTTGAAGTAGATCGTGCCCTCGTCGCACAACTGCACGCCGGCGATGGCCTTGACCAGCGTCGACTTGCCTGCACCGTTGTCACCGACGAGCGCGACGACCTCTCCGGCGCCGACTTCGAAGTCGACGCCGGAGAGGGCCTGGTTGGCACCGAACGCCTTGCTCACGCCCTTCAGCGAGAGAAGGTACGGTGCCGCACTCGTCGTGCTCGTGCCTTCGGAAAGGGCTGTCACTGCAGTCCTACGGCGTTGCCCGCCGCGATGAGAGCCGGCGTGTTGAGGATCTGCTGGGTGGTCCAGAAGCCGTCTGCGACCACGGTGTCCTTGATGTTGTCCTTCGTGACCGCGACCGGCTTCAGCAGGACCGACGGGACGTCGATCTGGGCGTTGTTGACCTTGCTGAGCGTCATGCTCGACGGGACGCCCGTGCCCTTGGCAAGACCGACCGCAAGCTCCGCTGCGGTGTTGGCCTCGAGCTTGATGGCCTTGTAGACGGTCATGTACTGCTCGCCCAACAGGATGCGCTGGATACCCGCCAGCTCAGCGTCCTGGCCCGTCGACGGCCTGGTCTTGGGGTCGATGCCGGCGCCCTTCATGGCGGCGATGGCGCCGCCGCAGGTGCCGTCATTCGCGCAGTACACACCGACGAACCCGGTCTTTCCGAGCTTGGTGATGGCCTGGTCCATCTCGGTCTGAGCCTTGTCGGGGCTCCAGTCCGGCGTGTCGTACTCGGCCCCGATCTTCACCTTGCCGTCGAGGATGCTGTGAGCGCCCTTCTTGAACAGCGTGGCGTTGTTGTCGGTCGGTGAGCCGTTGATCATGACGATCGTCTTGCCGGCGTTGCCGTCCTTGGTCAGCTTGTCGAGCAGGGCGGTGCCCTGAAGTTTGCCGACCTCCTCGTTGTCGAACGAAACGTAGTAGTCGACCGGGGCGTTGAGGATCAAGCGGTCATAGCTGATGACCGGTACGTTCTTGGCCTTCGCCTTGGTCACGATCGATGCCGCTGCTGCGGAGTCGACCGGGTCGAGGACCAGTACCTGCGCGCCGTTGGTCAGCGCCGCGTCGGCCTGCGACTGCTGCTGAGCGGAGTCCTGGTTGGCGTTGCTGTACAGGATCTGCGCATCAGGCGCGAGCTCCTTGACCTTCGCCTCGAAGAGAGGGCGGTCCTGGGTCTCGTAGCGGGCCGTCTTCGTCTCGGGAAGCAGGAGGGCGATCTTCACGCCTGCGGCGGCCGGGGTCCCCGTGGTCCCCGTGGACCCTGTGGGCGTCCCGCTCTGGCTGCAACCTCCGAGCGCCACCGCGATGCCCACGATGAGCGCCGCGGCCCCGAACAGTCTCAATGCCCTTCTCCCGTGCATGACTGCCTCCAATCAACGCCATTGGCTCTTCTCGAGCCCGCCCCGAAATGCGGGCCATGGTGATGATTCCCAAACATGGCCGGCTTATGGCATCTCGAGCCCGCGAGTTGCTGAGATGCTCTTCGGTAGCGCGGCGGTGCCGTCGACCACCCGTCCTATCCCCGATGCTCTTGCGTGCCGATACCCTCCCGGTGGGGGTACGCTGGTTCGAACAATACGGGGAGGCGCCGATGGGCTCGACGGTTGTGGAGAGGCTTGCGACGTGGCGGGCCGCAGGACTCGTCGTTCTCGCACTCACTCTGGCGCCGGCACTGATGGGGACGACGAACGCCTACGCCGTCCAGCGCAACACCGTCATCGCTCGCGCCCAGACGTGGATCGACAGACCGGTGCCCTACAGCCAGTCCACGTACTTCGGCGGCTACCGCACCGACTGCTCCGGCTATGTGTCGATGTGTTGGACGACCGGGTGGTCGTGGAACACGCGCACGTTCCATTCGGTCGCGACCACGATCCCCGTCGACCACCTGCTCCCGGGCGACTCGCTGCTCAAGGCCGGCACTCACATCAAGATCTTCTACGGCTGGGTCGACGATGCTCACACCCTGTTCGTCTGCTACGAGCAGACCGGTCCGACCACCAAGTCGAGCATCCAGAACATCGCGCACGAACTTGCCGACGGCTACAAGCCGTATCGCTACGAGCACATCGCCGGCAGCCCGGCACCGCGCAACCTGCTGCGCAACGGGTCGCTGGACGTGTGGGCGAAGCCGGTCGGCGTGTGGCCCGTCCCGCCTGCGCGGCCGGTCTGGTGGACCTTCGCCGGCTCCCGCGACGCGACGCTTACGGCACACGTCCACAACCTCGTGAAGGCGACGTACAACTCGGTACAGCTGATCAACCCGAGCACCAGTGCGAAGACGTTCACCGACATGTCGCAGGAGGTCACGGTCACCCCCGAGACGACCTACACGCTCTCGGCGTGGGCGCGGACCGCGTGCAGCCCCTCGGGCGTCGAGGTGCATCTCGACTACCTGGACGCGGAGGACCAGCCCATCGCGACCCGACGTCTGGTCGGCAGCGCGGCCGCGGTCAACGGCTCGACGTTCCGCGAGATCTCCACCACCGTCGTGAGCCCGAAGGGCGCGGTCCGGGCGCTCGTCACCCTGCGGCTGGCAGGCGGGACCACCTCCATCAGCGAGACGCAGACGGTCCCCGGCACCTCTGCGGTGTTCGATGAGATCTCGCTGGTCCGCCCGCAGGCTGCGATCGGCCTCAAGGCGAATGCCGCGACCTTCACCATCGGTCATGCGGTCACGTTGACCGGCTCGGTCACTCCGACCGCCGCAGTCGGCGCCATGTCCGTGATGTACATGCAGAAGCCGGGCTCGAGCGTCTGGGTCCGCATGCACGGTCACCCTATCTATGCGACGAGCACGGGGGCGGCGATGAAGTGCAAGTACACCTTCGCGAGCGGGTCGCGGAAGGGCGTCTACAAGTTCAGAGCAGAGGTGCTCGCGTTCGCCGCCTACCCGGGCTGGGCGGGGTCGGGGATGTCGAGTTCGGTGAGCGTGACCCTGAGATAGGGCTCGTCCCGCGCGCTGGAACCGCTTTCGCTAGAGAGCCGACGTGATCGGAAGTCGAGGGACTGCGTAGGTGGCATGCGTGGCGGCTCAGGGCGTGCGTCGCAAGCAGACATTCATAGATCTGCACCAGGACATGTTGTCAGGTGTGGCGCTGCTCGACGGCGGCTTCCCCGTCTACGGATCCAACTATCTTCACGGCGCGCATCGCGCGGCCGCGGTCTGGTCGGCGCTCTATCCGCACCAGCCTGAGAGCTCCCTGATGAGCCAACTCGAGGCGCACCGCGAGCTGCTCCGCTCCCACAGCGCGTCCCTTCGTCTGATCACCACTGTCGAGGACCTGGACTCCGGCGACCCGCGGACGGGGGTGCTGCCTCACTCGGAGGGCCTCGCGCTCCCGGAGATCGGCCCCGACGCGCTGAACGTGCTGTGGGACGAACACGCGTTGCGCAGCCTGTCGCTGACCTGGAACCACGAGACCGCCTACGGGTCCAGCTGCTTCGAGGACTCCGCGGCGCCTCTGACGCCCGTCGGCCGGCACCTGCTGCGGGAGCTCGAGAACAGCCCTCTCTTCCTCGACCTCGCCCATCTGAACGACGCCGGGTTCTTCGAGGCGCTCGAGCTCTACGCACCCACGACGCTGGTGACGCACACGTTCTGCCGGGCGATCACCGACCACCCGAGGGGCCTGGCCGACGACCAGCTGCGCGCCTTGGGAGACCACGGCGGCTTGGTCGGCCTGGCGTTCCCGCCGGACTTCCTCGGCGAGCGGGGATCGGTCGACGAGGCCCTGCGCCACATCGACCGGATCGCGACGCTGGCCGGCGAAGACGCGGTCTCCATCGGCAGCGACTGGGGCGTGGCCACCATGGGCGAGCTGGGCGACCCGGCGGCGCTCGCGGGGCTGGTCGAGGCGGTCGCCGACAACTACGGTCCGGACCTCGCCGACAAGTTCGCGTTCGACAACGCCCACGATTTCCTGAGGGACCACCTGCCGGCGGGCCAAGAACCTCTCGCTCCTTAGCGATTCCTTAGAACACGGGGCGAATACTCCCGTCGAAGCCACGGTCTCGCGTGGGAGACATGCGGCCGCGGACCGTCGCGCGAGGAAGGGGTGTCGCTGTGAAGCGTTTGGGTTCGTCCTGATCGTCCTGGTGGTCTGCCTGGCACTGTCGCCCGCTGTTGCGCTCGCCGGAGGGATCACCGGCACGCTGCCCACAGGGCACATGCTGCCCATGGCGCCGTTCCCCGGTGGGCCTTCCATCGAAGGCGTGCACGTCAACGATCTGTGCTACGGAGCCGCGGCGTGGGCGGGGTTCACCCGCGGCGTCGTCCAGAACGCACCGAACTTCTTGTATGGCACGTACGAGGTGACCGGACCGGACGGATCCACGTTGCGCAAGGTTACGAAGGCCGATTCGAGGGTCTGCTGGACCGGCGTCCTCTGGAATCCGACGACCTGCGACTTCATCGGCGAACTCGTCCCGTTCAACTCACACATAGGCGCGGAGCAGTACATGATGGGCTGGTTCACACCGAAATTCGTGCCGCCGGTGGCCGGGACGTACACGGTGCACGCGACGATCGTCCAGACACGGCCGGCCGTCGACCTCATGCAGCTGGTGGATCCGGAGACGGGCATGGTTCTGAAGAGGCAGAAGGCCATCGTGTGGCCTGCGGGCGTGACGGACTTCGGCGAGTGGACGTTCGAGGTCGCTCCGTAGAGGCGACGGCGCGTCGTCACGCGCCTGAGCGCACCGAGGGGGATCCGTGGCCCCGGCGGCGGAGGCGGCCGGGGCCACGGCCGTCCACGGAGCCGGCGGTGTACCGGAGGCACATCAGGGGGATAGAAACAGGTCACCCCTGATCGCTCTTGGCGGAGGAGCCGCATGCCCTCGACTTCGGACACGATCCACGACGGCGGTACTGCCGTCGTCTACTGCGAAGGCAACTTCGGTCGTATCGATGGCAAGACCGGCAATGGCCTTGTGCGGTACTCCGAGAAGTACGAGATCCTCTCGGTCATCGACAGCACGCAAGCCGGTCTCGACGCTGGCCAGGTGCTCGACGACGTGCCGAACGGGATCCCGATCTGCACGGACCTGGCCGAGGCGATCGCCCTGGCGGGACACGTCCCGGACTTCTTCATCTTCGGCATCGCGCCGGCCACCGGCCTGCTCTCGCCCGCCGAGCGCGCCGTGATGCTCGACGCCATCGAGCGCGGGATGAACATCGTCAACGGGCTCCACGAGTTCCTCAACGACGATCCCGAGTTCGCCGCGGCGAGCCTCGCGCACGGCGTGACGATCCTCGACGTTCGGCGTCCGCGCGACAAGCGGCACCTGCGGCTGTTCAGCGGACGCATCTCCGAGGTCACGTGCCCGCGGATCGCACTTCTCGGCACCGACAGTGCGATCGGCAAGCGCACCACCGCGACGATCCTCACGAAAGCGCTGAACGAGCGCGGCATCAAGGCGGTGCTCGTCGGGACCGGCCAGACCGCCCTCATCCAAGGCGCCCGTCACGGGGTCGCGCTCGACGCCATCCCGGTCCAGTTCTGCTCGGGCGAGATAGAGGCCACGGTGGTGGAGGCCTTCGAGGACGAGCACCCGGACGTGATCATCATCGAGGGTCAGGGCGCGCTGAGCCACCCGGCCTACGTCTCCTCGTGCTGCATCCTGCGAGGCGGCAAGCCCCACGCGGTCATCCTGCAGTACGCGCCCGGGCGCGCGATGCTGAGCGACTTCCCCGAGTTCCCCATGCCGACGGCCGAGAGCGAGATCAATCTCATCCACACCTTTGCCGAGACGGACGTGATCGGCTTGGCGATCAACCACGAGAACATGTCCGACGCTGAGCTCACCGCCGCGATCGCGCACTACGAGTCGGAGCTCGGTATACCCGTCACCGACGCGCTGAAGCGCTCACCGGAGCGGCTGGTCGACATGGTGCTGAGCGCGTTCCCGCAACTCGCGAAGGAGTAGGGGCGCGGCCGGCGCGGCCGGCGCGGACCCCGTCCCCGGGGCCCACAATGGCCGGGCACGCACCGTCCCGACGGTCAGGCCCTCGAGCAGAAGCCGTAGCCAAACGTGGCCGATCACGAGTGTGGATGCGCGAAGGGTGCGGACAGCGTCGATCTGACGCTGCTACGCCCCGTGCTGGTCGAGTTCGCATCCGACAGCGGCGCGCTCATCCCCGTGCTGCAGCGGGCCCAGGCGATCTACGGCTACCTGCCGCGCGAGGCCCGGCGGCCGGACGGGTCTGCCGTCTAGCCGAAGAGGAAGTGCCAGATCTGGAGCCACCACGGCAGACGCGGCGCCGCGGGATGGAGCGGCACAAGCGATGCGGGCGCGGTACCCATCACGGAAGGCGCGGTCGCCGCGGTCGCTGCGGCGGCAAGCCTGGTGGCCGCCTTCTTCTTCGCTGCGACAACAGGGGTAGCGGCAGCGCGCTTCTGCGAGGCGGTCTTCGAGGTGGTCTTGGTACCGGAGCCTGAGGATGTCGTCACGCGGTGGCATCCCGAGCGGCCGTGTCCGGGCGCCGGGTTGCACGTGTTGCCGGGATGGCCGACGGCAACGGCCGGCGACGACAGCAGCGCCACTCCAAGGCCGAGCCCGAACACCGACGTGACGATCAACGCAATGAGTCGCTTCACATGAGGTCCCTTCTTGGTTGGACCTCACCGAAGAGCGCGGTGCATGCCATCGCCGGTTGTGTGAGAGGACCCTCAGGCGAAGCTCACAGCACCGTCACATCGCGTTTCGCCTATCCGCGCCGAGCCATCCGCCGCAACCGCAGCGAGTTACCGACCACCAGGACGCTGCTGCCGGCCATCGTCGCCGCGGCTACCGCTGGGCTGATCACGCCGAACGCGGCCAACGGGATCGCGACCGCGTTGTAGGCGAAGGCCCAGCCGAGGTTCTGTCGCGTGACGCGCCGCGTGGCCGCGGACAGGCGCAGGAACCACGGCAGCAGGTCGAGATCGGGACGCGCGAGCACCACGTCGGACGTCTCGCCCGCGACGTCGCTTCCACCCCACACCGTCACCGAGAGGTCGGCTTGTGCGAGCGCAGGCGCGTCGTTGACGCCGTCGCCGACCATCGCGATGTTGGCGCCGCCGACGCGCCGCTGGGCGATCACCTCGGCCTTGGCCTTGGGAGTCAGGCGGCTGCGGTGCTCGGTGATACCGAGTCTGTCCGCCACGGCGGCGGTCGTCGCCTCACTGTCGCCCGACAGCAGCAGGATCGTGCGTCCCATCGCGCGCAGCTCGTCGACCGCCTTGGAGGAGCCGGGCAGCTCGTCGTCGCGCAGTGCGATGAACCCCGACACCTGCCCGTCGACCGCCACCCACACGATGCTCTCGGCGGCTTCCGCGTGGGCGGCCGCCTCAGCGGCGAGTCCCTCAGGCGCCGGGCCGGGCATGAACGCGTCCGAGCCCACTCGCACGACGCGTCCATCCTCGGTCGTGCCCTGTACACCCTCGCCCCGGAGTGTCTTCACGCCGAGCGCTATGGCCGGCGTGCCGCACGAACTCGCGATCGCACGTCCGAGCGGGTGCTCAGAGTACTGCTCGACGCCGGCCGCGAGGCACAAGAGCGCGTGATCACCCCAGCCGTCGACGGCTCCTGTGCCGGTCACCCGCAGGTTGCCGGCGGTCAGTGTCCCCGTCTTGTCGAGCGCGACCTCGCGCACCAGCGCCGCGGTCTCGAGCGCGGCGGGCACGCGCACGAGCACGCCCGCGCGCGTGGCGCGCCCGAGCGAGACGCTGATCGCAAGGGGAGTGGCGAGCCCGAGCGCGCACGGGCACGCCACGACGAGCACGGCCACCGCGGCGATCAGCGCCGTCGCCGGAGCCGCTCCCGCGACGAGCCACCATCCCAGGAACGTCAGCAACGCGACCCCGAGCACGCCGAAGGTCAGGTAGGCGGACGCGGTGTCGGCGAGCCGCTGGACCGGCGCCTGCCCGGCGAGCGTCTTCTCCACGAGCGCGCGGATCGACGCCAGCCGCGACGAGTCAACGGGGCGCTCCACCGTTGCGGTGAGCGGTCCCTCTCGCAACACGGTGCCGGCCCACAGCACGTCGCCGGCCCGCTTGGGAGCGGCAGCGGACTCGCCCGTGAGCAGCGCCTCGTCCGCGGCGCCGGTGCCCTCGGTGACGGTCGCGTCGGCGGGCACACGCTCGCCGAGTTTGACCACGATACTGTCCCCGGTCGCCAGCTCGGCGGCCCGCACCTCCGCCAGCGCGCCGTCGTCGTCGAGACGCCAGGCGCGGTCGGGTTGCAGCTCGAGCAGCGCGCGGACATCCTTGCGGGCCTGCGCCCCACCCACGGTCTCGATGTAGCGGCCGATCATGATGAAGATGGTGATCATCGTCACGGAGTCGAAGTACGCGGGGCGCCCGGTCAGCACTGCGAAGACGCTGTAGGAGTATGCGGACAGCGTGCCGAGGGCGACGAGCGTGTCCATGTTCGCGGTGCGCGCGCGCACCCCCTGCCACGCCATACGCAGGAACGACTGCCCGCCGTAGAACAGCACCGGCGTGGCCGCCGCCCACATGAAGAGCCCGATCGTGCGCGCCTGCGACGACCCCGCCTGCCCGATCGAGTAGAGCCCGTAGAGCTGCGAGAAGTAGAACATGTCGACCTGCATGCCGAAGGCGAGCGCCACGAGCAGCTGGATGAGCGTCTTCTCCTCGACGCGGTCGTCCTTTCCGCCGCCCTCGTGCCCCACGATGCGCGCGCGGTACCCGGCGCGCTCGATGAGGTGGACGATCTCGTCGGTGCTCGTGACGGCGGCGTCGAAGTCGACGCGTCCCTTGCCCATCGCGAAGTTGATGTCGGAGGATCGCACGCCTTTGTGGCGCGCGACCGTTCGCGCGACGATCTCGGCGCACGACGGGCACGTGAGGCCGTCGACCGTCAGGAAGACGGTGACGCGTCCGCGGGCCGGCGGCGCCGCCATCGCGCCGCCGTGCATGTGCGCGTGGTCCACGTCAGTAGCCCTTGGGCCCTATCTCGGCGTAGATCCGCGTCGTCAGGTCGGACGGCTTCATGTGCTCGAACTCGGTGAGCGCCTTCGCCTCGGCGAGCGCGGAGTCGTTGTGCTTCTCCAGCGCCTCCCAGCTGCCCCACTCGCTCAGCAGCACGATGCGCGTGGTGGCCGGGTCGTCGATGGAATAGAGCGCGCGCGACGTCATGAAGCCGTGTTCGTTGGGCAGCAGCGCCTTGAGGTACGCGAGCGTGCGGCCGAGCGAATGCCCGATCTGCAGCTCGTCCATCTCGTCCGGGCTGACTGTGAAGGAGGTCTCGTGGATGTAGGGCACTTCTTACTCTCCTCCTACCTCGGCTGCCAGTTGAAGATCATGTACAGGAGCCACATCAGCCAGACGGCGACCATCACGATCCAGCCCATGAGGGGCAGGCCGCCGCCGGCCTCCTCCACGATGTTCGCGAAGGTGTCGATGTAGCCGTCCGGAGACACGCGTTCCGACTCGCCCTCGTCCTCGGGCGGACGGTGTCCGGCGGTGCCGGGTCCGGTGCGGGCGCGGTGACGTATCGCGAATGCGAGCGAGGCGGCGATCAACACGATCGTCCACGTGACGATCGACAGGATCTCCGGCCCGATCTGCAGCACGTTGTCAGGCATCCTTCGGGCCTCCCTTCGCCTTGTCATGATCGGGCCAGCCGACCGGTTCCTTGTCCTCGAGCATCGGGTATTTCGATGCCTCGATGTCGTCGAACTGGTGTGTCTTCAGTCCCCACGCGATGAAGATCAGCCCGGTCAGCGACACGAGCGCCATCCAGCCCACGACCACCCACAGTCCCATCGGCATCTGACTCACCCTCCCCATTTCCCGCCGGTGAGCCCGGTGACGTAGGCCGTCAGGTCCCAGACTTCGGTCTCGGTCAGCGCCGGACGGAAGGCGTACATCATCGTGTTCGGGACACCTTCACGGATGCGGTAGAACAGGTACGCGTTGGACATCCCCTGCGGGAGCGGGGCGGGCGATCCGCTTGCCAGCCCGATCGTGCCCGGACCGTTGCCCTTGCCGTCGACGCCGTGGCAGGTGGAGCACCACTTCGCGTACAGCGGTTTGCCGTCGGTCGGGACGATCGGCGCGATCTCGGCCTGGAATATGGCTGATCCGGTGCGCACGTACTGCAGGGGCACCGAACCATCGCCCATCACGCTGCCCGTCGCCTTCGTGCCGCCATCGATGAATGCTCGCTTCACGAACGCCACGTCGTTCCAGCGGTTCGCTTCCATCAGGAACTCGCCCCACGACGGCATCGCGGTGACCTTGACTCCGTTGGCGATGCGCGAGTGCAGGCCGCCGTCGACGGTGTCCGCGCCGAACTGCCCGGCGCTCACCTGCGACGGGAGCGTGCGCAGGTCCGCCGGCTTCGGGTTGAGGTAGGCTCCGTCGGGACCGGTGCCGTCACCCGCAGGGCCGTGGCAGGTCACGCACAGTGCGAGGAACTGCGCCTTGCCGGACTCGAAGCTCGCCGAGGCGGGTGCGCGCATCGCCTTGAAGATGGTCGTGAAGTCGAAGTCGCTGCCCTTGGCGAGTTGCGGAGGTTGCTTCTCGGTTTGAGTGAACAGCGAACGGATGTAGTGCACCAGCTGCCAGCGTTCGGTCTCCGTGTACTGGAGCTTCCAGGTGGGCATCGTCGTCCACGGCACGCCCTCGGAGATGCGCCAGAAGTAGTCGGCGTCGACGTAAGGGATGTAGTTGGCATGCTGCGAGAAGTCCGGCGGCACCGGCTCGACACCGGCGCGGTAGGGCCCCATGCCGGTGGCCGCGTCGCCGTGGCACACCATGCACTCGCGTGTCCAGATGCGCTTCCCGGCGTCCAGGTTCGAGGCGTCGTTCGGCAGCGGGTTGGTCTTCTGGTACTCCGGGGGCGGGCTACCCTCGTTGGGATCGCGCTCGATGGGGTGCGCGTACACCTCCTGCACGTAGCGGATCACGTTCCACCGCTGGGAGACGCTCAGGCTTTCCTTCCAAGGCGGCATGACCGATCCCTGGACGCCCTCCGAGACATGCCAGAACCACTGGTCGTCGGGCATGCTGCGGAAGGGGTCGACCTTGAAGTTGGCGGGCGTGACGATCAGCGTCCCGCCGTAACTGCCGAGCCCGTTGCCGGCGCACCCGTGACACGTCAGGCACCGCGCGGTGTAGATCTGCTTGCCCTCGTAGAGGCCGGAGTCCTTGAAGGTCGGCCAGCCCTGCGGCGGAGCGCTGGCGTCGGTCGACGGGATCGCCACCAACATCGTCGCCGGTCTTGCGGCCAGGTACGGGGCCGGCGAGATGATCATGCGCTCGGCCGCCGTTCGGTCACCGAGTGCGAACAGATACTCGGAGATGGCGCGCAACTGTGTGTCCGACAGGAACGAGTAGCTCGGCATGATCGACATGGGCGAGTACTCGCGCGGGGCGACCATGTGATCGATCTCCCACTGCTGGCTGCGCTTGCGGCCGATGTAGGACAAGTCGGGGCCCGTGCGCTCACTTCCGAGGATCATCGGGTTGTCGAACACGTAGTCACCGCCCTGCGAGGTCGGTCCCATCGCGTTGTCGATGTCGCGCACGTATTGCGTGTGGCAGTAGTTGCAGCCGTTGCCGTAGAAGAGGTCGCGCCCGAGCAACTGCTCCGGGTTGCGCTCGATCGCGACGGTCGTCTGCGGCGGGTTCCACAGCGCCACCGGCGCGAACACGACCACCGACACGACCGCGAAGAACACCAGCAGGCCGCCGACCAGGATCACCTTGAACGTCATCTTCATGGCCGGTCACCTTCCTCGACCGCCATGGAGAGGGGAGCGTTCGCCGATGCCGAAGCCGGGGAGGTCATGGGCGACGCCATCGTCGGGAGTTCGAGCGGCCGACGGACGATGATCGTGGCCAGGATGTTGTACGCGAACATCGTGAAGCTGATGACCATCAGGCTGCCGCCCATGACGCGCAGCGCCAGGAACGGCCGCAGCCCCGGCAGGACCGCCCAGATCGGGAGTCCCATGCCGGTCCAGGCCGTGCCCTGGTCGAGTCCGACGAACATGAACCCGAGGAAGAACGCGGTGAACCCGATCAGGTAGAAGGCGTACTGTGCCTTCGCCAGCCGCGTGCTCCACAGCGCGCACCCGTAGATCCGCGGAAGCGCGTAGTAGAGTCCGCCGATGAGCGTCGACGCCGCGAAGAAGACGAGCGCCAGGTGCGCGTGCCCCGGGACGTACTGTGTGAAGTGGGTGAGCTGGTTGACGTCCCGGAGCGCCTCGTTGGACCCCTGGAACGACACCAGGATGTACGAGGCCCAGCCTGTCAGGACGTAGAGCAGTGGCACGCTCGACCGCAATCGGTCCCAGTTCCCTCGCATGGTGAGCAGGATGTTGAACATGAAGGCCAGCACCGGGATCACCATCCCGAAGCTCTCCGCTACCGCGACGGTCTTGAGCCAGTAGGGGATGGGCGCCCACAGCAGGTGGTGCGCTCCGACGCCGGTGTAGAAGAACGCGATGCCCCAGAACGCGATGAGTCCCAGGAAGTTGCTGTACAGCGGTGTGGACGTCTCGCGCGGCACGATGAAGTAGATCACCGCGAGCAGACCGGTCGTGAACCACAGCCCGAGCACGTTGTGGCCGTAGAACCAGTTGAAGATGGTGTCGTTGACGCCCGTGAGCGCGCCGGTGGGCGGGTTCCACATGACGTTGCCGATGAAGTACAGCATCGGGAACCAGATGACGGTCCCGATGATGTACCAGAGGCTGACGTAGAGCTTGGGCTCGACGCGGTGCCGGATGGTCATGTAGATGTTGATCATGTTGAGGATCAACACGATCATCACCGCGACATCGATCGGCCAGATGAGCTCCGCGTACTCGCGGCTCTGGGTGTGGGCGAGGAGCAGAAGGACGATGCCACCGGCGAGCGCGAGGTTCCAGAGCAGGGCGCACAGGTTGCCG
>Ga0209638_1000437_pt1 | contig 27270 bp, 22 predicted proteins | sample BarGraNGADG00211_FD_184490 | JGI IMG/M metagenome (GOLD analysis project Ga0209638, IMG submission 184490) | Arctic peat soil microbial communities from Barrow, Alaska - Barrow Graham LP Ref core NGADG0002-211 (SPAdes) (version 2) | ecosystem: Environmental > Terrestrial > Soil > Wetlands > Peat...
CAAAGCCCGCATAGGAGGTTCAGAATTTGCTGGGGTGATGAAGGGGAGATTAATAATAATTTCGCATGCCTGGCGAAAAATGTTCAACGAATCAGCCGCAGTTAAATCCTTAGCAATCAGGTCAATTGGTTTTGGTTGAATCGACTCTTTAAAAAACCAAGCAGCGAATAGCAAGCAATCATCCAAAGTAACCAGGCGTTCCCGAATAAGTGGGACGATTTTCAATAGTTTTATATCGTCCACGACAAGACCCTCATGCAGGAAATACGGCTTTACGCGTTCAGCCAGGTCTTCGGTTTGGAGCATACGAATGTGGGTTGCATTAAAGTGATCAAGTTTGGCAAAATTAATAGCTGCGGGAGAAGGAGTCAGGTTTTGAATTTCAAACCGTGCGATCATATCGTCAAGTGACAATACATCTCCCTCGGGAACGCCCCAGCCCATCAGCGCAATCCAGTTGAGCACACCTTCAGGAATATAGCCAAGCCCCTGTAAATCGCTCACAAAGATCGAGTGACCATCTTTAATTGCGTCGTTCGTTTCGCGCTTACTCATCTTCCCTTTTCCACTGGGTTTGAGGAAGACCGAAAGGTGTACAAATTCCGGTTCAAGCCATCCAAAGGCGCGGATGATGTGAACGTGTAACGGCAGGGAGGGCAACCATTCAGATCCGCGGATGACGTGGCTGATTTCCATCAAGTGGTCATCCACCATGGCAGCAAGGTGATAAGTAGGCAACCCATCGGATTTCAACAAGACAGAATCATCGAGGGCCGAGTTTTCTGTTGAACTTGAACCTCGCAATACATCTTCTGTCGTAATGCTCCCTTCCTTGGGCATTTTGAACCGAATGACATATTTTTCCCCAGAATCGACGCGCCATCGCCCCTCTTCCATAGCCAGATTTCTGCATGTCCCATCATAACGGGGGTTTTGTTTGCTATTTATCTGTTCCTGGCGGACACTTGCCAGCTTTTCTGGTGTGCAAAAACAAGGGAAGGCGTGCCCCAATCCCACCAACCTCCACGCATATTCGTTATAGATTTCCCGTCGCTCAGTTTGGCGATAAGGTCCGCAAGGGCCCCCAATGTCCGGACCCTCATCGTAATTGATACCAAGCCAATGTAAACCATCGATCAATTCCTGCTCCGCGCCAGGAACGAAGCGTTTTTGGTCAGTGTCTTCTATACGCAGAATGAATGTTCCCCCGGTGCGGCGAGCCAGGAGGAATGGGTAAAGAGCAGAACGGGCACTCCCAAGGTGCATCCGTCCAGTAGGGGATGGGGCAAAGCGTGTCCGAACAGGTTTTGAATTCAAGATGATCTCCCTAGAAGTCCAGCGGCTTATGTCTTAATACCACGCTTTCCACCAAGCCAATCCCCAGCATTAAAGAAATCAAACCACTACCGCCATAACTGATAAATGGAAGGGGAATTCCAGTGACAGGAATAAGATTAAGGTTTACAGCAATATTTACTGCTGCCTGGAAGAAAATTAAGATGGCTACACCGTAACAGATTAGAGACCCGAAAGGATCCCGGGCCAGGCGGGCTGCGCGCAGGCAACGGTAAACAATAAATCCTATCAAAACAAGCACAAAAATCGTCCCAACAAACCCAAGTTCTTCCCCTATTACTGAAAAAATGAAGTCGTTATGGCGGACTTTCATAAACCGGAGTTGTGTCTGGGTGCCACTCCCATATCCCTTACCCACCCATCCTCCTGACCCTAACGCAATTAAAGCCTGGATTACGTTATATGTGGCACCATTGCGAGCACTTAGATCCGGTCGGAAAAAGTTGATGATGCGCTGCTGTTGATATAGTTGGATAAAATTAAAAGCTATAACTGCCAGGATAATACCCGAAAGGATCATGATGCCAAGCTGCTTCAATTCCAATCCGCTTTCCCAACTCATTGCTGCCCACAATGCCATAATTACTATCACGTTACTTAAGTTTGGTTGGATGAAGATCAGTCCTGCGATGCCAAGGGTTATTAATAGTCCCTTGATCATCCAACTCCAATTTCGAGCTGCCTCTTTATTTTTGGCAAAATAATTTGCTAACGCCAGGATAACAACAACCTTTGCCAACTCGGTTGGCTGTATGGAAACCAACCCCGTTTCAATCCACCGGGTTGCACCAAAACGGGCACCGCCAATTACAAATAATAAAAGCAGGAAAATTACGATGACTACATACATCGGAATAATCGCACCAGACCAGAAGCGATAGTCGATGGCCGCGGCAAGGATAATTACCACGAATCCAATACCACCAAAGATCATCTGCCGTGGAACCAGGGTCGCCAGGTTTTCGTTACCCGCAATAGCAGATAGAATCATTGTGACTCCAAATACAAGAGCTACAATGACTGAACCGAGCAGCCAAAAGTCGAAATGTCGCCAAAAACCGCTGCGAAACATAATTTAGTGCAGGTCTATCCCGCCGAGCTCCCTGGCTCATGCCCCCGTCTTCGTCCAACAGTTCGCAATGGAATATCTGCTACGAGTCGCTGGGACCGCCCATCCTGCGCTACATTGATTTTCACTGCAGTTGGGTCGATATCAATATGGCGGGATATTGTTTCTATTAAATCATCTTTTAACGACTCCAATTCAACCGGCGTTAAATCTGTCCGGTCATGGATCAATACCAATTGCAATCGTTCTTTGGCGCTGTTGGCGCTCTTTTTTCGTCCAAACAGGAAATTTATCATTACTTCCTTCCCAGGAGGCGCTGAAATAGATTCTGTGATTCAAGGTCCATGAAAGTAACCTGCTCACCCAATAACCGCCTTGCGATATTCTGGAATGCCTGTCCGGCTTTGCTTTTTCCATCCAATGCCAGCGGCTGACCTTTATTGGATGCCATTATTACGTTTTCATCTTCGGGAATAACACCAATCAATTCAATCGCCAAAAGATCAAGCACATCCTCGACTGAAAGCATATCACCGCGTTTCACCATGGCTGGATCCAGCCGATTAATAATCAATGCTGCCGGACCTTTTTCTTCGGCATCGAGAAGACCAATTACCCGGTCTGCATCTCGCACTGCCGAGACTTCAGGATTAGTCATAACGAGGACTCGATCAGCGGCGGCGATTGCGTTCTTAAAACCGCGTTCGATCCCTGCCGGTGAATCGATGATGATCCAGTCCACTTCCTGGCGCAACTCGTCACAAAGGCGGACCATGTCACTCGGTGAAATCGCGGTCTTATCTCGAGTTTGGGCAGCTGGGATGAGGTATAAATCGGGAAGGCGTTTATCGCGAATCATGGCCTGGCGTAAACGACAGCGACCCTCAATTACATCCACCAAATCGTAAACGATGCGATTCTCGAGACCCAAAACCACATCCAGATTTCGCAAACCGATGTCTCCATCAATGCACGTTACTTTTTTACCTTGTGCTGCCAAAGCCACTGAAATATTTGCAACAGAGGTGGTTTTGCCAACCCCGCCCTTACCAGACGCAATTGTCACTACTTGTGCTGTCATCTTCCCGTCCTGTTTATTTATGCCAAGGCTCTGCCACCAGTTGTCCATCTTTCAGGCAGGCGATCTCAGGCTGGCTTTTCGCTTGTTTTTTTGGCGAGACGGCGATCTCGCCAGCGATACGTAGCTGGGTTGGCACCAACTCCAAGGCACAAACCACCGCCTTTTCGTTCCCCTGTGCTCCGGCATGGACAACTCCGCGCAACCGTCCCCAGACAATCACACTGCCACCTGCAACAATTTCCGCTCCCGGGTTGACATCCCCCATCACAATCACATTTCCTTCAAAAAGGATGCGTCCGCCGGAACGGAGTGGACCTTTAACCCATTTGGCTGCATCTTCAGGCAATACTTCGGGAGCAACTTTAAAATCAACTGGTTGAGGCTTCGATATTCGTGTTGCCAGCCCAAGATTTTGAGCGGTCGTTTCCGTGACAGATGATTCGCTCAGGATTGCCCAGAGTGTTATACCACGTTCCGAAAGCTGGTCACGCAATGTTGACAATTCGGCTACCCGCAACTCATTCAATCCCACATTAAGAACTACACGCGCTCCCTGGAAAAATGATAAGCGTTCATCGACATTTTTAACAAAAGCGTTTACCAGTTCCGGCCAGGAAGCACCGTCCAGGGTAATTAACAGACCATCCCGAATTCCTTTAATTTGAATTAATGAGGGCGACTCAACCATAATTCCTGAAATTATACTGCTTTTTGAAGGCTGTACTAAGTGGTTATTTGATGAAAAGCCTGTATCCAGAAATCTGAAGGCTATACGATTAGAAACGTGTGACGGGTATTGGGTTTATTAATCGAACCACATAGAGAAGCACAGATACATGGCTGAAGATAAATTCGCGATTTCAACCAATCCCAAGCTTTATTTGTACCTTCCCACGATGTCAACCCTCTGGTAAAATCAGCCCCCGGAGCGTTGTACCCTTCGCTCCCCCATCCCAAAGTAAGAAAGGGCTTGAAAATGAAAGTATTACTTATAAAGGACGTTTATAAACTTGGACGAGCAGGCGATGTAAAAAAAGTTGCAGATGGATATGGTCGCAACTTCCTGCTTCCGCAGAAAATGGCGGTACTGGCTACCCCAGGCGCTATTAAAACTGCAGAACGCATTCGTTCGAAAGCAGCTGAGAAACGAGTAATCCTCAACGATGAGATGAGCGTGGTTGCCAAGGCGCTTGAAAAGGTCCAGTTATCATTTGGAGCTCGCGCCGGTGAAACCGGGAAGCTGTATGGGTCCATAACTTCTCAGGAAGTGGCTGACGCTCTTCAAAAGAAGACCGGATATGCCCTTAAGCGTCAACAATTGGACATGCAGCCGCTGCGCGCGTTGGGTGAACATACGGTGAGAATCCGCTTGACGATGGATTTAATCCCGGAAATCAAGGTCACCGTCTTTCGCGAAGGTGAAGCAGAACCAAGCCTGCCTATCGAAGAACCTGCTCCAAAGGCAGAAGCAAAAGAACCTGTCGAAACACCGGTTGAACAACCTGCTGAACCTGACACAAGCACCGAATCTGCCGCATAATTCCTCGAAGAGAGAACAAACAGAACATCACCGGTCCATTCAAATTGGGGTGCCGGTGATTTTTCTTTAGCTAACATGGCAGAAACCATAGGACAACAACTTAAACAAGCTCGCGAAGATAAAAACCTGACCATCCAGCAAGTGGTACAGGTTACTCAAATACGGGCGCATCATCTCGAGGCAATCGAAGCAGATGATTTTGAATCCCTGCCATCTCCCATCCAGGCGCGTGGTTTTTTGCGGCTATACACTGAATTTTTAGGCCTCTCACTGGATGACGTAATTTCCAACCAGCGGGAAGGGGTGGGCCTGCCTGCCTCGACGGGAGAGTTATCCTCATCTTTTGACCAAGTTACAGTTTCAGCAGACAACTCCGGGAATAATCCTTTCCAGGGAAAAAACCATGTTTCCATCGGCTTTCCAAACAAGGTTATTGCCCGGTTCAACAGGATCGCCCATAGGGTAAAAACCAAACCTGGTCCAGCAGACTCTACAGAATTGACCAAACCAGAAATTCCACATGAACCAGATAAAGTTGAAAAAGATACGCCTCAAGTAGAAGCCCCCTTCCCAATTATCGAGACTCTTCCCTCCCAGACAATTTTTACCACAATAGGGGAAACGCTTCGACAACGCCGCGAAGGCTTGAGTTTGACCCTTGATGAGATCGAACGTCATACTCACGTCAGAAAACATTATTTGCTCGCCCTGGAAGCTGGAAATTTTGTGGACTTGCCGTCTTCGGTACAGGCGCGCGGCATGCTAAATAACTACGCCCATTTCCTCAACTTGGATGTTGATGCCATATTGCTAACATTCGCCGACGGATTGCAGCACCAGTTACTTGAAAGACAAGCCAAGTCTGAAGAGAAATCTGATAAACATTCATCGAAATTTCCATTCTTAAAAGACTTGCCATTTAAAATTAAGATCCCTGCAGTGATCCGGCGATATATCTCGTTGGACGTCATTGTTGGGGGTGGATTAATAATCCTCCTGCTCGCATTCGCTATTTGGGGGACCAGCCGAATTATCAGTTTGCGAACAGGCTCAACAACTCAACCGGCAGCGCCTCCCATGTTGAGCCTTTTGCAATTATCGACGGAGCTTCCAACTTCCACTCCAGAACCCGAAACAACCGGAAATGGACCCACCCCAGCTATTGATGTTGCTGTCGAAACTGCGGCTTTGACACTACCAGCCGCAGGCCAGGGGGCAGTACAAATAGTCGTCATCGCCCAGAATTCTGCATATGTACGCGTGACGGTGGATGGCAAAGTCCAGTTCGAAGGGCGGGTTACCGCTGGAAACGCGTATCCATATGACGGCAACACCCAAATAGAAGTCCTAACCGGAAATGGTAGAGCCATCAGTATCCTTTACAACCAGAATAACCTGGGTCCCATGGGAGATATCGGTCAGGTTGTGGATCACATCTATACCGCAAACGCCATCCTGAATCCGACGGCGACGTTTACCCCAACAACTACAATCACTCCCACCCCAACCAATACATTGAGACCAACTGCCACCTTGCGACCTTCTGCCACTCCGCGTTCAAGTTCCACCCCGCGCCCTTCTCAAACACCCGTACCATAAATCCAAGAAACATTTGATTAATTATGAAATATATCCTGGCAACTCGTTGATTTCGAGAAAGAAAGCTTTATTGTTATGAACCGAAAAACTTTCCATATGACGTCGCTTGGCTGCGCCAAAAATACAGTGGATTCCGACTCCATGGTGCAACTTTTGGAAAACAGCGGCTACAAGTCTGTAAATGCACCCCAGCAGGCAAGTGTGCTCATCGTCAATACCTGTGGGTTCATCGGCTCCGCGCGCGAAGAATCATATTCCACCTTGAGCACCCTGGCAGAGACAAAACGTTCAGACCAAATACTGATCGCGGCGGGTTGCCTGACCCAACGCTATGGTGCTGAAGTAGCCCGCAAGGTACCAGGCGTGGACGGGATCCTCGGTACCCGCAGGTGGATGGACATTGTCCAGGTGGTGCAACAATTGCGGCATAGTTCGCGGCATCCGTCAAATTCGGGGCTGCGACCCGAACCAATGTACCACTTGCCGGAAACTGCCACCATTGGAACTGACGAAAATGGCGTGTTACGCGCCTCCATCGCAGGTGCCAGTGCCTATATTAAAATCGCAGATGGATGCCGCCGACCCTGTGCGTTCTGCGCCATACCGCTTATAAAGGGCACGACTGTAAGCAGACCACTTGAAACCCTATTGGACGAAACAAGACAGCTTCGTGATATGGGAGTGCGGGAACTGGTCCTGATCGCCCAGGACACCACCGATTACGGTCACGATTTGGGGATGAAAGAAGGCCTTGCCACCCTGCTGGAGAAAATAATCTCTGCAGCGCCGGACATGGACTGGATCCGGATCATGTATGCGTTTCCCGGCTATGTCACCGACCGACTGATTGAGGTGATGGCAACCCATCCGCAGGTGTTACCTTACCTCGATATCCCACTCCAACACGCAGATCCCGTCCTCCTGACCAGGATGCGACGCCCTGCCAACATTGACTGGGTGCACACCACGATCGCTAAAATGCGGGCAAAGTTGCCCAGGCTAGCCATCCGGACGACATTCATCGTTGGGTACCCTGGCGAAACGGAGAAGGAGTTCCAGACTCTTTTGGACTTCGTTGAGGAATTGCGCTTCGATCGGGTGGGAGCATTCCAATTTTCATTTGAATTAGGGACGGCCTCCGAAGCCTTTGGAGATCCCATCCCCGCGACTGTCAAACAGGAACGTTACCAGAGGCTGATGGAGCTTCAACAGACCATCTCGCTGCAAATCAACCAATCATATGTGGGGCAGACGCTGGACGTTTTGGTTGAAGGGGAACAGAACGGAATAGCCATCGGACGATCCTATCGGGATGCGCCTGAGATCGACGGGATGGTTTTTATCGAAGGGAAAGCGGAAATTGGGAGCATTGTCCCGGTAAAAATCACGGGGGCTATGGCTTACGATCTAACGGGTACTCCGGCGATTTAATAAAGATCCAAGGGGGAGTCACAAAGGGTGGGAGCAACGAACATCAAGGTGTAGGGGTATTCGTTAGTGCAGGAGTATTTGTTGGAACCACCGCAGTTGTCGGAGTCTCGGAAGGAGGAGTTGTCGTAAATGTCGGAGTTCCTGTCCCTTCTGCGGTACCCCCCGGGGTAACGCCACCACTGCATTTATTTGCAGCTTCGGTGGCGGATGGATATACCGCGTTATTTAATGGGTCGCCCACCGTGAAGGCCGCAGAATATTGATCTACAGCCTTGCAAAATTCCCCGGCTGCGTAATATTGTTCTGCCAGCATTTGAGTGGCTTCCACCCAACGACTGGTGGCGCTCAGGCAGGATGAATCCGTTAAATTGGGATACTGGGCCATCACCTGAGCAAAAAAGTTTTGCGACTGCAACCAGTCCTGGTCCCAAAAGCTGGCGCCGATAATATATAGACGGGCGTAAGTACGCAAGCTTTCCGCGGAAGCGTCCAGGTTCCCGATGCCAACAAAGTGTTCGGCGAGGGTCAGATCATAAATGCCGCCTTCCAGGTTGGCATCCTTGCAGGAAGCGGCAATTTTCCCCACCCCGCGCTGACGAAGAGCCATGTAGTACATGCCATCGACCTGGGCGGTCTGGAAATTGGGAAAAGACTTGCGCAGGGAATCCAAGTTGGTTATGGCGCCATTCCAGTCACTGGCATTCAAAAGCTGTTGGGCAGTATTAAAAATATCCTGCGCACCGCGTAAATCGGGAGTGGGAGAAACGACCGGGGTGGGAGAAAACTCCGGAGTGGGGGTGGCATGTATTTTCAACATCAAGTCGGAATAAGCAGTAACGATGCCGGGATATCTCGAGTCATTGGTGATGACCCAATCGAAATACTTTTGGGCAAGCTCGTAATTGCCATCTGTATAGGCTTGCATTCCGAGTTGGAACTGCTCATCGATCTGCCCGGCGTCCTGTGTATTTTTGGCAGCCACGCGCTGCCCCATCCCGGACCCGTATCCAGCCAACAAGCCAATTGCAATAAGGGCAACTACACATATCCCGACCAACCAGCGAGGGAAACTCTTTTTTGGTTCGGTTACCGGAGATTCCGCAGGAGTTTTTTGGAGAGGGAGATGGGGTTCTGTATCTTTCAAGTCTGTTTCAGGCATCGGGCGATTATACCTCAGGATTAAAGTTGAAGAAGAAGGCGGCCTTCCTTCCAAATGAAGGGCAGTGCGACGGCCGCACCACATACAAGGGATATCAATGCAGCAAATATTGGAGAAAGCGGTATGAAATTTAATACGGCAAACGCAACCAGCCCGCCCACAATTGCTGCAAGCAATGCGCGAACCAGGGTACCCTTCATTTCGAACAAGCCAGGAAATTTACGGTTCTGTAATGAGAGCAGAACGAAAGCCTGCGTTGTGAACGTTGCGGCGGCTGCCAGCGGAATACCAGGCACACCAATCCAGGTGGAAAACAACCAGGCTAGCAAAATAAATGAGACCACCTGGATAAACGCCGCCACGAGCGGGGTGCGTGTATTCTGGTTCGCATAAAATGAACGCACAGCGGTCTCAAGCCAGGTGTCACCGAGCAAACCAAAGAGGAAAGCCCAGGTGCACCAGGTGACCATGTCAAGCTGGGAGGTTTCGTACCCGAAGAAACCTGCCACCAATGGACGGATGGCAACCGCCAGCAAGGCAGCGGCAGGAAGGCTGAGCGCCAGCATCACCCGCAAGGCGCGGTTAACCGTTTGACGGAAAGCATCAGGCTGGCGGCGATCAATAAACTCGGCCAGGGTTGGCAGAAGGGCGATGGCGATAGCCGTACCGATCACCGTTTCGGGGACCTGCTGGATGGTCCAGGCGAGATTCAGCGCCCCCACGCCCACCCCGCCAAAGCGGGAGCCCAGGCTGTCGCGGGCGACAAAATAAGCCTGGATGCTTGCCATGGTCAGGACACGCGGCCAAAGCAGGATGAGAACGCGCTGCACACCGGGCATCCTGAGCCCGATGACCGGTCTCCAGCGGAACCCGTAATGGATCAACCCCGGGACCTGGATCAGCAGGTGCATGGCAGCCCCCAGTATGACGCCGTAAACCATTCCGTACAGTCCCAAACCGAAAGCCGGGAGGGTCAGCGGACCGAGATGAAAGCCCTGGCTGGGGGTCAGGACGGTAACACCAAAAATCTGTCCCAGGTTATAAAAAATGGGCGCCAGGGCGGGGAGCAGGAAATGCTTGTTGGCCTGCAGACCCGACATGACCAACCCGCTGATGGAAAAGAGGAGAATGGCGAGCAGGTCGAGGCGCATCAAGGAGGCGGTAAGGGCCTGGTTTGCGGGGGTAAAACTCGGAACAATAATAAACCGGACAAGCGGTTCTGCAAAAGCGATGATGACCACCGAGATCGCAGCAGTCAACAGGAAGGCCAGGTTAATTATCCGGGAGAATAAATCCCAGGCAGCGGAGCGGCCATCCCGGTCAAGATATTCCTTTAGTACAGGAATGAATGCCACTCCAAGGGCACCTCCAGAAAGCAGCGCCGAAAGGTAATCTGGAATGTTATTGGAGGCGCCAAAAATTCCCATCCCTTCCAACCCGACCACCTTGTTAAAGAGCATGGCTTTGACAAAGGCAAGACCCTTGTCAAAAGTAAAGAAAAAAGCCAGCATTAATGAGATTCGGGTAAGACCAGAAAGTTTTCGCATCAGGACCCAACCCTAATCGAGTGCACCAATTTCTTTTTCAACTGCCTCCAATATTTCACCCGACCTGACCAGGGCTTTCATGGCATTGTGATCGGGGTAAAGCGGGCGATCCTCTTCAAGATGAGCCACGTGTTTGCGAATGACCTCACGTGCCTTCTGAGTGCCCTTGCCGGGTGTGAAAGTGCGGAAATCCAAAGCCTGGGCAGCCGCCATGAATTCGATGCCTAGCACCCCCCAGGCATTATCCAGGATCTGACCATTCTTGAGAGCAGTATTCATGCCCATCGAAACAAAGTCCTCCTGATCGGCTGCAGCGGGGATGGACTGGATGCTGGCGGGGGCGGATAGAATACGCTGCTCGACAATAAGATGGTCGGCGGTGTACTGGCTGAGCATCAAGCCGGAATAAAAGCCAGGGTTGTGGGCCAGGAAATCAGGTAAACCCGCCGAAAGAGCCGGATTGGTCAGGCGGTTCAGGCGGCGCTCGGCCATTACGCAAACCATGGTAATGGCAATCCCGGCCATGTCCATCGGCAGAGCTACGGGGGAGCCCTGGAAATTGGCGCCAGTGAGGGTCAATTTCAGGTCTGGGATGAATATGGGGTTATCGCCTACACCGTTCAGTTCGATCTCGACCTGAGAACGGGCATACGCAATGGCATCGCGGGCGGCACCGACGACCTGGGGTGTGGAACGCATCGAGTAGGCATCCTGGACCTTGGTTTTCATCTTCCCCGTTGTCAGGTCGGACCCGGAGACCAATTTCAATATATTTTTAGCTGAAGCAACGGCACCCTTGAAGCCACGCAATTCATGGATCCTGGAATTGTAGGGTTTCAAGTTGCCCAAGAGCGCCTCAATTGACATGGCAGCCGCGATCTCGGCCTGTTTGAGGAAACGTTCCATATCGTAAATGTGGAGGGCGGACATGGCGGTGAGCAGATTGGAACCGTTGATGGCTGCCAGCCCGTCCCGAGCCTGCAGCCCGGGAACCGGAATACCAGCGCGGTGCATGGCCTCGCCACCCGGGAGACGTTCTCCCATATAGAAGGCTTCACCCTCCCCCAAGAGGAGAAGCATTGCCTGGGCCATCGGAGCCAGGTCACCACTAGCGCCGACAGAACCTTTATTACAGACTACCGGGGTGAGGCCTTTATTGAGCATCGCGACCAGGGTGAGGGTGATCTCGGGGCGGCAGCCTGAATTCCCGTGGGCGTGAACATTGATGCGCCCTGCCAGGGCGGCGCGGACCTGTTCTTGCGGGACCGGGTCACCGATGCCGGCAGCGTGATTGTAGATGAGATATTTCTGGAATTCCTTGACCTCATCATCTGAAAGGATCTTCTCCGAAAACTCGCCAATGCCGGTGTTGGTGCCATACATGGTCTCATGGGCAGCGAGTTTCTCTTCCAACATTGCCCGGCAGACCTTGATGCGTTCCAGGGCGGCAGGAGCCAGTTCAACTTTTTCGCCGAAACGGGCAATTGCGACGAGTTTTTCGATGGTGAGGGAAGATCCGTCGAGGGTAATGGTCATTAATTGCTCCTTAGAATTCAGGTATCTTGATTTTACCCCATCGGGGAGGGTGAAACCAAGATCCGGTGAAAAGGGATATTGCAATGATCAGCGCGCGAAAACGACTACATTCGAATGACTGATTTTGGATCGTTTATTTTATATGATGCTTGCATGCAACATTTAACGAGTGCGTCCCATCGACGACTCTGGTCGTCGATGCGGCCGATTGCGGCTTGAAGCCGCATCGGCTCAAAACGAATGACTGATTTTGAGGGGTTAAAAATCGATGACGGCAGAAGTTTTCATTTTTCATCGAGCGATCATTTTAGCGAAAATTCAGTTTTATCAAATTCGAACCACTTTTAGATGGATTTTGGAGATGCTGCCGTGATCTACGGGTTCTGATGCCTTTCCGTTTGAAAAGATAAACCATTGGAATCAGGGGAGGAATAACCCCACGGGTGGGGGTATAAATGGAATTAATGCCAGGGGTGGAGAAACGACTGAGGAACGAATAATTTCTCCAGGTAGAGGGTTTTTTGGGCGACCACCTCCCTATAAAGCAGGGATGATAAGGGTCGCCTCTATCACGGACAGCATCCCTCGAGCATGAGCGGGCAGGATGACCCCCCCAGATCGGGGATAAAGGATCTTAACTCAACCCGTTAACGCAGATTTTGATGCACCCGCCGGCTCTGGTGTTTCAAATTTTAAAGGACAAAAATAAGACGGAAAATAACAGACATAATTTACCGCAACTTGATTATAGAACATAATTTCTAGTATGTCAACCTGTAAATGCCCAAAGAGGATAGATCCAAATAAGAGTTATTAAGGTACGTCTGAATATTGTATGAGAAACGGGGGAACTGCCTTGACTTTTCCTGCGACCCAAATATAATTGCATTTTGCAACTATTTTTAAAGGAAATGAAATAATGAACTCCCCACAACAAACCGCTGTGCTGGTGATCGACTATATCCCTCAATTGATGCGACTGCTGCGGACCAAGTTCCGTGAAAAGCGTACCGATAGTCTATCAATGGTCCAGTTCCGGACGCTGGCATTCGTGGATGCGAACCAAGGCGCGTCGCTTTCAGATGCGTCCACAGCCATTGGGTTGAGCCTGCCCTCGATGTCCAAACTGGTGGATGCGCTGGTAAACCAGGGATACCTGCAACGGGACATGCACGGGGAAGACCGGCGCAGAATCCGCCTCTCCCTTACGGGAAAAGGCAAAAGCGAGCTGGATGAGTCATACCGGCATACTCAGTCGTACTTTGAAAATAAATTTGCAGAGATCACTGAAGATGAGCGAAAGCAGATCGCTGAATCCATGAACCTGATGAATAAATTATTCACGCTTGATCCAAAACCCAAAATGCTTGAACCGGGTAAATAAAATAGTGTTACCGCAGGAAAATTAGGATCGTGCCAGGAGCAAAATAGATAAATGGATAAAAAATATTCCCTATTCGGAAAGGTAGTTGACTATAAGTGGATCGTATTAAGCGTCACGACCATCGGAGCGCTGATGGCAGCCATCGACAGTACCATCGTAGTCCTTGGGCTTCCGGAAATGATGGTGAAACTTCACGCAGACCTGATCGAGATGATCTGGGTAATCATGGGCTACATCCTGGTGAGCACGGTCTTCCTACTGACCTTTGGGCGGGTGGCGGACATGTTTGGCAGGGTGCGGATGTACAACCTCGGTTTCGTGATCTTCACAATCGGATCAGCCCTGTGCGGTTTTTCAGTAAATGCAACAGAGTTGATCCTTTTCAGGCTGGTACAAGGCAGCGGCGCGGCAATGATGGTAGTCAACAGCGTGGCACTGATCACCGAGGTTTTCCCTGCAAATGAACGCGGCAAGGCGCTGGGAATCAATGCAATCACCTTCTCATTCGGAGGAGTGGCTGGACCCATCCTGGGCGGCTTGATCCTGACATTGGCTGACTGGCGCTGGATCTTCTTCATTAATGTACCGGTGGGGATCCTGGGGGCAATCTGGGGGTACCGGGTGCTGCGCGAGATGTCGGTTCGAGCCCGCAATGAACGTTTTGACGGGGTTGGTGCGATCAGCTTCAGCCTCAGCCTGACTTCCCTTTTAATAGCCCTGACACTGGGTATCGAATACAACTTTACATCGACCCCCATCCTCGTGCTTTTCGGGGTATTCCTGGTGGGAATGAGCTTTTTCCTGTGGTGGGAAAGACGCGCCACCAACCCAGTGCTGGACCTGAGCTTATTCAAAAACCGGGTATATAACTTTTCGGTGATGTCGGCAATGATGCAATCGCTGGCGCTCTTTGCGGTGAATTTCCTGATCGTTTTCTATTTGCAGGGAGTGCTTGGATATGATCCGCTTAAAGCAGCACTGTTACTAATCCCCCTGCCCGTGATGACATCCATAATTGCACCCTGGGGAGGCAATATCGCAGACCGAATCGGGGCGCGCATCCCTGCGACGGTTGGCTTGCTGATACAAGGCGCAGCATTGGTCTGGTTTACTCGAATCACACCGGCCATGCCCTACTGGCAGATCGCTGTTGGTCTAGGTTTCATGGGGATGGGCGGAGGACTGTTCTACCCACCAAATACGAGCGCCGCTATGAATTCTGCCCCCAAAGACAGGCTGGGGATTGCCTCAGCGACTCTGGCGACCCTACGCCAGGCAGGCATGGTGACCAGCTTTGCACTCTCCCTGGCAGTGGCTGCGAGCAGTCTGCCGCGGGATGTGATGATGCAATTGTTCGTGGGCAATAACGTGGCCATGGGTTCAGCTCCAATGGAGGCGTTCGTGACAGGGATGCACAGCGCGTTCTATGTTTCGCTCGTGTTGGTAGTCATTGCGGCAGGAATTTCGTTCGTGCGAGGAAAGGAAGACCGGAAGGCGTTGGCGGAGGAAGGTGTGAGCCCGGTGACAGAAAATGCAGCAAAGTAATTTCCCAAATGTTGAGTGAAGGGGTTTTATGAAAACATACATTTCGCTCCTAAGAGGCATCATTGTTAGCGGGAAAAACTAACCCCCACCGCCTGCGGCACCTCCCCCAAATCCGACATAAAGATTTCTTTGTATTACCAAACATTTAATTGTCGTATTTGGGGAAGGATGAAAACCTATATTTCATTGCAGAACGAGGTTGACATCCACAGGAAAAAGAACCCCACCGCCTCCGGCACCTCCCCCAAATCCGACATAAAGATTTCTTTGTATTACCAAACATTTAATTGTCGTATTTGGGGAAGGAAGAGACACAAGGTAGGGTTCAGCCGCATTCGCACACATCAATATTTAAGTTTGCAGGACTACAAAATGCCGACGGGGTGGGGGTAGGGGGAAGATTACAAGACGTCCAGCAGCAATCCCCAGCAGGGGCCACGCAACCCAAACCCGAACTGTGACTACTACACGTGTGGTTGCTCAAATTGCAGCACACTCCGGCGTTGGTACTATATAAGGTGGCATTCACCGGCGGGGGACGGACGAAGGTAAAAAGAACCACGATAATGAACAGCACACCATACAACAACCGCTTCATGATACCAGCGTAGCACAAGCGATTTCGCTTGTCATCCTATCGATTCATAAAACCAGCATAATACAATTCCTATGGTCTTACAATATCAAAATCAAGCTTCTCCCTATTTGCTATCTCTGTGTTCATCCGGTCCATTATTTGTTGCCAAAAAGCATTTGTTTCTGGAGTGGCAACGGATTCACCACATGCGCTTAAACTATTACCGGATACCATACATTTATTTTCAATAGTTCCAAAAAATTCTAGTATAGTAAAGTTTTCATAAATAAAAGAAGCATCGCTTATATCTACACCATTCACATAATATGGATTAAAATTGGCGTTTTTGAACCAATCTGTAGCCATCAGAAGCCGGCCCTGGCCGTCCACCCCAAAGAAGGCTTCAACTCCCCGATTGAATTCCACGCCCAACCTGGGGTCAATATCATCGCCGATCAGCATAGAAAATCCCTGCCGTGGGTTGATCCATGCTTCCCTCCGCACGCCGGTATCATCCGTGATAAGCATAAGCACTTCGCCGCCCGTGGGCTGCTTGAGAAGGTCCAGATATTGCTCGTAGGTCACGTCATTTCCCATAAATTTGGTGTAACGATAATGGGATATCCGCAGGAACGCATCTGCTACGGCGTTCGCGCCTTCCTGCGTTATCGTCACGCCGATAAACGGGGTCACCGGGAACGTGGTGTCGTGCACCACGTCATATGCGAGCCCGACAATAATCGGGATATCCAACCCTGCTACTTTGCCAGTCCACTTGTTGTGCCATTCCGCAGGGTACAGCGCTGAAAATTCACGGCTGGGTCCGTTTTCAAACGGGATCTGCGGTGTTTCGGTAGCCGGCGGGACCGGCGTTTCCGTGAAGGTCGGCTGGAATTCGGTGGGAGACGGTGTATTGGGAGGCGGGATGGTTTCAATATGCGCGGGTGTCGGGATCGGAATATTTGTCCAAATGGGAGTCATTTCACTTGATGGAAAAGACGCGCAAGCGCTTAGAAGCAATACGGGTAATAATAATGCCGTCCCTCTTTTCATCTTTTCTCCGAGGAATATTATAGTCTGGAATTAGAGGCGTGAAATAAGAACCCCCACCGCCTTCGGCACCTCCCCCAAATACGACATAGAGATTTCTTTGTGTTACCAAATATTTAATTGTCGTATTTGGGGGAGGCCCAGCAGGTAGTGGTTGCTTGAAAAGGGTTTGCTTATGTTATTAAGAAGTGTTCAATAATAAAAGGGAAATATAAATATGAAATCATATATACTACATGTTGTCGTATTTAGGGGAGGATGAAAACCTATATTTCAGTACTGAAATAGGTTGACGTCCAAAGGAAAAAGAACCCTCACCGCTTTTGGCACCTACCCTTACGCCCCCAGGGGGGTGCTTCGCAATGTGCAGGTGTCCCCCAAATCCGTAAACCCCCACCGCCTCCGGCACCTCCCCCAAATACGACATTTAAATTTTGTATAATTACCAAAGGATTATTTGTCATATTTGGGGGAGGCTGGGTAGGGGTGGTCGAGTGGTGTAGAATCATTCAATGCCTGCAAGAAGAACCACTGCTTCAGGTTACGAGCACGCCAAAATATTACGAAAAGAACTTACACCCGCTGAAAGTAAATTGTGGGCATATTTGCGCGGGAACAAGCTGAATGGAGTATATTTTAGGAGGCAGCACGCGATTGGAAAGTATGTTCCTGATTTTTGCGCAATCAAAGCAAAATTAATTATTGAATTAGATGGAAGCCAACACCTCGGTCAAGACGAAAACGATATGGAAAGAACAAAATATCTCAAAGAAAAGGGTTATAAAATGCTTAGGTTTTGGAATGGCCAAGTGATGAACGATATTGAAGGAGTGATTCGTGCAATTATCCTTGCCATGGAATCAAAATCGAATATTAAATAAAATACTCAAAATGAAGTAGGATATCCCTAATGAAGACGTATATTTCGCTTTTGCGAGGGATTAATGTCAGCGGGAAAAACCAGATCAGGATGCCGGACCTAAAAAGGTTATATGAATCCCTGGGTTTGGTGGACGTGGTGACTTATATCCAGAGCGGAAATGTGGTTTTCGACACTGAAGTAAAAGATCCAGCCAAGATTATCAAGTTAATTGAAGAGGGGTTGACGAGATCGCCTGGGGGAGACGTGCGGGTGATCCTGCGGGATAAGCGAAATATTAAGAAGATCCTCGAGAGCAATCCATTCTTAAATCAAAGGAACTTAGATCCGAATAAACTATATGTCACGTTCCTGTGTGAAGCAGCAACGGGATTGGGAGTGCAAAATCTCCCCCTCCCGAATAACAACGTTGACGAATTTATGATATATGATAAAGAGGTCTATCTTTTTTGCCCCAACGGATATGGAAAGACAAAATTCTCAAATACCTTTTTCGAAAATAAGTTGAACATTACAGCTACAACCAGGAACTGGAAAACAGTGAACTCATTGTCCGAGATAGCGGAACGGAGGTAAATATGAACGATAAAAATACTGCTATGCGCATTGAGACAGATTCTTTCGGCCCGATCGAGGTGCCAGACGATAAATACTGGGGAGCGCAAACGCAGCGGTCCCTGCAGAATTTCAAGATCGGGGGTGAACGCCTGCCGAGGCCCATGATCCGGGCGCTGGGCATCGTCAAGCGCTGCGCGGCCATCACCAACGTACAGATGAAAACCCTGGACGAGAAAATTGGAAATGCGATCGCCGAGGCAGCCCAGGAAGTCATCGACGGCAAACTGGACGACAACTTCCCGCTGGTAGTCTGGCAAACCGGCTCAGGCACGCAATCCAACATGAACGCCAACGAGGTGATCTCCAACCTGGCGATCCAGCGGATGGGGGGAAAGATGGGTTCCAAGACGCCGGTCCACCCGAACGACCATGTCAACCGCAGCCAGTCGACGAACGACGCTTTCCCGACCGCAATGCACATCGCCACAGTCGAGCAACTGCAGCACGCCCTGCTCCCGGCACTGGAACATTTATTTAAAGCTCTATCCGAAAAATCCCAGGCATGGAACGGGATCATCAAGATCGGGCGGACACATTTACAGGATGCCACTCCCCTGACCCTGGGACAGGAATTCTCCGGTTACGCGGCACAGGTCAAACTGGGGATGGAGCGAATCAACGACAGCTTCAAGAGGTTATACCCGCTGGCAGAGGGCGGCACCGCGGTAGGCACCGGGCTGAACTCTAAACCGGGGTTTGCGGAGCAATTTGCCAAAGAAGTGGCAAAGTTTACCAAACTTCCATTTACCACAGCACCCAACAAGTTCGAAGCACTGGCAACCCACGACGCCATGGTGGAAATAGCGGGGGTATTAAATACGATCGCGGTGGGCCTGAATAAAATCGCCAACGATATCCGCCTGCTGGCTTCAGGTCCGCGCTCCGGGTTCGGGGAGCTTTCGCTGCCAGAGAACGAGCCCGGATCGTCGATCATGCCGGGCAAGGTCAACCCGACCCAATGCGAAGCCATGAGCATGGTCTGCGCCCAGGTGATCGGGAACCACACCACGGTCACATTTGCCGGTGCGCAGGGACACCTGGAGCTCAACGTATTCAAGCCCGTCATCGCCTATAACGTATTACAGTCCATTCGGCTGCTGGGGGATGCGGCGATGAGTTTCAGCGATAATTGTATTGTGGGAATCGAGCCAAACGTCGAGCGGATCGCCGAGTTGATGGAGAAATCACTGATGCTGGTGACCGCGCTGACCCCGCACATCGGGTACGACAAAGCAGCCAGCATTGCCAAGCTGGCGTTGAAGAATGGAACGACCCTACGGGAAGAAGCCGTGGGAGGCGGGTTTGTGAGCGCAGAGGAATTCGATAAGTACGTGAGACCGGAGGAGATGATCCAACCGAAGTAATTAGGCAATCGATCGTGGCTATTAAGAGGAATCGCTATTCAATCAAAATCACCCCTAAAACTTGCCATGGACTGTGGTAAAGGCATGATTGCCTTATACCCGGCATGATCCTGAAAATTCCTGGCAACAATTCTGATCGCGTCCGTTCCTTCCACCCCAGCGCAGTTTAGCCGGGGTGGTTTTTTTTCTACTTTACCGCCTTATCCGTGATCTCAAGCGCCTTATCCAGAATTGCAAATCCTTCCTTCAACTGTGCTTCGGTGATAATCAAAGGCGGAATGACGAGGGCAGTATGCCAATGAGTATAAAGAAACAAACCATGATCAGTGCAATATTTACGGAATGCAACCATCTCGGGGGATGAACCGTTCCAGGGAGTCATTGGCTCTTTCGTTTTGCGATCTTTTACCAATTCCATGATCCCAAACAAACCGATATTGCGGACATCTCCCACGGAAGGATGAGTCTCTCCCAGGTCAGCCAGGAGCTCATGCAGGACGGGTCCCATGGCTGCGGCGTTTTCCACGATACCGTCATCCTTCATTACCTGGATGTTGGCGACCGCGGCTGCCAGGGAGACCGGATGGGAAGTGTAGGTTAATCCGCTTTCGAAGGCGCGCTCGTCGAAGGCGGCAGCAATTTCTGGTTTCATGGCTACGGCACCCAGGGGAGCGTACGCAGAGGTAAGTCCTTTTGCCATGGTGATGATATCGGGGACGACACCCCAGTTGTCGACCGCGAACCATTTCCCGGTTCGTCCAAAACCGCTCATTACCTCGTCGGCGATCATGACCATCCCATAGCGGTCACACAAGGCGCGAACGCCTTGCAGGTAGCCATCCGGGGGAATGATGATGCCATTCGTTCCGGTGACAGATTCCATCAATATTGCGGCTATCGTTTCCGGACCCTCGTAGCGGATGATCTCTTCCAGATGATTCAGGTAGTCCTGGCAAAACTCCGCGTCAGAAATATCCGGGTTGGTGCGGTGAAAGGTGGAGCGGTACCGGTACGGGTCGAGAAAATGGACTACACCCGGCATCAGCCCCGGTTCCCAGGCAACGCGGCGCGGGTCACCGGTGAGCGCCATGGCACCAGCAGTGGCACCGTGATATGAACGATAGCGGGCAAGGATCTTGAAGCGCCCGGTGTAGCCGCGGGCGAGCTTGACGGCGTTTTCATTGGCATCTGCTCCGCCCAGGGTGAAGAGCACCTTGGTGAGGGCGCCCCCAGGGGTCACTTCCGCAACCATGCGGCTGGCAAGTGCGCGAACCTTTGTTGCCATGCCCGGTGCAGCGTAAGGAAGCTCACGGGCCTGGGTCACCATGGCCTCGATCACGCGCTGGTTGCCGTGACCGATATTGACACACATAGTCATCGAGTTGAAGTCAAGGTAGCGTTTGCCGGAGGTATCCCAAAAATAAACTCCCTCGGCATGATCGAGCGGAATGGGGCTCACTTTGGCCTGGGCCGACCAGGTCCAAAAAACATGTTCTTTCGAGAGGGGCAGGATTTCATCATCGGGGAGATCAAACATGAGAACCTCGTAGAATTGACGATTCAGGATTTTGGAATTACGATTCGAGAATTCCATTTGATTATAATACGCGACAAGAGAACCCATGCCCATGTTCGATGAAAACTCTTTCCCATATCAACGCATCTGCGTGGTGGGAACAACCGGTTCCGGGAAAAGCCGGCTTGCAAGCGAACTGGCGAGGCGGAAGCAACTCCCCCACATCGAGTTGGACTCCTTATATTGGGGTCCAAACTGGACAGGTTGCAGCGACGAAGAAATGCGTCAGCGTGCAAGTGAGGCGACCCGGGGAAACGCCTGGGTGGTGGACGGGAATTACGGCTCCATCCGCGATCTGACCTGGCCGCGCACCGAAGCGGTAGTCTGGCTGGATTATCCCCTGCCGATCATTCTATGGCAACTTTGGAAGCGAACCTGGAAACGCGTGGTGACAAAAGAGATCCTGTGGGGGACGAATAAAGAAAGGCTGCTGCCGCAATTTTTCAGCAAGGACTCGCTGTTCCTATGGGCGCTAAAAACATACAAACGACGCAAAAAGACTTACCATGAGCTCACAAGCGCTCCTGAATATGCATCCGTGGTCGTAAAACACTTCAAGTCTCCGCGCGAAACCCGTGCCTGGCTTGATTCCTGGGTGTACTCCAGATCCCAGTTCCAAGGATAGTGATTAGATCCAGAAACGGAGCTTAAATAAATCATACGGCGGCCTGCAACACTGCGTATGGATGGATTTGGCGGGATGTTATACTCAGGATTGCTGCAGCACCCAAGGAGGATCCATGGCTGATAATTCCCTTTTCGAGAACCAGGTTGCACTTGTCACAGGCTCGGGGCGCGGGATCGGGCACGCCATCGCCTTGAAATTTGCGCGCAATGGTGCAGACGTGGTGATCAATTTTTTTCGCAACCGGGCACCTGCAGAAGAAACCGCCCGGGAAATCGAAACCCTGGGACGGCGCGCCCTGGTAGTCAAAGCCGATGTGGGCGACCTGGACGACCTGAACCGACTTTTCGACGAAACTGAAAAGACGTTCGGGAGACTGGATATCTACATTCATAACGCAGCTTCGGGGTACAACCGCCCGGTGCTGAATCAAAAACCCAAGGGCTGGGACTGGACGATGAACATCAACGCCAGGTCACTGCTTTTTGGTGCCCAACGGGCGGTACCCTTAATGGAAAAATCCGGCGGGGGGAGAATTGTCAGCATATCCAGCCCGGGAGCAGGCAGGGTCATGACAGATTACGCAGTAGTTGGAGCCAGCAAGGCAGCCATCGAAAGCCTGACCCGCTACCTAGCGGTGGAACTCGCCCAAAAAAACATCGTTGTGAACGCCGTCTCACCTGGAATCGTGGAGACGGATGCCCTGAAACACTTCGCAGCAACTGCGGACGGGAGCATCCTGCAGAAAGCCACGGCAGCCACTCCTGCGGGCAGGCTGGTCACGCCTGAGGATGTGGCTGAAGTGGTGGCCTTCCTGTGCACACCGGCAGCAGCCATGATCCGTGGGCAGGTGATCGTTGTCGATGGGGGCTACACCCTGCGAACGGATTAATTTATCCAGATTTATCCAATGGTTTTTGTGTTAGAATAAGCGCACTTGCAGTAGGATTTGTGTGTGGATAAACCGCCAGACCTGAACAAGGCTGGCGGCTTTTTCATAGCCTGCCGCCCAATTCATAAGGAGACGAGATAAGGATGGAAACAAAAATCTATGTTGGCAACCTGTCCTACGATACAAAGGAAGATGACCTGCGCACCCTTTTTGCACAGGCTGGGACGGTTGCTTCGGTGGCTCTGATCAAAGACCGCGATACTGGCCAATCCAAGGGTTTCGCGTTCATAGAAATGAGCAACCAGGCTGAAGCCGAAAAGGCGATCCAGATGTTCAACAACTTTAGCTTTGGAAATCGCCCGTTGAAGGTGAACCTGGCTCGTCCGAAAGAGGAACGCAGTTTTGGCGGCGGTGGATATGGTGACAAACGCGGTGGTCCCGGCGGCGGCAGCGGCTACGGCCGCAGCGGCCCAGGCGGCGGTGGCGGAAAAAGTCGCCGCGGTCCCGGCAACAGCGGCGGCCAACGCAGATTCTAGGATCATGGAAATCCCGCAGTAGAACCTGCGGGATTTTTTTATCCAACCAGGATAACGCGGGCTGGAGCCCCGTCAGATCCAACCAGGTTTAACGGCAGACAATATAAAGTGTAGAACCCGGGGGAGACGGCGCTCAGATCCAGCCCCTCCAGGATAACGATCCCGGGCTTGAGTAATGCCTGGTGAGCGGGGATACTTTGGTTGAACGGCGCAACAGACAGGTAATCTATTCCAACCAGTTTGACACCAGCCCCCACAATCCATTCAGCGGCATCCACCGAGAGGCCCACATAACCCCGGTCGAATTCTTTTACCGATCTTTCCCACAGGCGGGAATTGCGAGTTTTTAACAACAGGCGCAATGTGCCAGGTTTAACGGCTGCTTTCTCAAGAAGCCCAGCAGTGATCAAACCAACCTCTTCCGGCACCTGGACGACCTGCACCGGACCGACGAGCACATCCAAGGACAAAGTATCCACAGTGCGGCCATCATTCAAGAAATGGTGAGGCGCATCCACGTGAGTGCCAGTATGGACGCCGCATGCCAACCGGGAGACATTGTCATGGGCGCCGGCATCCATGGAGGAAACCCGCTCCAGGACCACCGGCGGATCACCGGGCCAGACGATCATCCCGGGAGAAATGGGAAGAGAAACGTCAAAGATTTTCATCAAAACCTCCTCGAATAACTGCCTTTACCATCCCCCTGCTGAGAATATTTTTTCCAGGAAAACCTGGCGTTCGGACTCCGTCATGAGGCGTGGGCGGGAATAATCTTCGATGCGGTAGGAAACCAATTCCGTGCTGATATAACGGCCGTCATAAAAAACGTGACGGTCAACGAATCCATTACGGGTATCATCAACCACTGTCCCATCCGGCATGAGGTGAGACATCTGGTCAAAAAACAAATTGCCCAAGCCGTAATGGACGAATGAACCGGAGGAAAATTCCATGGCGGCGGGGAAGTGCGCCTGGCTGCCGCTGACGATCACCGCTCCGGCTGCCGCCATTTTGAGAAAATCGCGCCGTTCGTAATCGGTGGGATTGGACTGGTAATACTCGTTATATTGGAACGTCATGATCGGAATATATCCAGATGAACGTAAATTGGCCAGTTCGACTGATAACTGGTCAAGATCACAAGGAGCGGAACCGGGACCTGACTCCGTTGCCCAATCGGAGGGGGGACCAGCCTTATTACAACCGACGAAAGCGAATTTGTTCCCATGATCTTCCAGAATGGCGGGCTGAAGGGCGGACTGCAAATCCCGGCCTCCTCCAAAATACAACCAGCTGCGCTGGTCGTACATATCCAAAGTGGACAGGAACGGCCTGGACCCATAATCCAGAAGATGGTTGCCGGTTAGTTCGACCACATCGGTCCCGATGTCCTCCAACAAGGCGATATAACCTGGATCACTGCAAAATAGCATACTATTCGTATATGGGTCGGGAGTGGGGCAATTCGTTGTAAAAGAGACCTCGTTGCTGATGTGGGTAATATCTGCCGATCTTAAAATCGAACGAATCTCTTCACCCGGGTAAAGGATACCGTGGTGCTCCATCCGGTCGGCAGTTGCGCGGACGAGGGCCGTGGTGCCCGTCATGGCAAGGACGGTCAACTTGTTGGGATCGCGGTTGCCAGGCAAGAGAGGAAAGGTGGCGGGAGTCAAATTGAAATTGATCTTTAATGGATAAGAATCTTCGGTGAAATCGTTATGGACAGGGGATTGACCGTCGACTGTGAGGACCTTCCAGCGCGGTTCCAATGCTTCAAACGGAACAAGAGCCCAGGAAGGACGGTCTGCCCAGGCGGAGTCGACCAACTGGCCTGCAGCAGCTACATTTACTGACCCGGAGGCCGGAGCTCCCCAAATAGTGCTGAATGCTGCCAGGGTAGAATCGTCCATCCAGATCGGGCGCCCTGCGAAGGGGCCCGTACCAACACCAGCCCAGGCATTTTTAAGATCTGCAATGGAGACCCCGTCTGGTATCGTTGGGAATGGAGCAACGAGAGCATAAATCCAGATCGATGAGTGGGAATCTGGTGCAAGCGAAACATCCAAATGAAATGCGGCACCGGCAGGGTCATCCACAATGGACTGACCGAAACCCACAGCAATTTGCCGCAATACTTCGGGGACTCCCGGGGAGATCCAGAGCTTAGCAGGCACGGAGGTTGGTGACGGTGCAATGGTTATCGAAGGTGATGGAACAGGGGTAGGGGATAGATAGCCTTCGGGTTGGAAGGGAGTCAGGGTAGCCACTCCGGAACCTACACCCGGGGAGGTCCCGCCCGGGGCAGGACGCAATGCACCACAGGCAACCAGGACCAGGGTGCAGGTCAAGGCCGCATATCGAGAAAAAGTGTGGGCAATACTAAATGAAAAAATCCGTTTCACTCTGGTTCCAACCGTAATTCAGCGAGGGTATATTTTTTAAGGGCGTTTTGATCCACGGAAATTCCCAGACCCGGTCCGGTGGGGACGTCGATGGTGCTGTCGGGGTTAAGAGTGAAGCGTTCACGGGTGATATCTTCGGCGTAATATCGATCTGAAGCCGAAATGTCCGCAGGTAATATAAAACCAGGAAGTGAAGCGAGGGCAAGGTTCGAGGCACGCCCCACCCCGGTCTCGAGCATGCCTCCGCACCAGACCGGGACATTGCGCTGGAGGCACAAATCATGAATGGCGATCCCCTGGCTAAGTCCACCCACCCTGCCCGCTTTGATATTAATAATTTTGCATGCTCCCATTTCCAACGCGTAGCGGGCATGGCGGGGTGTCAGGATGCTCTCATCCAGGCATATGGGGGTGCGTAGTTGTTTTTGCAGGATACGATGATCCCAGATATCGTCCTCGTTTAGCGGCTGCTCTATCAGCAACAGGTTTAGAAGATCCAAAGGTTTCAGCGTCTCCCAGGTGCCCAACGTGTAGGCTGAATTGGCATCCACCTGGAGTTTAATGACGGGGAAGGCGAGTCGGACGGCGGATGCGTCGTCAACGTCACGCCCGGGTTTTATCTTAATTTTAATGCGACCATAACCCGCCTCCAGATATTTCCGGACGGTTTCCACCAGGACTGCAGGGGAATCTTGCAACCCCACCGAGACGCCCACCTGCACGCGAGAATGGATGCCCCCCAACATCTCGCGCAGCGACCTATGCTGCTGCTTGCCAAGCAAATCCCAGATCGCCATTTCCACCCCGGCTTTTGCCAAGTGATGCCCGCGGATATGCGCAACACGGGATTGAAAATCAACAGCATCCTTTATATTTTGACCGAGCAGATGCGGGGCAATAAAATCCTTCAAAATATGCCAGGCTGTCCCGGTGGTCTCATATGAATATCCCGGGTCCCGGTCAGCGACGCACTCCCCCACACCGGTTAACCCTTCAGAATGGATGGAGATCAGGATGCACTCTCGGTCGACTGAACGCCCAAAGGAGGTCTCGAACGGCGAAACCAGAGGCATGCTCAACTGATGAAGAGTAATTGAGTCGAGTTTCATATGTTCCCTTCCCGGTGTTCTTCATTTTCAATTAATTTCTTGAAAATGCAATGGTCTGATTATTCAATTATAGTGCAATGCGGGAGAACAGCCTCAATCCTGAGGTGATGCATGTGAACTCTCCAGTTTAAAAGTGGACCCTGGAATCGAGCGAAAGGATCTCAACTCACCCAATACTTTTCATAAACCGGGAATTCATTACCTCCCCCAAGGACGGGCAATTAAACAAAAATGGTACTCTGTTTTCCAGAATACCATTTGTCATCAACGTGATGATAAGTAACGCTTATTGGACAGATGAGAGTGTGTTATTAATCTTGCTGAATACATTGCCGATGACGGGGCCGAGGATCATCAAAACAGCAATAACGACGACTGCAACCAAAACAAG
>Ga0209638_1000438_pt1 | contig 27259 bp, 21 predicted proteins | sample BarGraNGADG00211_FD_184490 | JGI IMG/M metagenome (GOLD analysis project Ga0209638, IMG submission 184490) | Arctic peat soil microbial communities from Barrow, Alaska - Barrow Graham LP Ref core NGADG0002-211 (SPAdes) (version 2) | ecosystem: Environmental > Terrestrial > Soil > Wetlands > Peat...
GGGCTGGTACTGGCTGGTTTGCTCAATGTGCCGATAAATGTGCCGCTGAATGCGCCGCTGGCCGCGCAGGTGGCCGGCCAGGCCAACGCGGGATATCGGACCGAGCAGCAGCGCAAGGGCTTGGCCGCCGGGCTAGCCGACCCGGCGCGCGACGAAAGGCAAAAACCGGGCGAACTGATTCGCGCCATGGGCCTTCAGCCCGGCATGACGGTGGCCGACGTCGGCACCGGAATCGGCTACATGCTGCCCTTCCTCAGCCGCCGCGTGGGGCCCGGCGGCCGCGTGATCGCGGAAGATATTTTCGACGACTTCCTGGCCTCCGCGAAACAGCGGGCCGAAAACCTGAAGCTGGAAAACGTGACCTTCGTCAAAGGCACGGAAACCGACCCCAAACTGCCCGAAGCCGGGGTAGACATCGTGCTCGCTCTCGACGTCTACCATCACTTCGATTACCCCGAAAAAATGCTGGCCGCCATCCATCGATCGCTCAAGCCCGGCGGCAAACTCGTGGTGGTGGAGTACTACAAGCGCCAGGAGGCGATGCCGGAAGGGCGGGCGTTGACGCATATCCGCCTCGACATGCCCGACCTGATCAAGGAGATCGAGGCCAATCGTTTCCATCTCATCGCCGAGCAGGAACACGTTCCGGATAGCCAGTATCTGCTGATCCTGAGGAAGAATTAGGTAACCAATGAAGAAGTTTCTTGTATACACAACGTTGTTCGCGGCGCTGCCGCTGGCGGCTCAAGTGGTCAGCGAGCAGGGCATTGGCCCAGGGAAAGGTGTGCCCAACGACCAGGTCGGCCTCACGCGCCAGCAAGGCGAGCAGATTTTGCAGGAACTGCGCCAGATCCGGCAGTTGCTGGAGCGCCAGCAGGCCAAGCCCGCCCCGCAACCCCAGGAAGAGGCGCCCACCAAGGCCAAGATCACCGACCTGAGCGCGGTTCCCATGTTGGGCTCCAAGAATGCGCCGTTCACCATCGTGGAGTACACGGACTATCAGTGCCCGTTCTGCCAGCGGTTCCATGTGACGGCTTTTGCCGAACTGAAGAAGGCCTACATCGATACCGGGAAGGTGCGCTTCTTCAGCAAGGACATGCCGCTCGATTTCCACCCCAACGCCATGCGCGCCGCCATGGCCGCGCGCTGCGCCGGTGAGCAGGGCAAGTTCTGGGAACTGCGCGACACCATGGGCGCCAACCCGAATGCGCTTGATATGGAGCACATCGTGGGCTTTGCCGCGGACCTGAAGATGGACACCGGCGCGTTGCGCGCCTGTATCGATAGCGGGAAGTACAAGGAACCCGTGCAGCGCGACGTGCTGGAGGCCATGAAGATCGGCGCCAACGGCACGCCGACCTTCGTAGTAGGAAGGAGCCTCGGCAACGGCGTGGATGGCGAACTGGTGGTCGGCGCCATGCCCTTCCAGATGTTCGATGTGAAGCTGAAGGAACTATCGAAGTAGCGTAGCCTTCCAGGCTGCCATGCCCGCATTCGTGGGGGCATGTCTTACTTCTTGCACCCCGGGTCTTTGGCGTTCTTCGGGTCTTTGCAGTCGATCGCCTTGAGAGCCGTCGCCTTGGGCGGCGCGGCGGGCGTCTCTTTGGTCTGATCCGCCGGCAGCGCGTCGGGCGTGATGTCGTACCTGATCTCCGCTTCCGCCGAATACTTCCGATACAGCCGGAATTCGGTATCGTTTTTCGAGAGGACACCATCGGCGCTCATCTGCGTCTCCGATTTCAGTGGCAGCAGAAACTGGTGGCCGCTGATGTCGGTGTAGTCGTAGTCCAGGATGGTGGTGGCCATCTTCACTGGGAACGTCGCCGGAATATTGTCGGCGTTGAGCGTGACGCGCATCACGACGTGAGTGTCCTTGTCGATCAGGATGCGGCCGCTGTACGCGGGAACGATGTGATCCTTGCGCTCGTACTCGATGCCCCATTGGGAGTTGGCCTGCTCCACGCTGTAGTCGAAGGCCATCACCAGCTTATCGCGCAGACGCGCCCACCCGTCCCACCCAAAGCGCGCGTGCGTACGGGGCTCGAAGATGTCGCGTAACAGGCTGCCGAACTCACCCGTGGAGGTGGCCCCGCCCACGGATTTATAGTCCTGCGTGGTCGGGCTGTTGTTGTGCAGGATCAGCTTGTACTCTTCCTTCTGATCGAAGTAGCTCAAGCGCAGCGTCAGCAGGTCCACCTGCACCCAGGAGGGTTCGCTGGAGCGCGTGTTGTAGCGGCTCCCGGGGGCGCCCGCCTGATAGCGGCGGACCACTTGCGTGGACAGGAAATTGGGCAGACTCTTGCTATAGTTCAGGGCGTACTCGCGGACTTCCTCGATGATCGCCGCCTGCTCCTCGGCATTGGGAGCGGGCGGAAGCTGCGGCTTCGGCGCCGCGACGACGGGTTTGGCGGTGGCGAGCGACTCCGACTGGTCCCGCAGGACGCGGAGGGCATTGAGCGTCTTCGTGCCGATACCGCTGGCCTGCAGTTTCTCGATCGTGACGTCGTCCAGCCGCTCGCTGAGTTTGGTCTTGACGAGGAATTTGGCGACTTCGCCGTCCAGCATCTTTTTCTCCACGGACGAAGTCAGGAACTGCATCAACTGATCCAGCGTGAGGGTCTGGACCTGCGCAGTTGCGGCGAGGCAGAAGACAAGCACGGCGCCCAGTTGGCGGATACGCATATCCATTATTTTCTCATGACGCGGCGGAGGGCGTCTCGGGTACCGGAATATGGTGCGCCTTGACGCGCCGCGCCGCCGCCGGGCCAACCACCACGGCCAGTTCACTCTCGGTGGCGGCGCGCACCCGCTCCGAGCTGCCGAATTCCTTGAGCAGCTTTTGCACCGTCTTCTTGCCCACCCCCCGAATGGCATCGAGTTCGCTGGTGAGCTGCCGCGTGTTGCGCAGCGAGCGGTGGAACGTCACGGCGAAGCGGTGCGCTTCGTCGCGAATCGATTGGATCAGGTGCAGAATGGGGGAGAAACGATCGAGCGTCACCGGCTCGTCCTCCTGTCCATAAACGTAGATAATCTCTTCGCGCTTGGCGATGGACGCCAACGGCTGGTCGACGATTCCGAGCGTTTCCAGCGCCCCGGCGGCGGCGTGCAACTGGCCGAGGCCGCCATCGATCAGCACCAGGCCGGGCATCGGCTGCTTCTCGTCGCGCAGGCGCGAGTAGCGGCGCGTCACCACTTCGCGCATGCTGGCGAAATCGTCGTTGCCCACTACCGTCTTGATGATGAACTTGCGGTAGTCGGCCTTCTTCATCTTGCCGTCTTCCCACACCACCATGCTGGCCACTTTGTCGGTGCCCTGTATGTGGGAGATGTCGAAACACTCGATGCGCGCCGGGGCGTCGGCAAGGTTGAGACCCTCCCGCAGGGCTTCCTGGATGGCGCGGGAGCTCGGCTTGAGCACGCGGAAGCGTGCGTCGAAGCTGTGCCTGGCGTTGGTCTCCACCAGTTCGAGCAGCGCCTTCTTCTGGCCGCGCTGCGGGGTGCGGATCTCCACCTTGCGGTGGCGTTTTTCGCTGAGCAGTTCCTCCAGCGCTTGGCGATCTTCGAACTCCACGGGGACGTGGATTTCCGCCGGGATGAACTGCTGGTCGAGGTAAATCTGCTTGAGCAGCGAGCTGAAAAATACCGGCTCGTCGTATTCCATCTGGTCTTCCCAGAAAAGCTCGCGGCGATCCACAATCTGGCCGTTGCGCAGGTGGAACAGATTGAGCGCGACCAGCGGGGGCTCGGCGTAGATGGCGAAGATATCGACGTCGTCACCCTTGGCCGCGGCCATCTTCTGGCGCTCTTCGATCTCTTCCACGGTAGAGATCAGGTCGCGCAGACCGGCGGCTTCCTCGAAGCGCATCTCCTGGCTGGCGGTTTCCATACGGACCCGCATATCGCGCGCCAGATCCGTGTGGCGGCCTTCCAGAAACAGGCGGACGTCGCGCACTCTGGCGGCGTAGGCGTCGCCGGTGGTGAGTCCCTCGACGCACGGCCCCAGGCAGCGGTGTATATGGAATTGCAGGCAGGGCTTGGGGTGAAAACGGGAAAGGTCGAGCTTGCAGGAGGGCACCTGGAAGTGGCGGTGGATGAAGTGCACCAGACGGTGCGCCAGGTTGGCGGGGAAGTAGGGGCCGAAGTAGGTGGCGCCGTCCTTGCGCAGGCGGCGGGTCACGTAGACGCGCGGATACTTTTCGTGCGTCAGCTTGATGTAAGGGTAGGTTTTGTCGTCGCGCAGCAGGATGTTAAAGCGCGGCTTGTACTGCTTGATCAGGTTGTTTTCGAGGGCGAGGGCTTCCTTCTCGTTGTCGACCAGGATGTAGTCGATATCGCGCGCTTCCGCGATCAGGGTACCCGTCTTGACATCGGCCAGCTTGTCCTCGGAAAAGTAGCTGCGGACGCGGTTGCGCAGGCTCTTGGCTTTGCCGACGTAGATCACGCGGCCGCCGGCGTCCTTGTACAGATACACGCCCGGCGAGAAGGGGAGCTGGCCTACCTTGTCACGGAGTTCCATCGAGGGAAGTTATAATCTAATTATGTCACGCTCGGTTGCGGCACTGGTGTTGTTGGCGGTGGCGCCCCTATTCGCGCAGGAGAGTCCGCAGCTCAAGAAGCGCGGCGAGTCCACCAAGCCGCAGGCCGTCGACAAGGACGGTCTACCGCCTGAGGAAGACAAGTCGATTGCGGTACCGGTGTACGGCTTCAACCCGCTCCAGGCGCAGAAGGAAATCAACGTCGGCAACCAGTACTTCAAAAAGGGCAGTTACCGCGCGGCGGCGGGCCGCTTCGAGGAAGCCACCAAGTGGAACAGCGGCGAACCGGAGGCCTGGCTGCGGTTGGGCGAGGCCCAGGAAAAGCTGAAGGATCGCAAGGCGGCTCGCACCGCCTATTCGAAATACCTCCAACTGGCCGGTGATTCGAAGATTGCCGACGAGATCCGCAAAAAGCTGGAAAAGCTGAAGTAGCAGGCAACAGCCACTTTTCTGCGGTGCTGCCGGCGGGAGCTACTCTCGGCCTCTCAGAATCGCGGCCATCACGCGGGGGCTGCGGCGTCCGTGGATGACTGCTACAACCCACAGCGGTTTTTCATCCGGCGCGTAAGCAATGAGATAGCCCCGCGCCTGCGTGAAGCGTAACGGGCGTGAGGTCAGGTCGCGCCGGCGGTAGCCTTGATGCGGGAAAGGCACCAGAACGTCAATCGCGCCCAGAATATCCTCGATCACCCTATCGGCGGCATCGAGGTTGTCCGCCGCAATGAATTCCCAAATTTCGTCAAGATCAATTGAGGCTTGGGGGTGAAAATCGTACCCGGTCATGAAGGCTCGGCACGGCGAGCGACGCTCTTTGCGCGTAGGCGCTCGATCACCTCGTCACCGCTGATGGGCTTCACCCTGCCGCTCTTGAGGTCGTCATAACGGCTGTCGAGTGTGGCGCGGACATCGGCCAGCTCGTCAACGTAACCGGCCATGGCATCCTGTACGAACTCGTCCGCCGAGCGCCCGGTTTCCGTTACCAGCCTGTCCAGCTTCGCTTGCACGTCGGGCGTGAAATGCACTTCCATGGCTTTCGGCTCCTTCTCTTAGGGTACGATACCGGGGGAAGGGGCGTCAGCCGCCTCCGCCCACCCGCAGCTCCACCGTGTGCTCGCGCCTGTCGTCCACCATCGGAATCGCGCCGGCCGCCCGCGTTTCGCCGTCGATCGTCATCGCGGCATCGCCGGAGCCGCCGGACCCTTGCACGATATTGATGTGATACACCGTCTCGCGATACCGGTAATGCATCTTGAAGCCTCCCCATCCGGCGGGAAGGCAGGGATCGAAGTGCAGCCGATCCACCTCCAGCCGGAGCCCCAGCAGCGATTCCGTGATCAGGCGGTACATCCACCCCGCGGAACCCGTGTACCAGGTCCACCCCCCGCGGCCGGTGTGCGGCGACAAGGCGTAGACATCGGCCGCCACCACGTACGGCTCCACCTTATAAGTGGCTATCGCCGCCGCGGATTTCGCGTGATTCACCGGGTTGATCATGGCGAACAATTCCCAGGCGCGCTGGTTGTCGCCCAGGCGCGCGAACGCCATGGTGGCCCAGATCGCCGCGTGCGTGTACTGGCCGCCGTTCTCTCTTACGCCCGGAAGGTAGCCTTTGATGTAACCCGGGTTCAGATCGCCCTTGTCGAACGGCGGATCCAACAACTGCACCAACCCGCGATCCCGGCGAACCAGCCGCTCGTCCAACGCCTGCATGGCGGTGCGCGAGCGCTCGGCGTCGCCGGCCCCGGAGAGCACACTCCAGCTCTGCGCGATGGAATCGATCTGGCATTCGGAGTTCCCCGCCGACCCCAGCGGCGCGCCGTCGTCGAAGTACGCCCGGCGGTACCAGCCGCCATCCCAAGCGTTGCTCTCGATATTGGCGCTCACTTGCGCCGCCTCCTGACGGCAGCGTTCGGCGAACACCGCATCGCCGCGCGCGAGAGCCAGGCCGGCGAATTCCCGCAGCACCGCACACAGGAAAAATCCCAGCCAGACGCTTTCGCCTTTGCCGTGGATGCCCACCAGGTTCATGCCGTCGTTCCAATCGCCCGAACCCATCAGCGGCAAGCCGTGCTCCCCGCGCTCGAGGCCGTGCAGGATAGCTCGCGTGCAGTGGTCGTACAGGCTGGCGGTCTCTTCGGATCGCCCCGGCAGGTCGTAATAGGAATCTTCTTCGGCGTTGACCGGCCGTCCGTCCAGGAAGCGCACCGGTTCGTCGAGCACCCCGGTATCGCCGGTGCCGGCCACGTAGCGGCACGCCGCCAGCGCCAGCCAGAGATAGTCGTCCGAACAATGGGTGCGCACCCCGCGGCCCTCCGGCGGGTGCCACCAGTGCTGTACGTCTCCCTCGCGAAACTGCCGGGACGCGCAGAGCAACAGATGTTCCCTCAGCAGGCGCGGTTCGGAGTGGATCAGCGCCATCGCGTCCTGCAACTGATCGCGGAAACCGAAGGCGCCGCCGGACTGGTAGTATCCGCTGCGCGCCCACAACCGGCAGGAAAGCGTCTGGTAGAGAAGCCAGCCGTTGGCCAGTACATTGAGTGACGCATCCGGTGTTTCCACGTTGACCGCGCCCAGGGTATGGCTCCAGTACTGCCACACGCTTTCCAGTGCCACGTGGGCGGCCTCGGCCCCGCGGAAGCGATCGGCGAGATGCCAGACATCCTCCGTGCTGGCGCCGGCGCCCAGCGTGAAGACCACCTCATGCTCTTCCCCCGGCGCCAGATCGAACGGAGCCTGCATGGCGGCGCAGGGGTCCAGACCGGCGCCGATTCTGCCGGACAGCCCCGCACGGGTCATGGCGGCCGGAGCGGCCAGCGTGCCGTTGCGTCCCAGGAACTCCCGCCGATCGCCAGTCACCGTGCGGTCCATCTCACTGGTGGCGAAGAACGCCACCCGGCCGGCGAACTCGGTGTTGTAGGGATTGCGCGCGAAAATCACTCCCCCCGCGGGATCCATCTCCGTGACCACGTGCATCGCGCATTTCGGCCGCAGATCGCCCAGCACCCATTCCACGTAGCCCGTGACGGAGAGTCTGCGCACGCGCCCGGTATTGTTGCGGATCTTCAAGACCGTGAACTTCACCGCCGCATCGGTGGCCACGTACACCCAGACTTCCGAGCGGATTCCGTCCTCGGTGTGTTCGAAAACGCTGTAGCCGAATCCATGCCGGCTCACGTAAGGCGGGACGCTCCGGCTCGGCATGGGCATGGGCGACCAGAAGTGCCCGGTCTCCTCATCGCGAAGATAATACGCCTCGCCAGAGGTGTCGCTCACCGGATCGTCGCCCCACGGAGTCAGGCGGAACTCGTGCGCGTTTTCCGCCCAAGTATAAGCCAGACCGCTCTCGGAGACCACGGTTCCGAAGTGCGCGTTCGCCAGCACGTTCACCCAGGGCGCGGGCGTGACCTGGCGCTGGGTCGTGGTGACGATGTACTCGCGCCCATCCGGCGTGAATCCGCCCAATCCGTTAAAGAAGATCAGATCGCTGCGCGGCGCGGCGGGAATCGCGCGTTCCGGCCGGTAGGCCCGGACCGGGTCCAGTTGCGCCGCCGCCGGCTCCAGCGTATCACCGCTCGCCACCTGGTCCGTCAGCGAGCCTCGGCTGTCGCTGAGGATGGCGCGCGCCACCGATTGGAGCAGGATCCGATCCTCCGCCGCGATCTGGTCCGACGGCCTGACGAAAATGCCGCCCGGCCGATCCTTCACGATGCCGTCGGCGCCCGCCGAGATCAGGCCCAGGATCTGGTCCTGCAGCTCTTGCCGGTAGCCGGAGTGATCTTCGTTCCAGATCACCAGGTCCACCGCCAGCCCCTTCAGGCGCCAGTACGCCTGCGCCTGGACGAGTTGGCGGACCAAGTCGATGTTCGCCGAGTCGGCGATCTGCAGCAGCACGATCGGCAGATCGCCGGAAATGGAATAGCTCCACAGGCCGGACTGCCCGCGGCGGTTCTGCACCAGCACCGCCGGGTTGGCGCGCAATGCCGTGTTGGCATATACGACGGCGCCGGCCAACTGGCCGTAAAGTTGCGCGTCAGCCTCGGTGGCATTGAGCTGGCGCAACAGCACCTGGCTGTGCGTCCAGGCGAGTTCGAACACGCGGTCCGCCAGGCGCCGGTCGCGGTACTTCTCCACCAGGAGAAGACTGGCTTCCCGCGTCTCCGCGATTCCCGTCACAATATCCACCGTGACGGTCTCCCCCCCCTCCAGCTCGATCCGCCGGCGGATGGCGACGATCGGATCCAGCACCGCTCCCTCGCTGCCAGAGAGCCCGGCCGCTCCCGTCATCGCCCGCGGATTGGCCACCGTGTTGCCACGGCCGATGAAGCGCATGCGGTCGGTCTCGTAGGTGGCCTCCTCGGCTTCCGCGCCATGGACGGCCATCAGATGGCACAACCACGGCGGGCGCTCTTCGCGCGAGCGCGGCCGGCGCGTGCAGACAATCGCCTGCTGTTCGCGCAGAATCTCCGTCTGCACGAACAGGTTGCTGAACGCCGGATGGAGCGCGTCGGCGGCCGCCGAGGTGAGGACTACCTCCGCGTAGCTGGTGACTTCGATGGTCCGGCTCGAGCGCGAGGTGTTGGTGATGCTGACGCGCCGCAACTCGATATCGTCCTCCGGCGAGACGGCGATCTCGGTATGCGTGTCGAAACCGCGGTCACGGCGGCGGAACTCCGCGCGCGCGTCCGAGAAGATGGCTTCGTAGCTGTCCGATGGCTGCAATGCCGGTTGAAACGCGACCGACCAGAACTCGCCCGAAGGCAGGGCGCGGATATAGCAGAAGGCGCCCCAGTTGTCGCAGGTGCCATCTTCCCGCCAGCGCGTCACCGCCAGATCGTTCCACCGGCTGTACCCGCCGCCGGCGTTGGTGATCATGACGTGGTACCGTCCGTTCGACAAAAGCTGCAGTTCGGGCGACGGCGTATCCGCGTCGCGGACGACGCGCACCGGCGTTTCCTCTCCGGCCCCGCCGGCGCGCATATCCGACACCTCCGCGAGGCGCGAATAGATAGCCATGGCCCGCGGCACGCGCTCCTGCAGCAGCAGCGTAGTCGCCTGGAACAACGGGTCGCTGCCGAACCGCTTCTGCATCGGGCGGTCGAGCAGCAGATGCGCGAAGGAGAGCAGGCTCATGCCCTGGTGATGCGCCATGAAGGAGCGGACCACGGCATGGAGCTGTCCCCGGGGCACGTGCGAAGGCGTGTAGTCGATGGCTTCGTATAGACCGTAGGTTCCCTCGAAGCCCTGGCCCGAGAGTTTTTCCAGGTTGAGGCAGGCCTCCTCGGGCGCCACCATCAAGGCCAGCGCGGAGGCATATGGCGCGATCACCAGATCGTCCGCCAGCCCGCGCTTCAAGCCGGTGCCGGGCACGCCGAACGCGCGGTACTGATAGTTGAGATGCGCGTCCACGGAGTTGTACCCCGATTCGGAAACACCCCACGGCACGCCGCGCAGCGCCCCGTATTCGATCTGTCTGGCCACGGCGGCCTTGTAGGTGTGATCGAGCAGGGTGTTCTCGTAAGTCGGCATCACCACCAGGGGCATCAGGTACTCGAACATCGAGCCGCTCCAGGAGAGCAGCATCGGCTGGCCGCCCGCCATGACCAGCAGGCGGCTCATGGCAAACCAGTTATCCTGCGGCAAGTGCCCCTGCGCGATGCCCACGAAACTGCACAGCCTGGCCTCCGACGCCAGCAGATCGTAGAAGCTCTGATCCGCGCGGTGCTCGGCGACGTGGTAGCCGATGGTCAGCAGATGACGCGCCCGATCGAAGAGGAAGTCGTAGTCCATTTCCGCCAACTCGCCCGCCTGCAGTGCCAGACTCTCGATCGCCGTCATCCTCGCCCGGGCGTGTAGGGCATACGGCGCGTCGCCGGGCAGCGCCGCCACTTCGCGTAACGTGGGGACGCCTTCGACTCCATCGGGAGCCAGCAAGGCGATTTCCTCCAGCGCGGCTCTCGACTGAGCGGCCAGCGCCCTCGCCCACCGGCGGGTATCGAAGCGATACGGTCCGTTGACCGCGGCGCTGGCCGCCTTCTCGACCAGTTCCAGAAGCAGGCGGATGGCAGGCAGGGTAGCGGGCTGCTGCCCGGCGCCGTCCTCCAACTCAGCCTGCATGGCAGCCAGTTCGGCGGGAACCGAGCCTCCGTTGGCGTCCACCAGAGTGCCCAACGTGTCGTGGAGGCCGTCGAACCAGCGCGGGCTCACGATTCTCTGGTCGGCGGCTGCCAGCAGTCCCGCGCGGAGCGTCAGCAAGTGGGCCGTCAGGTTCCCGCTGTCCACGGTGGAAATGTAGATGGGCAGCAGCGGCTTCAGCGACTGCGTGTCGTACCAGTTTAAAAAGTGGCCCCGGTAGCGTTCCAGCGTTTGCATCGTATGGAAGCAATTGGCCGTGCGTTCGACGAACTGGCCGGCCGTGTTGTACCCGAAATCGTAGGCCGCGAGATTCGCCAGCAGGGAAAGTCCGATATTGGTCGGAGAAGTGCGGTGCGCGATGCGGGAGACCGGATGCTCCTGATAGTTGTCGGGCGGCAGCCAGTTATCTTCGGGGCCGGCGAAGGTCTCAAAGAAGTCCCAGGTCTTGCGCGCGAGCTTGCGCAGGAAGACGGTCTGTGCGGCCGTCAAACGCGAGGCGCGGGGCGGGATGGGCCGGCTGATCCACCAGGCGATGCTCGGGGACATGGCCCAGAGTGCCCAGATCGGCCAGGCCGCCAGCAGTGCGGTTGGCCGCGCGGCCGTGAGATAGACCAGGGCGGTCAGGGCAATCACCGGACCGATCCACATCGTCCGCCACGATGCCGCCATGCTGTTTCCGCGATGGCGGCCGGCTTCGCTGGACACGCTCCATTCGAGCAGCCGGCGGCGCGCCACCAGCATCCGCCAGAGCGTGCGCAGGATCGCGTCCAGGCTGTAGTATGCCTCGTAAGGAAGGCACGCCAGGGTAAACGCGCCCTGCGAGAGGTGCGTGGAGGAACACCGCAGGCTCGAAGTCAGGTGCTGTCCCCACAGCACTTCCGTGGGTTTTCGAACAAAGTCCAGCAAGCACGAGAACATGCCGGGGATCAGCACGATGCCGATGACCGCCAGGGTCCAAAACCCGGGAAGCGGCAAGAGCGCCCAAGTCAGCAGGAACAGCAAGGTCAGCGCTACGGGCTCCACGCTGCGGCGCAGATTGTCGAAGAGCTTCCATCGGGAAAGCGCGCCGATCGCATTCCCGCGCCGCCCCGCGGCCCCCGGAGCCCACGGCAGCAGCCAGCGGAGCAATTGCCAATCGCCGCGAATCCAACGGTGGCGGCGGCTCACGTCGGCGCTATACCGGCCTGGGTATTCCTCGTACACCTGGACATCGGTCAGCAGGCCGCTGCGCGCGTAGCAGCTTTCCACCAGATCGTGACTCAGGATTCGGTTGTCCGGAAAGCGCCCTTTGAGCGCGCGCTCGAACGCATCCACATCGTAGATGCCCTTGCCGATGAACGAACCCTCGCCGAACAGGTCCTGGTACACGTCGCTGACGGCGCGGGTATAAGGGTCGATGCCGGGCTCGCTTCCAAACAGGCGCGCATAACGCGATTGCGTGCTGCCGGGCAGACGCGCGCCGACTCTTGGCTGAAGGATGCCGTACCCCTCGACGACGCGCTCTCCGGCTTCAGAGTAGCGCGGGTGATTCAAGGGATGCGCCATGGCGCCCACCAGTTGCCGCGCGGCATCGCGCGGCAACTGGGTATCGGTATCCAGCGTGATCACGTACTTCACCTTGGTCAAATTCGCGGTATCGCCCACAATCGGCGAGAAGGCATCCGGCGGGCCGCCGCGCAAGAGCGCATTCAAGGCGCCGAGTTTGCCGCGCTTGCGCTCATAGCCCATCCACAGGCCTTCCTGGGGATTCCAACGGCGGGGGCGATGAAACAGGAAAAAGCATGCGCCGCCGCCGTTCTTGTACCTCTCGTTCAGCCCTTCGATTCCCTGCCTCGCCAGGCGCAGCAGCGATTCATCCTGAGGCTGCACCTCCTCGGTGGCGTCGCAAAAATCCGTCAGCAGGCCGAAGTGGAGATTGCCGTCCCGGTTGGCCAGAAACCGCACCTCCAGCGCCTCGATGAGTTGCTCGACGCCGCCAGGGTTGACGAGCATGGTCGGGACCACCACCAGGGTGCGGCACTCCGGCGGAATGCCCTCGGAGAAATCCATGCGCGGCAGCACGTGCGGCGTCACCAGCAACGTCACCACCCAATTCACCAGGGCCACCGCGAGCTGGCTGGCCGCCACAATCGACAGAACCGCCATCAGGCCGAGCGTCCAAACATCGACCGGGCTGCCGTGGGCCTTGGCCACCAGGACTCCGGCCAGGATCAGCGTAATCAGGACGATTCCCCCCACGTACAGCAGGACGGGCGACCTCCGGCAGGCTCTCCCCAGCCGCTCTCTGGCGGGAAGGCGCGCCGCCACGGCCCGCTCCAGTTGTCCCACCCCCTTGCCGATCAGGTAGAAACCAACGTGCGCCGCGCGGTCTTCGCCAACCTTGGCGGCCGCGCCTTCCTGCGCCAGGTCAATCGCCTTTCGTGCCACGTCGCATTCGGAGCGCCCGCTGTATTTAGCGATCTTCTCGACCACGTGGCGATAGCGGTCGCGAGTGGCGAATTCCATCCTGCCGTAGACTCCGCCGGCGTCCTCCCGCAGCGTCTGCTCCACCACGCTCATGGTCTCGACGAATTTGCGCCAATCGAGCGCGCTCAAGTAGCGCAGGCTGCCGATGCTATTGCTCATCGACACCTGGTTGGCTGCCTGTTTCTGGTTCTCCGCCTGCACCGTTTGCTGAATCGTCCAGCCGGTTTCGGAGAGACGCTGCTCGATCCAGGTGAGCGGCAGAGCCAGGGATGGACCCTGCCCCTGCAAGCGGCGCGTGACTTCGGCCACGAACGCGCTGTCCATCGGCGGGTTCGAGCGGGCCATGTCGGCGATCGCCACAATCAGGTTCTTCGGATCCTTGTCGGCCGTCTCGATCAGTTGGTCCGCCCAGGTGTCGGCGCTATTCCGGCCGATCCGCTCAGCGGCGATGCGCGCCGCCACACGGCGAAGGTTCTCGATCAGCGCCAGGCGCAACATGATTGGCAGCGCCCACAACTCGCCGAGATCGAGTGGCGTCGCCGTCTGGTAGGCGGCGACAAAGCTGGCGAGACTTTCGGGGTCCACTCGACCGTCCCCGTGCGCAATGATCTCCACCGCGATGTCATAGACCCGCGGAAGACCGGCGGAAGTTCCGTCCAGCAGGCGCGGCAGTTCCCGGCTGTAGGGCTTCGGCAAGTGCCGCTTGGCGGTGCGAATCTGCTCCTCGATCAGATAGAAGTTATCCAGCAGCCATTCGCCCGCGGGGGTAATCTGGCGGTTGGCGGCCACCGCCTCGGTCATCAGCCCGTGGACACCGATCAGGACGCTCTCGTTCTCCGCCAGCCGCGCCAGCAACTGGTCCGGAGCGCGTCCCGGACTGAGTTTGTGTAGTCCCGCCAGCGTCCTGCCATGCTGCTTCATCTGCTCGGCGCTGAACAACTCCGAGCGCAACGGTGGGGCGTCGCCGTATTTCCCGGAGCCGTTTCGCGAGAGACCCCGATTCAGCAGGTTCTCGACGATGGCCTTGCTGCTTTCTTTGAGTTTGCGATTTCCTTTGTTTAGCAGCACAAGAAATGATTTTAGCAGTCCGGCTGCCATCCTATAGAGACGTACCCTGAACCCTGGTGTCGATGGGTACAAAACGGGTTCGGGGCCAGAGAGATAAGTAACTTCACTTGATCGGATTGGAAGGGAAAATGGCTTCGTTTGGGAAACTGGTTCCGGCATCCCCGGCGGGGGAGTTTGGGGCGGTTGGCGGGCTTGGGATTCGATGGGTTCGACCGGCAGGCTTGCGGTGCAGGCGGGCCAGCCGTTGGCTCGACGGCGCCGATGGTGCTGGGGCGGCGGGAAGCGCGGTTGTGCCGGGGAGACAAGCATGGGGATACCTTCCGATCCGAGAGATAGCACGGGGAGGGGGTCGAGTCTGAAATTCGGCGGGCTAAGTGATGGGAGAGAAGGGATCTATAATTCTGGGTTGGCGGTCACTGAAACTCGGTTTGGAGCACGAACGGGCCGCCTCACGATCGATAATCGCCATATGATTGAGGCGGACACGTTGGCGCTTGGAATCAGTAGTGTAGAATCAGTGGGTTACGAGATGTGCGGTCTGCTGACCCATACCCGAATAGGCGTCAGTTCGCGAACTCGAAGAAGAAAATTAGTATTGTTTTCAATAATATACGGGCAAATATTGGCACTTGGGCATTGAGCCCGGTGGGATCATATGATACCGTGTAGGTGGAATGGATGAGCACCCTCAGCGGCGAGGAGCTGAGAAAATGCTGGATTGCCAACGCCGAAAGGCTGGACCGGCTGGGACATTTCGCGAAGTACTCGCCGAAGCAGCGCGCGGAAGTCCTGCGGAAGGGATACCTCGGCGTCTGGGCGCCCGATCAGGCGATTAAGATCGCCCGAAGAGAAGCGGATCTAGGCTATGCTGTCCGGACACCGAACTTTATTGACGACATGCGCGAATTCACGGTGGTGGGCGGGGAAGTCCGCGAGAAGACGCTTTCCATATTGGATGAAGTGCCTCCGGAGTCCTATCAGCCCCCCGGCGACCTGGAAGAGCCCCCCGGATCTCCCTTTATTTTCCATTGCAGTATTCTGGGGTGCGAAGTCTACTTCAAGTTCCAGATTGCTGGCACCGCGAAAACTCCTCAGGTTCTGTTGTGGTCGTGTCATCCTCCGCGTTTTGAACGGAAATAGATATGAAGTGCTTTAAGTGTGCCAAGGGTAAGATGATGCCGGCAGTTGCCGACATGACCGCCAGGGTGCGGGGAGAGGAGACCCCGGTCCGCACGCAAGCCATGGTCTGCCACCGTTGCGGATTTCACGTGATGACAGACGCGCAGTCCGATGCCTATACGATTGCAAGCGCGGATGTTTACCGCACGAAGCACGGGCTGCTCACTACAAAGGATCTGAAGCAGATCCGGGAACGCCTCCGAATGAGCTTCCGAACTTTTGCCAAATACTTGAAGGTCAGTGAAGCCAGCCCGAAACGGTGGGAGGCCGGCTTGGTCCAAGATCAGGCGATGGACGAGTTGATCCGGCTCAAAACGGATCTTGTGACGGCTCGCCAGAATGTGGCCCAGTTGGAAGCACACCTCGGAGTGGCGCCGGCTGCGCATCTCTTCCGTGGCGGCACGGTAGATGCCGTGACCGATCTCCGCGATGGTGAGCGCGCATAGCACGATGAGGACCTCCCCCACGTTATGTTGTACGCTTTCGACGGCTTGGGCAGGCGTGAGCTTGCGACGCTCGGCGGCGATCAACACGCTGGAGTCGAGCACTACACCCAGGAGGGTGGCGTCCATGGCTGGCGGTGGGCTGCGATACCGGCTTCGATGTCGCGTGCGAAGTCATCATCAATGACCGCGTTCGATCCCCGCACCTTCAATTCGGCGATTACTTCCGAGATCGGGCGACCGATTAGCATTGATGGCTTGATCACAGCGATGGGCAGGTGGTTGTGCTCGATAACGACCTCGCTTCCCTGCCGGACCTTCTCCAGCACGGCGGCGATGTCCTTCACCACGCCGGCCTCGCTCACATACAGCACTGGCGGCTCCATGCTTTCCAGCATAGCTTGATCGGCGCCGTCCGCGACTGCTGGTACCGGAGGTTTTTGTCCGCCGTCACCAGCACATCGAAACCCGCTTCCTCCGCGACTCTGAGTAAATCGCCGTTCTGGAACGTAGCCCAACCGCGCTCCCGCGCTTCTGTGACCACGTGGCCGGTAAGCGCTCGGGCAAGGCCGCGCGGGGCATTATCGTCGAGCAGAATCAGCATGGCTAGAAGCTGGGCGCTTTGTCGAGGCTATGGGTCGCGAAATCGAGTACAGCTTTGATCTCCTCGCGCGAAACCGGGTACTGCTCGATAATTTCATCAATGGTCATCCCATCCCCAAGGTTTTCGAAGACGAGTTGAACCGGCGTCCGCGAGTTGCGGAACGTCCACGCGGCGCGGAGGAAGAATGCCCCCACGAAAGGGGGCATGGCAGCCTGGAAGGCTACGCTACGGTGCTGCGACGAAGTGCCCCGCAAGAATCGTCGCGGCGCGCGAAGAAACGAATGCCAAGGTTTTCGAAGACGAGTTGAACCGGCGTCCGCGAGTTGCGGAACGTCCACGCGGCGCGGAGGAAGAATGCCCCCACGAATGGGGGCATGGCAGCCTAACAGGCTACGCTACGGTGAATCGTCGCGGCGCGCGAAGAAACGAATGACGTCTAAGCGCCCTAAACCCACTCGCCCTGCCCGTCCATCCGCCGCGCCACGTTATAATCGGTGGGTAATTTCCCTACCTTAAAGGAGTCTGTCTTGCGAAAGAAAGTCACGGTTATAGGCGCCGGCAATGTCGGCGCGAATTGCGCGGTGCGCATTGCCGACAAGGAACTCGCCGATGTCGTCCTGGTGGACGTCGTAGAGGGTGTTCCGCAAGGCAAGGGGCTCGATCTGCTCCAATCCGGTCCGGTACAGGGCTACGATGTCAACATTACGGGCGCCAACGATTATGAGCCAACGGCGAATTCCGATATCGCCATCATCACCGCCGGGTTCCCCCGCAAGCCGGGGATGAGCCGCGACGACTTGCTGCTGGCCAATTATGCAGTGGTGAAGACGGCGACCGAGCAGGTGGCCAAGTACTCGCCCAACTGCATCGTCATTGTGGTGACCAATCCGCTGGACGCCATGGCGCAGGTGGCGTTCCTGGTGTCCAAGTTCAGCAAGAACCGCGTGGTCGGCATGGCAGGCGTGCTGGATAGCGCGCGTTTCCGCACCTTCATCGCGCAGGAACTCAACGTCTCGGTGGAGAGCGTGACCGGCGTGGTGATGGGCGGGCACGGCGACACCATGGTGCCGCTGGTCCGATTGAGCAACGTCGCGGGGATCCCGCTGACGGAACTGATGGACCAGGCGACCATCGACCGCATCGTGAATCGCACTGCCAACGGCGGCGCGGAGATCGTCAAGTACCTGAAGACGGGCAGCGCGTATTATGCGCCCTCCGCGGCGGCAGTGGAGATGGCCGAATCGATTCTCAAGGACAAGAAGAAGGTGCTGCCCTGCGCGGCGTATCTGGAAGGCGAGTACGGCATCAACGGGCTGTACGTGGGCGTTCCGGTGAAATTGGGCGCCAACGGTATCGAGAAGATCTACGAGATCAAACTCACCGGCGACGAAACGGCGAAACTGCACAAGAGCGCCGCATCGGTGCAGGAACTGGTCAACGTGCTGGCGGGGAAGATGTAGCAGGACGACCGGGGACAGACAGGCCTGACAGCGAATTTCCGGCAAAATGCGCCGGAAATCCATGTCAGGCTTGTCAGTCCCCGGATTGCCGCACATGCTAGCATGGAATTTCCCACACTACCTTGATAAAAGCCGTCAAAGGAACCAGAGACTTACTGCCTCCATCCACGGATGTATGGAACCGGGTGGAATCGGTGGCGCGCGCGATTTTTCGCGCGTATAACTACCACGAAATCCGCACTCCCATCCTGGAAGAGACGCAGTTGTTCGCGCGCGGCGTCGGCGAGGAAACCGATATCGTCACCAAGGAGATGTACACCTTCGACGACCACGGGACTTCGCTCACGCTGCGGCCGGAGAACACCGCCTCGGTAATTCGCGCCTACATCGAGCACCGGATCGATCAGCGTCCGGGCGTGCAGAAGCTATACTACCTCGGCCCCATGTTCCGCCGCGAACGCCCGCAGAAGGGGCGCTACCGCCAGTTCTTCCAGATCGGGGCGGAGGCCATCGGATCGGAATCGCCGCTGATCGACGCCGAAGTCATCGAACTGGTGGTGGAGATCCTCAAGGGCGTCGGCCTCGCCGGCTTCAAGTTGCAGATCAATTCGGTGGGCGATGACAACTGCCGGCCGCAGTACGTCGAGAAGTTGCGCCAGGAGTTGCAGGATAAAGCGCCCGCCATGTGCGGCGATTGCCAGCGGCGCGCGGAGAGCAATCCGCTGCGCGTGCTGGATTGCAAGGTGGAAGCCGACCAGCCGGTGATCGACGCGCTGCCTTCCATTCTGGATTCACTCTGCGAAACCTGCCGCGCGCATTTCGATGCGGTGAAGCAGTTCCTCGACGGCCGCGGCATCGAGTACGAGGTGCGCCCGCGCATGGTGCGCGGCCTGGATTACTACATGCGCACCACATTCGAAGTGGTGCATGGCTCCCTCGGCGCGCAAAATTCCGTATTGGGCGGCGGGCGCTACGACGGGCTGGCCGAATCGCTGGGTTCGAAGATTCACTCGCCGGGCATCGGATTCTCCATCGGCGAAGACCGCCTGGTGACGATCGTGGAGGGCGAACAAAGCTCCGTCCCGCTCGATCTCTTCATCGCGCCGCTGGGTGAACCCGCCCTGCGTCAGGCCGCCATCATGGCGCGCGATTTCCGCCGCGCCGGGCTTTCGGTGGAACTCGCCGAGGGCAAACTGAAACGCGCCATGGAGCTGGCCAACAAGCTGGCGGCGCGCTACACCCTGATCGTCGGCGACAACGAATTGGCCGCCGGGCGATACGCGCTCAAGAATATGTCCACGGGCGAGCAACTGGACCTGACCCAGGACGAGATTGCCGCGAAGCTCGCCGCTGCCCGATACTGAAAACATCGATATGGAAACCACTGTGGTACTGGATTTTCTGGGCGACCTCCGCCGCACGCATATGTGCGGGGATCTGCGCGCCTTCGACGCGGGCCAAACGGTCCTTCTGATGGGATGGGCGCACCGGCGCCGCGATCACGGTTCGGTGATCTTCATCGATATGCGCGACCGCACCGGTCATACGCAGGCCATCTTCCACGAGGATGTGGACCCGGTGATTCACCGGCGCGCCGAAGAGGTGCGCGCGGAATACGTGATCGCCGTGGAGGGCGTGGTGGCGCTCCGTTCGAAGGAAACCATCAACCCCAACATGCCCACCGGCGAAGTGGAGGTGGTGGCGACCAAGATCTGGATTCTCAACGAATCGAAAACCCCGCCATTCCCCATGGAAGAGCACGTCGAGGTGGCCGAAGAGGTCCGGCTGAAGTACCGCTACGTGGACCTGCGCCGGCCGCAGATGCAGCGTAACATTATCCTGCGCTCCAAGATTGCGTTCGCGGTGCGCCAGCAGCTCACCGGCCAGGGCTTCATGGAAATCGAAACGCCGTTCATGACGCGCTCCACGCCGGAAGGCGCGCGCGATTACCTGGTGCCCAGCCGCGTTCAGCCCGGCACGTTTTATGCGCTGCCGCAATCGCCGCAGATCTTCAAGCAACTGCTCATGATTGCCGGATTTGAAAAGTATTTCCAGATCGTCCGCTGCTTCCGCGATGAGGACCTGCGCGCCGACCGCCAGCCGGAGTTCACGCAGATCGATATCGAGATGAGCTACCCGCAGCAGCCGCAGATCTTCGCCGTGGTCGAGCCGATGGTGCAAGAAGTCTGCAAAGTGGCCGGGTACCAGGTGAGCGCACCCTTCCCGTGCATCACCTACGCGCAGGCAATCGAGAATTACGGCATCGACAAGCCCGATATGCGCATCCCGCCGATGCACCCGGTGCACGACCTGTTGCCGGAACTGGCCAATGCGGGGCTGCCGCTGGTGGCGATCCACATCCCGGCTTGCGGCACGCCCAGCCGCAAAGAGCGCGACGAGTTCAAGGCTTTCGGGCAGGAGCGCGGCCTGCGCGTGTATGACGACCCCAAACGCCTGGAGCGAGATTATCCCGAGCAGATGGCCAAGGTGCGCGAGCGTTGCGGGGCGAAGGAAGACAGCCTGCTGGTGCTGGCCGCGTGGGCCGGCGAACCCAAGGGGCATCGTCCGGCGGAGACCGTCTATCAGGCCTGCGGGCAATTGCGCCTGCACTGCGCCAACAAGTTCAACGACCGCCACAAGCTGCTCGACCCGAAGAATTTCCAGTTTCTGTGGGTAGTAGATTTCCCGATGTTCGAGTGGAACGACGAGGACAACCGCTGGGTGGCCGCGCACCATCCCTTCACTTCGGTACACGATGAGGATCTCGACCTGTTGACCGACGATCCGGCGCGCTGCCGCGCCAAGTCGTACGACCTGGTGTTGAACGGCGTGGAACTCGGCTCCGGCTCCATCCGTATTCATCGACGCGACGTGCAGGCCAAGGTGTTCGCGGCGGTCGGGTTCTCCGATGACGAGGCGCGGCGCCGCTTCGGGTACCTGCTGGACGCGCTGGAATACGGCGCGCCGCCGCACGGTGGCATCGCGCTGGGGCTGGACCGGCTGGTGATGATCCTGGCGGGCGAGACGTCGATCCGCGAGGTGATTCCATTCCCGAAAACGGCGCGCGGCACCGACCTGATGTCGGACGCGCCCGCCGCGGTGCCCGATAAGGCGCTGCGCGAGTTGGGCATCGCGCTACGCAAACCGGGGAAGTAGAAGAGCCTTCACCGCAGAGACGCAAAGACGCGGAGATAAGCGCAGAGAAGACCAAGCAAGTCAAAACTTGAGAACGCAGAGGAAGCGGAGGCAATGGAGCTGGAAACCGCGACCGTCAGGGAATTGTGCGAATCTCAATAAATGAGGCACATTCTCGTGCTGTTGGCCGCTGCCGCCGTTATGCCCGATTTAAATCAATTGAAACAGATGAGCGCGCGTTTCGCGCCCGTCACCCTGAAGTACGATGCCGCCGCGCTCTCCGCCGGGGACCGCAAGGCGCTGCCCAAACTGGTGGAGGCGGCGCGCGTGCTGAACCACCTGTTCCTCGGTCAGCTCTGGAGCGGGAATCGCGAACTATACGCGAAATTACTCCAGGACACCTCGCCGCTCGGCCAGGCCCGCCTGCACTATTTCTGGCTCAACAAGGGCCCGTGGAGCGATCTCGACGACCACGCCGCGTTTGTCCCCGGCGTGCCTGCGCGCAAACCGCTGGGAGCGAATTTCTATCCGCCCGACATGACCCGCGAAGAGTTCGAAGCCTGGGTCAAAGCACTGCCGGCACCGGCGCGCGAACAGGCCATCGGATTCTTTACCGTGGTCCGGCGCAATGCGAACAAGCAACTGAGCCTGGTCCCTTACAACAAGGAGTACGCCGCCGATCTGGGGAAGGCGGCGGGCCTCTTGCGGGAGGCAGCGGCGCTCACCGATAACGCGTCGCTGAAGAAGTTCCTGACGCTGCGCGCCGAGGCCTTCCTCTCCAACGACTACTACGCGAGCGACGTCGCGTGGATGGACCTGGATGCGCCGCTCGACATCACCATCGGCCCCTACGAGACCTACAACGACGAGCTGTTCGGCTATAAGGCCGGGTTCGAAGCCTACATCGCCATCCGCGACGAAGCCGAAACCAACAAGCTCAAAACGGTGGCCGCGCACTTGCAGGAAGTAGAGAACAACCTGCCGCTGGACCAGCGCTACCGCAACGCGAAGCTGGGCGCTTCGGCCGCGATCCGCGTGGTGAATGAAGTCTACGCTTCGGGCGATGGCGCGCACGGCGTGCGCACGGCGGCCTTCAATCTGCCCAACGACGAGCGCGTGATTTCCGAGAAGGGCAGCGCGCGCATCATGCTGAAGAACGTTCAGGAAGCCAAGTTCGCCAGCATCCTGATCCCCATCGCCGGGCGCGTCCTGACGCCCGGCGCGAGAGAAGATCTCAGCTTCAATTACTTCTTCACCCACATTCTGGCGCACGAACTCAGCCACGGCATCGGCCCTCACCAGATCCAGATCGCGGGACGCGCCACCACGCCGCGGCAGGAGTTGAAGGAACTCTACAGCGCCATCGAAGAGGCGAAGGCGGATGTCACCGGCCTCTTCATGCTGGAGTACCTCTTCGACCACAAGCTGATGGACGGCCCCAAGTACGAGCGGCCGCTATACACCACGTATCTCGCGTCGGCGTTCCGCTCCGTGCGGTTCGGCGTCACCGAAGCGCACGGCAAGGGCATGGCGCTGCAGTTCAACTATTTGCTGGATAAGGGCGCTTTCACGGTGAATGCCGACGGCACGTTCGCCGTGGACGTGCCGAAGATGAAGGGCGCGGTCCGCGACCTGACGCACGAACTGCTCACCATCGAAGCGGAGGGGAATTACACGGCCGCGAAGAAGATGCTGGACACCCTGGCGGTGATCCGCCCCGCGATGCAGCGCGCGCTGGATGGCCTGAAGGACCTAGCCACCGATATCGACCCGGTCAACGAAAACAAAGAGTAAATCGCGATCTTCAAAAAAACTCCTTGACCTGTCTACAACTTCAGGGTTGAGACTGAAGGAAGAGCGATGTCAATGACCGTCACACGCCTGGCGCGGAGCTGCAATCTGGCGCGCAGCACGGTGCTGTACTACGAATCCATCGGCCTGTTGACGCGGCCCCGGCGGAGCGCCGGGAATTACCGCGTCTACTCCGAAAAGGATCTCGACCGGCTGCGCCAGATCTGTACCTATCGCGACGCCGGCCTGACGCTGGCGGACATTCGTTCGATCCTCGATGCGCCCGGCGGCAATGCCGCTGCCGTGCTACGCCGGAGGCTGACGGAACTCAGCGCCGGCATAGAGCGCTTGCGAGAACACCAGCGGGCGATTGCACGCCTGCTGAAAACGACCGATCGATTCAGGAGACTACCCGTGGTAACGAAAGAAAAATTTACCGCCATTTTACGCGCCGCCGGCTTCACCGAAGAGGACATGCGCCGCCTGCACACCGAATTCGAGAGCAGCGCCCCCAACGAGCACCAGGAATTTCTGGAGTTCCTGCACATTCCGCAGGAAGAGATCCGCTCGATCCGGGCGTGGAGCCGGGAGAAGAGTTAGCCGCCCGCCGCCATCCGCCAAAGCCAGACCGGAACGCCGTCCTCCATCTCTTGGCACACAAATCGCAGGCCGATCTTTTCCAGAATCCGCGTGGAGGCGTTGGGTTCGGGCGCGGTGTGAGCCGCTACCAGCCTCACGTCGGGGAGCAGGCGGGCCCGATCCAGAACAAATTGCGCCATCGCCGTTCCGATGCCGCGCCCCTCGAAGCCCGGGAACGTGAAGTAGGCCATTTCCACCGTACCTTCCACCGGCGGCCCCTTGAGACTGCAAATGCCAACCAACTGCTGCGATTCGCCCTCGATCGCCAGATGTCCGAACCAATCCGGCGAAGTCTCCAGCGGGAAGCTTTTCATGAACAACAAGCTGCCTTGCGCCACGAGTTGCGCGACCTCGTGCAGGTGTACTCCGTGCCGCGCGGCAAAGTCCGCCGGCTCGGAGGCCAGCAAACGCAGCACCTTCCGCGTCGCCGGCATGAATTCCAATACACCCATCGTTCACTAATGTAGCGTGGGACAGGCCTCCTGGCCTGTCGTGCTGCAAACACAAAGACAAACCAGGAGGCCTGTCCCACATCCTAGAAAACGATTCGTCCCGTCACCCACAACGCGAGCGACTACAGAGCGGTGGAGAAGCTCACGATTTTGACGGCCACAGCGGCGTGGTAGGCCCGGAAGACGGTGCGACCGTGTCCGCCCGAGCCAGGTCCGTGACCGAGTGAAGATATCGCTTTAATGTGGGGCAGGCTGGCAGCCTGGGGCGGGTTGGCAACCCCCAGGAAGCGCCGGTTGCCAACCGGCGCTCAGCTTGCCAAGCTGCCCCACAAAGGAACACATTCTCAGGGTCGCAGACCTATCGCCGCGCCAGGAGGGCGCCCAGCCAAACCGCGGCGTAGCCCAACGCGACGCTGCCCACGATATTGGCCAGCCCAATCCAGAAGCCGCCTTCGCGCACCGCCGCGTAGGTCTCCCATTCGAAACTGGAAAACGTGGTGTAGCCGCCGAGGAACCCCACCACCAGCACGAGCCGCCAGTAGGGGTGCGGTTGCAGGCGCTCGGTAAGCAGCGTCATAGTCAGCCCGACCAGGAAGCAGCCGGTGACATTGACCACCATGGTGCCGGCGGGGAAGCGGGCACCGAAGCGGCTGGCGACGATGCTGCCCGCTACGTAGCGCGCCAGCGAACCCGCGCCGCCGCCGAGCAGGATCAGGAGGTACTTCATCGGGGCAGGTCACCAGGGCTCAAGAGGATTCCAGGCACTCGGCGATTTCCTTCTCCGCAATCGCGCCGCTCTTGATGACGCGCCAATAGGGCTCGGTGATATCGATGGTGGTGGCGCCCTGGCCGGTACAGCGCCCGCCATCGAGGACCAGATCCACGCGGCCATCCATCATGCCGAAAACGTCGATGCCGCTATGGCAGGTGGGATGGCCGGAAATGTTGGCGCTGGTGGAAATCAGCGGCTGGTCGAGCAGCGCGATCAGCCTGGTGGCCACTTCGGAGCGCGAATGGCGGAGCGCAAGGCGTCCGGTATTGCCGGTGACCTTGAGCGGGATCTTGGCGGCGGCCGGCACGATGATGGTGAGTGGACCTGGCCAGAAACGGCGTGCCAGGATGAAGAACCGGGCGGTCAGCTCACTGGCCAGTTCTTCGGCCATCATGGTGTCGCGGATCAGGATGGGCAGCGCGCGGTTGGGTTCGCGCCCTTTGGCCTGAAACACGCCAGTGACGGAGCGCAGGTTGAAGGGGTCGGCCACCAGAATGTACAGCGCGTCGGTGGGGATCGCCACCACCAGGCCGCGGCGCACGGCGGCGGCGGCGCGCTCCAGCGCTTCGGGCTGGGGATCCTGGGGATCGATTTCGACCAGGTCGGTTGCCATCTCGATCTATTGTCCGTTCCGATCTTAGCGGGCCTGGATGGCCTCGGCAACGTCGATCGCCATTTGGTAGCGGCCGAACGGGGCGCTGAGTTGCACGCCTTGCACCATCTTACTCACTCGGGAGACCATCTCGCGCGCGATGGCCACGCCCTCCTCGCGGGCCTGCTCGGCGTTATCCACGCGGCGCATGCGATCCATGAATATTTCCGGCACCGGCACGCGCAGTTCGTTGACCATGAATTCGGCGTTACGGAAGCTGGTGAGCGGCCAGATGCCGCAGAGTACCGGAATCCTGACGTGCTCGATGCGCTTGAGAAACGCCTCCAACAGGTCGAGATCGAAGACCGGCTGGGTCACCACATACTCCGCGCCGGCCTCCACCTTCCACTCAAAGCGGCGGATCTCCTCATCCATATTGAACGCGCCCGGGTTGGCGCCCACGCCGATCAACAGGGCGGTCTGCGAGCCCATCGGGTTGCCGCCGATATCCAGGCCGTGATTCAGATTGCGCACGATGTTGACCAGGCCGATGGCGTCCACGTCGAACACCGCGGTGGCGTCCGGATACGCGCCCATGCGCGGCGGATCGCCGGTGATGCAAATCAGATTGCGCACGCCCAGGCTGTGCGCCCCCAGCAATTCGCTCTGGATGCCGAGGATATTGCGGTCGCGGCAGCAGAAGTGGTTGACGGCCTCGATGCCGGCCAGTTCCTGGATCAACTGGCAGGTGACCTGCGCGCTCATGCGCGCGCTGGCGCGCGGTCCATCGGGGACGTTGATGGCGTCGATGCCGTGCTCGGCGCACATTTTCGCGCCGGCGATCTCGCGCGTGGCGTCGACCCCGCGCGGCGGCAGAATCTCCACGAAGGAGACGAACCGCCCGGCGGCCAGCTTGGCGCCCACCTTGGATTTTTCGGCGATGGGGACCGGGGTCAACGCGTGCGCCTTGACCTTCGGTTCCTCCACCGTGACCGCCAGTTTTTTCTGCAGCGGTTGCAGCGAGCGGGTTTCCGAGCGGATCAGCTTGATGTGGTCCGGCGTGGTGCCGCAGCAGCCGCCAATGATCTTGACGCCGGCCCAGAGCAGGCGGCGCGCGTACTGCGCCATGTACTCGGGCGAGCACAGGTACATGTTGCGGCCTTCGACGCGCATGGGCAGCCCGGCGTTGGGCATGGCGCTCAGCGGCTTGGTGGCGTACTGCATCATGCGCTCGACGGTTTCGAGCGTGGCCTTGGGGCCCACCGAGCAATTGAGGCCGATGGCATCCACCGGCCAGGAATTCATCTCGCGGGTGAAGGTCTCGGTGTCGGTGCCGCCGGGCAGATAGCCGAAATCGTCGATGGTCACCTGCGCGACCATCGGCACGCCGCCGCCCGAGGCTTCATGCCCCGCCATCACCGCCTCGCGCAGCTCATCGAGGTTGCCGAAAGTCTCGAAGATCAGCAGATCGGCGCCGGCTTCGAGCAGCCAATCGATTTGTTCGCGGAAGGCGGCGCGCGCCTCGGCGAAGGAGGTGGGTCCGAGCGGTTCGATGCGCACGTTGAGGGGGCCCACGGCGCCGGCGACATACGCACCGTTGGCCGCCTCGCGGGCCAGGCGCACGCCCGCCAGGTTGATGGCCTTCAACTTTTCGGCGAAGCCGAACGCGCCCAAACGCTGGCGGGTGGCGCCGAACGTGTTGGTTTCCAGGATCTCGGCGCCCGCTTTGGCGTACTCCTGATGGATCTGGCGAACGATGTCGGGCGAGGAGAGGTTGAGCTCATCGAAGCAGCGGTTGATGAACACGCCGCGCGAGTAGAGCATGGTACCCATGGCGCCATCGGCCACAATCACGCGGCTGGACAACTGGTCACGAAATTCCTGGGCGCGGGTACTGGTGGATGTAGTCATGAGAAACGGTCGCAAGTGCCGTTCGAAACGCGGAAAATGCGATATGTTTCATTTTAACGCAGGTGGACTCCACACCGCTC
>Ga0209638_1000440_pt1 | contig 27215 bp, 22 predicted proteins | sample BarGraNGADG00211_FD_184490 | JGI IMG/M metagenome (GOLD analysis project Ga0209638, IMG submission 184490) | Arctic peat soil microbial communities from Barrow, Alaska - Barrow Graham LP Ref core NGADG0002-211 (SPAdes) (version 2) | ecosystem: Environmental > Terrestrial > Soil > Wetlands > Peat...
GGCCGCCGTTTTGTATTGGCCGCGGCGGGCCGCGGCCAGGGGCCAGGTTGGGGCTAAGCGCCCTTCTCCGCGTGGACGATGCGGAAGCAATCGGAGCAGTAGACCGGGCGATCCATGTTGGGGCGGAAAGGCACCTGGGCCTGATTGCCGCACCGGGAGCAGACGACGGCGAAGTACTCGCGCGGGCTGCCCTGAGAATCGCGACCGCCGTTTTCCCCGGCTTCTCGCATGGTCCGCCTGGCTGCACGGCAGCTCGGGCATCGCTTCGGATCCGAGACGAACCCCTTCTGGGCGTAGTACTCCTGATCCGCAGCGGAGTGTATGAACTCGGCACCGCAGTCGACACAGGTCAAGGTTCGATCGACGTAGGCCACGCTGTTCCTCCAGGAGCCGCTTGAGTCCTTGCCGAACGGCCCGAGGAACTGCGAACCCGACTGAGCGCCGAACCCTGCACAGGCGGTCCCGTGGAGAGGATCCGGTCGACAGTGTGCGGTTTGTAGCCTGCCTGGGACGCACCGGCTGGCCGGGAGGATAGCACGCATCCTCGCCGGTTCAGCCATAAGCCAGCCTGGTGAGACAGCGGTCCGGAGGCGGACCGGTCTGATTCGGACGGAGCCGGGCGACCACCGACGGGCATGGCTGATCGCCGCCGCTCGAACCTGCGACAATCGCGCCGTCGGCCCGTTCCAGAGCCGTGGCGGTAGCAAGAACCAGAGGCCCGATGCTTCGTCTGCTCCACACCGCTGATGTCCACCTAGGGGCACGGCACACCGATCTCGGCGAGCGAGCGGTGATTCTGCGCGAGCGCCAGTTCGCCGCTTTCAAAGCCACGATCGACCTCGCCATCGTCGAATCCGTCGATCTGTTCCTGATCGCCGGCGATCTCTTCGACTCGAACACGCAGCCGCGCCGCTCCGTGGAGCGCGTGGCCGCGGAGCTCGGCCGCGTTGCGCGAGCCTCCATTCGGACGGTGATCATCCCCGGCACTCACGACGTCTACGACGGCGCCTCGATCTACCGCTCTTACGATCTGGCCGCAATGGCCAGGGCGGGCGGCGACTGGATCACGGTGCTCACGCCGGACGAGCCGAGCGTGGTCTTCCCGTCGATCGACGCGGTCGTCCACGGGCGAGTCTTCGACACCAAGCGCGCGCCCCGAAGTCCGCTGTATGGGCTCGACGTTTCGATGGACAGGCGCGCGACCTGGAAGATCGGCATGGTCCACGGCTCGCTGCTGATCCCCGGCAAGACGGACGCCGACGAAGTGGTCTTCACGGAAGACGAGGTCGCTCGCAGCGGGCTCGACTATCTCGCGCTCGGGCACTGGCACTCGGCCATCGAAGGCCGGGCCGGCAGCGTCACGTACGCATACTCGGGGGCGCCCGAACCGGTGGCCCTCGACCAGGACGGCGCGGGCCACGTCCTGCTGGTCACGCTGGACGATCGGGGCGCCCGCCGCCGGGTCTCCATCGAACCGCGGCGTGTCGGACAGACCCGCACCGAAATGCTCGAGCTGGACGTCGGCGCCATCCACAGCCAGCCCGATCTCATCGACCGGTTGGGCCAGCGCTCGGACTCCAACCTGGCTCTCAACGTCCAGCTGACGGGGCTCTATCCGGACGACCTGGACCTGGACCTGGACGAAGTCGAGCGTGCCCTCAGCCCATCGTTCCTGCGCTTTCGCATCCGCGACCACTCCATCCCGAACGTGCCCGATGGGCCTCTCCCGCCACCCGACACCGTCCTGGGCGCCTTTGTCCGCGGCATCGAGGCCCGCATCGCTGCGCTCGAGAGCGGCAGCGCTTCCGACGGGACGGTTGGCACTGGCTCGGCCGACGCTGGTTCGGAGACGCAGGCGGACGTCCCGGTACCGGCGGGTGTCCCGGTGTCGCCGGCTGTCGACCCGGCCAGGGCGGGCGTCAACTCGGCCGCGGCGGCTGAGGAGCTGGCCGATCTGCGCGAAGTGCTCCGGCTCGGACGCCATCTCCTCGAAGGCCGCCAGGTGACGCTATGAACCCCCGCCGCAACCCTGCCGAGGGCGGGGTGAGATGAGGATCCTGCGCCTCCAGCTGCACGGCATCGGCCGCCACCGCGACCTGGACATTGCCCTCTCACCGGGGTTCACGGTCGTGCGCGGACCCAACGAAGCGGGCAAGTCCACGATCCAGCGGGGCCTCGAACTGGCCCTGTTCCGCAAGCCCACCGCCCAGGGCGTTGAAATCGACGAGCTCAGGAGCTGGGGATTCCGCGCCGACGAAAGCTCCAGCGTCAGGCTCGAGTTCGTGGTCGAGGAAGAGAACGAGGACACGGGCGGGATCCTGGCTCTTCCGGGCGTGCTGGAGAAGGAATACCGCGGCCAGCGCGGCAGGGTGGCTCTGGCGTTCGACGGGCAGACCTATACCGACCCGGCGAAGGCCGAGCAGGTCATCGCTGAGCTGACCGGCATACCCAGCGAGCAGTTCTTCCGTTCCACCGCCTCCATCCGCCATGAGGAACTCGACGACCTCGATCGCGACGAGGGGGCGCTGCGGGACCGTCTGCAAGCCAGCATCGGCGGCGGCGACAAGGGCAGCTCGCGGGCCAAGAACCGTCTCGAAGAAGCCCTTCGAAACCTCAAATCCCGCGGCGAGAAGAATCCCGGCCGACTCAAGATCGCCGAAGAGGCGGTGGCCCGCGCAGAGGTCGCTCTCAAGAGCGGCGAGGCGGCGCTCGAGAAGCTCGAACACGACCGCGATGCTCTGGCCCAGGCGCGCAGCGCACGTACGAGGGCCGAGTCCCTGCTGGCTGAGAGTCGCAACATGTTCGAGGGAGCTCGCCAGGCCGAGCGCCTTCGCTCCGACCGAACCGTCATCGCCGAACGCTTCGAGCGCTACCGCCAGGCCACCGAGGCTCAAGCGCGCCTCCGCGAACTCGAAGCCATGCCCGAGCGGTCCATTTCGACGCTTCGCGATTCGCTCGACCGGATGAGGACGATGCAGAGCCGCGTGTCCGTGCTGCAGGAGACGCTGCGTGAGGAGCACGGCCCCGAAGTCGAGCCGGACGAGCCCGAGAAGGGTTACCGCATAACCGCCCTCGTTACCGGCATCATGCTGCTGGCGACCTTCGGGTTGTTGTTCTACGGTGCCACCGGCGGCGTCGCGGCGGCGACATTGGCAGGCCTGCTCCTCGCCCTGGCCGCCGGCACGTCCCTCTACTTCTTCTGGGAGCGACGATCCGCGGCCGTCACGATCCGCCGGGCCAATGACATGAAAGGGCGGGAGCGGGCCCTGCGTCGCCAAGGTCGGGTCAGCACTGAGGAAGGGCTCCGGGTCGCTCAGTCGGGCGTGGCGAACATCCTGCGCGAGCTTGGCGTACCCGACACTGCCGCGGCCGAGCGGCTGCTCACCAGCGAACAGGCTCGGCGCCAGGACATTGCGACTCTGCAGGTCCAGGTCTCGGCGCTGCTGGCCGGCCAGAACGAGAACGGCGTCCAGGCGCTGCGGGATCAGGCGGCGCTCGAGCTGGAGCAGAAGACGGCTGCGTTCGAGGCCCTGGGTCCCATCGCGACCGATGCGCGGGCCAGAGAGCGTCTCGAGGCCGAAGTGCGCGAACGGCACGACTTCCTGGAACGGGCTCGCGATTCGGAAGCCGCCGCGGTCGCGCGGGTCGATGCGAACCCCGTCGACTCCGAGCAGGTCGCCGGCGAATCCGAGAGGCTCGTGGCGTGGCGCGAGCAGCTCGCGGCGCTGCGGCGGCGCGTGCGCGTGTACGAGTCGACGCTGGCCGCCATCGCGGCCGCCGAGCAGATGACCATGCGCAAGGCGACGCGCTTCCTCGAGCAGCATGTGGGCCGCGACCTCGCCCGGCTTACCGGCGGCCGGTATCGCAGGATCCAGATCGACGACCGGACGCTCGATTTCGCGATCTGGGCACCCGAGAAGGGCGACTGGGTTTCGCCCAACCGGCTCAGCAAAGGCACGATCGATCAGATTTATCTGGCGGCCCGAATCGGGTTGGTCCGCCTGGTCACCCAGGGCCGGCGTCCGCCGCTCATCCTCGACGATCCGTTCGTGACTTTCGACGATACTCGCGCAGCACGGGCGGCACTCCTGTTGCGCGAACTGTCGACTGACTTCCAGGTCATCTACCTGGCCTACTCGAACCGGTACGACGGGCTTGCCGACGCGGTCGTGGAATTGCCCGGCCCGACGGACGTCGAAGTGGCACCCGCCGGCCAGGCGGCCTCGACGCCGGCTGCGATATCGCGCCTGGCGCGGCAGGCGGAAGGGGCTCAGCCCGAGCCCGAGCGCGAGCCCGAACCTGAGCCCGAACCCGCGGTCGACCAGCCGGAGCCCGAGACCCTGGTTGCGGAGCCCGAACCCGAACCTGAGCCCGAACCCGAGCCCCAGCTCGAGGGCTTCGCCGCGACGGAGGCCGAGCCTGAGCCGGAGCCCGACGCCGAGCCCGAGCGCGAGGTCCAGCCCGAGCCCGAGGCCCAGCCCGAGCCCGAGGCCCAGCCCGAGTCCGAGGCCAAATCAGTCCCGGCTATGCCCGAGCCGATGGCCCTCGACTCCGAACCCGATGAGCTCGAGCCCGGCGAACTCGTCGCCGCCGACTCCGACCGCACCGAACCCGAGGATGCGGTCTCAGACGGCGGGCCCAACGGCGACGAGGGTTCCGAAACCGAAGAAGCCGAGACGACAAGCTCCGAGACAGGCCCCGAGCCCACGGATCCCGAGCCCACCGTCTGGCACGCGGAGCCCGACTGACGCCGGCCTGCGCGATCCCGCGGCAGGCGACTCTGCGTTTGACGCCCGCCGCCGGCGATCTCGGCGGATTCCGCGCTGCTAGGACCGGTTGATCCGAGAACCGATTCCGTCGGCAAAAGGCCGAAGGTCGGGCGCGACCCACGACATCTCCGAGGTGTCGGCGCACGGGCGGATGTGGTCTCCGGCGCTCATCGGTTCGGGAGGCTACGGGAACGAGATAGTGGCGTTGAGATCCGGGCGCTGCGAGTCCGCGGCCAGGTCGCGGAACGTGATCTTGTACTTCTTGCCCGCGTCGACGGAGTGGGTATAGGGCGGATCGACGGCTTTGACTCCGTGCTTCTGCACCTCGTTGACGCTGAGCGCCGATTCGCCGGTCACGTCCGCGAGCAGCAGGTCGACATCGGTCACGATCACCGTCCAGGCCACGCCGACGGAGACGCTTCCGGCGCCCCGCGGCTTGAAGGTGGCGTTGAACCCGTTCAGCGCCTCGGGGATCCCCGGGCTGGAGCTGCCCTGGAGGCGGCCGTGGGCGAGAGTGATCGACGGGCTGACTGCCGGCCAGCTGAACGCGACATCCACTGTCGGGGTTGCGGCCCCGACGCCGATCAGGGTCACGACCCAGAGTGAATGCGGGCGATCGGCCAGAGCGTTGGGGAAGCCGGGCTTAGCGCCGGTCGAGCAAGTCTGTGCACCGGCGTCGATTTGGACGCACATCTTGATCGAAGGCGTAGCCAGCGAACTCTTGGCCACCAGCATGGACACGGGCCCCGGTCCGTCGCTGGTGAACGAGAAAGTCCGCGACGTTGCCGCCGGATCGCTCTGGGCGTCCAGCATCATGTCGTTGAAGGTGATGCTGGCAGTAGCCGCGCTCTGAGTAGGCTTGGGCGACGGCGTGGGCTTCGGCGTGGCGGAGGCGCCCGGACCGGGTGTGCCGGAAGTGCTGGCGGTGCCGGAGCTACCGCCCGTCGGCCCTCCTGCCACTGAGGCGCTCGGTGTCGCGGTAGGCCCACCGCCAAATGCCGGACTTGTCGCCGTGGCTGACGGGCCGCCCGAGTTCGACCCGAAGTAGAGGGCGCCGGCGACCCCGAGGAGGAGGATGCAGATCACGGCCAGAGCGATGGATGCGTTCCGCCATGTCTTGTCGTTCACCCGGCCCTCCTCGTGAGCCGTCGAGCGATGACCGACCCGCAGGTCAACGATACCTCCTGCTATTGGATTTGCGATGGGCGTCTTCGCCTCCAGCAGCCCGCTCGGGTTCCGATTGGGGCCGGCGATCGGCGCCGTCATGATCAACTGGTGGCACTACTCGAGCGCCGAGGTCTTCGTTTTGTCGGCCATCCTCTCGTTGACTGTGGCCCTGATGCTGGCGCTCGGTTCGAGCGAGGTTCGGCCCGAAGTCGTGCCCACCGGCAGCACGGTTCGGCTCGCTTTCGGTGCCGTACGCGGAGTCTTTGCCGACCGGACGGTGCGCTGGCTATGTCGCTGGCTTTCGCTCGACGCTCCGGGCCGGCCGTGGTGCCGCGACCGGCTGAGCCCGCAGTCGGCTAGAAGGTCGGAACGTCGATCTCGCCGTGGCCGACGTACCGTGCATCAGGCCGGATCAACTTGTCGGCCGAGGCCTGCTCGATCGCGTGGGCGCTCCAGCCGGCCATGCGGGCCAGCGCGAAGGTCGACGCGAAGAGGTCCGGCGGCAGGCCGACGCCCTGGAGGACCGCAGCGGCGTAGTACTCGACGTTGGTCTTGATAACGCGGTCGGGCTTTAGCTCACCGAAGACGCGCAGGACCACGTCCTCCACCTTCACGGCCGTGTCGAGCCAGCCGGCCATGTCCGACATGCCCTCGGCAACTTTGCGAAGCGCGGCCGCCCGCGGGTCGTAGGCCCGGTATACGCGATGGCCGAAGCCCATGATCTTGTCGCCGCGGGCGATGGCTTCACGAACCCACTTCTCGGCCCGTTCGGGGGAGCCGATCTCGTGGAGCTGGCTGACCACTTCCGCCGGAGCGCCGCCGTGGAGCGGGCCCTTGAGCGCGCCGATGGCGCCGCAGACCGCGCTGGCGAGCTCAGACCGGGTCGAGATGATGACCCGGCAGGTGAACGTCGAAGCGTTGAGGCCGTGCTCGGCGCCAACCACGAAATAGGCGTCGAGGGCGCGCGCCGCAGCCAGGTCCGGATCCTTGCCGGTGAGCTGCTGGAGGAAGCCGCCCGCAAGCGTCAGCTTCTGATTCGGCTTCACGGGCTCCAGGCCGTTGCGGAGACGGTGGAACGCGGCCAGCGCCGAAGGGGCGAATTCGGTAAGCTCGCGGGCCTGATCCACGGTCGGCGGCCAGTGAGGCCGGCGCCAGGTTCCCCAGACGGAGACCGCGGTTCGCAGCGCGTCCATGGGGTGTGTGTGGTCGGGCAGTTCGTGGAGGACGCACATCACCGGTTCGGGGACTTCCGCCGGCACCAGGCGGGCAGACTTGCGCCATTCCCCCGTCCAGAGCAACTCGGCGACCTGGCCGTACGTGCCCTTCTCTACGAGCTGGCCGATTGGGTAGCCGCGATAGAGAAGCCGGCCGTTGGCCCCGTCCACGAAACCGATCGCCGTCTCGGCCGCGATCACGCCTTCGAGACCGGGCGAGTAGGGCTTCTCGGCGGGGTGCTTGGCCGCGGTCGTGCCGCTCGGCGTTACGTTGGCCACCGGTGCGGCCTCCCTGGAGGACTCGGCGCTCCCGGTGTTGGTCGTCGTCATCGTCGCCCTCCTTCGGAGCTAACCGCGGAACCAGGGCCCCAGCCACCGAAGGTGGCACGGGTTGTCAGATCGGACGGCTCCGTTGCGGTCGCATGCTACTGCGATCCAGGGCGGGAGGCAGGATGCGTCCCAAGCGTTGCGCGCCGCCGGCTCGTGCGGCCGGCTCGTGCGGCCGGCTCGTGCGGCCGGCTACCAGCGCGACCGGGGTCGATCTCGTCCGTCGGCGCCCTCGAGGGCGTTCAGGATCAGGCGGATCACGGTCGCGCCCAGGAAGGCGACGATCAGCGCCCCGAAGAACCCGTTCGTGCTGCCCGCATTGAAGTACCGGGTGGCGATCAGGCCGCCGAGGAGCCCACCGAGGATCCCTACCAGGATGTTGGCGACGCAGCCGTGCGGTCCGCCGCGGTCGACGACCGCCCCGGAGAGCGCGCCGGCGAAGAAGCCCACCACGATCCAACCAACCACGCTCATATCCGGCACGAATCGTTCCTCCTTTGGCCCGGGCTAAGTCGCGCCCGATCGGATGATACCCAGGCGGGCCTCGCGTGCTCGAATGAAGCGTTCGAGCCGTTCCTGAGCGGCCGGCCGCGCGGCAGGCTCCTCGAGGGCCATCTAGGGGCTTACCCCGCACGAAATGCTGCATCCGACGTAGGCGTCCTATCACCGCTCCGGCCGATACCAAGAACGAAGCCGACCGCGCTCGTCCGGAATCCTCACGGGACGAGTCGCTCGCCGGCCCAGGGAGTCGTCCGGTCGGCCAGCGTCCTGACCGATATGTCCGAGCGATTGCGCCGCCTCGTCTCCCGGTGGCGCCTGCCCGACGCCGAGGACGACGAGTCCACATCGCAACGCCACGCGGCGTAGGTAACGTCCAGCTGGATCTTGTGCCGCGCAGCAGGACGGCGCGCGGTTTGCCGATGGCCGACGCGCCGTCCGGCCATATTTGGGCGCACTAGCGGGGAATCCAGGCGAGACTGCCCCTCGACGCGCTCTCCCCGCGCTTCTCGGGAGACGGGGATGTACCTACGGCGCCGCTGGATGGCGGTCCTCGCCGCACTACTGATAATCGGCACTGTCCAGATCTTGAGCGACACGGCGCTCGACGCCGTCCTGCCGTTCCCATACGGTGCGATGCTCGTCTTCGGCACCGTCGTCGTCGTGGTCATGGTCGCCGCCTGGTTCGCGTTTCGGCTGATCGACCGGTTGACTCTCGATCTCATCGAGCGGCACGCGGCCCTCGAGGCTCGCACGGAGGCTCTTCGCGCGGTGTACGAAGTGAGCCTGGCGGTTTCGGGCCAGGCCGATCCGGACCAGACGATCGGCTCGATCGTGGGCCACGCGCGCCGCCTGCTGAGGGTCGACGCAGCGATGCTCGCCCTCAACGGACCCGACGGCAAGTTGAGGCTGCGGGCTTCGAGCGCCCTGCCCAACGTAATGCGCGGCGCCGATCCGGCTCCGACGCCGGCGCTCCGGCCCCGAGGCAACCAACTCGACGAATACCTTCGGCCGGGTTTCTCGATCCGGCTGCAGGCGCCGGTGGCCAGAAGCGACGTTCACGTCGGCATCCTGGGCGTGGCGACCCGCGACCGGCGCGTCTTCACCGTCGCCGACGTCGACACGTTGTCGGCGCTCGCAATCCAGGTTGGGCTGGCCATGGAGGCGGCCCGGCTCAGGGATGAGCTGAAGGCACTCGCCGTGGAAGGCGAGCGGGAGCGGATCGCCCGCGAGATGCACGATGGACTGGCCCAGGTGCTCGGTTACGTGAACACCAAGTCGCAGGCGGTCGAGCGGCTGCTCGACGACGGTCGAGTGGACGAAGCGCGCCAGCAACTCGTCGAGCTTGCCGTGGCGGCACGTTCCGTCTACGTGGACGTGCGCGAGGCGATTCTGAGCTTGTCCACGCCAGTGCCACCCGAACGAGGCCTCGCCTACGCGCTGGAGGAGTACGCAGGGCAGTACGCGGAATCGTCCAAGCTGGCCGTCAGATTCAAAGCCACACCCGAAGCCGAGCAGGCGCCTCTGACCGCCGTCGTCGAGTCCGAGGTGTTCCGCATCGTCAAAGAGGCGCTGACGAACGTCCGCAAGCACGCCAGCGCCAACCGGGTGACGATCACGCTGTCGCGCTTTGAGAATGAACTGGTCGTACTGGTGAGCGACGATGGCGTCGGTTTCGATCCGAAGGCGATCGGATCCAGGCGCGAGAGCTGGCCCCACTTCGGTCTCGCCGGCATGCGAGAGCGAGCCGAGTCGGTCTGCGGCACGATCGTATGGCGGAGCAAGCCGGGAGCAGGGGCCGAAGTCGAGCTGCGCGTACCGGTTGGGGGAGAGCCTTGGGCCTGCGAGCCGGCCGTGGTGGTTCCGCCTGGTGAAAACGAACGTTCCGTCGCGCAGCACCAGGTGGTTCAATCGCCCGCTCCTACCCTAACGGGGGCAGACTTGACCAATGCGAACCCTACTCGTTGATGACCACGCGCTCTTTCGCGATGGAGTGGCCTCTTTGCTCCTCGCCTGGGGACATGAGGTCGTCGGGCAGGCCGCCGACGGCAACCAGGCCATCGAGATGGTGGACGAAACTTCGCCCGATGTAGTCCTCATGGATGTGCGCATGCCCAACGTATCGGGCATCGAGGCGACGGCAGAGATCAAGGCACGCCACCCTGAAGTGGCGATCGTCATGCTGACCGTCAGTGAGGAAGAGGCCGACCTCTTCCGGGCAATCAAGGCCGGTGCGCAGGGCTATCTGCTGAAGAACCTGGAGGCGCCGCAGCTTCGGTCGATGCTCGAAGGGGTAGCCCGGGGCGAGCCCGCGATCTCGCCCGGCACGGCCGCTCGCATCATCGACGAGTTCTTGCGGACTCGAGACGGCACCGTGCCGGCTCCGACTCAGCGACTCACGGACCGCGAGGTCCAGGTGCTCGAACTCGTCACGGACGGGCAGCGCAATCGAGAGATCGCCGCCGAGCTCGGGATCAGCGAGAACACGGTGAAGTTCCACCTCAAGAACATCGTGGAGAAGCTCCACGCTCAGAACCGAGCGGAGCTGGCGGCGAGAGCGGTCCGCGAGGGCCTGGTGCCGGACGTCCCGCGCGACTCGTTGACCGGCCACGCCATGAGGCGCCACCGCTGACGTCCGGGCGGCAAGTCCGATTTCCGGTTCGACCCGCTCTTGCCGGCGCCCGCGCCCAATACTGCCCGCGCCTGCCCCCTAGCCCCTGCGCTCCCCTGGGATCCTGGCCGCGGCCGCCTCATCCACGATCCATGCCGCGCCGGGTCGGCGTGTCCTCTGCACCGGCCAGCACCGGTCGTCGCGGGTAGCACCGAAGACCTGGCCGAGCGCATCGGCCTTGCTGGCGCCCCAGGTCACGACCAGAACCGGAGCCGCCTCCAACAGCCGAGGGTTGATCGTCACTCGGGGGAGGTGAGGCCCGATGTGGGTAGGCGCTGGGATGCCCATCGTCCAGTCGAGGCTGTCCAGAGCCGGGCTGTCGGGAAACACCGAGAGGAGGTGGCCGTCGTCGCCGACGCCTACCAGTATCAGGTCGAACACCGGCCAATTGCCGTCTGCGAGCGGGAGGTGCCGGGCCATTTCCTCGGCATACTGCGTGGCGCACCACTCGTTGTCGTGGTTCCCGGCGATCGCCCGGTCGGTGGGAAATGGGTGGATGTTGGCCGTCGGCAACGGAGCGCTGCCGGACTCGCCCTCGGCGCCGCCGAGGAGCACGTCGTCGAGCGAGGTCACGTTGGATTCGGGGTGGCCGCGCGGCACGAATCGATCGTCGCCCCACCAGACGTGGACTCGCTCCCATGGCACCGCGTCCACCAGGGGGGCCCGGGCAAGGAGCCGATAGATCGGAATCGGCGTATTGCCTCCCGTGGTGCAGAAGTCGGCCCTGCCGCGCCTCTCGACCGCCGCCACCAGCGCCGCCGCGATCCGCTCTGCCGCGTCGCGGGCGGCCGGGTCGGGATCGGCGACTATCGTCAGCTCGGGTTCGCCACGGTTCGGCGCCGGGAGTCCCGCGACGCCCGTTCCGGCCAATCGCTCGAGATCCGGGGAGGGATCTGGCTGGTGCTTGTGCTCGGTCATGACTGGCTTCTTCGCCTCTCGGTTGTTTCGTGTGACCTGGGACTGACCGCGGCAAGTTGGCCCGCCATGGCCAGCGCTTCGGCGGCCACAGGAGCGCCGGAGCTGTCTTCCACCGCAAGCAGCAAGAGGTCGACGTCGTTGAGTCTGGGTGCGATATAGGCTCGTCGTGCGCGCTCGCGGCCTTTGTCGCGGACCACCACGTCGACGGCGTGGTCGGTGGCGCTCACGTCGCCGACGAGCTCCGCGCCGCGCAGCCGGGACGCGATCTCGACCCGGACCGTCGACCCACCGCTGAGGTCCGAACAGACTGGCTGCAGCTCGACGGCGACTCGATGGTTGCCCTGGCGCAGCGTGGCGGTTCGCCGGCCGTCGTCCTCGCGCCGCAGCGGTGAGACCACGCTCATGCCCAGCCGCGAGGCCAGCCAGGCGACGTGATACACCGGCCGAACGACGTTGGTGAGTCCCGTCGAGTCCGCGTCCTCGGCGGCGGCGTATTCGACCTTGATCGAACGCACGGCGCGAAGATGCGGCCGCAGGTCGGGCAGGTCGTAGACGGAGGCGATGGCCTCGCGCCAGCGCGACTGCTTGAGCAGCGAGAAGTCGGCCACGACCAAGCCGCGGCTGCGAGCTTGGCGGGCCATTTCGGCAAGGCGATCCAAACCGTTGCCCGACCAGGAGGAGCCATCCACGATCAAACGGTCGGCGATGGGCAGCAGCCTATCGGCACGGTGCGAGCCGAATTGCGGGTCGTGGGGCCACCACAGCGCTACCGGCAGGTCGTGGACCAGAAGCGGCACTATCAGTGACGCGAGGTGCCGGCCCGCATCGCCGTGGACGGTCGCGTAGATCATTTCGGCGTCGGTTTCGCCGCGGGCCGCCGGCGTGGGCACGGACAGGATCTGGACGTGCGCGTCGAGGCCGGCGGGACCGTCTATGTCAGCCGTCGAAAGGATCAGGGAGCGGGAAGGGTGGCGTCCGGCCGTGCCCGCGATCGTCGCGGCGCACCGCTCTGCGGTCTCGCGATGGCCGGCCACGACGACCAGGTTGAGCACATTGGAGCGGGCGGCTACGTGGTGCTCACCCTCGCCGGCCGTTCGCTTGCGGGCGCTTGCCCACAAGACGCCCAGCTGGCTCTCGATCTCCGGGAGTGAATGGAGCGTCGGCCGCCCGGCTGTCAGATCCGCCGCCACCGTCTGCCGTCCCGTTCCATCAGTTCGGTCGCAGCCTCGGGGCCCCAGGTTCCGGCCGCGTAGTCCGGGAACTTGGGGGCCGGCATGTCGGCCCAGGTGTTGATGATCGGCGTCACGATCGACCAGGCCGCCTCGACCTCGTCGGCTCGGGTGAACAGCGACGCGTCGCCTAGCAGAGCGTCGAGGATCAGTGTCTCGTAGGCGTCGGGCGAATCCACCGCGAATGACGTGCCGTACGCGAAGTCCATGTTGACAGTGCGCACGTCGAGCCCGAGGCCGGGGACCTTGGCCGCAAAGCGCAGCATGATCCCTTCGTCGGGCTGGATCCGCATCGCCAGCACGTTCGGGGCCGGGTCTCCGGACGACTCCCTGAAGAGCCGCAGCGGCACCTCTTTGAACTGGATGGCGATCTCCGTCGCCCGCTTCGGCATGCGCTTGCCGGCGCGGAGGTAGAAGGGGACGCCGCTCCAGCGCCAGTCGTCGATGGTGAAGCAGCCGGCCACGAAAGTCTCGGTTTCGGACTCCGGGTCCACTTCGGGCTCTTCCCGGTATCCGGGTGCCGGCTCGCCGCCGATCCAGCCGGGCCCATATTGGCCTCGGACGATGCTGTTCTTGACGTGCTCGACGTCCGGGGCGGCGATCGAGCGCAGCACCTGGACCTTCTGGTCGCGCAGGGCATCGGCCGAGAAAGACGACGGCGGCTCCATCGCCACGAGGGTCATGAGCTGGAGAAGGTGGTTCTGGAGGATGTCGCGGCTCGCGCCCGTCTCTTCGTAGAACGCCCCGCGGCCTTCGGCCCCGATCGACTCAGCGACCGTGATCTGGACGTGGTCGACGTAGCTGCGGTTCCAGACCGGCTCGAAGATGCCATTGCCGAACCTGAACACCAGCAGGTTTCGTACCGTTTCCTTGCCCAGATAGTGGTCGATGCGGTAGATCTGCGACTCGCGGAAGACCTTGTTCAGCTCGTGGTTGAGCCGGCGAGCGGAATCCAGGTCGCGCCCGAAGGGCTTCTCGACGACGACGCGGCGCCAGCCGGTGCCGTGCTGCTCGTGGTCGAGGCCGACCCGGCCCATCTGGCGGACGATCTCGGTGACCTGCGAAGGTTGCGTGGCCAGGTAGTAGAGGCGATTTCCGGCCGTGCCACGTTCGGCGTCGAGCGCTTCGAGCCGCTCGCAAAGCCGGTCGTAGCCCGAGTCCTCGGCGAAGTCGAGCTGCTGGTAAGTAATGCGTTTGGCGAGTTCCGCCCACGTCGTCTCGTCGATCGGCAGGACGCGCGAGTACTTCTCCAGCGACGCCCGAACCTCGGCTCGAAACGCTTCGTCTGTGTAAGGCCGCCTGGCCACCGCCACGACGCTGAACTCGGCCGGCAGCAGGTTCGTTCGCAGCAGCTGGTATATGGCCGGCATGACCTTGCGATGGGCGAGGTCGCCGGTGGCACCGAAGAGCACGAAGGCGTTTGGGTCGGGCATGCGATCCACCCGCAGGCCCTGACGCAGCGGATTGAGCTCCGTCTCGGCGTGGCGGCGGCCTCGAACCGCTGCCGCCGCTTCGCGCATCTGGCGCATCGTTCGGGCGGGAGGGGGCGGTGCCGGCGCTCGGGTCGGGCTCATGGCGCCGTTCTCACTCGGCTATGCGTTCTCGAGCGCCGCCGCCAGCGCTCGCTTCAGGGCGGCCAGGCCGAGTTCGGGGTCCCGACCGAGGTTGACACGAAGGACCGGCAGGTGGTGATCGCCGAGGGTCTTCGCGTCGCCGATCGCCTGGGCGTCGATCAGCTGGCCGAAGGAGTAAGCCTTGCCGGGGATCTCGCGGTCGTCGGGGTGCTCCGCTACGAGCTGTAGGAACCAGCCGATCGGAGCTCCGCCCTTGTGCAGCTGGCCGGTTGAGTGGAGGAAGCGCGGCCCGTAGCCGACGGTAGTGGCCCTTCGCGTCCTGTCGCGGAACAGCGTCCTGATGTCGGCCAGGGCGGTATCGCGGGCCGGCGTCTGGGCGACGTACGCCTGGATCGAGACGTAGCCATTCGCGACGAGGTGGCCCAGCTGGGTCCGCAGCGCCGCAGTCAGCGCGGCTTCGTCCGCCACTCCGAGCGGCGCGTCCGCCACCGGCGCAGCTTTGCCCTCCTCGAAGGCGTCGATGACGTCGCGGGTGTTCCTCTTCGCCTCCTCGACGTTGGGCTGGTCAAAGGGATCGATGCCCAGAACGAGCGCCGAGAGAGCGGTTGCCACTTCCCAGCGAGCGAACTCGGCGCCGAGGTCGATCTTGGAGTCGACGGCGATGCGGATGACGGGATGGCCGGCGGCCGCGAGCTGGACCAGGCGGGCGTCGACGTTCGAGCCGATCGCGGGATCGGGACCCACCGAGCCGTCGAGGGTGATCCGGACGAACACCCGATCGTTGCCGTATGCCTCGGGGCCGGCGAGCGCCTCCCCATCCACCGGGACAACCCCGACGCCCGGTCCGTCGGGGCTGCCGAGGGGCGCCTTGCCGGTGCTCTCGGCAATCAGCTGCTCGACCCACGGGCCGAACGCGGCGAGCTCTCGGTCGATCACGAAAGTGAGCTTGTCGCGTCCGTTCTTCGCCAGGGCGCCCATGACCAGGCCCAGCGCCAGGCCCGGGTTCGCGGCCGGATCGGCCCCTCCGCAAGCCACGATCATGGCCCGCGCCTTTTCCAGCAGCCTCTCCATGTCGATTCCGAGCAGCGCCCCCGGCACCAGGCCCACGTAGGTCAGGGCCGAGTAGCGGCCGCCGACGTCGGGCGGGTTGAGGAATACCTCGCGGAGTTGATCGTGATGCGGAATCGAGCTGAGGCTCGGGTCGGGGTCGGTGATGGCGACCATGAAGTCGCCCGGGCCAGTGGCCCGCCCGACGCCCGACCTCTTCAGCGCCTGGGCCGTGCGTGCCCACTGGTAGGCCTGGAAGGAGAGCGACTCGGCGGTCGTGCCGGACTTGGTCGAGACGATGAAGAGCGTCGTAGTGGGGTCGAGGTCGTCGAGGGTGGCGGCGACGGCTACGGGATCGGTCGAATCGAGGACGCGCACCGGCATGCCGTTCGGCGCGGCGCCGAAGACGTGGGCCAGGAGCGCCGGAGCGAGGCTGCTGCCGCCCATGCCGCCCAGCACGGCCGTGGTGAAGCCCTGCTCGCGGATCCCGGCGGCAAACGCCTCGAGCTCGCTCGCCTCGTCGGCGAAGTGGAACGGAGCCTCGAGCCACCCGAGTCGGGTCGAGATCGCCCGCTGGACGATCTCCTCGCTAGACCACACAGACGGGTCGCGCCGCCCGATCGCCCGATCGGCCCAGTTCTCGGAAACTGCGCGGCGGCGGGCGTCCGCGATCGCGGCGCCGAGCGCGCCGTCCCGAAGCGTCAGGTCCAGGGCGAGATCGTTCGTGGGCTTGAGTTCAGTCATTGCAGCAGCCTCGTGACTGGGCGGGGGTTCGGGATCCTCCCGGCGGAATGGCGTAGTTTCGGTTCGTCGGTGTCACGATACAGGCACCGTCCGATCCGCGGGCGCAGGTCGACGAGCGATCGCCACCTGGCTAGCTCGTCCTGGCCCACTCTAGGCGGGCGGCCTCCCGTTCGATCGCTCGTATCTTTCCGATGCGCCGGACGTGGCGGGGCTCGCCACTGAACGTGGCGGCCAGAAACGCCGTGGCGCACGAAACGGCGGTCTCGATGCCGATGACTCGCGCCCCCAGGGCGAGCACGTTCATGTCGTCGTGCTCGACTCCCTGGCCCGCGGAATACGTGTCGTGGCACAGCCCCGCTCGAATCCCCGGCATCTTGGAGGCCGCGATCGATGCCCCGACGCCGCTGCCGCAGACCAGGAGTCCGCGGTCCGCGCGGCCCTCGAGGATCGCTCGAGCCAGCGCCAGGCTGTAGTCCGGGTAGTCGTCCGCAGGGTTGGAGCCGTCGCCGCCCAGATCGATGAGCTCGTGCCCGAGCGGGGCGAGCCGCCGAAGCAGCTCGGCCTTGAGCTCGAACCCTGCGTGGTCCGCCGCGAGCGCGATACGCATTCCGTCTCCTCCTCAGCAGGTCTCGGGGCCGTGCTCGGCCGTCTCGATCCGGCCGCTCAGCCCTTCGCGGGCGACGCGGCGGCCGATCTCGGCCACGCGCTCGACCGTGAAGCCGAACCGGCGCAGGATCTCGTCTCCGGGAGCCGACGCGCCGAAGTGGTCTATGCCGACGATGGCGCCCTCGTCACCCGCATAACGCTCCCAGCCAAAGGGGCTGGCGGCCTCGACGACCACTCTCTTGCGGGCGGCTAGTGGCAGCACGCTGTCGCGATAGGCGGCGTCCTGGCGGTCGAAGCGCTCCCAGCACGGCAGGCTCACGACGCGGGTACGGATGCCCTGGGCTTCGAGGGCCTCGGCGGCGCCTGCAGCCAGATGCAGCTCGGAACCCGTGGCGATCAGGACGAGATCGGGCTTGGCGGCATCGCCCGAAGCGTCGCGCAGGACGTAGCCGCCCCGGGCCACTCCCTGCCGGGCTTTCTCGGCCGTGCCCGCCAGCACGGGGAGCTTCTGGCGCGTCAGGCTCAGGGCGGTGGGTCCGTCCCGGCGCTCGATCCCACAAGCCCACGCCGCCGCCGTCTCGTTCGCGTCGCCGGGCCGGATGAGGTCGAGATTGGGGATCGCCCGCAGCACGGCGACGTGCTCCACCGGCTCGTGCGTCGGTCCATCCTCGCCGACGGCGACCGAGTCGTGTGTCCAGACGTAGATCACCCGCAGGCAGCTCAGCGCTGCAAGACGCACGGAGCCGCGCATGTAGTCGCTGAAGACCATGAACGTAGCCACGTACGGGATGAAGGCGCCGTAGGCGGAGATGCCGTTGGCGATGCCGCCCATCGCGTGCTCGCGGACGCCGAAGCGCAAGTTGCGCCCGGCCGGATTCTCCGCTTCGAACATGCCGCCGCCGGCGACGTCGGTCAGGTTGGATTCGGACAGGTCCGCGGCGCCGCCGAACAGTTCGGGCAGCGGGCCGGCCAGCGAGTTGATCGCCTGCTGGCTGGCCTGCCTGGTGGCCAGGGCGTCCGTCGTGGCGTAGGTCTTGAGGCTGCCGGCCCAATCCTCGGGCAGGCGCCCCGCCAGGCGCCGCTCGAGCTCGGCGGCTTCCTGGGGATAAGCGGCCCCGTAGCGCGCCAGCTGTTCCCGCCACTCAGCCACCAGGCGCTCGCCGGCCGGCACCGCCTCGCGGAAGTGACTCAGGGCGTCGTCCGGCACGAAGAAGTGCTTGTCGGGGTCCCAGCCGTAGAAGTCCTTGGCGCCGCGGACTTCGTCCTCGCCAAGCGGGGAGCCGTGGGCCTTCGAAGAGTCGTGTTTCGTGGGCGCACCGTAGCCGATATGAGTTCGGACGGCGATCAGGCTCGGTCGCTCGTCCGCCTTCGCGGCCGTTATGGCGGCATCGATGGCGGCGACGTCGTTGCCGTCCTCGACCCGCTGCGTGTGCCAGCCGTAGGCGTCGAAGCGCTCCAGGACGTTCTCGTCGAAGGCCATCGACGTCGGCCCATCGAGCTGGACGTGGTTGTCGTCGTACAGGTAGACGAGCTTGCCGAGGCGCAGGTGCCCGGCCAGGGAAGCCGCCTCGGACGCGATCCCTTCCTGGAGGTCGCCGTCGGAGCAGATGGCGTAGACGTAGTGGTCGACGATCGCATTGTCGGGGTGGTTGAATTCAGCCGCCAGGTGCGATTGGGCGATCGCCATCCCGACACCGTTGGCAAAGCCCTGGCCGAGCGGACCTGTCGTGGTTTCGACGCCGGGCGTCATGCCGCGTTCGGGATGCCCGGGAGTGCGCGAGCCCCACTGGCGGAAGTTCTCGAGATCCTCGATCGTGAGCCCGTAGCCGGTCAGGTAGAGCAGGGAGTAGAGGAGCATGCTGGCGTGCCCGGCCGAAAGCAGGAAGCGGTCACGGTTCGGCCAGCTCGGATCGGTGGGGGCATGGCGAAGGTGCCGCGTCCAGAGGACGTAGGCCATCGGTGCCGCTCCCATCGGCGCGCCGGGATGGCCGGAGTTGGCCTTCTGAACGGCGTCGATCGACAGCGTTCGGATAGTGTCGATCGCGAGCTGATCGAGGTCCTGGGCCACTTCCGTCATTCGCTCTTCCGCTTTCTTGCCGTCGCCGGCACTCGGCCCAGCGGGCGCACCTCCGAGAGCGGTTTCGCCGCGCTCCGGGTGCGTGCCGCGAGGCGCCGATGCCTCGAGTTCGAGGCATCGAGGAAAACCCGGCAGCAGTCTCGGCCTTGCTCTCGAGGCGGGCGCCGAATGGAGCGATCCATCGGATCGCTCCGCTTCAAGCCCGTTGACGTGCTCATTCTAGGGCGCCGTCGAGATTGGACCGCGATCCGGTGCGGCCGGCCCGGCCCAGGTGCTCCGATACCCATTTCGCGTGGTGCCAACGGGCTGTTACACTCGCCGATAGGCCGCCCGGCAACAACGACTGGCGCACCAACTCGAGAGACGACGGAGCGCGAGGAAACGAGAGATGCGGATCTACGAAGGGAGCCCACGCCAGAACTACGAGGAAGTCATGCGCTCCATCGGCGCGTTCCTCGATCAGCGCGGCATGCGGGAGGTTCTTCTGCTGGAGGTTCCCGACGGCTTCGTCGTACAGGGCTCGGTCGTCGAGAGCGCCAAGACGGGCGGCTGGTCCGAGCAGTTGGGCCGGCAGGTCAACGAGACCTTCACATTCTTCGATGACGACATCGCCCGATTCATGGAAGAAGGCCACGCCAGGCGCGACAATCATGCGAGCGCGGTCACCTGGGGCCAGGCTGGCTACTATGAGCAGGCGTTTCGGGTCGTGGGCCGGTATGTTGACGAACAGAAGCCGAGAGACGTCTTCTTCTTCGAACAGGATGGCTCATTCGTTTTGCGACTGCTCATGTGGTCGCAGACCGGGAGCCGGCATGCTATTGCCGAGTTCACGCGCGACGAGGTAGAAGCATTGATCGCCCAGGCCCACGAACTACGTGGCGAGGGCGCAACCAGGGCCAAGCCTGGCGCCTCAACCGCGTAGCGGTCGGTAAGTCAGGCGAGTGGAGGTGAAGCGATGAAGTTGCTGAAGATCCTGGCGATCACCCTCGGTATCGCCTTGGCCGCCCTGGTGATCATCCCGCTCCTCGTGCTGGCCGGTCTCTTCGTCTGGCTCAAGCTGACCGAAGAAGGCGACGAAGAGGCGCTCGAACTCGACCAGGAAAACGTCTGATAGAGCCCTACGCACACAGCGTCGAATCGCCCGGGCCGCGAGGTCCGGGCGATTGCATGTCGGCCCGGCTGACTTCCGGGCCCGCTCCAGGCAAGCCGTCATGACACCCACGATCTCCAGGAGCGAGTCACCGCCTGCGTCCGCCCGCGCCCGCCATGTGGCGGAGCTCGCGATCCTGCTGGTGATGCTGACCTGGGGCGCGAACGTTGTGGTAGTCAAGACTGCGCTGACTGACGTGCCGCCGATTCTGTTTGCCTTCGTGCGATTCGGCCTGGCGTTCCTGGTGTTGCTCGCCGTGCTGCGCTGGCGCGAAGGGAGCGTGGGCATCCCGAGGCGGGACGTGCTGCCGCTCTTCTTGCTCGGGCTGGCCGGCTTCGGGCTGTACCAGGACCTGTGGTCCACTGCCCTCGGCCAAACAACCGCGTCCAACTCCGCGCTGATCATTGCCGCCACCCCTGTGCCGACGATGCTCATCGCGGCTGCCATCGGCTCGGATACGTTGTCTCCGGCCAAGTTGCTGGGGGCCTCGATCGGTCTCGCCGGGGTGGTAGTGGTCGTGGCGGCGACGCATGGTTTCGGCTTTAGCGGCGCCTCGGCGGGGGACCTGTTGACGGTCGCGTCGACGATCAGCTGGGCCTGCTACGTAGCCTTCGGTGCGCCAGTGCTGCGGCGCCACTCGCCTTTGCGGATGGCGACCTGGGCGATCGGGTTCGGCTGCCTGGGGATGCTGCCCTTCGCGGCGTTGCAGGCCGCGTCGTTCGACCCGTCGCGGATCCATCCAAGCACCGTCGCGCTCTTGCTGTTCTCGGCGCTTCCGGCCGCAGCCGCCGCCAACGTCGTCATGTTCGAGGCGGTCAAGGTGCTTGGCCCGGCACGGACGATTCTCTTCCAGTTCCTAGTCCCGGCCTTTGCCGTCGGAATGGCGGCGCTCTTCCTGGGCGAGGCGATCGTGGTCGGCCAGATCGGCGGGGGAGTGGTGATCGTGCTCGGGATCCTCGTCGCCCGCTCCCGCCGCCTGGGGACCTGGTTCGGGTAGGACTTAGCCACGCGACCTGTCTGTCGGCGTACCGGTATCCTCTCGTCATGCCCTCCCCTGCCGACCTCCCCGCGGCGATCGCCGCTCCGATCCCACCGCTTCGACCCGGCCAACCTCCGCTCGCGCTCATCGTCGACTATGACGGCACGATCTCTCAGGTCGACGTCTCGGACAGGATCCTGTACACGCTTCTCGGGCAGAGGTACGCGCAGGATGACGCGGCCTATACGGGCGGCCTGGTGGGGTCGCGGACGCTGTTCTCGAGCCAGGTGAAGCTTCTGCCGGGGGATCCCGGGCCCGTGATCGCGATTGCGGAGGCCCAGCCGCACGACCCGACTTTCGCGCCGTTCGTACGGCGAGCGATCGAGCTCGAAGTGCCGGTCGAAGTCGTCAGCGATGGCTTCGGCTTCTTCATCGAGCCGGCGCTTCGAAGGCTCGGCGTGCCCGACATTCCGGTCGTCACGAACCTGACCTCCTTCCGCAACGGCCGGGCCACGATGGACTTCCCGAACGGCCACCCGGATTGCTTCGTCTGCGGCACGTGCAAGCGGCAACGCGTGCTTGCCCACCAGGCCGCGGGCAGGACGGTCGCGTTCGTGGGCGACGGGGAAAGCGACCGCTATGGCGCCGCGTACTCGGATTTGATCTTCGCCAAGGACGAGCTCGTGGATCTGTGCATCCGAGAAGGGTGGGCTTATGCGCCGTGGCAGGACTTTGCCGGTTTGCTGGAATGGCTCGAGGCCACCGTCGCCGCCTGGCGGGCCGACCCGGCGAGCCTGCCGGCCCATACCCCCAGGCCCTTCATCTGCGGCCCCGAAATCTGGGGCCCAGGTCGCACCGACCCGCCGCAAAGACTCCGGCAGCGTCCTCGGGGCTGAAACCGGGACACCGCCCGACCCGCGATCCCGTCAACTCTTGGAGCGCCCGGCACTCCCGCTTCGACGACCGTTTGCGGTGAAGCCCGCTCGTCCGTAGAATTGGAAAAACCCCCGGAGGAGAGCGAGCCACATGGCAAAGTATGTCTTCGTGACCGGAGGCGTCACTTCCTCACTGGGGAAGGGCATCACGGCGGCCAGCGTCGGTCGCCTGCTCAAGGCTCGCGGCCTGGCCGTCTCCGTCCTCAAGCTCGATCCGTACATCAACGTCGACCCGGGGACCATGTCGCCCTACCAGCACGGCGAGGTTTTCGTCACCGACGACGGCGCCGAGACGGACCTGGACCTGGGCCACTACGAGCGGTTCATCGACGAGAACCTGTCCCAGCTCTCCAACGTCACGACCGGCCGCATCTACCAGGCGGTGATCGGCAAGGAGCGTCGCGGCGACTATCTGGGCGGTACCGTCCAGGTCATCCCTCACATCACCAACGAGATCAAGGAGCGGATCCAGCGGCTGGCCCGGGACGGCCGCGCGGACGTCGTGATCGTCGAAGTGGGTGGCACCGTCGGCGACATCGAGTCGCTGCCGTTCCTCGAGGCCATCCGCCAGATGCGCAAGGATGTCGGGCGCAACAACGTCATGTACATCCACGTGACGCTGCTGCCGGCGCTGGCTGCGACCGGCGAGCTCAAGACCAAGCCGACCCAGCACTCCGTGAAGGAGCTGCGCGGCATCGGCATCCAGCCCGACGTGATTGTGCTGCGCTCCGACCATCCGGTCAGCCAGGAGATCCGCGACAAGATCGCCCTGTTCACGGACGTGGCCAGCGAGGCGGTCATTCCCGCCGAGACGGCTTCGACGATCTACGAGGTGCCGCTCCTGTTCGAGGAGGCCGGTCTGGGCACGCTCCTCATTCGCGAGCTTGGTCTCGAGGCGTCGACGCAGGCGCCGGATCTCGACTCCTGGCGGGCCCTGGTCGATCGGATCAAGCGCCCCAAGCCGACCCTCCAGATCGCACTGGTCGGCAAGTACATCGAGCTTCCCGATGCCTATCTCTCGGTGACGGAGTCGCTCAAGCATGCCGGTTGGGCCCACGAAGTCGACGTCAAGATTCGATGGATCGACTCCGAGTTGCTCAGCAAGGACACGACCGAAGACCTGATGGCTGGGGTCGATGGCATCGTCGTCCCGGGCGGCTTCGGGCACCGCGGCATCGAAGGCAAGATCCTGGCCGCAAGGTACGCGCGGGAGCGCCGCGTCCCGTACCTGGGCTTGTGCTTGGGGCTGCAGTGCGCGGTCATCGAGTTTGCGCGCGACGTGCTCGGCACCGAGGACGCGAACTCGACGGAGTTCGACATGTTCACCGAGCATCCCGTGATCGACTTCATGCCCGACCAGCGGACCATGGAGGAGAAGGGCGGGACGATGCGGTTGGGCCTGTATCCCGCGCGGTTGACGCCCGGCTCCAAGGCCAACGCCGTGTACGGCACAGAGCTCATCTACGAGCGCCACCGCCATCGTTTCGAAGTCAACAACCGCTACCGCCCGTTGCTCGAGGCGGCCGGCATGATCCTGTCGGGCCAGTCGCCGGACGGCCGGCTCGTCGAGATCGTCGAGCTGGCGGACCACCCATGGTTCGTGGCGAGCCAGTTCCACCCGGAGTTCCGCAGCCGGCCGGATCGGCCCCATCCGCTCTTCAGCGGCTTCGTGGGGTCAGCCGTGGCGTTGTCCGAAGGCCGCGAGCCGGAATTCCACGCTCCGGCGCAAGAGTCCCGGCCGATCGGCGCGCTTCAGGGGACCCTGCCGGCCGAGAGCTGACCGGCGCCGCTCGACGCGCTCGCCCTTGGGTCCCGCCCGCGCGGGCCGAGCCGTCCGCCGGCGAGGGCCGATCGGGCGTCGGTGATACGATTCCGCGGCAAGGACGACCACCGATCGATGGCTCGACCCGGCAGGCCGAGCGAAATCCCAAGCAGGAGCTGCCCCACATGAAAATCTTCCTGGATACCGCGGAAATCGAAGAGATCAGGATCGCGGCTCGCTGGGGCGTCCTCGACGGCGTCACCACCAACCCCTCGCTCTACGCCAAGGTCGGCGGCTCCTACGACGACATCCTCAAGGAGATCTGCAAGATCACCTCCGGCCCCGTTTCGGCCGAAGTCGTCGCCGACGACGTGGACGGCATGCTCACCGAAGGCCGCCATTTCGCCAAGCTCGCGCCGAACATCGTGGTCAAGGTGGCGATGAGCGAGAACGGCCTGGAGGCCATCTCGCGCTTCGCCGAAGAAGGCATCAAGACCAACTGCACGCTGATCTTCAGCACGAACCAGGGGCTGCTGGCCGCCAAGGCCGGTGCGAGCCTCATCTCACCGTTCGTCGGGCGCCTGGACGACATCAACCAGGACGGTATGACCGTCATCCGCGAGCTGGCCGAGATGTTCGCTATCCACGAGATCCAGTCCGAAGTGCTGGCCGCCTCGATCCGGAACCCCCTGCACGTTACCCAGGCCGCTCTAGCGGGCTCCCACATCGCCACTGTGCCGTTCAAGGTCCTGCAGCAGATGGTCCATCACCCGCTGACCGACAAGGGCATCCTCCAGTTCAAGAAGGACTGGGAAGAGGTTCGCAAGGCCGTCGCGGCCAAGGCGGAATCCTAGCCTCCAGCGCGGGCGCAGCTCGCCCGGCGTAATCCCGGATGTCCGCCGTAGGACTCATTCGGGGGCGCTGGCTGCGCCTGGACGCGGCTCCTCCGGAGTTGCTCATCGTGGGCGGCTCGCTGTCCGTGCAATGCGGGGGCGGTCTCGCGACGATTCTGATCCGCGGCTATGGCCCGCTGCCTGTTGCCGCGATGCGGATCATCTTTGGCGCGGCGTTGCTGATGCTTCTGCGCCCGGTGCGGCTGAGGGGTGTCGGCCGATCGGCCGTGCTGAGCGCCCTTGCGCTGGGGGCGATCCTCGCCGCGATGAACTCGTTCTTCTATGTGGCGCTCTCGCGCATCCCGATCGGCGTCGCAGTGACGATCGAGTTCTGGGGACCGCTGGCCCTTGCAGTCGCGGGCTCCAGGCGGCGGCTCGACCTTGTCTGGGTGGCGCTTGCCGGCGCGGGCATCTACGTCCTGGCGGGCGGCCGCCTCGTCGCGGATGACGCCGTCGGCGTGGTTGCGGCGGCAGCATCGGGACTCTGCTGGGCGGTGTACGTAGTCGTAGGTGGCCGCGTGGCTCGCCAATGGTCGGATGGCCGTGGGTTGACGCTGGCCATGCTCATGGCCTCGTCACTGGTTCTCCCCGTTGCCCTCGTCGGCTCAGACATGCGGCTGCTGCTTTCCGCTCCGGCGGCACTCGCCGGCGGCGCGGTCGTCGCCCTCTTTTGTAGCGCAATCCCGTATACGCTGGAGATTGCGGCCTTGCGACGTCTGCCCGCAGCCACTTTCGGCGTGCTGATGAGCCTGGAGCCGGCCATCGCCGCGGCCGTCGGCTTCGTCATGCTGGGCCAGGTGCTACGCGCTCCTGATCTCGCGGCCATCGTGATGGTGGCTCTGGCCAGTGCCGGCGCGAGCCTCTCGGCGCGGCGGCTCACTGCCGTCCCGGGAGAGCTGGAGTCAGTCTGAACCGGGTTACTGACTTCGGAGTGCGAGGAGCGCCATAACCTCTTCGGGCTGCGGCCGCGTGCCGGGACACCGTCCAAATGCGAGCCCGGCATAGATCCCGATTGACGCCGCTGCCCGGGCCGAGTATTCTCCCGTCGCCCCGACCGTGCGATCCGCTGCGGACCGATTCCGCGCGATTGCTTGCACGGCAACCTTCCCCACACGAGCCCATGCCCCCAATGCCTGCCAACACCCCCGACCAGAGATCCCGAAATCGCCGCCCCCGTCGCCGTCCTGCTGGTCGGCTGCCTATGACCGATTACGACGAGTTTTCGGACGGCGACACCCCCGATCTCGACATCAACGAGTTGCGGGATATGGACGTCGTCGAGCTCCAGGCCGTCAGCCATGACCTCGAGATGGAGGGCGGCCCGACAGCCAAGGAAGACCTGGTCGATTCGATCCTCGCCCGCCAGAGCGAGCTCGCCGGGCACGCCTACGCGACCGGCATCCTCGACATAGTCGAGGAAGGATTCGGCTTCATGCGCCGCCACGGCCTGATGCCGAGCCAGGACGACGTCTACGTCAGCTCCAGCCAGATCCGCCGCTTCGGGTTGCGGATCGGCGATCGCATCAGCGGCTCGGTGCGGGCGCCGCGTGAAGGCGAGAAGTACTGGGGAATGATCCGGGTCGATCGCGTCAACGGCGTGGATCCCGAGACGGCCCGCCGCCGACCGGTGTTCGGCGACCTGACGCCGGTCCACCCGAACGTCTTGATCAACCTCGAGACGGACGCGAAGAACCTGAGCCAGCGCCTCATCAACCTCGTCAATCCGATCGGCCGGGGTCAGCGCGCGCTCATCGTCAGCCCGCCCAAGGCCGGCAAGACGATGCTGCTCAAGCAGATTGCCAACGGCATCAGCACCAACTATCCCGAGATGCTGCTCATGGTCGCCCTCATCGGCGAGCGGCCAGAGGAAGTCACGGATATGCGCCGCTCGGTCAAGGGCGAGGTCATCAGTTCCACGTTCGATGAGCCGACCGAGAACCACACTCACGTGGCCGAGATGGCGCTCGAGATAGCCAAGCGCCAGGTCGAGACGGGCCGCGACGTCGTGATCCTTCTCGACTCGATCACCCGCCTGGCCCGCGCCTACAACCTGGCCCTGCCGCCGTCCGGGCGAACTCTCTCCGGCGGCCTCGACCCCATTGCCCTGTACCCGCCCAAGCGCTTCTTCGGCGCCGCCAGAAACATCGAAGAGGGCGGCTCGCTCACGATCATCGGCACGTGTCTGGTCGATACCGGCTCGCGCATGGACGACGTGATCTACGAAGAGTTCAAGGGCACGGGCAACAGCGAGCTCATCCTCGACCGCAAGCTCGCTGAGAAGCGCATCTTCCCGGCGATCGACGTCCAGCGCTCCGGCACTCGCCGCGAGGAGCTTCTTCTCGAGGAGCCGGTCCTCAAGATGGTCTGGACGATGCGCCGGATGCTCTCCGCCGTTGGCACCAACGAGGGCCTCGAGTTGCTGCTCAACCGTCTCGTCAAGACCGAGAGTAACGTCGAATTTCTGGCCAAGCTGACCAAGAGCATCGACTCCTGATCGGGTAGCCTCTACCCAACCCAACCGGACCGCACCTTTCCGACCCGATCGGGCAGCCGGGGCGTACTGCGAATTGCGCAGGAGCCTCCGACTCTGTTACGGTTGGGACCAACAGACCCCGACCGGTTCGCGCTCTACATCGTTCCGGCCGCAGGCTAGCA
>Ga0209638_1000442_pt1 | contig 27167 bp, 24 predicted proteins | sample BarGraNGADG00211_FD_184490 | JGI IMG/M metagenome (GOLD analysis project Ga0209638, IMG submission 184490) | Arctic peat soil microbial communities from Barrow, Alaska - Barrow Graham LP Ref core NGADG0002-211 (SPAdes) (version 2) | ecosystem: Environmental > Terrestrial > Soil > Wetlands > Peat...
CGAGTCTTCGGGCAAGCTTGCCGACGCTGCCAAGATCATCACCGAGAACCCGCTCGGGCTCGAGTTGCGCCGCATGCAGATGATCACGGAGGTCGGTTCCGAGCAGAACACGACCACGATCATCATGATGCCGTCGGAGTTCGTGACCATGGCCGAGGGACTGACCAAGGCATTCAGGGGAGCGGCGAAGTAGCTCCGGCGCGACACGCGCGCCACGAAGGCCCGGCACCGCGCGCGGTGCCGGGCCTTCGTGGCGCCTCGCCCGCAGGGACCGGGTCGCGTACCATGACAAGCATGCTCTTCCTTGTCGACGGCTATAACGTCACACGCTCAGACGACGCCACGCGCCGCCTGCTCCCCGACGATCAGCGGCTCGCGCTCATGCGGCGACTCGCCACGTGCGGCCGCGGCCTGCTGGGCTCCGGTCGGATCGTCGTGGTATGGGACAAGGGGTTCAACGCCGGCGAGGAGTCGCTCACCGGCGTCGAGGCGGTCTTCTCGTTGGGCGAGACGGCTGACGACGTGATCGTCCGCATGGCGGAGCGCGAGTCCGGCCCGGTGACGATCGTGACGGCCGACCGGGAGCTGAAGTCGCGCGTCCGGGAGCACAAGGGCCGCTCGACGGTCACGCTGCCGACATCGACGCTGTTCGATGGGGCGGAACAGTCGCACGCCAAGCGTCGGCCCGTTCAGCACCAGGCGCACGGCGGGTTGCCCAAGGGGCACGCGGACATCACCAAGGAGCTCAGGGACGTGTGGTTGCCGAAGGAGGGCTCGTAGCAGTGCCGGAATCAGGGGTCATCGCCAACGTCGTCACCGTCATCCTCGGGTGCGCCATCGGGCTGGCGTTCGGGCGCTTCATCACCGAACGCTTCCGCAAGATCGCCTTCTACGCTCTCGGGCTGTCGACGTTCGGCATCGGTGCGAGCATGGTCATCGGCGGGTTGATGAAGGCGGACGCCGTGGGCTCGAAGTTCGCGGTGCTCGTGCTCGTCGTGTCTCTGGTGGCCGGCGGCCTGCTCGGGGAGACGATCGGCGTCGAGGCCGCGCTCGAGCGGTTCGGCCACTGGCTGCGCGGCGTCGTGATGCGCATCCCGGCGTTCCGTGCCTCCGGCGAGGGCGAGCACCAGATGGTCGAGGGGTTCGTCGTCGCCTCGCTGCTGTTCTGCGTGGGCTCGATGACGATCCTGGGATCGCTGCAGGACGGGATGGGCTCGCCGAACCTGCTCTACCTGAAGGCGCTGCTCGACGGTGTCGCCTCCATGGCCCTGGCCTCCGCGCTGGGCATCGGCGTCGGGTTCTCGGTCATCCCGATCATCATCGTGCAGGGCGGGATCGCGCTCGGCGCGCACGCGCTGCAGCCGTTCCTGACACCCGACGTCATCCGCGAGATGTCGACGGTCGGCGGCACGCTCATCCTGGCCATCGGGATCGACCTGCTCGACATCAAGCGGCTGCCCGTGGGCAACTTCATGCCGGCGATCTTCATCGCGGGGATCCTCGGCGCGTTCTTCCGCTAGGGGACGTGACCGCTAGAGCTCGGCACGCCAGCCCGGCACCGTGAACGCGGTGGGGCAGATGTCGGAGAGCGCGCACGCGCCGCACGCGGGGCGCTTCGCCGTGCAGACGGCGCGCCCGTGGTCGATGAAGCGGTAGTTCACAGCGTACCAGTCTTCCTGCGGCAGGAGCGCGCACAGGTCGCGCTCGACCTTGTCGGCGTCCTTCTCGCCGGTGAGGCCGAGCCGGTGCGAGAGCCGGAACACGTGGGTGTCGACCGCTATGCCCTCGACCTTCCCGTAGGCGTTCGCGATGACGATGTTCGCCGTCTTGCGGGCCACCCCCGGCAGCCGCATCAGGTCTTCCATCGTGTCGGGCACGCGACCGCCGAACTCCGTGAGGAGCATCCGCGCGCTCGCCATGATGAGCTTGGTCTTGTTGTGGTAGAAGCCGGTCGGCTTCACGATCTCCTCGACGTCGAGCACGCTGGCGGCCGCCAGGTCCTCGGGCCCCGGGAAGCGCGAGAACAGCTTCGGCGTGACCTTGTTGACGCCGACGTCGGTCGTCTGCGCCGACAGGATCACCGCGACGAGGAGATGCCAAGGGTCGTCGTAGTCGAGGGCGATGTGCGCGTGCGGGTACAGCTCGCTGAGCCGCCGCATGGCCTCGCGCGCACGTTCTTGCCGGGTCATCTCGGCCGCCATGTCGCTGCTCCTGCTCCCCGTACGGGTACCTACGGTGTCACGGAAGAGGATACCCGTGCGGCGGACGCCGCCGCACGCCGTCACGGAGGAGGGCCCATGCATGCGCCGGCCAAGATCGAGCCGAAGGTCCTGTCCGACTACCTCGCCGTCATGTCCCGCGCGGCGCTCGAGCCCGGGCTGAACTGGAGCGTCGTCGAGGCCAAGTGGCCGGGCATCGTGGAGGCGTTCGACGGGTTCGACGTGCTGCGCGTCGCCGCCTACTCGCCGGCGGACGTCGACCGGCTGATGGGAGACCCGCGGGTCATCCGCAACCGCCGGAAGATCGAGGCGATCGCCCACAACGCCGGGGAGATGCTCGCGCTCGACGGCTCCGACGGCGGGTTCCGTACCTACCTGCGCTCGCACCCCTCCTACGAGGCGCTCGTGAAGGGCCTCAAGAAGCGTTTCCGCTTCCTCGGCGACAGTGGGGCCTACCACTTCCTGTACTCGGTGGGGGAGCCGGTCCCCGACTGGGAGGAATGGGTGGGTACGCATCCGGCGTCGCGCGCCGGGAGATGGGCGCACCGGGCGTGATCGTCGTCACCTCGTCGAGTTCGGATTGACAGAGTAACAACACATTGTTACGCTACGCACGACACGAGGAGGTACACCCGATGGAACCCGAACTGATCTCCAAGAAGGACCTGCTGCTCACGTGCGGCATCAGCTACGGCCAGCTCTACCGGTGGAAGCGCAAGGGACTCATCCCCGAGGACTGGTTCGTGCGGAAGTCCGCGTTCACGGGTCAGGAGACGTTCTTCCCCCGCGGGAAGATGCTCGCCAGGGTCGAGCGCATCCTGTCCATGAAGGATGAGGACGCCTCGCTCGACGAGATCGCCGAGGCGGTCTCGACGGCGCCGCTGCCCGACACGTTCTCCCGCGAGGAGCTGCTGCAGCGGGAGGTGGTGTCGTCGTCCGCACTCGACCTGTTCGCCGAGCGCCATCCCGGCACCGACGAGCTGCGCTTCGCCGAGTTGCTCGCGGTAGCCGTGGCCGACACGCTGCTCCGCAGCGGCGAGGCCGGTCGCGATGAGGCGCTCGCGGCGATCTCGACGATCGAAGAGGGTTGGACGACATGCGAGGCCGTGAGCTGCGACCTCGTGCTGCTGCGGAAGATGGGCGTCCCCATGGTGCTCATCGTCTCGAGCGGATCGGAGCTGATGGCGGAGACGGGCGTGCGCGTCGTTGCCCGCATCGGTCTGCCCGAGCGTATCGAAGGACTCAAAGCGCGACTGAAGTCAGCGGAGAGGGGCGAGAGGCAATGAGCGACACGAACAGGCCCGACACGAGGATCGCCGGCGCCGGCACGGTGACCGGAGGCACGTACGGCGAGGTGGTGATCGCGGGGGCGGGGACCGTGAGCGGCGATGTGGACTGCCTCGCGTTCAAGGTCGGCGGGGTCGCCGACGTCCAAGGCGCGCTCACGGCGCAGACCATCACGATCGGCGGGAGCGCGAGCTTCATGGGCGACGTGAAGGGCACCGACGTGGTCTTCAGCGGCAACGCCGACGTCCACGGCGCGCTGAGCGCGGAGACGCTCAAGATCTCGGGCGTCGCCCGCATAGACGGCGCGGTCAGCGCGCCGCGCATCGAGATCCGTGGGACGACCAAGGTCGGCGGTGACTGCGAGGCGGAGACGTTCGACGCACAGGGCGTGTTCTCCGTCGGCGGCCTGCTCAACGCAGGCACCGTGTCCATCCGGCTGTACGGAGGATGCGATGCGCACGACATCGGCGGCGAGACGATCGACGTCCGGCTGGCCAACGCGTGGGCGTTCCTGCCGTTCCTCGGGGACCGCAACCTCACGGCGGACTCGATCGAGGGCGACACCATCTATCTCGAGAGCACACGGGCCAAGGTGGTGCGCGGCGCCAACGTCACGATCGGGGCGGGTTGCGCGATCGACCTGGTCGAGTACACCGGCACGCTGAGCGGCAACGCCGGCGTGGTCGCCTCGCGGAAGGTGTCCGCCAGCGCATAGGCAAGAGCCGAAGGAAGCCCCCGCGACGCAAGAGCCGTGGGGGCTTCCTTCTGTTCCGGTCTCCCTCTAGCGGAGTCGCGCCGCGTACCCGCGCAGCAGCGTGCGGTAGCCTCCGGCCACGGCTCCAAGGAGGCGGCGGCGAAGGCGCGTGCGTCGCGGACGCGCAGTCTCGTGCGCGATCGCGCCGGTGTACTCGCGGTGGAGGGCTCTGGCGTCGTCGGTCCGATCGAGCGCTACCAGCGCCTTCATCTTGTAGTAGACGAGCGCTTCGAGGTTGGCGCGCGCGGGGACGTCGATGACGGCGAGCGCCTCGTGCTTCCGGTAGTGGTTCATCAGGAACAGGATGCCGTAGGCGCGGAGGCTTTGGTCCGCCCGCGAGAGCAGCACCCTGATGTTCTTGTCCCTCTTGAGCACGCGCACGGGCTCCTGCAGCGAGATGCTGAACGACTCGATGGTGTGGCGGACCGCCTGGAGGCGACGGCCCTTCCGCACGAGTGCCATTCCCCGGTTGAACTCCAAGCTCGACGGCGCGACGACGGGGCCCGCGTAGCCGATCAGGTCGTCGTACCGTTCCGTCTCGAGCAGCCACCCGAAGTAGTAGTCCTGCACGAAGACGTCGTCGGCGACGTCTTCGGGATGAGACTCGAAGTAGGCGGCCTTCGCGCGGGCGCCCTCTTCCCGCGCCTGTTGGACCACGCGCTCGACGTCGGCCTCGCTCGATCCCGGGCCCAGCCGGACGTCCCAGAACTCGAGCATCCGGCTCACGTCCAAGGCGTATCCCATGCAGCGGTGGTCGAACGCGACCGCCTGCGCGACCGCGTTCAGCTTCCTGAACAGCAAGCGGTTCAGTCCGTTCTCGTCGGACGCGGCGGGACGCGTCTCCAGGTCCGCGACGCTGTCCATGAACTCGGGGTACGTGAGCTGGAACGTGCCGCCGAAGGCGCGGCCCCGCTGCAGCACCTCGGCGTCGACCTTCTCGAGCAGGTCGACGACCTTCGGCGCGCACGGGGTCGAGATGTCGAAGAACTCCTGCCGTGTGTAGGCCGGTGACACGTACCGGAACGGGCAGGGACCTGTCTGGAGGTCCCTCCAGTCGACCACGCACCCGCTGTCCGCGAGATGCTCGTAGGCGGCGGCTATGCGCTGCTTCCGCACGTCGAAGACGTCGACCGAGTCGAGCCCACCGATGAGGAGCATGGGGAGGTCGAGCACGACCGCGTCGAGGTGCGCGGTGCTCCACATCGTGATCATGGCGTCGTAGTCGAGGATCAGGTCCTCCAGGACGGTGGACCGGCGGATGAGCGTCAGGTTCTCCGGCGCGTCGCCCAGGTAGCTGTAGAGGTGGTCTGAGACGCTGTGCAGGTGATCGCCGGCCTCGCCCGGCAGGTAGCGCGCCTTCACATGGAAGTCCATGCCGGGGTTGTTCAGCGCCAGGTTGACGAGCGTTCTCGCGAGCTGCCGCTTGCCCGTCTCGCCAAGCGGGTAGGCGCCCTGGTCGACCACGAGCACCTTGCGGATTTCGTCCAGCCCGATGCGGGGACGCGACTCGCGGGTGCGCACGAGGGGGTCGTACTGGGGGTTGCCGACGGCGACCATGTTGTAGCGCAGACCACTTTGGGCGAACTCATCGAACTTGGCCTCGCCGCTCGCGATGATCAGGTCGGGTGCGGCCCACATCGTCACCGAGGAGAAGAGGTTGGCGAACGAGACGAGGAACTTCTGGCGGTTGTAGATCTCCTCGAACAGGCCCTTGAGCTGGCGCCGCACGAATGGGCCGCTGACCACGAGATCAACGCAGTCCAGATCGTCGTAGGAGTACTCGGCGAGGGGCGTCATGGGGATGTCCGCATGCACGAACATCTTGTTGTTGATGAGGTCCCGTTCGTTCTCGACGATGACCGTGCACGCGTGCCCGCGAGAGGTGAGCTCGTGCACCAGCTCGACGTACGCGTAGTTCGTCGAGTCGTAGCCTCCGACGAACAGGACGTTGAGTCGACGGCTTCCGTCACGCGGCGAGAGGGGTCGGTGGGGCATCGTGTGGGTTCGTTCCTTCCCTGGCGCGACCGCGGTCCGGAGCACTTCGCGCCGGAGTGTCACGTGAATCGGCGGCGGTCTGCCGCGATGGCGGCTCCAAGGCACCCTTCGCGGGGTGGTTGCGGATCGGTGCAGACGGTTGGACAGCCGAGTTTTCGCGCTCCCGAGTCTACCAGTTTCCCCGTGGAGTCATGCCGCTTGGCCTGCGACTCCACGGGGGCTGCACCGTTTCCACACATCCGATGCGGCCGGCGTGTGACCGCACCCGCCGCATCGGATGAAGTGCCGGTCGCATGTGGTGAGTGTTCCCACCATGCCGCGCCGGCGAACGGGTGCAAGACACGTGACCGCGATGCGACTTCGTAGGCGCCAAGCGTGAAAGGGGCTGTGATATCCTCGAGGTCAGAACACCCGCCCTTCAGTCGGAGGACACCCCAGATGACATACGAGCCGTCTCATGTGATCGCGGAGATCGGTTGCAATCACAAGGGCGAGATGGACATCGCCTACGAGCTCATCAAGACCGCCGCGATCTACTGCAAGGTCGACGCGGTCAAGTTCCAGAAGCGCAACAACAAGGAGCTGCTGACCCCCGAGCAGTACGCCGCTCCTCACCCCAATCCCGCCAACTCGTACGGCGCCACCTACGGCGAGCACCGCGAGTTCCTCGAGTTCGACGTGGACCAGCATCGTCAACTCAAGGCTTGGTGCGAGGAGTTCGGCCTCACCTACAGCACGTCGGTGTGGGACCTGACCTCGGCGAAGGAGATCGCCTCGCTGGAGCCGGTCACCATCAAGATCCCGTCGGCGTGCAACACGCACTTCGAGATGCTCACGTGGCTGTGCCGCAACTATCCCGGCGAGATCCAGATCTCGCTCGGCATGACGACGCTCGCCGAAGAGAAGGCGATCGTCGACCTGTTCGTCACCGAGGGCCGCGCAAAGGACCTGGTCATCTTCAGTTGCACGTCGGGCTACCCGGTCCCGTTCGCGGACATCTGTCTGCTCGAGATCACGCGCCTGAAGGAGACCTACGGCGACACCGTGAAGAGCATCGGCTTCTCCGGCCACCATCTCGGCATCGCGGTGGACGTCGCCGCCTACACGCTGGGTGCGCACATCGTCGAGCGTCACTACACGCTCGACCGCACCTGGAAGGGCACCGACCACGCCGCGTCGCTCGAGCCCGAGGGCATGCGCAAGCTCAAGAGGGACCTGACCGCGGTCCACGCCGCCTTGACCTACAAGTCCACGGAGATCCTGGGCATCGAGCAGGTACAGCGAGACAAGCTCAAGTACCGGAAGTCGTAGCAGATGGACACGCGCTACACCGCCTTCATCCCGGTGCGAGCGGGCAGCAAGTCCATCCCGCTGAAGAACATCAAGGAGATGGGCGGGCGCCCACTGGTGCACTGGGCCATCAAGGCCGCGGACGAGTGCCCCGCCATCGGCAGGATCGTCGTGTCGACCGACTCGCCCGTCATAGAGGCCGCGGTCGCCGCGTTCGGTTCCCCGAAGGTGGAGATCCACCATCGCTCGGCCGAGAGCGCCTCGGACACCGCCAGCACCGAGCAGGTCATGCTGGAATACGCACAGGATCACGGCGACTTCGACGCCATGATCCTGATCCAGGCCACTTCTCCGCTGCTGACCGCGGACGACCTCGAGCGTGGCATCGATCTGTTCGAGACCGGCGAGTACGAATCTGTCCTCTCCGTCGTGCGCCAGAAGCGGTTCCTGTGGCGGATGGACGGCGACGTCGCCGTTCCCGTGAACTACGACTACGCCGCGCGCCCGCGGCGCCAGGAGTTCGACGGCTTCCTCGTGGAGAACGGCGCATTCTACCTGACGTCGAGGGACTCGCTCCTCGACTCGGGATGTCGGCTGTCCGGGCGGGTCGGCCTCGTCGAGATGGACGAGGCGAGCTACTTCGAGATCGACGAGCCTTCGGACTGGTCGATCGTGGAGGGCCTCCTCGCACGCGAGGTCGGCCCCAGCCCCGCGGCCCTTGCGTCGCCGGACCTCACCAGGATCAAGGCGCTGTTCACCGACTGCGACGGCGTCATGACCGACGGAGGCATGTACTACGCCGAGTCGGGCGACGAACTCAAGAAGTTCCAGACGCGCGACGGCGTGGGGCTTGCGATGCTGCAGCGCGCCGGGCTCGTCGTCGGCATCATCACCAGCGAGTCCGTCGAGCTCGTGAAGCGCCGGGCCGCGAAGCTCAAGCTGGACGAGGTCCACATCGGCGTCAGTGACAAGTTGCGCGTGATCGACGAGCTGTGCGCCAAGTACTCGCTCACGCGCGACCAGGTCGCCTACATCGGCGACGACGTGATGGATCTCCCCGTCATCCAGGCGGTCGGGTTCGGTTGCAGCGTCAGCGACGGGATGCCAGCGGCGAAGCTGGCCGCCTCCTACGTGACGCGTGCCGCGGGCGGCGAAGGGGCCGTCCGCGAGGTGGCCGAGCTCATCCTCGCATCCCAGAGGGACTAGTGACCGACGCCAACGACAAGCCCGGCGCCGGCGAGCTGATCTTCCTCGAGCCCGTCTTCCTCGCGAAGGTGTGGGGCGGGACCCGGCTGCGCGACCTGTACGGCTACGCGCTTCCCGTCAACGAGAAGATCGGGGAGTGTCTGGCCATCTCGGCGCGCCCCGAGGGCGACTGCATCGTGAGGGAAGGCCCGCTCAAGGGCACCCGCCTCTCGGATCTGTGGAGTGCGCGCCGCGACCTCTTCGGAGAGTTGCAGGCTGACACGTTCCCGCTCCAGATCAAGATCCTAGATGCGCACGAGGACCTCAGCATCCAGGTCCATCCCGACGAGGCCTACGCCGCCTTGCACCAGGGCGGCGGCAAGAACGAGTGCTGGTACGTCCTGCGCGCGAGCGATAGCGGACGGATCGTCATCGGGCACGAGGCCGAGACCGTCCCCGAGTTCGCCCGGCTGGCCGCCGAGGGACGCTGGGGGGAGCTGCTGCGATCCGTCGAGGTGCGCGAGGGCGACGCCTTCTTCATCCCGGCGGGCACGGTCCATGCGATCCTCGCCGGCAGCCTGATCTACGAGGTGCAGCAGCCCTCCGACACGACCTACCGCCTCTTCGACTACGACCGGCTCGATGCAGGTGCGAAGCGTGAGCTGCACGTCGAAGCGGCGCTCGAGGTCGTCGTGGCGCCGAGCCGCCCGCTGGCCGTCTCGCCGGTCGTGACCGCGTTCGAGGGCGCGACCCACACCCTCCTCACCCGCAATGACTTCTTCACCTTCGGCAGGTGGGACGTCGAGCACGCGGCCACCCTTCCCATGGACGCGCCGTTCCTGCTGGTCAGCGCGATGGAGGGCTCGGGCACGGTCAAAGGGACGGTCGTGGTCGCCGGCGACCACTTCATCGTGCCGTCGGGAGTGCCCAGGCTGGACGTCACCGGGCCGCTCGCGCTCATGGTGACGGCCCCGTAGCACACCCGCGCGGAAGTGTCCTCCGGCCTGCGCGGCTTGACCCGGCCCCTGTGCGGGCATACCCTCGCACAGCACAGAACGCACCCCGCCCCGGACTCCGGCGCGGGGCTGTCGTGCTGTTCGCAGCCGGCTGCACCAGCGCGCCACCGAGGCGCGCACGAAGGAGACCCGCCGCATGTCTTTGCTCGCCGACCTCTCAGTCCTGCTCGAGCGCGCGCCCGGCTTCGCCAAGGCGAACGCCGCGCTGCTCGAGGGCGAGGACTTCGCTTTGGCCCTTCCGTCGTCCATCAGGCCGCTCGTCGTGGCGTCGTTGTTCCGTGCCGCCCCGCGCGCGGTGCTCGTGGCTGTATCGGGCGAGGACGCCGCGGACCGCTTCGCGCGTCAGCTGACGGCGTACCTGCCGATCGAGTCGGTGCTGCCGCTGCCCGCTCCGGCCGCGCTGCCGTGGTCGCGCGAGCCCGGCGACGTGCGCGTCACGGGTCGCCGCGCGCGTGCGCTCTACGCGCTGCAGGAGGGCAGGCCGGCGATCGTCGTCGCGTCGGCGCGCGGACTGATGCGCTTGCTCCCCCCGCGTGGCGCTTCGGAGGCGTTCGCGCCGTTCGTGCTCGAGAACGGCGCCACCCTCGAGCTGGAGGAGGCGACCGACCTGCTCGCCCGCATGGGATACGAGCGGGTCGAGGTCGCGGAGGACCCGGGCCAGTTCGCCGTTCGCGGCGGGACGCTCGACGTCTACCCTTCCGACGGCCACTTCCCGGTCCGCGCCGAGCTTCTCGGTGACGTGATCGAGTCGCTGCGCCGCTACGTGCCCTCCACCGGCCAGAGCGTTGGTGACATCGCGCTCGTGGAGGCCTATCCGTGTCGCGAGATCCGTCTGTCGAACCGCACCGCCAAGGACGTCTCGCAGTCGCACCGGTCCGGATTCAAGGACCTCCAGCGCCGCTCGCTCGCCGAGCCCGCGCTCGCGCACGAACTCGAGTTGCTCGAGCAGGGCGTCTACTTCGACGGCGTCGAGGTCTACCTGTCGTACGTGTACCGCGAGCTGGCATCGGTCACCGACTACCTTGCCAAGACCGCGCTCGTGGCCGTCGCCGAGCCCCGCGCCGTCTTCGACGACATGACGCGTGCCTGGGCCGAGTTCCAGGAGTCGGCCGCGGCAGCGGAAGAGGACGTCGCGCGCCACTTCGTCTCGCCCGCGAAGCTCGACCTCGGCGGACGCCAGCGCCTGACCATGCTCTCGGTCCTGCGCGCGGGCGTCACCGCCGACGCCGAGCTCCTCGCACGCCGCCCCGACGTCGCCGGTGGCGAGAGCAAGACCGTCGCAGGGCTCAAGGGCCTCGTCGATTCCGGCCACACGGTGCTGATGGTGGCGCGCGACCGCCGGCAGCGCGAGTCGCTCGCGACGTCGTTGGCGCACGGCGGCCTCCCCGTGGCCACCTACGCAGGGGTCGGCCACGCGGTACCGGGCAGCGAGCGCGACGTGCCCGGCGGGCTGACGGCCAGGGTCGTCAACCTCGGGGTCGCCGACGTCCCCGCGGGCTTCGTCATCCCCGACGCCAGGATGGCCATCGTGAGCGTCGACGACGCCTATCCGCACGCGTCCCGTCGCTCGCAGGGCAGCGTCGACCCGGCGTCGCTCACCTTCGACTTCAAGCCCGGGGACTACGTCGTCCACTCCACGCACGGCATCGCGCTGTTCCGCGAGATGACCCGGCGCGAGGTGCTCGGGGCCGAGCGCGACTACCTGCTCCTGGAGTATGCGAAGGGCGACCGGCTCTTCGTGCCCGTCGATCAGCTGGAGCGCGTCACCAAGTACGTCGGTCCGGACCAGACCGCGCCGCGCGTCACCCGCCTGAACACCGCCGACTGGTCCCGCGCGACCGGCAAGGCCCGCGCCGCCGCCAAGAAGCTCGCCTTCGACCTCGTCGACCTCTACGCGCGTCGCGCGGCGGCCACCGGCTTCGCGTTCGGACCCGACTCGCCGTGGCAGCTCGAGATGGAGGTCGCGTTCCCCTATGTCGAGACGCCCGACCAACTCGCCGCGATCGCGGATGTGAAGGCCGACATGGAGTCCGACAAGCCCATGGACCGCCTCGTGTGCGGCGACGTGGGCTACGGCAAGACCGAGGTGGCCATCCGCGCGGCCTTCAAGGCCACGCAGGACGGCAAGCAGGTCATGGTCCTGTGCCCGACGACCATCCTGACGCAGCAGCACTTCACGACCTTCACCGACCGGTTCGGGGCGTTCCCCGTGCATGTCGAGGTGCTCTCGCGCTTCCGCACCAAGGCCCAGCAGGAGGCCGCGCTCAAGGGCTTCAACGAGGGGAGCGTGGACATCCTCATAGGGACCCACCGGCTGCTGTCGCGCGATGTCGTGCCGAAGAACCTCGGGCTCGTGATAGTCGACGAGGAGCAGCGCTTCGGCGTCGAGCACAAGGAGCACCTGAAGAACCTGCGAGAGCAGGTCGACGTGCTCACGCTGTCCGCGACGCCGATCCCGCGCACGCTCCAGATGGCGCTCGGCGGGGTGCGCGACATGTCGGTGATCGACACACCGCCGGCCAACCGGTTCCCCGTGCAGGTGCACGTCGGCGAGTTCGAGGCGGACACCGTGCAGGGCGCCATCCGACGCGAGCTCCAGCGCGGCGGTCAGGTCTACTACATCTTCAATCGCGTCATGACCATCGACCAGGCGTCGGAGCGGGTGCGCGGGATGGTGCCGGAAGCGACGATCGGCGTCGCCCACGGACAGATGACCGAACACCAGCTCGAGCGCGCGATGGAGGGCTTCGCTGCGGGCCGCGTCGACGTGCTCGTTGCCACGACGATCATCGAGTCGGGCATCGACAACCCGCACACCAACACGCTCATCATCGAGGACTCCGAGCGCCTCGGCCTGGCTCAGCTCTATCAGCTCAAGGGCCGCGTCGGCCGAAGCCACGTCAAGGCGTACGCGTACTTCCTCTTCTCCCGCGGCAAGCAGCTGACCGAACAGGCCGCCGAGCGGCTGACTGCGATCGCGGAGCTCACCGATCTCGGCAGTGGCATCAAGGTCGCCATGCGCGACCTCGAGATCCGCGGCGCGGGCTCGCTTCTGGGCGCCGAACAGCACGGCAACATGTCGGCCGTCGGCTTCGACCTCTACGCGCAGATGCTGCGCGAGGCCGTGGCGGAGATGCGCGGAGAGTCCGAGGCCGCGCTTCCCGACGTTCGTATCGACGTTCCGGTCAAGGCGTTCCTCCCCGAGGAGTACGTCCAGGCCGCCGACGAGCGCGTGCGCTTCTACCGGCGCTTCGCCGCCGCGGGCTCGCCCGACTCCGTCGAGACGGTCGTCGCCGATCTCACGTCGCGCTACGGCGCCATGCCCGAGGTCGCCTCCGATCTCGCGGGCGTCGCGCGCGCCCGCGCGCTGGCGGGGATGCTCGGCGTGACGAACGTGGCGGTCGTCCGCAACCGCGTCGTCGTGCAGCCGGTGACGCTCGACGCGGAGCAGCGTGGCGTGCTCGCGGCGCGTGGCGCGATCTACCTCGAGAGGGAGCGGAAGTTGCAGGTACCGCTCGCGTATGGAGAACCCGTGATGAACGGGGTGCTCGAGACCTTGACTGCTATAATCGCAATCACTGTGATCACCTGACCGCCTCTAAGTCGCAAGGAGCGTCCATGAGCCGCCATTCCCGTCCGACCGCCATCGTCGTAGCGGCCGTCCTCTTGCTCGTCGCGTTCGCCGCAGCGGGGTGTTCGAAGTCAGGTCCCGGATCCGCCGATGTGATCGCGCGGGTGAACGGCGTCGACATCTCGAAGGCTACGATCGACAAGCAGATCGCGCAGATGAAGGTGCAGTCGCCGAAGACCTTCGAGTCGACCCAGGGTGTGCAGATCGAGCAGCAGTATCGCGCCCAGCTCTTGGACAATCTGATCCGTCAGGAGCTCGTGAACGAGGCCGCCAAGAGCCTCGGCGTTGCCGTCACCAGCAAGCAGGTGGACGACTACGTTGCCGGCCTCGAGCAGCAGTACGGGAGCAAGGACGCCCTCGAGACCGCGATGAAGACCGCCGGGATCGACTCGGCCACGCTTCGCGAGCAGATCACCAACAGCCTGTTGACCGACGCGGTCAGCTCCAAGGTCGCCAGTGGCGGCGCCGCGCCGACCGCCGCACAGGTCAAGGCCTACTACGACGCCAACAAGTCGCAGTTCGGCACGCCCGCCCAAGTCCACGCCGAGCACATCCTGCTCGCCACCAAGGACAAGGCGCTCGCGCAGACCGTCCTGGCCAAGGTCAAGGCCGGCGGCAACTTCGCGGCCCTGGCCAAGCAGTACTCCACCGACCCGGGCACCAAGGACAACGGCGGCGACCTGGGATGGGCGGCCCCGACTGCCTACGTGACCGAGTTCGCCGACGCCGTCGACACGATGAAGGTCGGCGATGTGAAGCTCGTCCAGTCGCAGTTCGGCTGGCACATCGTCAAGCTCCTGGGCCGTCGCGCCGCCACGCAGCAGACGCTGCAGCAGGCCACTGCGGCCGTCACCCAGACGCTCCAGCAGAACGCCCGCGCGGACGCCTTCGCGCAGTACCTCGCCGGTCTCCGCAAGAAGGCCACGATCGAGATCTTCGACAAGAAGCTCGAGACGCTGATCAACGCGGTGAGCGCGAGCTCGGGCACCAAGACCCCGTAGTCCACTTTCATACATAGCTGACGACCGCAGGGGGCGCTGTGGCACCGGACCGGCACGAGCGGAGTTTCGACGAGCTCGTGCGCATCATGGCCGTGCTGCGCGCCCCCGACGGCTGCCCATGGGACCGCGAGCAGACGCACATGTCGCTGCGGAAGCACTTGGTCGAGGAGGCCTACGAGGCGGTCGCCGCGATCGAGGCCGGGGACGACGCCGAGATGGCGGACGAGCTCGGGGACATCCTGCTGCAGGTCGTCTTCCATGCGCAGATCGCGTCCGAGGATGGTCGGTTCGACATCGACGACGTCGCTGACGCGATCATCACGAAGCTCCGCCGCCGGCATCCCCACATCTTCGCCGACGCCGTGGCGAACACGGCGGCCGAGGTCGTCGAGCGCTGGGACCGCATCAAGCGCACCGAGAAGGCAGGAAAGGGCGCACTCGCCGGCATCGCGCAGACGCTGCCGGCGCTGACCCTGGCGGAGAAGATCTCGAGGCGCGCCGTCGGGGTCGGCTTCGAGTGGGAGACGGTCGAGGACGTCTGGGACAAGGTGCACGAGGAGATCGAGGAGCTGATGGAGACCGCTCCCGGCAGCCCCGAGGCCGAGGACGAGCTCGGCGATCTGCTCTTCACGGTCGTCAACGTGGGACGCAAGATGGGAGTCGATCCCGAGCAGGCGCTCCGCGGCGCGTGCGCGAAGTTCACCAGAAGGTTCACCGATATGGAGAGGGTCGCGGCCGAGACGGGCACCGACCTCGCCGAGATGGGTACCGACGACATGGAGGCGCTGTGGCGCCGGGCGAAAGAGGGGGAGCACGCATGAGCTACATCACCGACATCTGGGCCCGTGAGATCCTGGATTCCCGTGGCAACCCGACCGTCGAGGTCGATGTCATGCTGGACGACGGGTCGTTCGGCCGCGCGGCGGTACCCTCCGGCGCGTCGACGGGCGCCTTCGAGGCGGTCGAACTGCGCGACGGGGACTCGGCCCGCTATCTGGGCAAGGGCGTCCTGGGCGCTGTCGCCAACGTCAACGACGTGATCTCGCCGGAGCTGGTGGGCATGGACGCCACCGATCAGCGCGCGATCGACTCCGAGATGCTCGCGATGGACCTCTCTGGTAACAAGGGCGAGCTCGGGGCGAACGCGATCCTGGGCGTGTCCTTGGCCGTGGCCAAGGCCGCAGCCGAGTCGACCGAACTGACGCTCTACTCCTACATCGGCGGCGCCAACGCGCACCAGATCCCCGTGCCGATGATGAACGTGCTCAACGGCGGCGCGCACGCGGACAACAACGTCGACCTGCAGGAGTTCATGATCATGCCGGTCGGCGCCTCGACGTTCGCCGAGGCGCTGCGCATGTGCTCCGAGATCTACCACACCCTGAAGGGCGTCCTGAAAGCGCGCGGCCTGGCGACGGGCGTGGGCGACGAAGGCGGCTTCGCTCCCAACCTCAGCAGCAACGAGGAGGCGCTCGAGCTCCTGGTCGAGGCCGTCGAGACGGCGGGCTACTCGCTCGGTGACCAGGTCGTGTTCGCTCTCGACCCCGCGTCCACGGAGTTCTACGACGCGGAGCGCGGCGTCTACGTGCTCGCCGGCGAGGGGCGCGAGCTCACGAGTGAGCAGATGGTCGGATTCTGGGCCGACCTCGTGGAGCGCTACCCGATCATCTCGCTCGAGGACGGCATGGCCGAGGAGGACTGGGACGGCTGGAAGCTGCTCACCGACCGCATCGGCGACGGCGTCCAGCTCGTCGGCGACGACCTGTTCGTGACGAACCCGGAGCGTCTGGGCCGCGGCATCGAGCTCGGAGTCGCGAACTCGATCCTGATCAAGCTGAACCAGATCGGTTCGCTTACCGAGACCCTGAACTGCATCGAGATGGCCAAGCGTGCCGGCTACACCTGCGTGATCTCGCATCGCAGCGGCGAGACCGAGGACACCACGATCGCGGACATCGCTGTGGCCGTGAACGCCGGACAGATCAAGACCGGCGCGCCCGCCCGCAGCGATCGCGTGGCCAAGTACAACGCTCTGCTGCGCATCGAAGAGGAGCTCGGCGACTCGTCCGACTTCCCCGGGATGCGCGCGTTCTACAACATCAGCCGCTAGTCGCGTCAGGACGGAACAGCGACATGCCGACGGCCGGCCTGCGCAGGACGAAGATCGTCGCGACGATCGGACCGGCGTGCGACGAGCCGGGCGTGCTCGAGCGCGTCCTCGCGGCCGGCGTCGACGTGGCGCGCCTCAACGCGTCCCACGGCGAGATCGCGGACCTGGCTCGCCGGCTCGCCGCCATACGCGTCTGGGCCGGGAGTACCGGCCGCGTGGTGGGTATCCTGCTCGACCTCCCCGGCCCGAAGTTGCGTATCGGCGTGATGGCCGCTGGAACCGTGCTGTCCGCTGGCTCCGAGTTCGTGCTGTCGGCCGGTTCGGGCTCGGGGGACGCCACGCACGCGTGCGTGAGCTGGGACGGACTGGCGGCCGACGTCTCCGCCGGGGACCGGGTCCTGCTCGACGACGGGTCCCTCGAGCTGCAGGTGCTCTCGGCAGGAGGCGGCGACGTCGTGACGCGCGTGGTGCGTGGCGGCGCCCTCGGCTCGCACAAAGGTGTGAACGTTCCCGGGGTCAACCTGCGCATCGACGGTGTCACTCCGCACGACCTGGAGCTGCTCGCCTGGGGGCTCGATGCAGGCGTGGACCTGGTGGCCCAGTCGTTCGTTCGGAGCGCCACTGATGTCGAACGTCTTCGTGCGGCGATGGGAGAGCGTCTCGTTCCGATCGTCGCCAAGGTCGAGAAGTACGAGGCGCTGGCGGACCTCGACGGCATCGTCGCCGCCTCCGACGCGGTCATGGTCGCGCGCGGCGACCTCGCGGTGGAGACCTCGCCCGAGAGCGTGCCGCCCGCCCAACGCCGTATCGTCGAGACCTGCAGGGCTGCGGGCCGGCCCGTCGTGGTGGCGACGCAGATGCTGGAGTCGATGACGCATGCGCCGTCGCCCACGCGCGCCGAGGCCTCCGACGTGGCCACAGCCGTCTTCGAGGGTGCGGATGCCGTGATGCTCTCGGAGGAGACAGCGATCGGGGAGTTCCCGGCCGAGGCCGTGGCCACCATGGATCGGGTGTGCCGCGCGGCGGAGGAGTCCGGGCCGTCCGTTCCCATTCCGCCCGGCGAGGCCGCAGCCGGTTCTCCCGTCGCGGCGGCCGCGTTCGCGCTCGCGCGCGACACGGGGGCGCGGGTCATCGTCACCGCCACCCAGAGCGGCGCCACCGCGCGCGCGGTCGCTTCTCTGCGTCCACCCCAGCCCGTGCTGGCTGTGACGCCTCACACCTCCGTCGCGGGTGCACTCGCCATCGTGTGGGGTGTCGCGTGCGCCGTGGGTCCCGCGACGCACACCATCGAGGAGACGACCCGCAGTGCGGTCGACGCCGTACGGCGTCTGGGCTTCGCGGGGGCGGGGGAGCGCGTGGTCCTGACTGCCGGGACCACCACGGGCGTCATCGGATCCACGGACCTGGTCCGCGTCATCACGCTGTAGCGCCTGCGGTCCCGCTTGCAGAGGATGCCTGCTCGGAGGCGTCTCTGCGCCTCACGCTCCAGTACAGGTCTATGGTTTTGACACCGCGTGGTACGATGAATACGACCGGATGGCAGGTCGTCCGAAACCGCAGGCCTTCTCACAGGAACGCCCACGCATGGCACGCACCACTTCGACGCAGCGCGGGGCCTCGCGACGTACGGCATCGACCACCGCTTCGCGCGGGGCCGCAGCCCGACGCGGCTCCGGCACATCACGCCCCTCCACCGCCAAGCGCGGCGCGAAGGCGTCCCCACGCGAGGTTCCCCGTCGCAAGGACCTCCGGCCGGCCGGACCTTGGGTCCCCGTGGCCGCCGTCGCACTCGTTCTCGTGCTCGGCTGGGCGCTCTATCCGGCGCTCAAGCTGCAGTACCAGACCGCCCGTCGCGCTCAGGGTCTGGAGCAGCAGTACCAGTCGCTGCGCGCCCGCAATGCCGCCCTCAGCGCCGAGGTCGCCGCGCTCAAGACCCCCCAGGGCGTCGAGAAGGCCGCACGCGAGAAGCTGGGCTACGCCAAGAACGGCGAGAACGTCTACGTCGTCCTGCCGGACGGCTCGGGCGGCACGACGACCACCGCGGGGGCGGCATCCTCGATGACGGGCGCAGTCGACCCCTCGATCGTGCAGACCGTGCTGGACGCCGTCTTCGGCGTCTCTGCTCCCTCGACCACCGGTGCCAAGCCCTGACGTCCGGGCGACTGTCGCCCGGCAGCTCGGAAGGGCGCCGCGTGGCCGCTGGCGGGTCGTCTCCGTGTGTGGGCACGGGCATCCGCGCGTGATCGCAGTGGCGCCGTCGCTCGAAGACGGCGCGAGGTTCCCCACCACCTTCTGGTTGACGTGTCCCCACCTGGTCGAGGCCGTGCACGCTCTCGAGTCTGCGGGGGAACACCACCTGTGGACCGACCGCGCCACCGCTGAACCGGGTCTGGCAGCACGCCTCGAGGCTGCGGACCTCGCGTACCGGTCCGCCCGGCGCGACGAGGGCGGCGGAGTGGACCCCTGCGCGACCGTCGGCGTGGCCGGCCAAGCGGACCCGCTGGCGGTGAAGTGCCTGCACGCGCGGCTGGCCGCGGCGCTCGCGGGCATCGCCGACCCGGTCGGGGAGGGTGTGCTGGCCCGCCTGGCTGTCGACGGGGTACGGACGGACTGCAGCGACGCGGCGTGCGACCGCCCTGTCATCACGTCCTGATACCATCGGAGCATGGACACAGACACGGATCGGCCTCTGGAAGACCCGCGACGCATCGCGGTCATCGATATCGGCACCGTGACGACGCGCTTGCTCGTCGCGGACACCGACGGCGCGTCGGTAGACGAGGTCGTCCGCCGCACCGTGGTCACGCACCTGGGCGAGGGTCTGCACGCATCGGGCAGGCTCTCCGAGGCGGGCATCGAACGCGTGGCGATCGTCGTGGAGGCGTTCGTCGCTGAGGCCGAACGCCTCGGCGCCGAGTCGATCCGGGCCGTCGCCACCTCGGCTGCGCGCGACGCGGCCAACGGGCGCCAGTTCTCCGAGCGCATCGAACGCGCGGGCGTCCGGCCGCGCATCATTCCCGGGACCACGGAGGCCCGGCTGTCGTTCGCCGGCGCCACCTACCGGATCGACGACGATGACGTTCTGGTCGCGGACCTGGGAGGCGGCTCCACGGAACTCGTCTTCGGGTGCGCGCACGAGACCGCCGACGGACGCGACGTCGAGATCGACGCGGCGCGCTCCCTCGACGTGGGCTCGCGCCGGGTGCTCGACATGTTCCTGACGTCCGATCCGCCGACCCCCGCCGAACTCGAGGCAGCCGCCGCATGGGTCGCCGAAGAGATGCGGCCGTTCTTCGACGGGCTTCGTTCGCGCCCACGCACACTCATCACCCTCGCGGGGACAGGGACGACCCTCTCCGCGATCCGGCAGGAGCTCGCGGTCTATGACCCCGAGCGGGTGCACCTGTCCCGGTTGACCGGCGGCGATGTGGCGGACCTGCGGGCCCGTCTGGCGGCGATGCCGGTCGAGGAGCGTCGCGCCGTCGTGGGGATGGACCCGGCCCGCGCCGACGTGATCGTGGCGGGCGCGCTGATCCTCGAGACGATCATGGCGCTGGCAGGGGTGGATTCGGCGGTCGTCAGCGAGCACGACATCCTCTACGGACTGGTGCTTGCGGAGGCGCAGGAGACGGACTGAGCGAAGGCCTACGAGGCCCCCTACCCCAACTGGCAGAGGGAGCCGGCTTAAACCCGGCCAAGTCTGGGTTCGAATCCCAGGGGGGCCACCAGGTCTGATCCGTCGCACGTCCCGTCGACCGTACGTCGCTCCGCAGGCGCCGTGCATATGCCTGAATGTCGCCGTTCGCGCCATTCCGCCGTCGCGCGTCGCGCGTGCGCGGGTGTATAGTGAAGGCGTTCACGAGCGGACCTTCGGGGGGAGGGGCGCATGGACGACCTTAGCGGTTCGGGCGACCCCGACGTCGACGTGTTCGTCGACGCCAACCTCTCGTCGTTCGCCGCCTGGGACGTCGTGGTCTATCTCGGGAACAACGCCGACACGAGCGCCGATCTCGGGCAGCTGGGGAGTCGGCTGGGCCGCAAGGAGCACGAGATCGAGCTGGTGCTGCGCGACTTCGCCAGCCGCGGCGTCATCGCTGGTCTCACGGGGGCCGACGGGGTGGTGCGCTACCTGCTCTCGCCCGATCCCGACGTGCGGCGAGTCGCGGCCCGCTTCGTGGAACTGGCCAAGGTCCGCGAGATCCGGCTCGAGTTCGTGCGCCGCGTGTTGGCTCGCATGTCGCGCGGCTGAGACCGACGCACGCGCGACGGTCTCCCCGCGGCCGCCTCGATCCTCGGAACGCCCCTTCGGGCCGTCGAATCATGTAACCTTATGATTTGTATGGATGTTTCGACCATCTCGCGGAGGAAGTGCACGCGTGGAGAAGGTCCGGCTCACGCAGCTTTCCAGCAAGGCGGGTTGAGCGGCCAAGTACGGTCCGGCGGACCTGAAGGCCATCCTCGACACCCTCGCGCCCTCGCACTCGGACGACCTCATGGTCGGGTTCGAGACGTCGGACGACGCCGCCGTCTACCGTCTGGACGAACGCACGGCGCTGCTCCTGACGGTCGACTTCTTCACGCCGATCGTCGATGACCCCTACGATTTCGGGCGCATAACCGCGGCCAACTCGCTCTCCGACATATATGCGATGGGAGGGCGCCCGCTCACCGCGATGAACATCGTCGCCTTCCCGTGCACGCTCGGCCCCGAGATCGTCGCGGACGTGCTGCGGGGCGGCGGCGACGTCTGTCGTGAGGCGGGCGTCATGGTTGTGGGCGGTCACACCATCGACGACAAGGAGCCGAAGTTCGGACTGTCGGTGCTGGGCATCGTCGACCCCGATCGCGTCGTGCGCAACGTCGGTGCCTGCCCGGGGGACGTGCTCGTGCTCACGAAGCCGCTCGGCACCGGGGTCGTCGGGACCGCCCTGAAGCGGGGCCTTCTCGACGAGGACTCCGCGCGGGAGGTCATCGAGTCGATGGCCGCGCTCAACCGGGACGCCTGCGAGGCGATGCAGGAGATCGGGGTGCACGCCGCGACGGACATCACCGGCTTCGGGATCGCCGGTCACCTGCACGAGATGCTCGAGGGCAGCGGCTGCGCGGGCGAGCTCGACTTCGGAGCGCTGCCGATCTTCGACGGCGTCCTCGCGCTCGCCGCGGACGGGGTCGTCCCTGGGCGCACCGCGGAGGTCATCGAATTCGCAGCGCCCTTCGTCGATTGGCTGGACCGCCCCGCGCCGGTCGGCCCCTTGGCTCCCGTCGACGACCTGGCTCGCTGGCGTGTCCTGTGCGACCCCCAGACGAGCGGCGGGCTGCTCATGGCGGTCGCTCCTGAGAAGGCGGACGCCCTGCGCTCCGCGCTCGTCACGCGCGGCGTCCTCGCCGCCGTCATCGGTCACGCCACGTCGGGCGTCCCCGGCCGCATCACCGTCACGGACTGAGAGGCGCACCACCATGGGCAAGACGTTCTGGTTCACGACCGACACGCTGGGCACCGGCGACGAGCACCTCGGCAGCCTGCTGATGCGCAACTTCATCTACTCGCTGGCGCGCGCCGCCGAGCGCCCGGAACGGCTGATGTTCATGAACGGCGGGGTGCGCCTTACCTGCCAGGACTCGAAGTCGCTCGACGACATCCGTTTGATGGCTGAGGCAGGCACGATCGTGAAGTCATGCGGGACGTGCCTCGACTTCCTGAAGCTCAAGGACCGGCTCGCGGTCGGCGAGGTCGGCGACATGGCCGGCTCCGCCGCGGTGCTGTCCGGCGCCTCCGACGTCGTGACGGTCGCCTAGACCTCCGTCTCTCATCGTCGCCCGCACCGCGCCTCCGTGTCCGCCGGGAGGCGCCGGTCGGGTAGAATCACGCCCATGGACACACAGAAGAAGCTGCTCCGCTCGCTGCCCAAGACCGACGAGCTGCTCAAGCGCGAGGACCTCATCGCGCTGGAGCAGGCGTTCCCGCGGTCCGTCGTGGTGGACGCGGTCCGCGACACGGTCGAGGCGGTCCGCGCCGCCATCCTCGCCGGCGAGGACGTCGCCTTCGACGTCGACACCCTGGCGGCCGACGTGGTCCGCGCCGCCGAGGCCCGCATGCGCCCATCGCTGCGCCCCGTCATCAACGCCACCGGGATCATCGTCCACACGAACCTTGGGCGGTCCCGTCTCGCCGAGGACGCGCTGCGCGCCGTCGTCGAGGTCGCCGGCAACTACTCGACGCTCGAGTACGACGTCGAGACGGGCGAGCGCGGCAGCCGGTACAGCCACGTCGAGAGGCTCATCTGCGACGTCACCGGCGCCGAGGCCGCGATGGCCGTCAACAACAACGCGGCGGCCGTCCTGCTCGTCGTGACCGCCCTGGCCTCCCGCAAGGAGGCGATCGTCAGCCGCGGACAGCAGGTCGAGATCGGCGGCTCGTTCCGCATCCCCGACGTCATGCGCCAGTCGGGCGCGAAGATGGTCGAGGTCGGCGCCACCAACAAGACGCACCTGAGCGACTACACGAGTGCGATCACTCCCAAGACCGGGTTGCTGCTCAAGGTCCACTCGAGCAACTTCCGCGTGGTCGGTTTCACCGAGGAGGTCTCGCTCGCAGACCTCGTCGCGCTAGGCCACGAGCGGGGTGTCCCCGTCTACGAGGACCAGGGGTCGGGCGTGCTCATCGACCTGACGCCCTACGGGCTGCCCGACGAGCCGACCGTCCGCTCCTCGATCGAGGCTGGCGTCGACGTGGTCTCCGTCTCCGGGGACAAACTGCTCGGCGGCCCCCAGGCCGGCATCATCGCCGGCAAGAGCGAGTACATCGCGCGTCTGAAGAAGCATCCGTTGGCGCGCGCGCTGCGCCTGGACAAGATGACGCTGGCGGCGCTCGAGGCGACGTTGCGCCTCTACCTCGATCCCGCGAGCGCGCTCGAGCAGATCCCGACCCTGCGGATGCTCACGCGCCGGCCCTCCGACGTGGCCGCGAGTGCGCGGCTCATGGTCGACCGCATCGTCGAGGCGACGGGCGACGCGTTCTGGGTGGCATCGATGCCCGACGTGTCGCGCGCCGGCGGGGGGGCGTTGCCGCTCGCCGACATACCCACGACCATCGTCACTCTCGCGCCGCGGACGATGAGCGCGAACCATCTCGAGGAGCGGCTGCGCCTCGGCTGCCCGACGATCGTCGCTCGCATCCGTGACGGCCGCGTCATCCTCGACCCGCGCACGCTCGCGCCGCTCGAGGAGGCGCTCATCGTCGACCGCCTCGCGGAGATCGCGGCGGGAGACCCCGCGTGACCTCGCTCGTCCTGGGCACGGCCGGGCACATCGACCACGGCAAGTCGGCGCTGGTCAAGGCGCTCACGGGGACCGACCCGGACCGCCTGCCCGAGGAGAAGGAGCGCGGCGTCACCATCGAGCTGGGCTTCGCGCAGCTGTCGCTCCCGTCCGGTGCCACGATGGGCGTCGTCGACGTCCCGGGTCACGAGCGTTTCGTGCGCCAGATGGTCGCGGGCGCCACCGGTATCGACGTGGTCCTCCTGGTCGTGGCCGCCGACGACGGTGTCATGCCGCAGACTCGCGAGCACCTCGCCATCATCGACCTCCTGGGCATCACCCGCGGCGTGGTCGCGGTCACGAAGTCGGACCTCGCCGACCCCGAGTGGCTGGCGATGGTGAAGGACGATGTCGCCCGCCTGCTCCGGGGCACCGGGATCGAGGGTGCGCCGATCGTGGCGGTATCCTCCAAGACGGGCGAGGGACTCGACGACCTCAAGGCCGCGCTCGACACGGTGGCCGGCGCCGCGCCCGCGCGGCAGGCGGCGCTGCCGATGCGGCTACCGGTCGACCGCGTGTTCACGATCGCCGGTGCGGGGACCGTCGTCACGGGCACCCTGTGGTCCGGCGCGGTCCACCGCGACGACCCGGTCGAGGTGCTACCCTCCGGCCGCTCGGGACGCGTACGCGGTGTCCAGGTGCACTCGCACGCGGTCGCCGAGGCGTCCGCCGGGATGCGGGTCGCCATCAACGTCGCCGGTCTCGACCGGGACGAGATCGAGCGGGGCGACATCCTCGCCGCGCCCGGTTCCCTCCAGATCACCGACCGCTTCGACGCGATCTTCACGTACCTGCCCGGCAACGAGAAGCCGTTCGAGAGCGGGGCGCGCGTCCACGTCCACCACGGCACGCGCGAGGTCCTTGGTCGGGTGCTGCTCATGGACGGCGCCGACCAGCTCCAGCCGGGCGGGCGGGCGCTCGCGCAGGTCCGTCTGGAGGAGCCTCTCGCACCGCGCTACGACGACAGATTCATCGTCCGCTCGTACTCGCCGGTGTTCACGATCGGCGGCGGCACCGTGCTCGATGCGCTGCCACCGCGTCGCGCGCGGCTTCGCGAGTCCGAGCGAGAGCTTCTGGAGGCGCTGAAGGCGCACGACCTGAGCGGCGCGGCGACCGGCCTGTTGGCCTCGCGCGGCGTGCCCATGACCTCGGCCGCGGTGGCCGCGGCGCTGGGGCTTCCCCGCGCCGGCGTGGCCGATGACCTCAACCGCGGGCCCTTCGAGCGGTTCAAGGTCGCGGGCGAGACCTACTTCGTGAGCGCCGAGGGGCTGGATCGCTTGATCACCGGCTCGGTCGCCCAGCTCGTCGGCTACCACGAGGCGCACCCCAAGTCGACGGGGGTCGCCGCCGGCGCGCTGCGCGACCGTGTGGACCGTCGCGTCGCGCCCAAGGTCTTTGACGCGATCCTCGAGTACGCGGCGGCGCGCGGCCTCGTGCGCGTGGTCGGTGGGGAGGTGCGCCACCCGCAGGCGGCCGCGTCCGCCTTGGCCGAGGAGGACGAGGCGCTCGTTGCTCTGCTCCCGGTCCTCGAGGCGCAGGGACTCGCGACGGGCACCGTCGCCGAGCTGGCCGCGGCGTCCGGCGTCGACGTCGGGGTGGCGCGCAAGGCGCTCACCAAGCTCGTGGCCGCCGGGCGTGTCGTGCGTCTCGGGCCCGACCTGCACTTCTCGGCCGAGGCCGTCGAGGGAGCGCGGGCGCGCATCGTCGAGTTCCTCGAGGCCCGGGGGACGATGCTTGCGAGCGACGCGCGCGACATCCTGGGCACGAGCCGCAAATACGTGGTGCCGCTGCTGGAGTACTTCGATGCGCATGGCATCACCAAGCGCGAGGGTGACGCACGGGTCCTGCGACGCGGCTAGGGCGTCTCGATCTCGCGCAGCTCGATCGTGAAGACGGCACCGCCCTCCGCCAGGTTCCCGGCGGTGATCGTCCCGCCGTGCATCTCGACGAGCCTCCGGGTGATCGCAAGACCCAGCCCCGAGCCGCCGGTGGCGCCGCCGCGCGGACCGTGCACGCGGTAGAACCGGTCGAAGACCCTTGCCAGCTCCTCGCGCCTGATCCCCGGGCCGTCGTCGGCCACCGTGATGCGGATGCGGCCTCCGACGGAGGACGCCGCCAATGTGATCGTCCCGCCGTCGCTCGTGTGCGCCACGGCGTTGCCGACTAGGTTGAGCAGTGCCTGTGTGAGCTGGTCGGGGTCGCCTGAGACCCACAGGCCCTGCGGCGCCTTCACATTCATCACCCGCCTGCCCAGCCCGCGGCCGCGAGCGGCCGCCTCCTCGAGCATCGAGGAGACTTCGAGAGGTTGGTGGGCGCCCGGAACGGCGGATTCGAGACGGGCGAGGGCGAGCAGGTCGTCGACCAGCCGTCCCATCCGCGCGACCTCGTCCGAGATGAGCGCCAACTCCTCGCTGCGTTCCACCGGGTCCATCTCCAGGTCCCGCAGCATCTCGACGTGACCCGAGATCACCGCGAGCGGGGTGCGCAGCTCGTGCGACGCGTCGGCGGTGAAGCGCCGCTGCTCGCCGAAGGCCGATTCGAGGCGGTCGAGCATGTCGTTGATCGCGGCGACGACCTGACCGACCTCGTCCTCGGGGCCGTTGTACTCGATCCGCTCAGCGAGCGACGACTGGGTGATGCGCGCCGCGGTCGACGCGGTCCTCGCGAGCGGGCGCAAACTCGCCCTGGAGGCCCACACGGCCACCAGCGCGCCGAGGGCGACGACCAGGAGCCCGATCCCGAGCATCGTGACGAGGAGCTCGTTGCCCAGGGCGCGCACGGAGGAGGTCGGGAGCGCAGCCTCGAAGACCGCGACGACCGTCCCCTCGGACGAGTGCACGGGGACCGTGGTGGCCCGGTAGCTCTCGGCTCCGAGCGTCAGATCGATGAAGGCGGCCTTGGCCGTGGCGACGTCGAGCGCCGTCGTGTTCCCGGTGGCGTCCTCGAGCAGCAGGTCCGAGTTGGAGATGATCGACGGTGTGCCGCTCGCGAAGTGGACCAGCAGCACCGGCCGTGAAGTCCCGGACGCCTGGCTCCGGGCTGCCAGGTAGGTACGCGTCGCCGCGCGGAGGTCGGTGCCGGCGGCGACACCCGGGGAGATCGCGCCGGAGAACGCCTCGGCCTCGCGCAGCAGGCTGCGGTCGAGGTCAACGGCGAGTGAGGCCGAGACGCGCCAGTAGGCGGCGAACGAAAGAGCGAGCACGCCGACCGCGAGCACCAGCGTCACCGCGAAGGCGACGCGCGCGCTCATCGTGACGCGGCTACGCCGGGACACGGTATCCGGCCCCGCGCACCGTCTCGATGGACGACGGATCACCCGCGATGTCGAGCTTGCGGCGCAGGTAGCCGACGTACACGTCGAC
>Ga0209638_1000443_pt1 | contig 27152 bp, 29 predicted proteins | sample BarGraNGADG00211_FD_184490 | JGI IMG/M metagenome (GOLD analysis project Ga0209638, IMG submission 184490) | Arctic peat soil microbial communities from Barrow, Alaska - Barrow Graham LP Ref core NGADG0002-211 (SPAdes) (version 2) | ecosystem: Environmental > Terrestrial > Soil > Wetlands > Peat...
CCGCCGATCGGCCCGCCCGGACCGAATGACCGGCGCTACCCGGTGGTCGTGCTCGGCGGGGGCTTCCGCGGCCTGCTCGACTCGCCCACGACCCGCATCCCGGGCCTCGTGTCGATCGTCGACATCGCGCCGACCGCGCTCGGTCGCAAGCGTGGTTCGCTGACATCCACGGCGGTCTCCGATCCGCTCGCAAGCCTCTCGAGCCTCGACCGCCAGATCCACGCGAACAACCGCCTGAAGCTGCCGGCGTTGATCGTCGTCGCCTGCGTGATCGCGCTGCTGGCTGCGGTGCGACCGCGAGCCGCAACGACCGCCGTCCCGGCTGCGCTGTTAGCGAGCATCGCGCTCGGCGCTGCGCAGGTGACGAGCCAGCCGCTCATCGTCGCGTTCCTGACCGTCGGGACGCTCGGCGGTGGACTCTGGCTCGCCCGGGTGTGTCGCACCGACGGGCGGTTGCTCGCGCTGATCGTCGCCGTGCTGGTCGTGCACCTTGTGCTGCTCGCCGCGCGGCCCGAGTGGGTCGCGCTGACACCGCTCGGTCCGACGCAGAACTCGCGCTTCTGGGGGATCGGCAACCAGCTCGAGACCCTGCTGCTCGCGCCGCTCCTCCTGGGCTCGATCCTCGCGGCGCGGAAGTTCGGGCCTGTCGGCTTTGCGCTCTTCACGCTCCTCGGGCTGGTGCTCGTCACCGACAACCGGTTCGGCTCGGACGGAGGCGGCGCGATCGTGCTCGGTGTGGCGTTCGCGTTCCTCGGCGCGCGTGTCTTGCGTCTCGGGGTCCGCGGCTTCGTGACCCTCCTGCTGCTCGCCGCGACGACGGTGCTCGGGCTCGTCTCCTTCAACCTGCGCACGGCGGGCCCGAACCATCTGCGCGGCGCGTTCACCCACGGCATCTCCGGGCTCTTCGCCGTCGCGGAGAACCGCGTCCCGCTTGCCTACGAACCGGCGCTGCACAACTGGCCGCTCGTGCTTCCGCTCGCGCTGTGGTTCGTCGCCACGCTCGTCTTTGCGATTCGTCTCGCAAGCCGGCGCGCGACCCATGACCTCGTCCTCGCCGTGGGTCTCGCCATCGGGACGTCGCTGCTCGTGAACGACTCGGCGACGTACGAGCTCGTCGGCGGTGTGGCAACGCTCGCCGCTCTCGTCCGGTTCACGCCGTCCGTCGTGCCGCTCACGCTGCCGGTGTTCGCGCGGATGCCGCTCCCCGCGCAGCCGATCCGGAACGAGGCAAGCGACTAGCCCGGCGGTTCAGCCCGTCTTGCGCATGCGCTTCGGCCGGCCGTGCGCCTTGCCGCTCCCGATGGCCGAAACCTCAGCCGTCAGCGCGGCGTCGAGCCCAAGCTCGGGTGTGACGACGAGCTCGGGGACACCGCAATAGGGGCAGACCTGCCACGCGGGCTCGAGTGCGGCGGCGCATCCCGTACAGGGTCGCTTCAGCCGCGTCGTGCAGACGGGGCAGACGAGGAAACGTGCGTCGACCTCGAGGCGGCACACGGGGCAGTGCAGCGCGTGCCGACCGAGCTGCTCTTCGAGCGCGCGCAGCTCGAGCTCGCGCGCGCGGACGTCCGCGAGCGACTCCGGCGGACGGAAGAGCATGTAGATCACGGAGCCGACGTAGGGGACGGAGAGCCCGAGCAGCGTCGCGGTGCCCACGAGCAACCCGTCGTCGATGCGGCGTCGCGCATCGCGGTAGACCCAGACTGCGAGACCGAGCCAGAAGACGACCACGAGGAAGAGTGCGAGATTGCGCGCGACGTCGAACGCCGTCGAGTTGAGCAGCTCGTGCACCGACGCGAAGCCCGATGCTGCGATGAGGTTGCGCGCGATCACGCGGAAGCCAGATGCCCGCCACGCTCGTGGGGAAACACCGCTCGAGCAATGGGATGCGATCGACGGGGCCGTACGTACCGCTAGTGTCCACGCCGGCATGCGGCGCCATCTCTGTCGATTCGTCGGTCACAAGCTGCCTCGGCGGCGGCGTCCCTTCTTCTTCACCGAGCGGTTCCAGCGCTGCGAGCGCTGCGGCGAGCGCGTGAAGCTGCGAGGGCGCTGATGTCCGTCGGCCAGGTGACCTGCGTCTACCACGCGTACGAGGCTGACCGGCTCGTCGCGACCGGGCGCCTGACGCTCAACAGCCTCCCGCGCGTCGGCGAAGAGGTCAGGCTGAACGGGCGCCCGCACGTCATCCGCTCGGTCGAGTTCGGGGCCGGCGAGCACGTGCTTCAGCTACACCCGAAATAAGCGCGAGACTGGGGCCGTGGATCTCGCACTGCGCATCGTTCACCTCCTGGCGGCGATCGTCTGGGCCGGCGGCACGGTGGCGCTCGTCTTCGTCGCCATCCCGCCCGTCCAGCGGCTGCAGGGGCCCGAACGCGCCGCATTGCTGCGTGAGCTCGGGCGGCGGTGGCGGCCGATCGGCTGGAGCGCGCTCGGCATCGCGGCGGTGACCGGCGTCGTCCTCGCGGAGCGCGCGCATGCCTTCAACGGGGCGCCGCGTGACTTCGACTGGGTGCTCGGCGTGAAGGCGGTGCTCGTCGGCTTGCTTCTCGGCGGGGCGTATCTGCACGACTACGTGCTCGGACCCGGGCTCGCAAGGCAGCTACGTGAAGGGCAGCCGCAGTCGCTCCGTCCGCTGCTCGTCGCCATCGGCCGGGTGAACCTCGTGCTGACGATCGCGATCCCGATCCTCGGCGCCGTGCTCGTGCAGCTGCTGGACGGGTAGCTCGGTTTAGGGGCGTTCGCGCACGCGCAGGTGATGGGCGTGCCTTCGACGCTCGATCGGCTCGACGCAAAGCTCGGCAACGCCCTCGAGCGGACGCTGTGCTCCCATCACCGGCGGCGGCTCGCGCGGCACGGGCACGCCCTGGCGCTCGACCCACCTCAGGGCGGCCTGCCCGGGTGGGCCGACACCGGCTTGTTCGCGCCCGCCGGCGGTTCGAGCGTCGAGCTGCTCGTCGACGGCGCCCATGCGCTTCCCTTGATGGCGGCCGAGATTGCAGCCGCGAAGCGGCATGTTCATGTCGCGGGCTGGTTCTTCTCGCCCGACTTCCGCATGGGCGACGGCGGGCCGACACTTGGCGCGCTGCTCTCCGCCGCGGCCGAGCGCGTGGACGTGCGTGTGCTCGCCTGGGCCGGTGCGCCGTTGCCGCTCTTCCATCCGGATCGCGCCGAGGTACGTCGGATGCGCGACGAGCTGATCCGCGGGACACGGATCTCGATGGCGCTCGACGCACGAGAGCGCCCGATGCACTGCCATCACGAGAAGCTCGTGGTGGTCGACGACGACGTCGCGTTCGTCGGAGGCATCGATCTGACCTCGCTCGGAGGGGAGCGCCTCGACCACAGCGCTCATCCACAGCGGGACGGGCTCGGGTGGCACGACGCGTGCGTTCGGCTGGAGGGACCGATCGTCGCCGACGTCGCAGCGCACTTCCTCCTTCGCTGGCGCGCGATCGCGGACGACGCGCCGCCGGACCCGCGCCGGGCCGCTCCGGTCGAACGGGGAGTGGACGCGCAGCTCGTGCGGACGGTTCCCGAGCACGTCTATCGCGGCTTACCCCGGGGCGAGTTCTCGATCGCGGAGAGCTACGTGCGAGCGTTGCAGTCCGCGGAGCGGTTCGTGTATCTCGAGAGTCAGTTCCTCTGGTCGCCTGAGCTCGTCTCGATCCTCGCCGGCAAGCTGCGAGAGCCGCCGCGCGACGACTTCCGGCTCGTCGTCCTGCTGCCGGTGCACCCGAACAACGGCACCGACGACACGCGCGGACAACTCGGCGTACTCGTCGACGCCGCAACGCAGGGCGGTGGCGAATTCCGGTTCCTCGCCTGCACGCTCTACCAGCCGGGCCTGGGCGGCAAGCCCGTCTACGTGCACGCGAAGGTCGGCATCGTCGACGACCGTTGGCTGACCGTGGGGTCTGCGAACCTCAACGAGCATTCGCTCTTCAACGACACGGAGGTCAACGTGGTCGTGCACGACGAAGAGCTCGTCCGCGCCGCTCGGCTTCGGCTGTGGTCAGAGCATCTCGAGCTCACCGTCGAGGAGGTCGACGGCGATCCCTCGCGTGTCATCGACGAGTGTTGGCGCCCGCTCGCGAAGCGAAACGCCGAGCACCGCCGCCTGCACGGCTACACCCCGCACCGGCTCGTGACGCTCCCACACGTTTCACGCAGGACTGAGGCGCTGCGCGGACCGCTGAACGGCTTGCTCGTCGACGGCTAGCTAGATCTGCCAGAGCTCAGATCCGCCATAACCCGTCGGCGATCACGGGGACGCGCTTCCCGCTCGCCGTGATGCCGGTCGCTTCGAAGTCGGGCCCCCCGATCATCACGTCCAGGTGCACGGTTGCCCGGTTGAGGCCGACCGCGCGCGGCCCCGTCCGCGTCCCACCGAATCCGGCTCCGAACGCGATGTGCGCCGCGGCGTTCTCGTCGAGCAGCGTATGGAAGTACGTGTGGCCGCTCTGGCCGATGCGCGACGTGGCGTCGACGAGCGCGACCTCGCCGAGCTTGCGGCCGTTTCCCCTCGGATCGCTGTCGATGTAGGCGGCGACGAAGTCCCGGTCCTGTTTGTTGCTCGCGTCGAGCCGGACGAGCTTGCCGCCGCGGAACTCGCCACGCAAGCCCTCGATCAGCCGACCTTGAAACGACAGCGGGAGGGTGCACGCGAACGTTCCGTTCGTCCCCGCCGCGTGTGGGCTCGTGAACGACTCCTCGGTCGGCATGTTGGGCGCGATCTTCACGCCCGACGGCGTCTCCTCCTGGCCGCCGAGCCAACGAGACTCGGGTGCGAGGCGCAGGTCGAGCGCGGTGCCGGGGCCGCGCAACTCGAGCCCCCTCAGCTCGAGCCGTGTGAGCTTCGCCGATCGCCGTGCGATCGCACGCACATGTTTCAGCCACCCCGTGGAGCCCTTCCCGTCCTCGTCGGTGAGGCGGCAGAACGAGAGGAAGTCCCCGGCGAGCCTGCGCTTGCCCTCGAGTGGAGAGAGCTCGGGGTAGACCTGCGACGCCCAGTAGTCGGTCGGCCAGGCGACGCCCGTCCAGCGCGCCTTCAGGTCGAGGTTGGCGCGCCGGTAGAACACGGTGCGTCTTGCCGCGCGCCCGATGTCGGTGGCGAGGCGCTTGGGTGGGATGCCGTCGAGATAGCCCGGCTGTGTCTCGCCGGTGATCGCTGCACGCGCACCGTTCGGCTTGATGATCTCCCGGAATCGCCGCTCGGCCCACGGCGAGACGACACCGAGCGCCTCGTCGCTTCCGTGCAGAAGCCGCGCGCGGGTCGCGAGCGGCTCGGCGTACAAGAGCTCACAGATGCGCGCACCGGCGCGATAGCCCGACTCGACGACCGCGACGGCTAGCTCGCGGTGCGCCGGCTCGGCGGTGACGAGCAGCGTGTCGCCTTTCACGACGCCGAGCGACGCCTTGACGATCGCGTCGGCATAGCGCCGGAGCTCCGCCGGCTGGAGGATGTGGTCCCCGTCCACGCGGGGAATCTAACGCTGGTTCTAGCGGGCGGTCGCAGTGAGCTCGCGTGAGAGGACAATCGTGTACGCGTCCTGCAGTGTCGGGAACCACGGTGGAGGCAGATACAGAAGCGACATGTCGTATTGATACGTGCGCGTCTGGAAGAGGCCCATGCTGCCGCCGCCGTAGGTCGCGGTCGAGCCCGTGAACGTCATGGAGCTGAGCCTGCCGTTGCCGATGAAGTCGGGCTCGGTCTGTCCTGTCTGGCCGTCGGTGCCGTACGACCGGAACGTCCCGCTCTGCGCGATCGTCGCCGCGCGCCAGCTCATGGTGGACGGCGCCCACTGCGGCACGATCACGCTGTGCGAGGCGACGAGCCCGAGCACGTCGTCGCCGGGCTGCGCATAGGTCAGCGTGTTGCCGGGGTAGATGTCGGCCGCCGAGCCGATCGTGACGCGTCCGTTCACGGTGCCGGAGACGATCACCGGCTGGCCCGCGTAGATCGCGCCGTTCGCCGGCAGGTTCAACGGCGCCGGAGCACTGCAGACCGGCTGCCTGTCGCCGAGCGGCTTGCCTGCATTCTTCATGCACGCCTGCACGTTCACCTGTCCGTTCGGCTGGAACGTCAGCCACCACGCGTCGACCGTTGCGTTGTTCTCGACGATCCCTCCCGCGCCCGCGGCGCTCCGGATGTCGACGAGCGACGCGAGGAAGTTGTTGAAGCTGATCGGGTTGCGGACGACGTCGCGAATCGACGGGATCGTCGTCGGCGAATAGCGCTTCGCCCCGTTCATCAGCGTCGTGTTGCCGGAGACCCCTCCCTCGGCGGCGACGTCGCCGTACGCGGTTCCGTCGTGTTGAACGGTGTGGGCAACGCCGTTCGCGTCGATCCCCGCATAGATCTTCCCGTAGGTCGTCGCGGTCGAGCCGTAGGTGATGTTCGCGTCGGCGACCATCTGGTAGTCGGACACCGACGACGGCCGCACGAACGTCTCCAGCGCGCGCCAGTCGCGGACGTCGGTGTCACCCGTCGGTCGCGCGGTCGAGAGGATACGGATCAGCGGCGAGAGCGCGGACGGCGGGAAGACCTCGAGGTTGTACTCGTACCCGTTGCCGAGGTGCGTGGAGCCGTACCATGTGTCTTTGCCGTTCGGGTACGTCCACGTGCTGCCGTCGGTCTGCTGCCACGGCTGCGAGGCGGCGACGAGCCGCCCGCTCGCCGGCGACAGCCTCGTCGACTCGGCCGGGTGGACGAAGTGCGAGAGATAGAGGCGATCGTCGATGAGCTTCGAGATGTAGTCGTCCGTGCCGGCCTCGGCGGCCTGGTACGCCGTGTCGTGCTTGATCTCCGTGCGGCTCCTTGACGCCTCGCCCTGCATGACGTCGATCAGCCCGATTGCGAGCACGCTCAGCAGCACGATCATCCCGAGCACCAGCACCATCGCGAACCCCTCCTCGGTGCGGGCGCTGCGCGTCGGGCTCCTCATTGCAGCGTCCTGATCGTGACGAGTGCGGTGTACGTCGCCGACCCACCTTGCGTCTGTCGCGGAGCGACGGTGACGCTGATGCGTGCCGAGCGGACCGCCGTCGCATCCGTCGTGATCGCACCGCTCGCGTCGTAGAACGTGAACACGGATGCATTCGTGACCGATCCGATCTCGGAGGTCCAGCTGGGACCGCCGGGCGGCCACACCCAGGGCCAGCCGTCGCTGTCGGTGCTGGTCGTGCTGCTTCGTTGAAGCTGACCGTTCGAGAGTTGATAGGAGACGCGCCGCAGGTGGAACGGCGTCATCCGGTCCGGCGAGTCGAACGTCAACGCCGTGCCGCTGACACTCTCGACGGGCGAGGTTCCGTTCGCGTTGGTCGCTTGCCTGAAGTCGGTCGTCAACCGGTCGACAGCGGCGCGCACGTCGTTCTGCAACGTCGCCTGCTCTTCGATGCGGCTGCTCGTCTTCGAGCTCGTGACGAGCATCTGTCCGAACACGGCCAGCACGATGCCCATCACGGTCATCGTCGCCATCAACTCGACGATCGTGAATCCGCGCTCGCCGCGGAGGGCGGTCAGGCGGCGGCTCATCGGACGGTCACCGTCCTTGTCGTCGGAGCGGTGATCCCGCCGGTTGCGGCGCCCGACAGGGAGCCGCTCGTGACGAGCGTCGAGTAGCCAGGTGTGGCGTTGCTCGGGACATTGAAGAAGGCGTTGCCGTTCGCGTCCGTCGTGCCGACGAGCAGGATCGTCGAGCCTGGGCCGCCGCTGACCGTCACGCTCGTGCCCGCGACGGCGGTCCCGGACGCATTGACGGCTCGCACGGTGAGCGCCTGCATCGCCGCCGGCGCGCCGAGCGTGAGCGTGAACGCCTTCGTGAGGTCGGTGGGATAGCTGTTCGGGACGAGCGCGGTCGTCGCCGTCGAGGAGGCGCCGTTCGCCGCGAGCACGCGCGCCGTGTACTGGACGTTCGGAACGACGAGCTCGCCAGCGAGCGTCTGCGGCGGCGCCAGCGTGAACGCCCCGCCGCTGAAGGGAAAGGACTCCGCGCCGCGCGTCGAGCTGATCGTCACCGTCGCTGCGCCCGTGTAGGGAGTGCCGTCGGTGTTGAGCGTGCCGACGTAGATCGTCGCCGGCTTGTAGACCCTGAGGATCGTCTGGAAGGTCTGCCCGCCGACGAGCGCCGAGCGCGCAGAGGTCGCCGGCGGTGTGTCTTCCCGCAACGTCGTGTAGCCGGTGGTCCCGGCGACCGTCAGGTCGTAGTGGTTCAGCGCAACCGTCGTCGGCAGCAGGGCGGGAAACGTCACGGAGCCGCTCGCATCGGTGACGTCGCTGCGCGCCGGGGTCGGGCCGGCGTTCAGCGTCACCGTGGCGCCGGGGACGGGAGTGTTGAGCGCCTCGTCGATCACCTGCGCGAGCACGATCCCCTCGTTTTGGCCGGCGTAGGCTCCGCCGCCCGGTGGTGCGACGTACGTGACGTCCTGCGTCAGTCGCTTCGAGTCGGCGTTGCGGACGACCGTGACGACGACGCGCTTGTAGTCGGCTCGCGTGCGGTACGAGGTCGCCGGCGCATCGTCCATGAAGGAGATGCTGGTCGTGACGGTCGCATCGAGCCCGATCCCGAACTGGCTCGCCGGCACGGCGGTTGCAACGGTGCCCGCCGGGTTGCCGTTCTGCGTCCCGACCGAGTTGTAGGGCAGCGCGCGGATCGTCTCGATCGCGCTCTGCGCCGTCTGCGCGGCGAGCGTGCGCTCGTGCGCCAGCTTCTGCTGGGTGATCGACGCCAGCATGACGCCGACCAGAGGCGCCGAGACGATCAGGAAGATCGTCGTGGCCATGACCATCTCGATCAGGCCGAAGCCGTCCTCGGCTGTGGCTCGAGCCACCCAGCCGGGGCGAGTGCGGTGTGTGTGTGCTTGCGACCCCTCAGTACGCATTTGTGTCTCCTGCCGCAGAAGCAGAAGACACCTGCACTCAGGGATTCCTGCGCGCTCTCACGCCCAAATCCCCCTTTGGGGGCCGTAGTTCCCTCGATCGAGCGACAGCTACACGGACGCGGCGAGCGCCGAGTCGAGCGAGTCGTGCACCGCGAAGTGGCGGTCGAGCCCGGAGATCTCGAGCGCGCGCCTGGTCTCGAGGCCGGGGGCGGCGAGCAGGAAGCCACGCCGGTTCGCGAGCTTCGTCCGGGCCTCGATCAGCACCCCGAGCGCGGTCGAGTCGATGAACCGGACGCCGCTCAGGTCGACGACGAGGCGGTCGGGGCTCTCGGCGCAGATCTCGAGCAGCGCGTCGCGCACTTCATGCGCGTTGTAGAGATCGAGCTCTCCGGCGAGACTCACGACCACTGCGCCGTTGTTGCGGCTGATCCCGGCGATCGGGTCCTCCCGGATCCCCGACGTTCCGTCATCAGCCGCATCTGTGCCGTCAGCCACGACCTCGCTCCTTTCCTGGGCGGTGCAACGCGACCCCCGGTCGCGTCACCGAGATTCAAGCATCGCTGCGGATCGGTGGCAAACGAGGCTTCTATGCTTGAGCCGTGGAGGTGGCCGAGGTCGCAGCGAGGGCTGCCGGGGAAAATTTCCCGGTCGGCTCGATTCTCTTTCCCCGCGCGCTGCGCCCGCACGTGCGCGCCCTCTATTGCTATGCCCGGCTCGTAGACGAGCTCGGTGACTCCTACGACGGGGACCGGCTGGCCGCTCTCGACGAGGTCGAGCAGGAGGTGACGCTCGCGTTCGAAGGAGAGCCCACGTGGCCGGTGCTCCGCAACGTCCAGCCAACGGTGCGCGAGTTCGATCTCCCGCGCGAGCCGTTCTTGCGCTTGATCGAGGCCAACCGCATCGACCAGCGCGTTGCGACGTACGAGGCATGGGCCGACGTGAAGGAGTACTGCGTGCACTCCGCCGATCCGTGCGGGCGGCTCGTGCTCGGCGTGCTGCGCAGGCTGGACGACGAGGAGCTCGTTGCGGCGAGCGACTCCGTCTGCACGGGCCTACAGCTCGTGAACTTCCTCCAGGACGTGCCGCGCGACCTCGAGCTCGGTCGCGTGTATCTGCCCGCCGAGGACCGGCGGAGCTTCGGCGATCCGCCGCTCGACCGGCCGAGCGAGGAGCTGCGCGCGCTGCTCCGCTTCGAGGCCGAGCGAGCCGCCTCGCTCCTTCGGGCGGGCGAGACGCTGCGCGCGCAGATCGGCGGCCGGCTCGGGCGCGCCGTCGGGCTCTTCGCCCGCGGAGGGCTCGCCGCGCTCGATGCGCTCGAAGAGGCACGCTGGGACGTCTTCACCCGGCGACCAAAACCGTCGCGCGCACGTCTCGCACGCGAGGCTGCGCTCATTCTCGTGCGATGAGCGCGGCGGTCGACAGAGCGTACGCAGAGGTCCAGCGCGTCACGCGCGAGCGGGCGAAGAACTTTGCGTACGGGATCATGGTGCTGCCGGCCGACAAGCGGCGCGCGATTGCTGCCGTCTATGCCTTCGCCCGGGAGGTCGACGACGTCGCCGATGGGGAGTTGCCTCTCGAGACGAAGCGCGCGCAGCTCGAAGCGCTGCACCTGACGCTCGACGACGAAGCGCCGACGAGCCCGATGGCCATCGCCCTCGCCGACGCGCGCGCGCGCTTCGCGATTCCGAAGCACGCGCTCGCCGCGCTCGTCGACGGCGGCCTGCAAGACACGGAGCAGTCGCGGTATGCGTCCTTCGACGAGCTGCGCGGCTACTGCGAGAAAGTCGCGGGCGCGGTGGGTGTCGCGTGCGTCGCGGTGTACGGCTCCGACGACGTCGAACGGGCGCGAACGCTCGGCATCGCGCTCCAGCTGATCAACATCATGCGCGACGTCGCGGAGGACTGGCAGCTCGGCCGCGTGTACCTGCCGCAGGACGAGCTCGCTGCTCACGGGGTCACGGAAGACGACATCGCACAGGGCCGGGTGACGCCTGGGTGGCGGTCGCTGATGGGGTTCGAGGCGGAACGTGCCCGCGCGCAGCTCGCCGAGGGACTGAGGCTGCTCGACACGCTCGACCGTCGCAGCGCGCTCTGCGTGTCGACGTTCGCCGGCCTCTATCGCGGTCAGCTCGATCGCATCGAGGCGAACGGCTTCGACGTCTTCGGTCAGTCGTGCAGGCTTTCGACGCCGGCGAAGCTCGCGGTCGTCGCGAAGGGCCTGCTGGCATGACGACGCGTGCGTTGCGGGTCGCAGTGGTGGGGGGCGGCCTCGCAGGGCTGACGGCGGCGCTCGATCTCGTCGACGCAGGCGCGGAGGTCGTGCTCTACGAAGGGCGGCCGACGCTCGGAGGCGCGGTGCAGACCTTGCCCTCGCGCGACGGCGATCCGGAGCCGCCGCCCGACAACGGTCAGCACATCGCACTCGGCTGCTTCGTGGAGTACCTGCGCTTCCTCGACCGGATCGGCGAAAGCGAGTCGGTGCTGCGGACGCGCCTGGCGCTACCGGTGATCGCCGAGGACGGCGCCGTTTCGAGCATCCGCCCGACGCCGGCGGCGCTCGTCGCATACGGGCATCTGCCGGTGCGCGACCGCCTGCGCATTCCGCTCGTGCTCGCGCGCATGCGCAAGGCGCACGCGCGCGACGGCGAGACGTTCGGCTCGACGCTCCGCCGGCTCGGCGCATCAGACGCGTCGATCGACCGCTTCTGGGACGTCTTCATCCGTCCGGCGCTCAACCTCCCGGCCGACGAGGTCGATGCGCACGCGGGGCTCTTCACCGTGCGCACGGCACTGCTCGGCCCTCGCGCAAACGCCGACCTCGTGTTGCCCGTGAAGTCGCTCGGCGCGATGCACGGCGACGCCGCCGGACGTGCGCTGGCCTCCGCCGGCGCGACGGTCCGCCTCGGCGAGCGCATCGAGTCGCTGGACGAGCTCGACGCCGACGCGATCGTCGTCGCAACTCCGCCGCGCGAGAGCGCCCGCCTGCTCGACGAGCCCGATCCCGACTACGAGGACTCGCCGATCGTCAGCGTCCACCTCTGGTTCGACCGCCCCCTCCTGAAGACGCCCCTCGCTGCGCTCTTGGCGTCGGACGCGCACTGGGTGTTCGACCGCGGCGCGCTCACGGGTCACGCACCGGAGCGCGGCCAGTACCTCACCGTCGTGTCGAGCGGCGTGCCCGAGCTGCTCGACGTGCGCGGCAAGGAGCTCGTCGACCGCATCGCCGGACAGCTGACCGACCGGCTCGGTGACGCGCAGCTGCTGTGGTCACGCGTCAGTCGCGAGCCGTACGCCACGATTGCGCTGCGGCCGAACGTCGCACGTCCGGGCGTCGCGACCGCTCGCCCTGACGTCGTGCGTGCGGGGACCTGGACGGACACCGGCTGGCCGGCGACGATGGAGAGCGCCGTGCGCAGCGGGAGCGCCGCGGCCGCCCGCGTGCTCGAGACCGCGCGGAGTACGGTCAGGACATGAGTACCGCCGCTGTCGAGCTGACCAACATCGATGCCGCGATCGACCGCGGCGTGCGCCGCCTGCTCGAGCTCCAGCGTCCCGACGGCGTCTGGGTCGGCGAGCTCGAGTCGAACGTGACCATGACGGCGCAGCATCTCTTCTGGAATCACTTCCTCGGGCTCCGCACCCCGGACCTGGACCGGCGCATCGCGAACGAGCTCATGGCCCGGATGCGCGACGACGGCACCTGGTCGATCTGGTTCGACGGCCCTCCCGACCTCTCGACCTCCGTCGAGGCGTATGTCGCGTTGCGCATGGCCGGCGTCGACCCGGGCCCGCGCGCGCTCGAGTACATCCGGCGCGAGGGCGGGATCCCGAAGAGCCGGCTCTTCACGAAATGCTTTCTCGCGCTCCTCGGACAGTGGCCGTGGCAGCGCATGGTGCCGATCCCGCCCGAGCTGATCTTGCTTCCGCCGAAGGGGCCGTTCTCGGTCTACAACTTCGCCTGCTGGGCACGGCAGACGTTCGTCGCGCTCGCCCTCGCGCAGTCGCTGCGACCCGTGCAGGACATCGACGTCGACCTGCGCGCGATCGGCGCGAGACCCGGCAAGACGCGGGCGCCGCGCAGGCCGAACGCGCTGCGGCGCAAGGCGCAGGCGCGCGCCGAGCGGTGGATCCGCGAGCGGCAGGAGGCCGACGGCTCGTGGGGAGGCATCCAGCCGCCGTGGGTGTGGGGAATCATCGCGCTGAGCGCGCTCGGTCACGGGATGGAAGATCGAACATTGCGCGAAGCGGTCGAGGGCTGGCAGGGCTTCATGGTCGAGGACGGCGACCGCCTGCGCCCGGAGGCGTGCCAATCACCGGTGTGGGACACCGGGCTCGCGGTGCTCGCGCTTCGCGCGTGCGGCGTGCCGGCCGACCACCCGCAGCTCGTCCGCGCCGGCGAGTACCTCCTCTCGCAGGAGGTCACGGTGAAGGGCGACTGGGCGATCCGCGTCCCCGACCTCGCTCCCGGCGGCTGGGCCTTCGAGTACGAGAACGACATCTACCCCGACATCGACGATGCTGCCGTCATCTCGCTCGCGCTGCGGGAGCTCGGCCTCGGCGACGACGCAGTGAGACGCGGTGTCGACTGGATGGTCGGCATGCAGTCGCGCAGCGGCGGCTGGGGCGCGTTCGACGTGGACAACCAGGCGATGTGGCTCTACAGGATCCCCTTCTGCGACTTCGGCAAGGTGACCGACGAGCCGAGCGCCGACGTCACCGGGCACGCTCTGGAAACGCTGGGGAAGCTGGGCAACGACGTGCGCGAAGACGGCTACGGCGACGCCGTCGAGCGCGGCCTCGCCTACCTGCTGGCGGAGCAGGAGGCGGACGGCTCGTGGTTCGGGCGGTGGGGCGTGAATCACCTCTACGGGACCGGCGCCGCCCTGCCGGCGCTCGAGGCGTGCGGCATTCCGCCTGATCATCCCGCGATGCGGCGCGGCGTCGCGTGGCTGGACTCCGTCCAGCGGGAGGACGGCGGCTTCGGCGAGGACATCCGCTCGTACGCCGACCCCGCGTGGCGCGGCCGGGCGACGTTCGCCACGCCTTCCCAGACCGGCTGGGCCCTGCTCGGCTACGTGGCCGCAGGAAACGCTGAGGATGAAAATGCGCGGCGTGCAGCGGAATATCTTTGTGGTGAACAGCGTCCTGACGGTGACTGGAACGAGGAGCACTTCACCGGCACCGGATTCCCACTCGATTTCATGATCCGCTACCACCTGTACCGCATCAGCTTTCCGTTGCTCGCACTCGGTCGGATGAGAGAGAGGCTTTCCGCATGAAGTTCCCCCTGCAGTCCACGATGTCGATCGGCAAGTACGTGGCGACCCAGCAGCGCAAGGGCCGGCGCTACCCGCTCGTCCTGATGCTCGAGCCCACGCTTGCCTGCAACATCGCCTGCATCGGCTGCGGGAAGATCCGCGAGTTCGAGTCGAACCGCGCGCGTCTCAGCGTCGAGGAGTGCCTCGACGCCGGGCTGCAGTGCCCCGCGCCCGTCGTCTCGATCTGCGGCGGGGAGCCGCTCGTCTTCAAGGGGATCGAAGAGGTCGCCGCGGGGATGATCGAGGCGGGCAAGACCGTCGAGCTGTGCACCAACGCGCTCCGGCTCGAGCAGTGCCTCGACTGGTTCGAGCCGTCGGCCCGCATGACGTTCGTCGTCCACCTCGACGGCATGCGCGAGATCCACGACTACGTCTGCGACTACCCCGGCCTGTGGGAGATCGCGGTCGACGCGATCAAGACGGCGCGCGCCCGCGGCTTCCGCGTCACGACGAACACCACGATCTTCAAGGAGACCGAGGTCGACGACGTGATCGAGATGATGCGCTACCTCACCGACGAGGTCGGCATCGACGGGATGCTCGTAGCGCCGGGCTATCAGTACTCGCAGATCGACCCCGAGCTGACGATGACGCGGACCGAGCACGAAGTGAAGTTCCGCGCGATTCGCACGGCGGTGCGCAAGCACGGCTACCGCTGGCTCGCGACGCCGATCTACCAGGACTTCCTCACCGGCGAGCGCAAGCTGTCGTGCGCGCCCTGGGGCTCGATCACCCGCAATCCGTACGGCTGGAAAGGCCCCTGCTACCTGCTCACGGACGGCATCTTCCCGACGTACGAGGCGCTGCTCGACGGGATGGAGTGGGATTCGTACGGCCCCGGCAACGATCCCCGCTGCGAGCACTGCGGCATCCACTCCGGTTTCGAGCCATCGTCGGCGTTCGAGTCGTCGAGCAGTCTCAAGGAAACGGTCCGGAGCCTCGCGTGGACGCTGAAGGGCTGACCTTCGCCTGCGCGACCGCGGCCGAGCAGCGCGTTGCGCGGCGTGCGGGCCTGCGGGCCGTTCGGATCGGCGTGCGTGGCGCGGCAGGACTACCCGACGGGCAACTTGTTTCGTTCGGCCTCGCGGGCGCCTTGCACGACGGCCTGCACGTCGGCGACCTGCTCGACGCGACACGCGTCGTCGACTCCGCGGGCGCGACGCTCTGGGAGGGATCGCCGCTCGGCGTCGAGGGCGCGCGCGAGGCGACTGTGCTCGCCTCCGACGTGCTCGTGCACGACGCCTCCGACCGTCGCCGGCTGCACGAGTCGAGTGGCGCAGACGCTGTCGACATGGAGAGCGGCATGCTCGCGGCGAGCGGCAGGCTCGCGGGCGTCGTCCGCGCGATCTCGGACGTTCCGTCGAGCGCTATCGAGGGCGTCGACGACACGGTGCACGCCGACGGACGGACGAATGTCATCGGTCTGCTCCGCTGGATTGCGGTGAGCCGCGGCGATGCGATCCGCTCGATGCGCGACGCGCTGACCGCCCTGCGGGCACTCCGCGGGCTCAGGCCCGAGGGAAGCGGATGGTCCGGGCCAGAGCCCGCGGATGTATCCGACGTGGGGGCTGCGCCCCGGAGATGTGCAGCATGAACACCGGACGCGTGCTGCTCGCAGCGCCGCGCTCGTTCTGCGCCGGCGTCGACCGCGCAATCGAGATCGTCGAGCGCCTGCTCGAGCAGCACGGGGCGCCGGTCTACGTTCGCCACCAGATCGTGCACAACGAGCACGTCGTGCGCCGCCTCGAGGCGCTCGGCGCGGTGTTCGTCGAGGACGAATCGGAGATTCCGCCGGGCGAGTTCTGCGTTCTCTCTGCCCACGGCGTCGCGCCGGCCGTCAAGGAGAACGCGCAGGCGCGCGGCCTCAAGATCGTCGACGCGACCTGCCCGCTCGTGAACAAGGTGCATGCGGAGGCGCGGCGGTACGCCGACAGCGGCCATCTCGTCGCGCTTGTCGGGCATGCGAACCACGTCGAGGTGATCGGCACGCTTGGGGAGCGCCCGAACGACACCGTCGTGATCGAGACGCCGGAAGAAGCGCGCAACCTCAAGACCGACAAGCCGGTGGCAGTGATCACGCAGACGACGCTCTCGCTCGACGATGTCGCGCCGATCGTCGACGCGCTCGGCGAGAACGTCGGCGGATCGCTGCGCCGCCCGCATCACGACGACATCTGTTACGCGACGCAGAACCGGCAAGACGCCGTCAAGGCGATGGTCGGCCAGGGCGCGACGCTGATCCTCGTCATCGGCTCCGAGAACAGCTCGAACGCGCAGCGCCTCGTCGAGGTCGCGCAGGCTGCGGGAGCCGTCGCGACGCTCGTGGACGGCGAGAGCCCACTCGACGAGACGCTGCTCGTCGGGCACGAGGTCGTCGGCCTCACCGCCGGCGCGTCGACACCGGAGGAGCTCGTGCGCGCGACAGCCGAACGGCTTGTGCTGCGCGGCTACCCGACGCTCGAGGAGATCACCGTCGCCCGTGAAGATGTTCACTTCCGACTGCCGAGGGAGGTCGCGCGCGCATGACGAGCATCGAGGTCCCGTACTCGATCGCGGCGGCGCTGCCGACGCTGTCGGTAATGGATGTGACGAACGACGTCGCACAGACGCTCGCGCGCTCGGGGCGCAGCGACGGCATCGCGTACATCCACACGACGCACGGCAGATCGCTCGTTCGCATTCAGGAGCGTGAGACGGGCTTCTTCGAGGATCTCGAGGGGCTCCTCGAGCGGATCGTCCCGAGCGACGTCGCAGGGCGCGAGCGCCTCGTCGCGGCGTTGCTTGCACCGCGCAACGAGCAGGTGCCGTTTACCGACGGCCGCCTGTGCCTGGGGCGCTTCCAGCGAATCCTGCTCTTCTCGCTCGACGCAGAACACCGAAATGACTGGACGCTCACGCTCCTGGGCTGACGGTGATGGGTCGGCCCAGAACGCGTCAGCAGTTGCTCGCCGGCCTCGCGCTCGGTCTGCTCGCGCTCATCGCCGAGCTGGCCGGCCGGAGCCTGACGCATCGCCTCGAGGTCGGCCGGCGCGTCGGTCACCTGAGCTACGCGCACGCCGACTACTACCCCTTCTTGCTCGCGGGCGTGAAGGTCGCGGTCGCGCTGATGCTTGCGCGTCTCGCGTGGCGCGTCGCCAGGGCGCATGCCGCCGCACGGGCGGCGCGACGCTTCGCCACCGCGTTGGGTGCTCGACCGGTCCGTCGTGCGCCACGTGTGCGCATCGAGCTCTCGTGGCGGCTGTGGCTCCTGTCCTTCGTCGTCACGGCGTCGATCTATCTCGTGCAGGCCGATGCGGAGCAGATCGCCGCCGGCAGCTGGCATCTCCTCGGACCGTGGTTGCACAGCTCCGCATTGCCCGTGTTCGCCGTGCTCTCGGTCATCGTCGCGGTGGTCTTCCGAACCGTGGAGCTCTGGCTCTCGGACTACGAAGAGCTGGCCGCCGACGCGATCGAGCTCGTACGCCGGCTCACGTCGAGCACCGTCGTCGTGCGCCGGTGGCTCGTCTCTGCGAGACGCGCTCCGCGCTTGCTGTTCGGCCTCGCGTTCGAATCCCGTCCTCCGCCGCTCTCGATCTAAGTCGCGCGCACCCGCGCGCGGCTGCTCGAGTAGTCGTCGGAGAGAAGGGAGTAAGCGTGAACGCGAACATCGCGCATGATCTACAGGGGACGAAAGCAAAGGAGCGCGCGGCGCCGCTGGCGTTCCGCGCACGCCTCGTGCTCGCCCTCGGCCCCGCGACGGCGCTCGGTGGCGTCGTGTGGGCGATCGTCCAACCGTGGCGGCTGACGCTGCTGCACCCATACGGGCAGGGGTTTTGGTGGCTGCTCACCGAGCCGCCGCTCTACGTCGTGCTCGTCGGGCTGCTGTTCCGTCTGCTGCTCGCACCGGGCATCGTCGAGGATCTACAGCGCAACCTGAGGCACGAGGCGTGATCGCGGCCGGCCTCTTGCCGCAGGCGGAGATGGTGCACTGGGGATTCGCGACCGGTTTCCTCACGCTCGGCCTGCTGCTCGTCGCCGAGACGGTTGTCGGCCGGGAGGTCTGGGCGCTGCGTCCGTGGCGTCGCTACCTGTGGCCCGGCCTGATGTTCGGGCTCGGGGTGGCGCTCTGGCCGGTGATGACCTTCTACACCAACTCGACGATCCACATGATCGCGCACGGCTCGTGGGCGCAGGTGCTGATGCTCGCAGGCGGCGCGGAGCTCGGCCTCGCGCGCGGCAAGCTGCACTCGCAGTACTGGCGGCTGTGCACCGTGCTCGCGATGCTCGTCTCGGGCGCCGCGCTGCTGGCACACGAGCAGCAGCACTGGCTCTTCGCACGTGCCGCGTTCCTCCATCACCTGCTCGGGTGGACGATCGTGATCGGCGCGCTGTTCCCGCTCGTGCAGGCGTTCCGTCCGCGTTCGGTCGTCGCCGCGGCGGGTTTCGCGGCCACGGTCATCGCCGTCTCGGTGATGCTCTACTCCGATCGCGACGTCGCGCCGGTCTTCGGGCATCTCTCTCCGTATGCGGGCGTGCAGCACCGATGAGACGCGCGCTCATCGTCGTCTCGCTTGCGGCTCTCGTGCTCCCGGCGTCGGCGTTCGCGCACGCGAGCCTCGTCCGCGGCTACCCCGCCTTCCGCGAGCGCCTCGCGCAGTCGCCGCGCGAGATCGTTCTGCGCTTCGACCAGTCGGTCACCGCACTGCCGCACTCGATCGTCGTGCTCACGCGTGACGGGAAGAACGTCGCTGCGCCGGCGCGCGCGGTTCCCGCGAAGAACGCGATCGTCGCGCACCTGCCGAAGCTGCCGCGCGGCCCGTACACCGTGCGCTGGCAGGCGATGTCGAACGACGGCCACGTCGTGTCCGGTGTCTACACGTTCGGCGTGCGTGTTCGTGCGCCGCTCGTCACCGACGCCGTCGGCGCTCAGGGCCCGACGCGCACCGAGGATCTCGTTCGCTGGGCGTACTTTCTCGGCCTCGCGCTCGTCGTCGGAGGCACCGGCTTCCTGTTGATCGTCGTCCGGGGCCCGCTGCCGGCGCGCGCAGAGCGGCGGTTCTACTGGGTGACGGGCATCGGCGCGGTCGTCGTGCTGGAGACCGGAATCGTCGCGTTCCTCCTCCGCGCGGAAGACGCGCTGCAACTCCCGTTCGGGAGGTTCCTCTACGGCGACCTCTCGCCGATCTCGGGGGGAACGCGCTTCGGCCTCGCGTTCATCACGATGGAGCTCGGCTTCGCGCTCGTGACGGCTCTTCTCTATCTCGCCTGGCTCACCGGCAAGCGCGCGCTGCTCTGGCCCGTGTTCCTCGCCGGCCTCTGCTTCGCGTCGGGGCTCTCGCTGTCGGGCCACTCGGCCGCCGACGCCGGACACTCGTGGCTATCCGAGCTGGCCGACTGGGTGCACCTGAGCGCTGCGACCCTCTGGATCGGAGGGCTCGTCCAGCTCGTCGCGGTCGTCTGGCCGGCGGCGCCGGAGCTGCGGCGCACGGCGTTCCTGCGCTTCTCGCGCCTCGCGACGGTGCTCGTCGCGCTGCTGCTCGTCGCCGGGACGTATCTGAGCGTCCTCCGCCTGCCGCACGTACACGACCTCTGGACGACGGGGTACGGGCACGTGCTGCTCCTCAAGCTCGGGCTCGTCGCCCTCGCCCTGCTCTGGGGCGCCGTCCACCACTTCCTCGCCGTACCGCGGATCGAGCAGGACGGTGTTGCGGGGAAGCTCTCGCGAAGCTTGCTGGGGGAGAGCGCCGTCGCCATGGCCGTCCTGCTCGTCGCGGCCGTGCTCGTCGACTCGAAGCCGCCCGCTCAGCCAGTGCCGCGTGCGCCTGCGGCGATACAGGTCGAGCGGCCTTGATCTCCGCCTGGGGTTAACGTCCTCCCGATGCTCGTCCTCACCCGCTCCGACGTCGAAGAGCTCCTCGATCTCAATGAGCTCGAGCACGCGCTCGCGCGGGCGCACGCGGAGCTCTCGTCCGGGTCTGTCTCGATGCCGCCCCGCATCGCGGCGTGGGCGAACGAGAAGGGCCTGCTCGGCGCAATGCCTGCCTATCTCCCGTCCGCCGGGCTCGGCTGCAAGCTCGTGACACTCTTTCCCGGCAACACCGACCGGCCGACGCACCAGGCGGCGATCATGCTCTTCGATCCCGACACGGGCACGCCGATCGCGCTCATGGACGGGACGTACGTGACCGAGGCCCGCACCGCCGGCGCCGCCGCGCTCGCCGCCCGGCTGCTCGCGCGCGAGGACGCGACCGTGCTCGCGATCCTCGGCACCGGCGCCCAGGCCCGCGCGCACGCGCACGCGTTCGCAGGGGTGCGCGACTGGAGCGAGATCCGCATCGCCGGCCGCGACTACGGCAAGGCGCAGGCTCTGGCCGACGAGGTGGGCGCCAGCGCAGCAGCATCCTTCGAGGACGCCGTCCGCGGCGCCGACGTCGTGGCCGCGACCACGCACTCCCCCGAGCCTGTCGTCCGCCGGGAGTGGCTCTCGCCCGGCACCCACGTCAGCTCAGTCGGCGCGACCCAGTCCGGGGGGGAGGTCGATCCGGCGATCGTCGCCGACGCGACCCTCGTCGTCGAGACCCTGGCGGCGCTCGCGCCGCCGCCGGCCGGCGCCTCCGAGCTGGCCGGGCTCGACGAGTCGGCCGTCCACGCGGAGCTCGGCGAGCTCGTGTCGGGCGCACGACCCGGCAGGACCACCCCCGTCGAAACTACTCTGTACAAGTCAGTCGGCGTCGCGGTGCAGGACCTGGCGGCAGCGGCCCTCGTGCTCGCTGCAGCCCGGGAGCGCGGGGCCGGCCTTACGATCGAGCTGGAGGAGATCCACGCATGAACGAGTTCAGCCCAGGCCTCGCCGGCGTCGTCGCCTTCGAGACGGAAATCGGAGAGCCGGACCGCGACGGCGGCCAGCTTCGGTACCGCGGAGTCGACATCGAGGATCTCGTCGGGCACGTTCCGTTCGAGCAGGTGTGGGGGCTCCTCGTCGACGAGTCGCTCGAGCCGGGCCTTCCGGCCGCGTACCAGGAGCTCGAGTACCGCACCGGCCACCACATGTCCGACCTCCAGGCCGCCCTCGCCGGGTTGAGCGGCAAGTGGAATCTCGGCCAGCTGATCGACATCGACGACGACGCTGCGAAAGAGGATCTGCGCCGCGTGTCGGCCGCAGCCCTCTCGATCGTCGCCCAGTCCGCGCGCGGAGCCGACAAGCCGCCCGTGCCGGAGTCGACGGTGCTCGAGGGCCAGACCGCCGCCGAGCGCTTCCTGCTCGCGTGGCGCGGCGAGGTGAACGAGGCACACGCGCGGGCGATCGACACCTACTGGATCTGCACCGCGGAGCACGGTCTCAACGCATCGACCTTCACGGCGCGCATCGTCGCGTCGACCGGCGCCGATTGCGGCGCGGCTCTCTCGTCCGCCGTCGGCGCGCTTTCGGGCCCGCTGCACGGCGGTGCGCCCGCCCGGGTGCTACCGATGCTCGATGCGGTCGCCGAGCTCGGCGACGCGGAGAAGTGGGTCGAGCAGGCGCTCGCGCGCCATGAGCGGATCATGGGCTTCGGACATCGTGTCTATCGCGCCGAGGATCCGCGCTCCCGCCTGCTGAAGCGCACGGCGAAGGAGCTCGGCTCGCCCCGGGTCGAGGTTGCCGAAGCGCTCGAGCAGGCTGCGCACGAGGCGATCGCGAAGAAGCACCCCGACCACTCGTACACGAACGTCGAGTTCTGGTCGGCGATCGTGCTCGACGTCGCCGAGATTCCGGCCGCGCTCGCGCCCGCGATGTTCGCTTGCTCCCGCACGGCCGGGTGGTCGGCGCACATCCTCGAGCAGAAGCGCCTCGGCGTGCTCGTCCGCCCGGCGGCGAAGTACGTCGGGCCGTCGGCCCGGTCGCTGCAGTCGATCTAGGGGCGCTGTCCGGGGCGGGCGCGAGACTGGCGCCGGTGCTCGTCTCGGAACAGCCGTTCGGCCTGGCCCTCACGGAGCTCGTCCGCGAGGTCGAGGACGTCTACGTGACCGCCCGCGGCCTCAAGGTCGCGACCTTCGCGGAGGTGCTCGAGGGCGTCTCGCCGGGCGTGTTGCGCGCAGCCGTCTCCGGTGATGTTGCTCCCTCCCGCGAGCTGGTCGAAGAGTGCGCCCGCTTCCTGCGCGTCCGGCCGGACTACTTCCGCGAGTACCGCGAAGCCCTGCCGCGCGCCGCCTGATCGGCCCGGCTCACGCAGCATCGAGGAAGTAGGCCTCCTCGGGGCCGCGAATCGTCGCTGCGAGTCGTGCCCGCACGCGTGCGAGCTCATCGGTGTGCGCGTCGATCTCGGTGCGGCTCGCGCCGCGCTCGGCGAGCAGGTCACGGACGAGTACGAGGCCTCGTGCCTGGAGCAGAAGGTCGTCGATCTCGTGCGTGAGCAGCTGCTCCGCATCGACGTGGTGGCGGATGTCGGTGATCATGCTGCCTCCTCGAGTTGCTCGATGATGTCGATCTGCGCTGCGGGCGCCGTTGCGGCGGGCTGCCGCGCCGGCGCGACGAAACGGATTGCGACGACGACGCCGACCAGTGCAAGGCCGGTCAAGATGTCGAACGCGGTCCGGAAGCCGTGCGTCAGATCGGCGCCGGCGAGTGAGGCCGTAACACCGGGGTGCGCGGACGCGGCGGCGATCGTGCTCACGGCGGCCAGACCGACCGCACCGCCGACCTGGCGGGTCGTGTTGATCAGGCCCGAAGCGATCCCGGCGTCCGCCGGTGCCACTCCCGTGAGCCCGGCGATCGTCATCGGCACGAACGTGAAGGCCATGCCGATCCCGCTCAGCAGGTACGCCGGGAACAGGTTCCAGAAGTAGTGCCCGTGCGTCGGCAGCTGCGTCAGGAGCGCGAGCGACACAGCGACGAGCGACAGCCCCGTGCTGAGGACAGGCCGGACGCCGAAGCGGGTGACGAGCGTCTGCCCGACGTTCGCGAACACGACGATCGAGAGCGTGGTGGCCGCGAAGGCCGCGCCCGTCTGGAGTGCTGAGTAGTGCAGCACCTGCTGCGTGTACAGGGTGAGCAGGAAGAACTGCGAGAACGCCGTTGCGCCGACGATCACGGCGATGCCGTTCGCTGCCGCCAGCGTGCGCTGGCGGAAGATGCGCAGCGGCAGCAGCGGCGCCTTCGAGCGCAGCTCGATCGCGATGAACGCGGCGATGAGGAGCGCGGATCCCCCCAGCAGCGCGAGCGTCGTCGAGTCGCTCCAGCCGGACGTGGCTGTGCGGGTCATCGCGTAGACGAGCAGGATCAGGCCTGCGGTGACCGAGGTCGCTCCGGCGACGTCGAAATGGCGGTGCCGCAGCTCGGAACGGCTCTCGCGCAGCAGCCAGGGCGTGACGGCGATCACGGCCGCGCCGACGGGAACGTTGATGAAGAAGATCCAGGACCAGGAGAGGTAGGACGTGAGGACGCCGCCGAGCAGCACGCCGGCCGCGCCGCCGCTCCCGGACGCTGCGCCCCAGACGCCGAGCGCGACATTCCGCTCGCGGCCTTCGCGGAACGTCGTCATCAGGATCGAGAGTGCGGCGGGGGCAAGCAACGCGCCACCGAGGCCCTGCAACGCGCGAAACGCGATCAGTGAGCCTTCAGACCACGCGAGGCCGCAAAGCAGCGAACTGCTCGAGAACAGCAGCAAGCCGGTGACGAACAGGCGCCGGCGGCCGAGGACGTCGGCGAGGCGTCCGCCGAGCAGGAGGAAGCCGCCGAAGATGATCGCGTAGGCGCTGATCACCCACTGCAGGCTCGCCTCGGGAAAGTGCAGGTCGGTCTTGATCGACGGGAGCGCAACGTTCACGATCGCGATGTCGAGCACCACCATGAACTGCGCTGTGACGATCACCGCGAGAGCGAGCCACCGCCGGCGGCTCTCGGGAATTGCGCGAATCGAGGTACGTACCACTAATAGCCTCCAGAGATCGTTGTGAGATGCCATGATATCAGCTACAAACGCTAGGGCGAGCTATACTTATTCCCGATGACCGCACAAAGCCCCGAGACACCGGTTCAACCCCGCCGCCCGGGGCCCCCGAAGGAGCTCCTCTCGAGCGCGTCCTTCCTGCTCAAGCGGGTCGGCTTCGCGGTCAAAGAGCGCATGGTCGGCGCCTTCGAGGAGGTCGGTCTGAGCATGTACGACCACGCGATCCTCGCGCTGCTGCACGAAGAGCCGCGCGAGACACAGGCGACGATCGCCGACGCCCTGGGCTTCGATCCCAGCCATCTGGTGGGCGTGCTGGACGAGCTCGAGGAGCGTGGGCTGATCGCGCGCCGCCGCGATCCGGCCGACCGCCGCCGCCATCTGGTCACGATGACGCCGGCGGGCGAGGATGCCCTGAAGCAGCTACGCGCGATCGGCAAGCGCGTCGACGACGAGTTCTTCAAGCCGCTGGACGCCGCCGAGCGCAAGACGCTCACGGCCCTGCTGGCGCGCCTCGCCGGCCATCACGACGCGCGCTACCGCAGCAACGGCGGCCCGTAGACCTCCGAGCGTGCGCGTCGACTGCGTACTCGCCGGGCGCTGCCTTCCTCGCGCTCCGCGATGACGCCGGCGTCGAGCAGCGTCTTCCCGGCCGGCAGGGCGATACGCTCCCCCTCGTGGACGAGCTGCTCGCCTATCGCGACCGCTTCCCGATCCTCCGTGACTGCATCTACCTGATCAACCACTCGCTCGCGGCGATGCCGGCGGCGGCCGAGGACCGGTTGCTCGAGTACGCCCGCATGTGGCGCGAGCGCGGCATCCGCTCGTGGGGTGAAGGCTGGTGGGAGATGCCCGTCACGATCGGCGACCAGCTCGCGCGGATCATGGGCGCCGCGCCCGGCACGATCGTCATGCACCAGAACGTCACGGTCGCCGAGGAGGTCGTGATCTCGTGCTTCCGGAAGGGCCTCGTGCGTGCTCCGGGCGTGCGCAATCGCGTCGTCTACGAGGAGGCGAACTTCCCGTCGGTGCGCTACCTCTACCAGGCGCAGCCCGACCTCGAGGTCGTCGCCGTCGAGGACGACCGCGCGATCGTCGAGGCGATCGACGAGCGCACCCTGCTCGTGCCGATCAGCCACGTGCTCTTCAAGAACGCCGAGATCCAGGACGTCGAGCCGATCGTGCGCCGCGCGCACGAGGCCGGCGCATACGTCGTGCTCGACTGCTACCAGTCCGCCGGCGTCGTCCCGTTCGACCTCACGGCGCTCGAGGTCGACTTCGCCGTCGGCGGCAGCGTCAAGTGGCTCTGCGGCGGCCCGGGCGCAGGGTGGCTCTACGTCAGGCCCGACCTCGCCGAGCGCCTCGAGCCGACGTTCGTCGGCTGGCAGGGTCACGCGCGGCCGTTCGCGTTCGAGCCGGAGCTCGAGTACGCGCCCGGCGTGCGCCGCTTCCTGACCGGCACGCCCAACGTGCCCGCGCTCTACGCGGCGAGCGCCGGCTACGACGTGATCGAGGAGGTCGGGGTCGAGCGCATCCGCGAGCGCTCCCTCCTGCTGACGTCGTTGCTCATCGAGCTGCTGGACGACGCCGGCTTCGAGATCTCGAGCCCGCGCGAGCCTGCACGGCGGGGCGGCACCGTGCTCGTGCGCACCCCGGACGATGCCGCCGTCCAGCGCGAGCTCGGCGAGCGGGGCATCATCTGCGACTTCCGGCCCGGCGCGGGAGTCCGGCTCGGGCCGCATTTCTACAACACGGAGGACGAGCTGCGCGAGACCGTGGCGCAGCTCGTCGAGATCGTCGAGAGCGGCGCCTTCGAGCGCCACAGCGGGGCTGCAGCCCGCTTCTGATCACCTCTTTCAAGGGATAAGATCCCCCGTTTTGATTACAAAAGGCAGGGCACAATGGGTGGATGAGGATCCTTCCCCTGCTCGCTCTGGTGGTCGTCGTCTCGGCCTTTGCGCAGTCCGCGCTGGGCGCGCAGCTGATCGATCGCAACGCGACCGGCGTCAAGATCACCGCGAACTCGAAGGGCGAGGCGCTGCTCACCTACACCAAGGCAGGCGTTGTCAAGCACGTTCTCGTCTGGGGCGCCGAGAATGCGCGCGTCCCGGTGGCCGGCGGCACGCAGGTCAAGTTCAGCCTCGACTACTCGGGCGGCTGGGGCAAATACCACAAGACCTACTGGAACACGTTCGCGAACACGTGCGGCCAGTACGACGGGCCCGCGATCCCGAACATGGTCGCCGCCTGTCTGTCGGCTGACGGAAGCTACTGGGCCGTACAGAGCTGGCCCCAGCCGCTCCCGGATCTCGGCTTCACGCCGTGGACGCCCACACTTGCTGCGAACTGGCTCGAGGTCTCGCACTGGACCGGCGATCTCGCGAAGCTCGAGGTGCAGAGCAACTGGGTGTACAGCGGCAGGTTCCAGAGTCTCTTCGGCCGCGAGACGTACGGCGGCACCGGTGTCTACGGCTTCGGCACGACGAGCGTCGGGGCGCCGACCGACAACTTCGGCCGCCTCATCTATCTCGACACGCACAACTCGGCCTACGGCGCCGGCTGGAGGCGCGAGAACTCGTTCGTGCCGCACAATCCGACGGGCGTGTTCTGCTACGGCTTCTACACGTTCGATCCGACGAAGGGCGGCTATCAGCATCCTCCCGGCCAGACGGCGGTGCGTGGTCCCGGGCTCGGCGACCAGTACCGGCTGACGGCATCGGGACCGGGTGTGACCCCGAACGTCTCGGCGACGATTCCCGCCCTGCACGTGTTCGACAAGAGCAACCCGAGCGACGTCGACTTTCAGCGCCAGCAGGCCGCAATACTCTCCTCCTGGGGCGACAAGCAGTGCCGCGCCGGTCTCTCCTAGAGCCCTAGCGAAGCAGGTCGACGAGCCGCTGCGCGTACGCCGGCGCCGTGGGTGCATCCTCGTGCCGGAAGTAGACGTAGGTGGGCTCGGCGACGTTGCGCACCCGCTCCGCCAGCTCCTGTAAGTCGACGTCGTCGTACGGCGGCTCGCGCAGGCGCACATACCGGAAGGGTGCGGGTGTCG